>Ga0307433_1001861_pt1 | contig 10708 bp, 9 predicted proteins | sample SalMarWE160210MG_FD_202166 | JGI IMG/M metagenome (GOLD analysis project Ga0307433, IMG submission 202166) | Salt marsh sediment microbial communities from the Plum Island Ecosystem LTER, Massachusetts, United States - WE1603-210 | ecosystem: Environmental > Aquatic > Marine > Intertidal zone >...
GCGGCGGCCTTCCCAGGCCGCCGCGAACGCAGTTCATGCCTGTTCCTGGTGGCCTGGGAAGGCCACCAGGCGGACAAAAAGGCGAAGTAGCGTTGTAGGTTCAGGACGGAATGGGATAGATCAGAAGTCCGTCGCCGTGTGGCGTGGAGCAGGTGTCGATGCGGAAGAAGTAGGTCCGGCCGTCGAGGTGAGCCTCGAGCGTCGTCGGCCCGCCGCTCTCTGCCGATACGCGCGCCAAGGCCTGGAACCGGGCCATGAGCAGCGGCCCCAGCCCCGCCGGCAGCCGCGACGCGAAGTTCGGCTTCTCACGCCAGCGCCCGCCGACGCGGAGTCTGAGCGTCAGCGTGTCGGGCAGCGGTTCCAGTGCAATCGTCTCGGCCCGGCGTGCGACGGCGTCTTTGAGGATGGCCTCGACCAGGCGGGTGGGCGCGTTGAGGGCGGCCTCGGATGCCTCATCGGGTTCGGGGACCGGCTCGGCGCTGTCTCGGGCGATTGCGCTCAGGACGCCGGCCAGGTCGACGCCGCAGTCCTTGAGAAAACGGATCAGGCTCCGCTCCGAGACGCGGACGTCGCCGGCGAGTTGCTCGGCCTGAAGCGCGCCGGCGTCGATCCATCGTCGAACGTCGGCCGGCGAGCCGCCGAGCAGGTCGGCCGTCTGCCGGATGCTGTAGAGCCGCTCCGCCATCGCTGCGCCTCCGGCGAGAGAGAGACACTCGCCAAGGGTCACTGCATTTTGCCGCGCCGACCCGTGAGCGTCAATTCCATACTGGCCGCAGCCGTTTGTAACGCCCTTTCAGGGCTTGGCACGGGCCATCTCATCCAAACCCCAGGGCGTTGCCCTGGGCTGACGAATTGGAGCCTTTCAGGCTCCCCGCTTTTGGGACATGAACGAGACGTTGCGCGGCGGGTGGGGACACCCACCGCGCGACGCCGCGCACGGGTGAGCGTGAAGGTTGTCATGGCAGCAGTTTCTCTTGTCAGCCGGCCCCGCAGATGTAAAGTAGGAGACTCCCGGCCGCTGCCCGAGCGACCGGGCAAGGAGGGGAGACCATGGCTCCACCGATGGGCATGACCCGCCGCGCGTTTCTCGCCGGCGCAGCCGCCGCCGTGGCGGCGCCGCACGTCGTCACGTCAACGGCGTTGGGCGCCGCGGGCCGGCCGGCCGCGTCGAACCGCATCACGATCGGCTTCATCGGAACGGGCGGGCAGGGCATCGGGCGGAACCTGCGGGGCTTCCTCAGCCAATCCGACTGCCAGGCCGTGGCCGCATGCGACGTCGACCGAGACCACCGCTATCGCGGCGTCGAGACCGCCGAGCAGCACTACGCACGCCAGAAGGCCTCCGGCGAGTTCAAGGGCTGCGACCCGTACAACGACTGGCGCGACGTCGTCGGCCGCCGCGATATCGACGCCATCTGCATCTCGACCCCCGACCACTGGCACGTGCCGATGTCGGTGGCGGCCGTCAGGGCAGGCAAAGACGTCATCTGCGAGAAGCCCACGCTGACCGTCGGCGACGGTCGCGTGCTGGCCGACACGGTCGCGCGCTACGGCGCGGTCTTCCAGACGGGCACCGAAGACCGCTCCATCGCGGTCTATCACCGCCTGGCGGAACTGGTCCGCAACGGCCGCATCGGAACGTTGCAGCGGATCAAGGTTACGCTGCCCGCCGGGCCCGGCAACCCGGGCGACCCCACGCCGAAGCCCGTGCCGGACGGCTTCGACTACGATCTCTGGCTCGGCCCCGCGCCGTGGGTGCCGTACTGCCCGGGGCGCATCCACTGGAACTTCCGCTGGATCCGCGATTACTCGGGCGGCCAGATCACCGACTGGGGCGCTCACCTGCTCGACACCGCCCAGTGGGCCGCCGACACCGAGCGGACCGGGCCGGTCGCCGTCGAGGGCGCCGGCCGGCGCCACCCCACCGGCCTCTACGACACCTACCACGAGTACCACGTGAAGTGCACGTACGCGAGCGGCGTGGAACTCTCGATCGACAGCGGCGGCACGGGCATCCGGTTCGAGGGAACCGGCGGCTGGGTGCAGAGCGCGAGTTGGTGCCGGGCCGTCGAGGCGAGTTCGAAGGAAATCCTCAACGCGGTGATCGGTCCCGGCGAGATTCACCTGTTCACCTGCCGCGCCGGCGAACACCGCAACTTCCTCGACTGCGTGAAGACCCGCACGGACCCGTACTTCCCGGCCGAGGTCTGTCACCGGTGCTGCTCGCTGACGCACCTGGGGAACATCGCGATGGACCTGGGGCGCCCACTCCGCTGGGACCCCGACGCCGAGGTGTTCCCCGGCGACGCCGAGGCCAACCGTTGCCTCTCGTGCGCCATGCGCGCACCGTGGACGCTGTAACGCAAAACGACCGTCGCCGTGCCGGCGACGGCTAAACGTGCCGCGCCTTGAACGTTTAGCCGCGGCCGGCACGGCCGCGCGACTGACACAAGGAGGCCAACGATGGCGTATTCGCACGTGTGTTCCCTGTACGTGGCCCTGCTTGCCCTTTGGTTTGTGCTCGCCGCTTTCGCCTCGGCGGCCGAGGCGCCGCCGGCCGACATCGCCGCCGAGGTCGCCGCCGGGGCCAAGTGGCAGCCGCTCTGGAACGGCAAGACGCTGGCCGGATGGCACGAGATCGGAAAGGGTTCGTGGAAGATTGAAGACGGCGCCATCCACGTCACGCACGAGCGCACCGAGGGGCAGTTCGGCCACTTGGTGACCGACCGGACCTTCACCGACTTTACCGTCCGGGTGAGGTACAAGGCCGTCAAGGGCAACAGCGGCCTGTATTTCCGGATCGAGGAGAAGGGCGCGAGCGGCGTCTCGGGTTTTCAGGCCGAGATCGACCCGACCCAGGACGCCGGCGGCCTGTACGAGACCAACGGCCGGGCCTGGGTCGTCAAGCCGCCGCCCGAAAAGATCAAGACGTGGTACAAGCCGAACGCCTGGAACGAGATGACCGTCACCGCTCTTGGCCGCAACGTGACCGTGCATGTCAACGGGGTGCGGTCGGCGGCGCTGGTGAACGACCCCGGCCGGACCGAGGGCCGCTTTGCCCTGCAGGTGCACGGCGGCCAGGATTGCGAGGTCCTGTTCAAGGATATCGAGATCCTCGAGTGGAAAGACCTCGCGCCCGGCCCCCGCATGGCCGGATGGGGCCAGGCGACCGGCGAGTGGGCCATGGTCGGCAAGGTCGCCAAGGACCCCGCCGATGAGAAGCGTCTTGTCACGGGGCCCGGCGCCGGCGCCATCTACAACGGACCCAAAGGCCGCACGCGAAACCTCTTCTCGGAGTACGAGCACGGCAACCTGGCCGCACACATCGAGTTCATCGTGCCGAAGGACTCCAACTCCGGCGTCTACTTCATGGGCCGCTACGAGATCCAGGTGTTCGACAGTTTCGGCAAGAAGGGTGCGTACCCTGGCATCGAGTGCGGCGGCATCTACCAGCGTTGGGATCCGAAGCGCGGCAAAGGCAAGGAGGGGTTCGAAGGCCGTTCGCCCCGCGTCAACGCCTCGCGTGCGCCCGGCCAATGGCAATCCTTCGACGTCATCTTCCAGGCGGCGCGCTTCGACTCGAGCGGCGCAAAGACCGCCAACGCCAGGTTCGTCAAGGTGATTCACAACGGCCGTCTCGTCCACGAGAACGTCGAAATCACCGGCCCAACCCGCGGCGCCGCGTTCGGCGATGAGAAACCCCTCGGCCCCCTCATGATCCAGGGCGACCACGGACCCGTGGCCTACCGGAACATCATGTTCCTGCCGCTGGAGAAATGAGTGACGTCGCTCGTCAAGGGTCATTGGTCACTGGTCATTTGTCACTGGTCACTTGTCAAAGGAGGGGGCGTCGTGGCGACGAAGGGCTTCGAGCATCTGGAGGTGTACCGACTTGCTGAGGACCTCGCCGACAAGGTGTGGGAGGCCGTGAAGTCGTGGGATACCTTCGCGAAGAGCACGGTGGGCAGGCAGTTGGTGCGTTCCGCCGATAGCGTTGGCGCCAACATCGCGGAGGGTTGCGGCCGGGGAACGTACCCGGACAACCGGCGCTTCGTGCGGATTGCCCGCGGCTCGTTGAATGAGACGCGCCATTGGCTTCGCAGGGCACACGGGCGCCGACTTCTCACCGGGAAGCACGAGGCGAACCTGAAGCCGCTGATAGCGGAACTCGGCCCGCGGCTGAATGCGTATCTCCGTTCCATCGGCCCCGCGCACAGCCGTTCAAGTGACAAGTGACAAGTGACAAATGACAAGTGACAAATGACAAGTGACAAATGACAAGTGACAAATGACAAGTGACAAATGACAAGTGACAAATGACACGTGCCCCGACTCGCAGCAGGAGGCCGGATTCATGCGAACCACTCGACGGACGTTTCTGAGAACCTCTGCCGGCGCCCTGCTCGGCGCGGTGGCGGGCGGCTGCGCTGCTTCGGGCGCCAGCGGAGAACGCAACATGGTAACCGGCAAACCCAACCTCCTGGTCATCCTTGTCGACGACCTCGGCTACGGCGACCTCGCATCCTACGGTGCGCCCGATATGCGAACGCCGCACATCGACCGGCTGGTCGCCCAGGGCATGCGCTTCTCGAACGCCTACGCCAACTGCCCCGTCTGTTCGCCCACGCGTGCGGCCCTGCTGACCGGGAGGTACCAGGAACTGGTGGGTGTGCCCGGCGTCATCCGCACGCACCCGCGCAGTTCGTGGGGACGCCTGACGCCCGAGGCGCGCCTGATGCCCCAACTCCTCAGGCCCGCCGGCTACGTCTCGGCCATCGTCGGCAAGTGGCACCTGGGCCTCGAGTCGCCCGACAGGCCGACCGAGCGCGGCTTCGATGTCTTCCACGGATTCCTCGGCGACATGATGGACGACTACTACAATCACCGCCGCCACGGCATCAACTACATGCGGCGGCAGACCGAGAGAATCGACCCGAAAGGCCACGCCACCGACCTGTTCACCCAATGGGCCTGCGACCTCCTCCGAAGCGCGGGGACCAACAAGCCGTTCCTGCTGTACCTGGCGTACAACGCCCCGCACACGCCGATCCAGCCGCCGAAGGAGTGGCTCGAAAAGGTTAAGCGCCGCCAGCCGGGCATCTCCGAAAGAAGAGCCAAACTCGTCGCCCTCATCGAACACCTGGACGACGGGGTCGGCAGGGTCCTGGGGACCCTCGACAAGACCGGCCTTGCGAAGAGCACCCTCGTCGTCTTCGCCAGCGACAACGGCGGCCAGACGGGCGTCGGCGCACGCAACGGGCCCGTCCGCGCCGGCAAGGGCACGATGTACGAAGGCGGCATCCGGGTGCCGATGGCCGTCCGCTGGCCCGGCCGCATCCGGCCCGGCAGCCGGACCGACCGCATCGCCCTCTCGATGGACATCATGCCGACGCTGCTGGAGGCGGCGGGCGTGACCGTCAGGCACGAGATCGACGGCGCGAGTTTCCTGCCGACGCTCCTCGGCCGCGCCCAGCCCGAACCGACGCGCGACCTCTTCTTCGGCCGGCGCGAGGGCGGCCAGTTCAAGGGCCGAACCATCGAGGCCGTCCGTCGCGGCGACTGGAAACTGCTGAGGCCCATGCCCGGTAAGCCGCTCGAACTCTATCATCTGAAGGCCGACCCGCAGGAGCAGAAGGACCTGGCGAAGGCCGAACCGGCGAAGTTCAACGAACTCAAAGCCGCCCTCGACGCCCAACTCGCCCGCTACGCCAAAGTGCCCTGGCTGCCGCCCGGCCGCGCGCCCGCATCCGGACGTTAGCCGGGCGCCCGAATCAGACGTTAGCCGGCGGTCTTGACCGCCGCGCTGGAGACGCCATGCGAATCGCAACGATTGCAGCCGTACTGGTGTCGGCGGTGCTTGCCGCCCAAGCCGCGCCGCCGCCCATCGAGACGGTCGAGACGGGGGCGAACCGCGCCTTCTACGTCAACGGCAAACCGTTCTTCCCCATCATGGCGTGGCTCCAGGACGCCGACAGGTTCCCGCTGGTCAGCGAGTGCGGCATGAACGCGACGGCCGGGTACTGGCCGAAGTCGAGCGGCACGAAGGACGTGACCGAGTACCTGTCGCTCGTCCGGAAGGCCGGCCTCTACGGCGTCATGCCCTTCGATGCGCACCTGAAAGGCCACCCGGCGCTGCTCGGGTACATCCACGACGATGAGCCCGACCTGCCGCATCAGGTCAGTGACGCCGAAGTCGCGGGCGGCCCCGGCCTGGCGATCAACCGCAAGACGCCGCTCTGGAAGATCGTGGACGGCGTGTGGCACTCGTGGTCGGTGCTCGACCCGCTCCAGGGGGCCCAGGTCACGATCCAACTCAAGAAGCCTGTGACGCTTGCGCGCCTGGCCGTCTACGTGACCACGTCGAAGGGCCTCGCCGTTGCCAAGGACGTGACCTTCGAGAGCGACGGGGTGGAGATCCTCCGCGCGACGCTCGAGGCGAAGAAGGGGCAGCAGGCGTTTGACCTTCCCCGGCCCGCCACTCTCAAGGCCCTCACGATGACCGTCCGCTCGACGTACCCCGGCGACAACGTGTGGGGTTCGATCGGCGAGATCGAAGGCTACGACGCCGCCGGAAAGAACGTTCTCCTTTCCCCGCCGCGCTACGAGCCCCGCGCCTGGCCCCCGGTGACCCTCGAAAAGTACCGGAAGATGAAAGTGGGCGACCCGTCGCGGCCGGTTTTCATGACGCTCACCGGCTACTTCCATCCTCACTTCAAGGGGAAGTTCACCGACGAGCAGCGTGCCCAACTCTACCCCGCCTACATCCGGGCGGCCGACGTCGTCGGCTACGACATCTACCCCATCTACGGCTGGAACAAGCCCGAGTGGATCCATCTTGTGAGCGAGGCCACGGGCATCCTGGCCGACATGGCGGCGCCGAGGCCCGTCTATGCGTGGATCGAGACGAGCAAGGGCGGCCAGTACACCGGCTCGCTCCAGCGGCAGAAGGACGTGACGCCCACCCACATCCGGGCCGAGGTCTGGATGGCCCTCTGCCGGGGGGCCACCGCCATCGGCTACTTTACCCACGTCTGGAAGCCGGCGTACCACCAGTTCGGCGTGCCGGAGCAGAACCGCAAGGCCCTGAAGGACATCAACGACCAGATTACGCGCCTCGCCCCCGCCATCCTCGGCGCGCCCACGAACCGAAAGACGGCCATGACGATCCAAGGCGACGGCGACGCAAAACTCAGTGCCATCAGCCGCGACTGCGCCGGCCGGCTGTACGTCTTCGCCGTCAACTACGACGAGCGACTCCGCGCCACGAACGCGACCGTCAACGTCCACGGCCTCAAGGCGGGCACGCAGGTCGAGGTCGTGGACGAGAACCGTACGATCGCGGCAGCCGACGGCCACTTCACCGACCGGTTCGACCCGCTGGCCGTCCACATCTATCGCATGAAACCGTAGGCTGCAGCGCGACGTAGCCGTCTCAGCCGGCGGCGGATGGGCCCAACCCGAAGACGCCGGCATGACCAAACCCATCGGCGACCCCAAGACCATCTACCAGTTCCACTTCTACGGGCCGCACACCGCAAGTACCGCATGCACTGGAACTGGTGGAACTACTCCGGCCGCGACATCCACCGCACCGGCCTCGTCGCCGGCCGGCGCATCAACCCCCTCGTCGAAACGCTCACCAAGTACGCGAAACTCCCGCCGGTGGACTGACGTGCGTGTGCCCTCACACAATGGGCCATGCTGCTGGTGCTGTCGAGCCTGTCGGGGCCTGCGAGGGCCCACTTCGGACAAAGACTGTTGACACAGCAAATACTAAAGCCGAGAATCACAATTGCGACACCCACCACTGTTTAGTATGTTTGCTGTAGGGCGTCTGTCTTCAAGCCGTGAAAGATGCCCGGTGCCTGAGTTACCTCTCAAGGGGCTCGGTGATGGGTCACGAGCGGGGAAATACGCTTCCAAAGTCCAAGCGTTGGCGAGAACTTGTCCAGCAGATCGCAGCTTCCACCTCTTCAGAAGAAAGCATTTCTCGGATTGCGCAGGCCACGCTCCGCAACGTGAGGTCTCGCTTCACGCGAATGAGGCATGACCCGGGCGTTGCTGCAGCATTCACTTTTCTTGTCACGCTTGCCACTTCAAATGCGCGCCCCGACCCGGCGCGTGTGCTTTCCGAGGCGGGCATACTCCCGCCGGAAGAGCCAACACCAGTCGGCTTGCTCAGGGCACTGAAGCAATGGGCTGCGCGAAGTGCACGCTCCCCGGAATACGCGGAGATCGCAGACAGAGCGGCGGGCGATGCCATGGCGCGCTGGTACGCAGCGCACCGCGCCACTGACGCCCTGCTTGAGTTTGCTAGGGAGCCTTATGAGTCGTGGCGCGGTACAGCAACGGGTTCTGGCTTCTGCCGGCTCGCGCGCCTTTTCTTTGCGGCTCTCACCGAGCGCTACCTCAACTACTTCGTCGAGAGGGAAGCCTCGGCTGCTCTCCCCACTTTGCATGGGCGAGACGCCTTCAAGGCCGCGCTGCACGAGCATGTTGAGGAGGTGTCGAATCACGCTTTCGAAACCGCACGCATCACTGAATCGTTCGCCGCAGGATGGTTTGTGAAACATGCACAGGCCCGAAGCCCAAGCCCCGATGAAGTGGATGGTTTTCTATCCCTGGCCTTCGGCAAGATGCAGGAAGAGCTGCTCTTGGAGGAGGGTGCTTCAGCATGAAGGCCCGGCCCCAGCAGATCTTCCTGTGCAACGGCGCACGTCGTCCAAAGCGGCTGAGCGCGGATGCGAAGGTCGTTGGTCTTGACTATCGCCAGGACTGTGCGGCCGGACCAAACGTCAACATCGGTCTTCCTGACTTCGTTCGCGGAGTCCTTCACTTGCCCGATAGGATCCTTGATCTGCTTGAGATAGCCGCCTACGTCTTCTGTGGCGATAGACTTGCCAGCCGAGGGGCGGTCGACGACCTGGAATACCACGCGTGGGCACGAAACCTTAGGTATGTGGTCAAGGTCCGTGACTTTGATTTCTGGTCGCGTTCGGACGTCCAAGACGTCCTCTCACAGGCGCTCTGCTTCATGACGGGGGACGGCTCCTTTGAGTTTGTACCCCGACGCGGGCACGCAACGCCACCGACCGGCCTTTTCGACACAGACGCATTCTCTGTTGAACAGGTAGACAATCTCGAAGTTGTCCTCTTCTCAGGCGGCTTGGATTCCTTGGCTGGTGCACTTGAGTTGCTTGAATCGACGCGGTCGGACCTCTGTTTGGTCAGCCACAGGTCACAGCCGGGAACTGTAAGGACGCAGACTAGTCTGTGCCGGGCGCTGGCTTCTCATTACCCGAAACGCATATACCCTTACCACTTCGACTGCACTCTGCGTGGTTGCCGCGCCAAAGAGGAAACACAGCGCACCAGGGCCTTCCTCTACACTTCCATCGCCTTTGCCATGGCGACCGCCTTCGGCTGCAATAGAATCTTTGCCTTTGAGAACGGGATTACGGCGCTCAACTTCCCCAAACGGCAGGACATGATAAACGCAAGGGCGTCGCGCACTATGCACCCCAAGACGGTTTCCCTGCTTCAGACGTTCCTATCGCTCTTTGGGAATCAGGGGTTTACCATCGAAAGGCCATTCATGTTCAAGACCAAGGCCGACATCTTCGAAACCCTGTCCAAGCTAGACAAATGGGGCCTGACCAGTTCGAGCGTTTCGTGTAGTAAGACATTTCAGAACTTGGGCCAGGCAACGCACTGCGGAGGTTGTTCGCAGTGCATAGACAGGCGGTTTGCCGCGCACGCGTCAGGCATGCAGGAGCACGACCATGCTGGCCTCTATGCCACGGACTTCATCCGGAGCCACATCACGGATCCCCTAGTCAGAACCATGCTTGTCGACTACATCAGGCAAGCCAGAGACTTCGCGCACTGGAGTCTAGACTATTTCTATCAGGAAATGACCGCTGAGCTGGCTGATATCATAGACTTTCTGGGCGGAATGCGTGAGATGGAGTGTGTTCAGAAAATCTGGGAACTGTGCAAAAAGCACGGCATTGAAGTTCTCCGGGCAACTGCCCGCATCAGGGAACTGTACGATGATCCATTCCGGGAAATCCCGGAGGGCTCCTTGCTGCAACTTGTGTCCGAGCGCGAGTACCTGCGAGAACCTGTCGCGAGGCTGGTTGCGCGAATATGCCAAGTGCTTCAGAAGGCCGTACCCACAGCCTTCCGCACCGCTCCCCCCAAGGATGAGCCCGACTTCAACGCGAAGGTCCAGGCTATACTGAATGGCCAATCAGACACGCTGAACGCCGAGTACCCGTACGTTGCCTTTGCGTGCTCACTGGCGAAACCTGACTTCTCGACCCAGAGCTTGGACCTCTTTATTGAGTCCAAGTATCTGCGTAAAGGCACGACCCCAAGCAAAGCTTCTGAAGGAATGGCCGCAGACTTAACCAAGTATGATGTGCCCCACATCCTGTTTGTAGTCTATGATCCCAAGCGGTCCATACGGGACGACACAGCTTTTGCCTCAGGTTTTGAGGCCAAAGGCCGTTGCACGGTCTGCATCATCCGCTGAAACCGCGACTGCACGGAAAGCACTGTCTCGGGCACTTGGGTTGCCTCCATTTGGCCCAAGCCACGGGTAACCACGTGCCTTGCCGCCGCGACCCGGAGGGGAGCGCCGGCCGCACGCCCTTCGACTTTGCGCTGGCCAAGCGGATGGGCAGTCGGTACCCTTCCTGCGGAA
>Ga0307433_1001866_pt1 | contig 10690 bp, 8 predicted proteins | sample SalMarWE160210MG_FD_202166 | JGI IMG/M metagenome (GOLD analysis project Ga0307433, IMG submission 202166) | Salt marsh sediment microbial communities from the Plum Island Ecosystem LTER, Massachusetts, United States - WE1603-210 | ecosystem: Environmental > Aquatic > Marine > Intertidal zone >...
TGCTGGAGAATAGTATCCAGAATACCGCCTACCTCTCCGGCAGCTATTAGGTTTACAAACAGGCTATCAAAAACCTTGGGATGCTTTTTCATAGCCTCGGCAAGGGTGGATCCGCCTTCCACATCCTTGGTCAATTGTTTTAAAACATTCCTGAAGGTGGGGTTCTCAGCCTGATCTGCCAGTATGTTGAGCCCCTGAACCAAAGGGAGCCCTGCATCTATCATGGTTGAAAACTGTCTTGTGAAAATAACGATATCCCTGTTTGTAACCTTAGGCTGCATAAAGGCTATACCTGCAAACAAGTCCTTTGGTTTCGGTTTTAACTTCAAAATTTTGAGGTTCCGCTTCCTAAGCTGCGTCTGTGCTATTTTTTCCGATGCGGCCTCAATTTCACCTTTTAGTTTTCTACCCTTTTTGGTTTCAGCTACCCATTGATACATTTGGACCATATCTGATTCTCCTCCGGTCTATTGCTAAAACAACTAATTGTCAGAAGGGCTTCCCAAACATTGGTTACCAAGATCAAAAGAAACTAATTAATATTAATAAAATAAATAAATTATGTCAAATTTTCTCACACTTTATGTCCGTCTGTCAAGATAATAGGTTCCCCCTGTCACCAGGCGATCAATCTAGAAGTCCGTAGTACCGCTTAATCTCGGTTCACCCGGTTAATGAGTTACGTGAAACATAAGAATTTTATCCTTGACAACCAATCTATAAATAGTAATAAACTACTGGCCCTCGGAAATGAAGCTCCCCACCGCAAGCGGTGGGGTATCAAGCGGAATTGCGCCATAGCCAACCCGCCTTTCCATCCTCCGTAGCCCGTCCTCCGCAGTGGCCTGCTACGGAGGATGGACAGGCCACTGCGGAGGACGGGCGCTCTCTAACGAGCTTCGGCGCCGTTCACCCCGCCATCTTGTCTAGCCGTAGCCTTCGGCGAAGGCTGATCATCCCTGCGGCAAGCCGCAGGGTATTCTGGCGAAGGCAAATAAAGAAAAAGATTAAGGAGGATCTTATCGTGATCGAAATTACTGCCCCTATGGGAGGAAAAGTGTTAGACGTAAAGGTAAAACCTGGTGATACCGTAAACGAAGATGATGAAGTATTGATCATTGAGGCCATGAAAATGGAATTACCTATTGTAGCCACAGGATCGGGAACAGTTAAAGAGGTTAAATGCAATAAGGGTGATACAGTAGAGGCCGATGCCGTGCTGGTCGTCTTGGAGTAAAAGAAAAGGCCTGTGTGCTGCCCGTTTCGGGGACCAATCACCGACAGAATAATATTAACAAAACACTAAAAAGCCCTTCCTCCTTGAGGAAAGGGCTTCTTAGGTATAATAACCCCTAACTTCCATCTTTCTTTACGTCCATCTTTGCTATTGCCCTTGAAATAAAGGCGCCGGAAATCTTCAACCCCAGAAAAAGCAAGAGGAGAACCACAAACACACCTACGTACCTCAGGATAAGTGTACCTATTATCCAGGTCCAGCTGTCCTTTGTAATAACTACCTCTGTCCCTTCTTTGCCTTCCTTTGATATTGTCACCGAATGCCATTCCCTGTTGCCGTCATCCTCAATATAAGTGGCATCTTTCCAATCACGGAATTTAATGTCTTCTTCTTCCCTCAGGGCCTCCCTGTAAAACGCTAGGGCATCATCATGAGTCAGATCGGATAGAATCTCCAGACGTGTCTCCGTCTTCTGGATGGTCCTTATGTGCGGGACCACCGGAGCCCCCAGAAAGTCCTCGCCTATCGTAACGGCCGGAAATAACATCAGAAATAGAGCTGGCATTAGGATAGTATGATTCTTCATTTTTTTACCCTTAATCAAACATGGCAATGAACATGCCGGCGGCGGCGGCAGAACCTATAACTCCTGCCAGATTCGGACCCACCGCATGCATTAATAGGTGATTATTCTTGTCATACCTTAGTCCTTGAATCTGTGAAACCCGGGATGCCATAGGCACCGCTGAAACCCCGGCAGATCCTATAAGAGGGTTAATCTTTTCCTTAAGAAACAGATTCATGATCTTTACGGTCAGGATACCCCCGGCCGTACAGACCCCGAAATCAATGAGACCCAAGCTGAAAATAAACAGCGGCTTCCAGCTAAGAAAGCTGTCCGCATGCATAGTAGCTCCCACCGAGATCCCCAGGAATATTGTCACGATATTCATCAGCGCCCCCTGGGCTGTTTCAGTCAGTCTTTCCACAACGCCGCTCTCCTTCATCAGATTGCCGAGCATGAACATCCCCATGAGAGGTATAACGGACGGCACAAGAAGGGCGATAATGCCCACCGTCACCAGTGGGAAAAGGATCTTTTCCCGTTTTGAAACCGGCCTCAATTGTCTCATACGAATTCTTTTTTCACTTTTGGTCGTCATTAATCGCATTATACCCGGCTGTATCAGGGGCACCATAGCCATGTACGAATAGGCCGCGATGGCGTTCGGACCAAGCAACTGCGGGGCAAGGTGCTGAGTGAGGTATATGGTCGTAGGACCATCCGCACCTCCGATAATACCCACCGAGGCCGCTTCCTTAAGGGTAAACCCGGCCAGTACCGTGCCGGTGAAAGTAATAAAGACACCCAGCTGGGCGCCTGCTCCTATAAGGAGCGTTTTCGGATTGGCAATAAGCGGACCGAAATCGGTCATGGCCCCCAGACCCAGAAAAATGATGCAGGGGATAATCTCCCACTCCAGTCCGTAGTGATAAAACACCTCAATAAGCTGGGCATGGCCGTCGCTATAACCCATCAAGGGAACAAGAGGAAAATTCACTATAAAGATACCGAAACCGATAGGCAGGAGCAGCAAAGGTTCATATTTTTTGGCAATAGCAAGGTACATGAAAAGGGAGCCCACACCCCACATGATTATAAGTTTCCATTGAAAATTGAAAACCCCCGTGGTGTGCAAAATTCCTCGAAACAGATCCGTAATTTCATATATGTTCATGGCTTTCTACTCTTTTCATATATAGATAATATACACATATATTTTAGATTTATATGAGTATTTGGGGGTCTACCAATCTCTTTTGCTAACAGAAAAACCACCAGGATTCATGGCCTTTTTAGAACATCATTCAATTCAATGCAAGAAGATTTTTTTATTCAAGGGTTGAACACTCAAAATTCCTCCTAAAAGCCAAAGAGCCTGGGGATAAAGGCCAAGGCCCGCAGAAAATAAAGTTCATCCGGTCAATGATTACCTAAAGAACCAAAAGATTCAACCTTATTATAAGTACCTTAATGGCCAATGGGGTTCTCTTTTAAGCGACGAAAACATTAACAGCATGCTAACTACGTAAGGTGCCACCCAGGCGGGCGGAATACTCATGAGATAATAGAAAATTCTCGATTTCGGCGAAGTCTGGAAAACGATACCCGCCCGCCTCGTCTTGTTTTGTGCGAAGTCAGTGCACATAAACAAGTTCGCCGCTTAAAAGAGAGCCCCATAGGCCATACAAAGCAAAATATCATGGCGTGAGGTCACGGCTGTTCTTGGAAAGACGACATCTCAAAAAGAATTCCACCCAAGGCCTCCGGTGGCCTTATTTTCAAGGGTTTGCTCCACCAGAACCCCTGGCAGAATATGCCGTTGCCACCAGGAAAAGGTTTGCCAAACCCTTGAAAATAAGACCACGTCCACAGAATACTATAGATGTCGCCTTGAAAACAACCGCCGTGACCGGATATTACCCATACCTTTATCCACTAATCATATTTTTTGGTTGATCCGCTTAATTATTACGTAAATAAGTAAAAGATTGATAATGTTCAAAACTATATGTGAGGAACTATGAGAAGGGCCGTCGCTCAGTAGACAATCACTTGATATTGGCTCCGGCCGAGTCAAAATCCACCATCAAACTTGCAGATAATTCATATTAGCACAGGGTTTTGGTATAACCCTGGCCACCATATAGATGTTAGATGCAAGGCGCCAAGGAGCGACGAGTGAGGCGTATATGGAATACGCCGCAGGGAGGAGCGACCACAGGCAACACAGCAGATGACATCTAGATGGTGGATCAGGGTCGAGTATTTTTGATTGACAGACAAGCATATTATTATTAAATCCTGTTAACAGCCAATTGTGTCCGGTTAGCTTTCAACATTATTAATTCATCGCATACATGTCCGGCGGAGATCCTTTTAAACCACCTTAATCCCATATAAGGAAGGAGATAATATAATGGAAAAAGGCGCGTCAAATAGCCAACAATTTCCCATAGATGATTTGTGCGTAAACACTATCCGCACACTCGCCATAGACGCCATTCAAAAGGCAAAATCCGGCCATCCCGGCGCGCCGATGGGGCTTGCTGCTGCCGCCTATGCCTTGTGGGTCCATATCCTGAAACATAACCCCCGCAACCCTCAATGGGACGACAGGGATCGTTTTATCCTCTCATGCGGCCATGCTTCTATGCTCCTTTACAGCCTCTTGTATCTTACCGGCTATGATCTCTCCTTAGATGACATAAAGGATTTCCGCCAGTGGGACAGCAAAACTCCGGGGCACCCGGAATTCGGATGCGCCCAGGGCGTGGAAACCACCACGGGACCCCTGGGGCAAGGATTCGCAAACGCGGTTGGCATGGCACTCGCTGAACGACACCTCGCCGCGGTCTTTAACCGTCCAGGCCATGAGATAGTGGACCATTTTACATATGTGATATGCGGTGATGGAGATCTCATGGAAGGGATAACCTCCGAGGCCGCGTCTTTTGCCGGACACCTGGGCCTGGGAAAGATCATATGTATCTATGACGATAACGGAATTACCATAGAAGGGAAGACAGAAATTGCCTTCAACGAGGATGTCGCCATGAGATTTAGGTCGTACGACTGGCATGTCCTGAAGATAGACGAAGGAAACGATATAGGAGCAATCATCGAGGCGATAAAAGCGGCCAAGAATGAAACTGAGAGGCCCTCTCTGATAATCCTGCGGACCCATATAGCTTGCGGCAGCCCAAACAAGCAGGATTCGTGTGATGCCCACGGAGCGCCCCTTGGTGAAGAGGAGGTAGTCAACACTAAAAAGAACCTCGGATGGCCCGAAGATAAAAGATTCTACGTGCCTGAAAAAGCCCTGACAGTCTTCAGGAAATGTATTGAAAAGGGTGCGGATGAGGAATCCAGGTGGCTGGAAAGATTTTCCTCCCTTCAAAAAAAATACCCTGACCTCGCTAAAAGATGGCTAGACGCAACACAAGGGAAACGGAGAAAGGAGTGGAAGGTGGAATTGCCGGCCTTTTCCGATTTCGATAGCCCCTTAGCTACGCGTGCGGCATCAGGCAGGATCCTTAACACGATCGCTGAAAAGCTGCCCCAGCTTATAGGCGGCTCCGCAGACCTGGCGCCGTCCAATAATACCATTATTAAATCCTCACACGACTTTCAGAAAAACTCCTATGACGGCAGGAACATCCGTTTCGGAGTTCGGGAACATGCAATGGGAGGGATATTATCTGGGATCGCCCTTCATAAAGGCCTGATACCGTATGGCGGCACATTCCTTGTCTTTTCCGATTACATGAAGCCCTCAATTAGGCTGGCCAGCATGATGGGGCTGCATGTAATATATGTCTTTACCCATGATAGTATTGCGGTGGGTGAAGACGGCCCCACACATCAGCCTGTTGAGCAACTGGCCGCTTTGAGGGCGATACCTGGTCTGGTTGTCATTAGACCAGCGGATGCGTCTGAAACCACTGAGGCATGGAGGCAGGCCGTCCTGTCTTACGAACAACCTGTGGCTCTCATACTGAGCAGGCAGAAACTGCCGGTGATCGACAGGAACCTCTATGGGGCGGCAGAGGGTCTGGCAAAGGGCGGGTATATCCTTGCCGATTCCGAAGCCAAACCTGATATAATCCTGATTGCCACAGGCTCTGAGGTGCATATTGCTCTGGAAGCCTCAAAAAAACTTACTGAAAAGGGGATCGCAGTGAGGGTGGTCAGTATGCCCAGCCTGGAACTTTTTGAAAGGAATCCCCGGGAATACAAGGATAAGGTCCTATTGCCTGAAGTAAGGTTACGTCTTATTATAGAAGCCGGCCTGCCCATGGGGTGGGAGCGATACGCCGGGGAAAAAGGCTCAATAATAGGCATTTCAAGTTTCGGCGCCTCCGCGCCTGGTGGAATAATGATGGAAAAATACGGGTTCACACCCGAGAATATTGTCCAGAGGGCGATGGAAATGCTGGGGCAGTGAGCAAAGCCAATTAGCTCATAGCTGACAGCTCGCAGGGCAGAGCGCATGGCGCATAGAGCAAAGAGCATGGAGATGAAAGCTTGTTAGGCTGAAGCATGTTAGTCTGAAGCCTGAGAACTAAAAGCCTACAGTCTAATAATCTAAAGCCTTACAACTGTAGGCGCCTTCGAATCCTTGACCCCGGATCATCGATCAATTGAACACCTTCGTCTATAAGACGAGGGACTCTAATATCTGTTAATTGAAATTAAATTGTTCGTCATAGCGGACTTGCCCGCCCTGGTGCGACTTGTGGGTAAATGAAAATTGTATTTTATTATATATACGCAACATTAAAACGAACGTTCTTTAGTTACGGTCTGGGCCAGGGATCCGGTATCCAGAAGATAAAAAATCAAACGACTGGATTCCGGCCATTCGACAAGCCATTCGGCAGGCTCATGGTCCAGAGCGAAGTCGAGGGACTCATGGTCCTGAGTTTATCGAAGGACTTCCGCCGGAATGACAGTTGAGATGGTTTCCCCGTCTATGCCGGAAATGACAAGTCGCTCTACAACAATCAATAACTTGTTTCGGTTGAAGGTGAGGGGTTTTAACCATCCCCGATAGGAACGCTAATTCAGAGATGATTCAATAATATGGACCTATGACACAGATACTTATAGGAACATCAGGTTATTATTATGACGACTGGAGGGGCGAGTTCTATCCCCAAGAGACCCTCAAAAAGGATTATATCGAGTATTACTCGCATAGGTTCAATGTCCTGGAATTAAACTCTTCCTACTACCGGATACCCGAGGCCCGCCAATCCAGGGAAATGATCAAAAGGTCATCCGGAAAAATGGAATTCGTTATTAAGGCCTCCCGCCAGCTGACCCATGAGATCTCAGATAATTCCATTACGGATTTTTTGCCCCTCTTCATCAAAGGCATTTCTCCTTTTATGGAAGAAGCCCTGTTAGGCGCCGTGCTTCTGCAATTCCCCCAGGGCTTTCATTATACCCCTTCCAACAGGCTTTATCTCAAATCTCTGATCGAGGCCATGTGTCCTGTCCCTGTATCAATCGAATTCCGCCAAAAAGAATGGTTAAAGGATTCCGTCTTTGAGACACTTCGCCAACTTGGAGCGGGTTTCGTGTGCGTGGATGAACCCTCTCTGCCGTCTCTTATCCCGCCTCTTGTCATAAATACATCGGATCAGGGTTACATACGTTTTCACGGCCGTAATAAGGCGAACTGGTACGGCACGGATTCCAGGATGAGGTATGATTATCTGTATTCTGAGGACGAATTGAAGAAATGGGTCCCAAAGATCCGGGATCTGGCGGATAAGACAAAAAAGGTCTTCGTCTTCTTTAACAATCACGCCAAGGCCCAGGCAGTGGAGCCCCGCCGACTGAAGTCGGCGGCTTTCTGCGAAGGCGGGTAACAAACGCAAGAATGCTTATTAATCTATTGGAGAATGTCCGGCCTTCTTCCCCTATTTAGCTCCTGTATTAGATTCATATTCCATGGTCTCCCGTTCTCATCCCGGAAAAGATTCGGCATCTTTCTTATTCTTGCCGATATTCGTATCCACCTCGATATTTTGCTTTTGACAGGAAAATCAAAGAAACAGGGCAAAATCTGGCAGGGTGTGGCAGGGAAAATGAAAGAGAAGGAGACTTCTTTGAGTGCTTTAATCTTAGGACATATAATTCCTATCAGGTATAAAATCTTAGGTTGGTAGTAAATTGTTCGTCACAGATTGACTGGCAGGCACGCTATTTTTCCATATGGAATAATTTCAAGGACATCCCCTATATATTAATCTTTTCCTTTCTCCTAATGCCTAGTCTCTTTACATATTCAGCGGGTTCTTCTGCGGATATATCCAGATTGGTCTCCTTATTGATAATCGTATAATTAATTGGCGAATGTATTTATCTTTTCTGAATTAAAGCCGTTTTCCTTTAACAACACCTGAGGGGAAAGATGATGTCCCTGAAGCTCGGCATTATGACCAATGACATTGCCGTTGTCTATGCCTGAGAAGGAACTCAAAGAGCGCTTGGATGTGCATGAATCGGCAATAGTGAGCATCCTCCAGCGCATAATGGACATTATTGATCCACCTAATTTACCGGGACCTCCGCACAAGACCATTGGATTTCAGATAAAGGAACCAGAGGCCTCTGTCTCCTGACCCCTCGACTCCCTGAACCCTTTACTTAACGTACATAAATCAAACGGAGACCTGACCCGTTCACTGTCAAAAATCTCTCTTTCTTCGTTAGTTTTGGCTTCCTTTTTGTTCCGATTCGTATTATCTTTTTCTTCATAAGTGGCTCCTCCTTTCTTAAATGTTTTTCTTTTTTTTTGTATTATATGGGGAGCCACTTCAAAATTTCAACTAATCCTAACACACCTTCAAAAACAAGCATAATCTTAATGAAAGTATGGAATGAAAGAAAAACAGATTAATTTAGACCAAATGAATTTAAGCAAATCAGTTTCCAAACATAATTTTTATTCATTTTTAATGCATGCCGTTTTTTTAGCCCTGGCGAAGAATTTTATGGATGTTGACACTATAATTCCATCAATGTTGATTGAATCAGGCGGCAGTTCAATACATATAGGTGTGTTAACAGGCATTATGCTGGGAGGATCAAGTTTTACCCAGCTATTTTTTTCGCCTTATCTGCAAAATAAGGCCTTTAAAAAAAAGTACCTTTTATTTGGAATTAATTCGAGGATTGCATCCCTTGCAGGTTTGTCTCTGTTGTTATTTTTTTCTGTATCATTGAGTAGTGATGCGCGGATTTTGTTTATCTTTATTCTTATCGCTATATTTTCCTTTAGCGGGGCTTTCGCCAACATTAGTTACACTGATATTTTAGGTAAGTCGGTTTTGCCTGATTCCAGAAAGTCATTTTTTTCAATAAGCCAGATATTAACTGGCTCCGGAGTTTTGATTTCAGCCTTTTTTGCACGCAGGGTATTAATGTCTCGTCAGTTTCCGGAAAATTATACATTTATGTTGCTTATTGCTGCAGTTTTTCTCGGCCTTGCATCCATTGGTTTTTGGCGGATCAAAGAAACAGTGGCATCCGGTTATAAAATTAAGGGGCTGAAGGCTTTTTTAAATGCCGTTAGGGGGGAGATCCAATCAAATTCAAAACTTAGATATTATCTTGGTTTTGTTAACACCCTTGGTATAAGCGTTGCCATATTTCCATTTCTAATATTGTATGCCAAAGAGAATTTTCAGGTCGGTAGCTCCGAAATAGGCAGGTTTCTAATATTTAAGGTCACGGGAGTTGTAGTAACAGGCATGTTGCTGTTTCTTCTTTCAAGGAGAATTAGATACCGGTATTTATTGTACAGCAGTGTGCTGTTGACATTGTTTATTCCTTTATTTGTAATGGCCTTAAATAGCTCTTCAGGGTTTTTTTGTGTTTTTATTGCAGGGGGTATTGTTTACTCTCTATATTCAATCTCAATAAATGGCGTTTTGCTTGAAGTTTCGGACAACCAAAACAGGGCCCTTTACACTGGAATTGCCAGTGCAGGAAATATTCTCCCTGCGTTATTTCCGATTTTAGCAGGATGGATTATTAAGGCTTATGGATTTAATATCTTCTTTATCATTTTTATGGCAGTTGTGACATCTTCGTTATTTTTTATTTACAAACTACATTGCAACAAATGATAGGATTATAAACTGATTCACGTCGCCTCCTCCACGCCCGTTAATCAACAATCACTATGCACAAAACCTTCTCTGTAGTCCAATATTCTTCGGCTTTTCGTTTATCAGAATCAGTTACAGGGAGATTGTTAATAAATTGAGTTCCGCACTGAATTCTTTCGTGAGGAGGTGATTGTGGAAAGAATAAAGATTTGAGGTGCAAATTAAGACCAAGGCCCGCTTTTAAATTTCAAAATTTTAAGCAATTTCTGCACGAGCGTCCCCTTTTACCGGGTTTGTCCCCAAATTCATAAGTTCATTCAGAAACTACGTCCCCTTTCACTCATATGTCTACTCTCTTTGTTAGCAATAATGTATTCGCCTTGACTGCCAGAAGCTTACCCCATAAATCCCTGGCTGCTGTGAAGAGGAATGCAATCCAATCATTATCCGTGACGCCGGTGGAGCCCCACGGGTTTACCCGCCGTTCTTCTGGTGGGCAAGTCCTTGGCTTTCTGCGATCGGGGTAAAACCTTTCATTTCATATTTACTGGAACACTTGCCCGCCTCTGGCGTGGTTTATCCGCCTCTGGCGTGGCTCACTGATTAAACATAAGTCAAACGAAGACTTGACCACTTTCCCAATTAAGGTAAACTCGAAAGCCACTGATATGCAGGAGCGATGAGTATATACTGGCCTCCATTCGGCATCACACGGTAACCTTCGCTTTCCTCGACAAGTTGAATCGCGGGTTTTTTCAAAACACC
>Ga0307433_1001871_pt1 | contig 10645 bp, 9 predicted proteins | sample SalMarWE160210MG_FD_202166 | JGI IMG/M metagenome (GOLD analysis project Ga0307433, IMG submission 202166) | Salt marsh sediment microbial communities from the Plum Island Ecosystem LTER, Massachusetts, United States - WE1603-210 | ecosystem: Environmental > Aquatic > Marine > Intertidal zone >...
GGGCGTCGGGTCGGCCGACCGCTGGCACATCCGGTGGCCGGGCGTTCTGGTGTCGATCCTGACGGCCGCGCCCGTTCTGGCGCTGCTGGCCTTCGTCGGCATCGACGAGATCCGCTACGGCATGGTCTTGGCAGGGGGGCAGCCCGTGGGCCCGTCGGTGGAGAGAGGCGGGTCGGGCCTCGAGCGGCTGCGTGAGTTCCTGTACCGCCATCCGGACAGTCCGCGTGCGCCTCTGGTACGGGCCCATCTCGCCAGGCACCTTGAGAAGGCGCCCGACGCCACAGACCCCGATGCGGGCGCGACGGCGGCGGAGAAGGCCTGGAAGGAACTGCTGGAACATCATCCGGAGAGCCCGTGGGCGGCCGAGGCGCGGCGGCACCTCGGCGATTCGGCCGCCAGGCAGGGACTTTTCGACCAGGCCGGGGAACTCTACCGCGACGCCCTCGCTCAGACGAGGGCGTTCGCGCCGCCTCCCGAGAACCCGCTGGCCGACTTCAGCGTCGTCTGGGACCTGTTCTCGGTCGGACGGGATCTGCGGACCAAAGAGCAGGCCGACCGCCTGGCGGCCGTCCGGCAGGACGTGCTGATGCGGTTGGGTCTTCTGGCCGACAACCGCAAGCCGACGGCCGAGAACCCCCGTGCCCTCGGTCTGTATTTCGTCGCCCTCGGCCTGAAGGGCACCAACCCGTACCGCAAGGCCCTGCTCGCCGCTGGCGAGGCCGACCCCAAAGGCGCCGTGGCCGACAACGTCGCCTTCGACCTGGCCATGTTCGAGGCCGACGACACCAAACGGGCCCAGGGCCTGACCCAGGTTGCGGCCAAGTGGCCCGGCACCGACGGCGCCTTGCTCGCGCACGTGACGGCCGCACACAGCCTCTTCGCACAGGCCTCCTCCGACCCGGCCGCCATGCGCGAGGCGAAGGTGCACCTGCTGGCCGCCCAGGAGGCCCTGATGGCACGCAAGAAAGCCAGGCCGGCGGATCCGTACGTGGCCGCCCTCGAAGACGGCGTCGAAAATGAACTCATCTGTGTCCAGGCCCAACTGCGAAGCCCCGACCGCTGACGGAGGCGGTAGGCTGATCGTCGGCGTCACCGGCGCCAGCGGCACGCCGTACGCGGTGCGCCTGGTCGAGTGCGCCGTGCGGGCCGGCCGGCACGTGGACCTGATCGTGACGCCGGCCGGCCGACTCGTTCTGGCCGACGAGGCCGGCATGACCGGCTCCCCCGCCGAGCCCGACCTGGCCAGTCTGTGGCCGCAGGACATTCTGGCCGGCGTGACGTACCGGCCGTCCGAAGGGCTCCGCGCGCCGCCCGCGTCGGGCTCATTCGGGGCTGAGGCCGCGGTCGTCATCCCCTGCTCGATGAACTCTCTGGCGGCGCTGGCCCACGGTCTGGCGCAGAACCTCGTGCAGCGGGCGGCGCAGGTCGCCCTCAAGGAAGGTCGGCCGCTGGTCGTCGTTCCGCGCGAGATGCCCGTGACGCCGATCGACTTGGAGAACATGGCCCGCCTCGCCCGGGCCGGGGCCGTCGTGATGCCCGCCATGCCGGGCTTCTACCACCATCCGGAATCGGTGGCGGACCTGGTGGACTTCGTCGTCGCCAAAGTGCTCGACCGTCTCGGCGTGGCGCACGACCTTGCCGTTCGGTGGCCGGGATGCGACAGTCCCTAGTACGACAACACCCCTTCGCCATTTCGGGCGGTGGGTCTCCCGGCCCACTGCGTGTTAAAGCCGATTTTCGCCGTTGCGCGGCGGGTCAGGAGACCCGCCGCGCGGGAAGTGGCGTCGTAGTCCTGGCGCGCCAACTCGTCGAGTTCGGCCGGACCATTCGGTTCAGTCACAGCCTCTTCGCGCTGCCGTTTGCGCTGGGCACGGCGCTGCTGGCCGAGCCGCCGTGCCCGGACGGGTGGTCGATGGCCCTGCTGGTGGCGTGCATGGTGGCGGCCCGGACGGCGGCGATGGGCATGAACCGCGTGGCCGACGTCCTGCTCGACGCCCGCAACCCGCGTACGGTGGGCTGGTCGATTCCGGCCGGCCGGCTCTCGCGTCGCACGGCGCTCGCTCTGACCATCTTGAGCGGCGCGGCCTTCATCGGCCTGGCGTGGCTCTTCGCTGTGCTCCGGGAGAACGTGTGGCCGGGGCTTCTGGCGCCGGCGTTTCTGGTGGTTCTGTTCGGCTACTCGTGGACGAAGCGTGTCACGGTGCTCACGCATTGGTTTCTGGGCCTGTGCTTGGGCCTGTCGCCGGTCGGGGTGTGGATCGCGCTGCGGGCGGAACTGGACCTTCTGCCAATCCTCATCGGCGCCGGCGTTCTGTTCTGGACGGCCGGATTCGACATCCTCTACGCCTTCCAGGACGTGGAGGTGGACAGGCGAGACGGCCTGCACAGCGTCCCCGCGCGGCTGGGTCTGCGGGCGGCGCGGTGGGTGTCGAGGGGGTCGCACCTGGCGACCGTCATCTTCCTGGCGGGGGCGGTGCTGTGCGGCAGCGGGTACGGCCGTACGGCCGTCGTCGGCGAGGCGAGCGGGTTCGCCCTGGAGGTCATCGCGCTGATGCTCCTGATTCAGCACATCCGCCTGCGTCGGGCCGACGCCGAGCGGCTCGCCGCAGCCTTCTTCCCAATGAACGTCGCCGTCAGTATGATATGGCTGGCGGGGGTCGTCGTCGACATGGTCGCCGGGCCCGGTGTGAGGCTGCTGCCGTGAGCGAACGAAGCGGTCCCAGGGAAGTTCCCTCGCGTGCGAGCGCGGCGGGTCTCCGCACCCGCCGCGCACGCCGCCTCCCGGACCGCTTGGCGGCCATCGAGGGGAAGGTGGCGGCCGGCGAGCGCCTGTCGCGCGACGACGGTCTCGCCCTGTTCGAGGCGACCGATTTGCCGGCCGTCGCCGCCCTGGCCGACCGCGCACGCCAGGCCAAACACGGCCGCACCACCTGGTACTGCGTCAACACGCACGTCAATTACACGAACTGCTGCGTGAACCAGTGTCCGCTGTGCGCCTTCTGGGTCGACCCGCAGGCCGAGGGCGGCTACCTTCTGACGGTCGATGAAATCGTGGACCGCGTGGGGCCGGACGTCGAGGCCGGGGCAACCGAGATCCACATCGTCGGCGGCCTGCATCCGGATGTCGGGTTCGATTATTGCCTCGAGATGGTCGGCCGGCTGCACGAGGCGTTCCCCGAGGTGTGCCTTCAGGCGCTGACGGCCGTCGAGGTGGCTCACGCCGCCAAGCAGTCATCTCTGGCGGTGGCCGACGTCCTGGCGAGGCTGAAGGAAGCGGGCCTGTCGGGTCTGCCCGGCGGCGGGGCCGAGATCTTCGACCCCCAGGTGCGGCACCGCATCTCGCCGAACAAGATCTCGGGCGATGAGTGGCTCGACGTGCAGCGCCAAGCCCACGGTCTCGGCATTCCGACCAACGCGACGATGTTGTACGGTCACGTGGAGTCGCCGGCGCACCGCGTGGACCATCTGTTGGCGCTCAGGGACCTCCAGGACGAAACGGGGGGCATCGCGGCGTTCATCCCGCTGTCGTTCCATCCGAAGGGCACGGGCTTCGAGAACCTGCCGGGACCGACCGCCGTGGACGATCTGAAGACGATGGCCGTCGCCCGGCTGCTCTTGGATAACGTGCCGCACATCAAGGCGTTCTGGATCATGCTCGGGCCGGACCTGGCGCAGGTGGCGCTTCGGTTCGGGGCCGACGACATCGACGGGACGGTCATCCGGGAGGAGATTACGCACGCGGCGGGCGCCCGCACGCCTGAGCGCCTGAGCATCGCCGACCTGGAGTCCCTGGTGCGCGGGGCCGGATGTGAGCCGGTCGAGCGCGACACGCTGTACCGGCGGATCGAACGCGGTCCGGACCTCAGCCAATGGAAGAGGGTTTCCACATGAATCGACGCCCTGAGCAGTTCACGGTTGCGCGTACTCCCTTGCGCGGCGGGCAATCCTGCCCGCCGCGCGGACGGTTAGGCTTGGGCGCGGTGGGCAAGATTGCCCACCGCGCGACCCGTTGGCACACTCAACAGCGAACTGTTTCTATCGCCGTGGTGCTGGTCGCTGTGGCGCTGGGGTCGGGTTGCGAGTCCGGCCCCGCCGAGGCACCGCCGGAGACGCCGCCGCCATCTCAACAAGAAATCATCGCCCTGCAACCGCGCGAGATGGCCGAGCAGGTGACGCGCCGGCCGACGTTCAAGTGGAAACTGCCGCCGAAGGTTGCCAGCGCGACACTCGTCTCGTTCGCGCTGGCCGAGGCCGGCGACGGCGACCGGCCCGTCCTGGACGAGAGCGACCGGAAACGGGTGGGCTTCGCGAGCGGGCTGCACGCCGAAAGTCCGGACGGCATCAATCCCTGGAATCCCCCGCCCGGCTGTGTCCTGACGGGCGAGGTGAAGGACATGACGCAACTCGAAGCCGACACGTGGTACTGCTGGTCGGTCCGCGCGCTGAGCGACGCCGGCACCGCCCGTTGCGCCTTTCACTTCCGCACGCGGTCCGAGTCGGCCTCGCCGGCCCCGTAGCGTGTCTGAGTTTGGGGCAGGCGGCGGGAGGGCTCACTGGCCGAAGCCTGTGCCGACGCCCCTTGCGATGGCAAGGAGGGGATCGTCGAGGGGCACCGTGCGGCAGCCGCCGGCCACGTCCTTGATCGCCACGTCGGTGAGGCGGCCGCGCTGCCAGGAGGCCATGCGGCCCCAGTTTCCGTCGGCGACCAGTTGGGCCGCCTTGTATCCGAGGCTCGTCGCAAAGACGCGGTCGAACGGACACGGGCTGCCGCCGCGCTGCACGTACCCCAGGATGGTGGCGCGGGACGGGATGCCGGTATGCTGTTCGACGCTGGCGGCGACCAGCCGCCCGACACCGCCCAGGCGGACGGGGTCGGGGCTGCCTTCGACGCGGCGTCGGACGACCATCTTTCCGCCTTCCGGCCGTGCGCCCTCCGCCACGCAAATGATGCTGAAGCGTTTGCCCTTTTGGGCCCGCCGGCGGCAGACCGCGAACACCGGCTCCCACTGGAAGGGGATTTCGGGGATGAGAATGGCGTCGGCCCCGCCGGCGATACCGGCGTGAAGGGCCAGCCACCCGGCGTAACGGCCCATGACCTCGGCCACCATCACGCGGTGATGGGCGCTGGCGGTGGTGTGCAGACGGTCGAGGGCGTCGGTCGCCACGACGACGGCCGACTGGAACCCGAAGGTCAGTTCGGTTCCCGGCACGTCGTTGTCGATCGTCTTCGGGACGCCGACGACGGGGACGCCGAGTTCCACCAGGCAGCCGGCAATGGCCATCGACCCGTCGCCGCCGATGACGACGAGGCCGTCGAGACGGTGCTTTTCGAGGACGGCCAGGGCGTCGGCGCTTCGGTCGCTGGTGACGACCTCGTCGCCGCGCGTCTCGGCCCATTCGAAGGGGTTGGCGGTGTTGCTGGTGCCGAGGATCGTGCCGCCCTGGGTCAGGATGTTCGAGACGGTCTCCCACCCGATGGGCAAGGTGCGGTCGGTGACGAGACCGTCGTAGCCGTCGAGGAACCCGACGAGTTCGGCGTGCTGCTCGTGCATGAGCGTCTTGGCGACGGCCCGGATGACGGCGTTGAGTCCCGGGCAATCGCCCCCGCCGGTCAGGATGCCGATGCGGATGGCGTTGGTTGAAGGCATTCGCTGGCCTCCATCAAGGGTACCGGGGCGCCGCGGCGCTCTGCCCCCCTGTGTGGCGGCACACCAGAGGCGGTCGCATGCGGACCGCGCGCCTGCAATGAGCGCGATTCTACGCGGCCGGGGTGAGGCGTCAAACGGAAAAGGGCCGGCCGGTTTTTGATTGCAGGCCGAAGGACGGGCGGAACATAATAGGTTGCTACGTGTTCAATTTACTCTCGGCCGGCTAATCCGGCGCAGGTCCGGGCGGTCGGGAACGAGGTCTTCGCACCGCGCGGCCCCAGGGCGTAGACCTGCTCAAGGCCAAGGCCGCCTGGAGAACATGGCGATGAAACGTGTCACGTGGTTGCTGTTGGCCCTGGCGGTGGCGGTGCTGGTTGCCTCACCGATCCTTGCTGCCGAGAAGGCTGCCAAGGGCAGGAAGGCGAAGGGCGGCTCCGACGCCCTGCGCGGCGAATACGCCATCATGGCCAGCGAGTGCGGTTTGACGGACCAGCAGAAGGCCGACCTCAAGGCCAAGGTCAAGGCACGCAAAGATGCCCAGAAGGCCTGGATGGACGCCAACGGCGACAAGCACAAGGCCCTTCGCGAAGCCTACAGCAAGGCCAAAGAGGCGGGCGACAAGGATGCCATGAAGAAAGCCCGCGACGAACTCAAGGGCCTCGACACCGAACGCCGCAAGGCCGACGCCGACTCCATGACCGCCATCCTCACCGTCCTGACGGCCGAGCAGAAGGCGAAGTGGAAGGCGTTTCACACCTACCGGACGCTCATGCGCCGCTACAAGAGGCTGAATCCGACGGAGGAGCAGACGGCCAAGATCCGCGCGGCCGCTGCCGCCGCATCGAAGGGCCTCGGCGCCGTCGCGGGCGACGACAAGGAGTCTCGGAAGAAGCAGGGCGAGATCCAGAAGGAACTCCAAAAGACCATCGAAGAGACCATCCTGACGGCCCCGCAGCGCGAGGCCCTCCAGAAGAAGCCGGAGAAGAAGCCGCGGCCCGAGAAGAAACCCGCCAAAGAAAAGGCGGCGAAGGCCGAGAGGTAGAGCCGCATCGGTCGCCGATTGGCGTGAGCCTGTTTCCTCGCGACCCGACGTGGCCGGGCCGAATCACCGTCGCGCGAATGGGGCGGATGGCGCTTGCGTACGTACCGAGCGGGCGGGTGCCGCTGCACATGAGCCGGGAGGCCGGTGGTTGGCGGCTGCACGCCTCGGGCTTGGTGCCGCCGGGATTCGAGCCGAAGCGCGCCGCCGATTACCTGTTCCGGTGGTCGGCGACGCTGCGTGAACTCGCACCGAAGATCGGCGAGAAACGCCTCAAGGCCGACCACGCCCGCCAGCAGGTGACCGACGATTTCCATGCCCGCCTCGCCCCCGACGAGCAACCCGAGGCGGCCGAGGCGGTGGACTTCTTCATGGTGCCCTGAGGGGCGCCGCCGGCGCCCAGGGGCAAGACGTGTCTTGCCCCTACCGGACTGTTGCACGAGGGGAAAAAGGTTCTTGTCCCAAAAGCGGGGAGCCTGAAAGGCTCCAATTCGTAAGCCCAGGGCAACGCCCTGGGATTTCGATGAGATGGCGGGTGCCAAGCCCTGAAAGGGCGTTACAAACGGCTCTTGCGCCCTTTCAGGGCTTCCTTTCTCTCGGGCCCACCCGCCGACCCAGGGCGTTGCCCTGGGCTCCCAGAATCTCAGCCCTTCGGGCTGGTACGTGTTTAGCGTGCTCTCGAAGCGATGTCATTTCGACCGAGCCCTCGCCAAAGGCGAGGGCGAGCGGAGAAATCTCGGCCTGTCGACACGGATAACGGCGAGATTCCTCGACTCGCTTCGCTCGCTCGGAATGACACGCTAAACACGTACTCGGGCTGAGGTCCCCGTAAATGGGTCATGAACCGTGAAAAAAGGGTAGCCGCCGGCGGGGGCGGCTACGTATGATGCTTCGCGGCTTCAGGCCTTCGGGTCTGAAAACGAGGCGGGGCGGGTCGTGCGACCCGCCCCGCGGCTCTCGTCTCCTACTTGAACTCCACCTGTACGAGGTGAGCCGAGCAGGAGATGCAAGGGTCATAGGCTCGGACGAGCATCTCGAGCAGGTGGGTGATCTCGTCCTCACGTCTCCCCTCTTCCATCAGTTGCGGGATATAGACCCGGAAGTCGGCCTCGATGTTCGCCAGGTTCTGGTTCGTCGGGATGACGAGGTTGGCGCCGGTGACGATACCGTCCTCGTCGTACTCATACTCGTGGACGAGTGTACCGCGCGGCACTTCGGTGATGCCGACGCCCGTGCCGGCCCGTCCGGCGGGCCACTGGAGCAGGGGTTTTTCGTCCTCGACGCCGGCCTCGACAAGCGAATCGAGCAGCCGCAGAACGTCGTAGTAGCAGTGGACCGTCTCGACGATCTGGGCCGTGCTGTTATGGAACGGGTTGGTGCAGGGTGCGGCGAGGCCGAGTTTGTCGGCCGCTGCCTTGGCCCGGGCGTTCAGTTGCCCGTGGTTGTTGTTGAAGCGGGCCAGCGCGCCGACCATGAGGCTCTCTCGCTTGTTGTGAACGTGCTTGCCGCTGGAGTGTTGGACGACCTTCTCGTGGATGATGTCGCGGTAGGCGTGTAAGTCGGTCTCGTCGCCGTCGCTGGTGATGAGGCGGCCGTCGAAGAAGGCATACTCATCGGGGTGGGTGATCGACTCGTACTCGGTCTCGCGCTCAAACGCCGGCACCTCGAGCGTCGCGAACAGGTCCACCGTATCCTGCACGTCCTTCTCGAAGCCGGCGACGTGGTCGCGGAGTTCCTTCAGCGTCCGGACGCTCGGCAGTTGCATGTACCCGCCGGGCACCATGCCGATGGGGTGCGTGTGGCGTCCGACGAGGACGCGGCAGATGTGGTGGGAGAGTTTCTTGAGGCGCATCGCCCTGAGGACCACGTCGGGGTGGGTCTTGGCCATCGGGATGACGCTGGGGGCGCCGAAGAAGTCGGGGGCCACGAGGAAGTAGCAGTGCAGCCAGTGGCTTTCGAGTTGTTCTGCGTCCAGGACGATTCGCCGCAGACGGTCGGTCTGCTCGGACCGCGTGATGCCCATCGCATCTTCGGTCGCCTTGAGGCTGGCGGTGCCGTGTCCGCAGGCGCAGATGCCGCAGATGCGGGTCGTCAGGAACATGGCGTCCTGCCAGGAGCGTCCGCGCAGCATCGCCTCGAAGAATCGCGGCGACTCGGTGATCTCCATCCGGCACGCCACGAGTTCGCCGTCTTCGACCTTGGCGACGATGTTGCCGTGCCCTTCGACGCGGGTCACGTAATCGACGCGGATATCCAACGTTTTTGATGCTTCCGCCATACGAACATGACTCCGATCATGACGCGCCGGGCAAGCCCGGCGGCTAACGCCGGCGCCCATTGCTGTTGTCCGCTGTTCAATCCGAAACCCGAAATCCGAAATCCGAAGTCGGTCTACGCTTCCTTGGCGACCTCGTCATAGATCCCCTGGAACAGCCGAAACTCGCGCAGGATGTCGTCCAGGGTCAGTCCGAACTCGGCCATGACGTCCTTGGCGGCCTGGGTGTTGGGGTCATCGACGAGCCCGCGGCAGCCGATGCACTTGTGGCCGGCGCTCGGACACATCAGCGGGGCACAGCCCGCCCGCGTCACCACGCCCAGACACGGGATGCCCTTGTTCCAGAGGCAGACGTTGCCGGCCAGTTTGCAGTCCACGCACACCGGGTAGTTGGGCTGGCGATAGGGTTTGCCCATCAGAAGACACGTGACGACCTCAAGAAACTCCTCGCTGTTAATGGGGCACCCGTGGATCTCAGCGTCCACCTTCACCTCGGCCTTCAGCGGACGGGCCGCGATGTGCGGGAACCACGCCTTCTTGTCGCCGTACACGTACTCGGCCACGTCGTCGGGGTCCTGGAAGTTCTTGACGGCGTTGACGCCGGCGATGGTGGCGCAGGCCCCGAGGGCCACCAGGGTGCCGGTCTTGGCGCGGATTTCCCTCAGGCGCTCGATGTCGTGCGTCGTCACGATGGACCCCTCGACAAACGCCACGTCGTAATGGTCGGCGTCGCCGTCGGCGGCCTCGCGGAACCGCACGATGTCGGCCTTCTCGAGGATCGGGAGCAACTTCTCTTCGCACGCGAGGACCTGCAGTTGGCATCCTTCACAGCACGCCAGCGAAAAGAAGGCGAGTGTCGGCTTGTCGGCCATGCGATGATCCCTGCTTTCAAAGACGCGCCCGCGAAGGCGGGCGGCTAACGCGCCGGCGCGTCAGGGACAATCCGAAATCTGAAATCACTAGATGCCCTCACGCAGGCCCTTGACCTGCTCGTACGTGAAGACGGGCCCGTCGCGGCAGACGTACACGCCGCGAATCTGGCAGTGCCCGCACTTGCCGATGCCGCACTTCATGTGCCGCTCCAGCGAGCAGATGATCCGGTGCTCCGGAACGCCCGAGGCCAGAACCTCGAGGACCGTGAACTTGAACATGACCGGCGGGCCAACGATGACCGCGTACGTCCGGGACGCGTCGATCTCGATCTTGCGGAACAGTCGCGTGATGACACCGACCTCGCCCTGCCACTGCGCGTCGCCCCGGTCCACCGTCACGTGCGTCTCGACGTCGTTGCGCTCGGTCCACTGGACGAGTTCGTCGCGGAACAGCAGCAGGTCCGGCTGGCGTGCCCCGACGAGGATCGTCACCTTGCCGAAGTCGTCGCGCGTGTCCAGCACGTAACGGATGAGGCTTCGCGTCGGCGCCAGGCCCAGGCCGCCAGCCACGAACAGCACGTCCTGGCCCTTCATCGCCTCGTAGTCGAAGCCGTTGCCAAAGGGACCGCGGATACCCAGCCGGTCGCCCGCCTCGAAGGTTTTCAGGGCGTTCGTCACAAGGCCGATGTTGCGGACGGTCAACTCGATCCCCTCGCCCTGCGTCGGACTGGAACAGATGCTGATGGGCGACTCGCCGACGCCGAAGACCGTGACGCCGACGAACTGGCCCGGCTCGTAGACGAGCGGCCGG
>Ga0307433_1001872_pt1 | contig 10633 bp, 13 predicted proteins | sample SalMarWE160210MG_FD_202166 | JGI IMG/M metagenome (GOLD analysis project Ga0307433, IMG submission 202166) | Salt marsh sediment microbial communities from the Plum Island Ecosystem LTER, Massachusetts, United States - WE1603-210 | ecosystem: Environmental > Aquatic > Marine > Intertidal zone >...
GTTGTGGAGGAAACTACGTCTATGTAGTCGTGCTGGATATGGGTCAGGGCCTCACTCAAGCCTCTGACGCGGTGATCATACATCATGGTTATGGCTCCTGCCACGTTTCCTTCCTCGGTGGCAGACCATTTATGGTCCGTGAGGAACTCCCTTATCGCCACTTGGACCGCCGTAGACCGGTTGAAACCGATCTCACTTATCGTATCATCGAACTCTTCGAGGAGCTCAGGGTCAACCGATACGCTGAAACGGACAACACTACTAGACATGCTAACACCTGCTAATCATCATATGAAACCACATGAATAATAAAAACCTAGACCTGCGTAATATTTAATAAGGGAGTTGAGACGAACCTTGAGACCTCTTGTTGAGCGTTTCCAGCCCTCAGGGATTCTCCTTCGAGACAGGAAAAATATTTCATTCTCTATCCTACCCAGAATATGACGATAATTTTTTAGAAATATTATAAATTTATTACAAATTGAATAATATTATCAAATAATTTTTGCAAAAGGTCTTGACTCTGGCTGCTCCGTCTCCGTTGCGTATACCGCTAAGGCCAGCGCCCAGAACCCGTCGTCGTTGGTGCCCTCGGGGTAGCTGAACAGCACCTTCCCCATTGTGTGTAAGAATTATTATATTGTGATCCGCCTTTTTCTTGGCTTGATGTCGATAGGTGTGTGTGAAAGTAACTATGAATTATTTCATGAAGAACGGGAAGCTACACAAGAACCCTGCACCCTTTGAATGCTCAGTGGTCCGCGAAGGAGAGCGGCTCTACGGCTTCATCCCCAAAGGATGCATGTTATGCGAGCAACGTTTCAAGGAGAAAGAGTCTATTGAATAGAGGCCTGAATGAGACATGCTACGGCTTCTTCTCTGCTCTGGCTAACCCGACGAGGCTCGCCATCATGGAGAACCTTATGGGCAGAGAGATGAGCGTCTCTGAGCTCGCTGCGGCGCTCGGTCAGGAGCAGAGCATGGTGAGCCACAACTTGAAGCTGCTTGAGCGGTGCAGCCTCGTCTTCTCTGAGACGCGGGGCAGGCGGAAGTATGTGACGGCGAACGCGGACACCATGGGCGCCTTGTTGAGTCTCGTCGAGAGGCACGGGGAGAGGCACTGCGAGCATTACGGTAGCTGCCCCCATCAGAGGTAGGGATGAAGTCGTTGCCCTCGTTCTTATATTCGTTGGATTATTTTCCTCGTTTCCTGTGGATATTCTTTGAGCAGCTTCGAGATTACTAGACCCGCGATGTGTTGTTTGAACTCTGCCTCGCCGTACTTCATGTGGTATATTCGGTGGTGGCCTCCCTTGCCTGTGGTATCCGTGTAGGTGAGTAGGCCTTCGTCTACCATGGCGTTGAGGTAGTTGATGATGCTGGCTCTGCTGATGCTATCCTGGAGGCTCTCGTTGACGTTGGTCCAGACGGCTCTGCTGTTGGCGCCCTCAGGCTGTATTCGCCAGAGGTAGTTCAGCGCCTCTACCTGATAGTCCTTGAAAAACATGTCTAAGTTCTCTTTGCCTGTGTCGAGCTGAAGAGACATAACAGAATTTTAGTTAATTTGATGTATAACACTTCCGCCCACTTCAGACCTCTGAGGAAGTGGGGATAGGTGAACCATGCCTGAGGGTTATTAGTCAGACAAACTCATCCCCACGTTTTTATGTTTAAGGAGCTTTAAAGGTTATATTGCTTTATAAAATAAGTCAAAACCCATAATGCATTTTCATGTTTCTCTTAGGTATTGGAACATACGCTTCCTTTAAATGGGATTAAAACTATTTTTGAATGGTGGCCAAGTTTGCCCCGGGTGTGGGTGCGAGAGGAAGTGTACCGGAGGCTAGAGCAGGAGGCCGAGAAAAAGGGGTTAACGGTCAATGAGTTTGTTGAGCAGCTCGTTCTAAGGCATCGTAGAGAAAACGCGTCACGTAGCCGGAGAAGCTCGTTATCCCCTGCTTGAGAAGCTCTTCTCTGTTCTCTGTGTATTGCTGCATCAGTTCTTCGTAGATTTCTTCGCGTACCGTGATGGATCTGAATCCTTTTCGAGGCATGTCATGTATGGTACCGTACAAATAGTTTAAGTATTTTATGTCTACTGCACTAAGACCATCTAGTACCTGAAGGTACGTCTTCTTTGTTCTCCTACACCTTTTTTAGAATATTTACCCCGATTTACGGTACCATATCATTAATAAATATTGAATGTACCGTACATCATAGAACAATGCCGAGGGAGGGCTACTCAACAGTGACAATACCCGTCCAAGTACACCATAGATTACCCGAGACAGCCCAAAACGAGTGCCGAAGCATGCCTAAACAGATAGAACACATGCTCAACAAGCTATACCCCAACCCAAGCAACCTAAAACAGGTAAAATGTAAATCATGCAGCCACTCCATCGCGGACCCAAATGGACACACGACACCCAAGTTCTGCGTTAACTGTGGAGCCGCCGTACTCCGATCAGGGGGGATGACATCATAGAGAAACCACCATCTAGGTCATCCCTAAAAATAGAACCCGATAGAAAATCGCTGCCAATAACGCGCCTATTCGAGCTTCATGGAGAGAAAGTCACCAAGAAATCAAACCTGGTGAAAGCTGGTCAAGCCCTCCAAGAAATTGAGGACGGCTTCACCGTCTCACAGCTCTCCTTTATGGTTGGGATGCCATCTTCCAAAGGCTACCACATTATAAAACGGCTCTTGGCCATCAAAATAGTTGAGACTCTTCCTAAGGTTGAGCGACCCCCGGACTGGGGAGATTATAGTCTCAAAATGAGGAAGAAGTTCTACAAAGAACATGGTCTACAGTATAGAGGCAGGGAACCTCAACGCTACAGGTACTGCCCGCTGAAGGCGTTGGCTCTCCTTCGTGATCGGGTTCAGACAGAAATAGAGACCATCGATAAACAGGCAACCGACAAGATCAACGCCCTTCTCAAGGAGTACGAAGAAATCGAGAACGTTCTAACGAGGCGGGCAAAGGAGACTCCGGCATCGCATACGTTCGAGAGGAGTGATCTTCCATGAGCAGCCTACCCCTCGCGGTTGTGAAACCAGCACGCAGAGACCCATGGAGGAGGCTCAAGGAAAAGGCCGGGGTCACCCTGAAGAGCATAGCCCGGAGGAAGCCAACTTGAGCATCATCAGGGGGATCCGAAGGCTTCTCGGCGGGGTGAACGCACCTAAAGCCAAGCACCGTTACCCAGGGAGATCATCGTCTGACACATACTATGCTGGGCTTAACCAAGACTACAGGTGGTTCAGACAGGACGAGCTGGTGCGGAAATGCGTCGTCACCAACGCCTACTACGCGACGCTGCACGGCTTCACCACGGTTACTGAGGCGGAGGCCCCAGAGAAGCACGGCCACGTGAAGGATAGAGTCGATGAAGTCAACAAGGCGGTGAACCTGGATCTGGTGCTCTTCACAGCCCAGGTAAAACGCAGCGTCTACGGGAAAGCTGGATTCGAGATAGTCACAGACAACGCTGGAAAGCGACAAGCTCAAGCCAGACCTCGACGAGGACTGGGATCTCACAGGGTACACGTATCGGGGGAAAAAGGGTTTCTACGGTCCTGAAGAGGTGCTCTACTTCGCGAACATGGAGCTGGAGGCCGACCGCCTAGGGCTCAGCGACCTAGAGCCCCTTAGATCCGTCTGCATAGCACGTCACGAGATACTAAGAGAGAACTTCCCCGAGATAGCCAAGAGCCTCTGGGCACCCTACGTGATACTGAAAGCCGACACCAGCGGGCTACCCATCGAGGAAGCCGAAAAGGTCGTGGAGAATATGGCGGATGTGGCCCGCGCAGGGAAGAGCATAGCCATCAACGAGAGCGTGGAGGCCACGGTGGTTCGAAACACCCCAGACATAAAGGGTCTGAACGAGCTGCTGGGGAAGCTTGAAGAGGCAATCGTTGCGGGCTTCGGGACCCCCAGGTTCCTACTCGGTAGACCCACAGAGAACAGGGCCACGGCGTACGCCGAGCTGGAGGCCTACGTCGAGGGACCCGTGAACAACATCCAGAGGTACCTGAAGCGTGAGATCGAGCGCCAATGGTATGACAGGCTCACCAAGCTCATCACAGGCGGAGACGAGGTCAGGGTCAAGCATCAGTGGAACCCGGTCAGAGTCTACGACATCTACCAGCTGGCAGACGCAGTGTCCAAGCTCTGGGGAAGCCACGGCACCGGCCCGATAGGAGGCGACTCGGAGAAGGTTTGGGAGCTGATGGGCTGGGACCCCAGCGAGTTGGAGGAAAAGAGCAAATGAAAAAACACCGGTTCTTTGCGGCGGTCCACAGCATAGAGACAGGAGAAGAGGAGAACCTAGCCACCTTCTACATCATGAACACCACGGTCAACCTGAACGGGTGGGGCGTGAGCGACAAGGCCCTCGAGGAGGCGCTGCCCACCATCCTGAGGAAACTCATAGGGTGCGGCCCCGACTACAGGATTGACGCCCACTACCCCGAGCCCATCGGCGTCGGGAGATTCGTCAGATCCGAAAAGCCAGATGGCTACGCCATGGGGACCGCCGAGATAACCGACCAGAAGGTATGGGAGCACCTAGTCTCGGGCGAGTGGGGACCCATCTCCGTCGTCATCCATAGCTACAGAGAGACCTGCAGCAAGTGTCTACAAGACCTAACCCACGAAGAAGACCCGTTCAAACACGACTGCATAGCAAACGGCGAGGCATACCTGCTCATCGAGAGCTTCGTCTTCGAACGAGCAGACTTCATCGACTACCCCGCGGTCCCCCAGGCAGGGCTCATCAACGTAGCGGCTGCCGAGACCCAGGTGCCCCTGGAGCTATTGGCGCGGTTTTACGAGACCCAGAGTCATCAAGCCTCAGCAGTCTCCTGGAACGAGACCCCAACAGCCCCAGTGGACAGATCTTGGGATGTAGACGCCACGGAGGCACGCGTGCGGGCGTGGGCCGGCGGCCCAGGCAAGGAGGGCGTCGACTGGGCCAAGTACCTGACGGCGTTCGCCTGGTACGATGGAGACGACGCCGAGAACTTTGGCGGCTACAAGCTGCTCCACCACGACGTCGTAGACGGGAGGCTTCACGTCGTGTGGAGCGGAGTCGTGGCTGCTATGCAGGCACTTCTCGGGGCCAGGGACGGCGTGGATCTCCCTCAAGGCGACCGTAGGCCAGTATACAACCACCTTGTGGAGGAGTACGGGCTCTTCGACAAGGATCCTCCCGAGTATCATGAATCACAGTCCAAACAGGACTCGGCCCAGGGACCGGGGGCCCATGGAGGCTCGAATCCCGAGGAAAAAGAGAGGAAAAACCAATTGGATAACGAGTTACAGGAGCGAGTCACACAGCTAGAGAATCAGATCAAGGACGAGACAAAGGCCAGGGAGGCCGCGGACGAGCGGGTGACCGAGCTGGAGGCGAAGATCCACGCGGAGATCGTGGATAGAGTTCTCGAGGCGAGGTCTAAGGCGGGTCTGGTGACGGACGTCGACGCCGAGAGGGAGATGCTCTCAGGACAGCCTGAGGCCATCCTTCTCCAGTTGGAGGCCGACGCGGTCAAGACCGCCAAGAGGCTGGCGACGAGGACGGACCCCAAGGCCAAGTACGCGGGGCACAGCGACGAGTTGAAGACGGCTATCGAGGACGCGAGGCAGCGCCTCTTCGGAAGGAGGAACACGTGATGGCGGCGGGAGGCATATGCAAGGAGCAGCTCCTCGTCATCGAGGAGTTCACCGTCAAGGCCAGCGAGGACGTCGAGAAGGGCGAGATCGTCTACAACGACGGCAACGGCATACTGGCGGCGCCGAACACGGCGGCCGGCCCCTTCATGATGGCCATGGAGGCACACGACTACAGCGAGGAGACGAGCCACAAGATAACCTGCGTCCTGGTGGGCTGCGTCGAGGCCCAGAAGGTCTCGGGCAGTGGCGGAGGCAAGAAGGGTCAGGCAGTCATGATCAGCGCTACGGCAGGCGAGGTCACCCTCTTCGTGAAGGGCGACGCCCCCGCCAGCTACGCAGAGGCTGACGTGCAGACGGCTCTCGACACCAACATAGGCATCGTCGGCACGCTGGCCGAGGACGCAGAGGACGCAGATACGACGGCCAAGATATGGCTGGGGGTGAAGTGATGAGGATCTGGAGATCATCCGTCACCAGCGAGTACTACAAGCAACCATCACCCAGCATCTACGAAGCCCAGGCAATCACACCCGAGGACATCACAAGCATAGAGGCCATAACCATCCTAGACGAGATACTGGGCCGAGCGCGACCCCAGTACAAGCTCAGAGGCATCTGCAGACCCATCAGGATGGACAGCCTCACCGCCCGAATAGACATCGCCACGGCCCTCACAGGCCAGGAGAAGGTCCCGGCCCTTGTCGAGGCAGAGATAGCGGCAGAGAGCTACACAGCCGTCGACTTCGAGCTATGGAAGAACGTGGTCCACGTCGTCATCAGCGACGAGGCAGCCAAGAAGGCGGCCCACGACCTCCTCAACCTCCACGTCGACGACGCGGCGAGAGACATCTCACGCATGGAGAACAAGCAGATCGCCGAGGCCGCGGAGGCGTGCACCGAGAAGGTTAGTGGCGAGGCCTACAGCGACTGGGGAGCCATGACGACGCCACCCGACAGCGACACCAACCCCTTCGAGGCGATCCGCGCCAGCATCGAGTACATAGAAGGCAAGGGCTACGAGCCCAACTTCATGGCCCTCCACCCCAGCATCTGGGGCAAGTTCGTCACCAACACATACGTCAGAGACCTGGTGCACGCCGGAATCGCTGCCCTGGGGAGGGATGGCGGACAGTTCAGCCTCCCAGGTTACCCGACCATCACTGTCAACACGGACTACCACCTCGTACAGACGCCGACGGCCACCAAGGGGCCCCTCATCGGCGACAGCAAGGCACCCGCCCTCGTCCTGGGGGAAGGCCCCACCGAGGCCGCCCAGTACCGCGACGAGAAGGCAGGCTACGACGCATACATCATACGCCAGTACTTGGAACCCAAGCTAGTCGTGGACGACGCCATCGACAAGATATGCACGTAGACGCCGCACGGGGGGCGGTGCTCTACTGGACAACGAACCCCCGCGCCCTTTGAAGGCGCGTAAACCCCCAACCACGGTGAGAAGATGAAAAAAGTGAAGTTCGGAGGTCTGAGGCCCAAAGGAACCCTCAACCCGCGCCGGCTCTGGAGACCCGGAGAGGCAGTCGAGGTCGAGGACGACATAGCCGAGGCCCTACTGCGAGACCCGGAATTCAGGCAGGTCAAGCCCAAGACTAGGAGACGTCGAACCAAGAGCATAGGACAAGGGGAAAGGTGAGTAAACAGGAATGACCTACTGCACAGCCTCAGACATCCGGCGGATCATACACACCAGCCTCACAGACTCGGAGATAACATCGATCATAGAGACTAGCGACCCCCAGATCGACAAGAGGCTAGGCACTCAGAGCCCGTCGGACAAGGTCGTCAAGAAGCTGAGCATGCTTCTCACGGCCAAGACCATCAAAGGCCGGCAGCCGCGGAGCGTCGCAGCCGGCGAGTACAGGGAGGACGCGGGAGACATCCTCGACGTCTGGGCCCATGAGATCGAGGGTCTGTTCAGGCTCTACAAGTCTCCGACAATCAAGGCCTCTGAGTACCGTCACATCGACGAGGACGAGAGGTACCCGGCGGAGGAGGAGACATAGATGCCTGCTTTCGAGAAGCCGTATCCCCCGGATCCCATCACCTACAGCCACTACGACGCGCTGGTGGACGCCCTCGAGACCAGGTTCGGCGCCGGGGCGGCGGGGTTCCTCAGCGACCGGACCAAGATAGTCAACAGCCGCGGCAACGTCTGGGACAAGGCCGCCGGCAACATACAGAGCGCCATCGACGATGTCATGAGCGACTCGGGCGGCGCCGTCTGGCTGCCCAAGGGCAAGATCACCGAGACCCAGCCCTGGACCATCGACGAGATCTACCCCGTCCACGTCTACGGGGCCGGCATGTGCTACCACGACCTGGACTACGGCACCATGATCAAGTTCAACGTGGGCAGCGGCGTCCACTGCATCGACATCGGGAAGGTGGGCGACACAGTTCACTTCGGAGGCCTCTACGACATGACTCTCTTCCCGGGATCAGGGGACCGCGACGTGGTACACCTCGACAGGGTGAGTGACTGGCACATGGAGCGGGTCTACATGAACCAGCCCAGGAGGCACGGGCTTCACGTGGAGAGCACCGGGGACAGCTGGAATCTCTGGGTGAAGGACTGTCTCATCGAGAACGCTGCTCAGGTGGGCATCAGGCTTGAGGGAGGCGCCGGCGCGGGAGTGATCCTGAAGAGCTACTTCCTGAACAACTATTTCTACTCTAACGGCATAGACATCGAGGCTGGGGCACTGGACGGGACGTCCGGGAAGGTCCGGCTGTGCCAGTTCCACAACAACCAGCACTTCAACACAGACGGAGTAGGCATGAAGCTCTACCGCCTTGTTGAACAGATCCTCGTCATGGGGGCGATATTCTACGCGACAGGCGGCGACGCCATCGATGTCGACGACGACGGCGCCGGCAACAAGTGCAGCAGGCTCAACTTCGGGCCTCTCCAGATCGACGGCCAATCCACGACGCCCAACGGCGTCGACCTGGGAGGCTACACCGACCACGTGGTCATCGACAACTACCAGATCTGGGGCGTCACCGGGACCGCCGTCAACGAGGGCGTCAACGTGACGAACATCACAAAGGGAGATGGGTACGAGTCATGAGCTTCCAGTATGGCCAGTTCGGCGTCGGCTTCGACCTCATGCGGCCCGAGCCCCAGGCCCTCAGGTTCGAGGAGCTTCTGGAGCTTCACGGCGAGGATGTCACCGTGGTCAAGCAGACTGTCAGCAGCCACGACGCCTATGGGCAGCCAGTCCTCAGCGAGACGACCTACACCGAGAAGGCAGTCATCAAGACAGACTTGGGCGAGAGCCTCCTGCCGCCGGGGGAGGTTAAACGGGCGGCGGTCGAGATGCTGTTCACTCAGTGGGCGCCGGTGGGCGAGACGCATTACGAGTTGGAGATCGAGGGTCACCGGTACCACGTGGCGGGCGTCGTGAAGACGTCGGCGTACATGCTTGTGAAGGCGGAGAGGATGGTGGAGTGACGGACCCCAAGCTGACGTTGCTGGAACTCCTCGAGGGCGGGTGGAGCCTCGGCTACGAACCCACTTTCAGCTCCGACTGGTTACAGGAGAAAGTGGAGTTCCCCCAGGTGGTGATAAGTCACGTCCTGACGACGCCCCGGCCCGTAGGGTTCAGCGAGGACCCGGCGACGGCCCAGCGCCGCTTCGAGGCCGTCTACTTTGTGGACGTCTGGGCTAGGGGAGACGCCGACCAGCGGTGGGAGCTCCTCGAGGAGGTGGACCGCATACTCCACTCAAAGTGCAGCAGTCCGGGTGGAGGCCTCGAGTATCTCGTGGTCTCGGCGTGGCGGGACATGGACGAGGGCAGCCTCAGGCCGCCACTCTATAGATCCCAGACCAAGGTAGAGGTGCTTTACTATGGTTAACTACAAGGGTAAAGATCAGATCGAGTTCGGTCACACGTACTATGATGAGGCGAGCTACGGGGGCAGCCCGGGGGCGACGCCGACGACGCTCTACAGGATAGGCTACGTGACCGAGCTCCGCCCCAGCTTCGACCCCGAGCTTAACCGGGTCTTCGTGCTACGCGACGGCAGCGACGTAGGCCGACCCGTAGGCATATTCATGAGGCGCGAGAACGTCCGCCTCGGCCTCAAGTGGCTCCAGGGGCAGCTGAGCGAATACTTTCAGAAGTACCTCCTCGGGGGATACAACTTCTTCGCGGAGGCCAAGCTCTACAGGGACGCCACCGACAAGCTGTACCTGTACTGGACGGGGCTCAAGATGGACACCCTGTCGGTGCAGTGCAGCGTCGGCGAGCCCGTGCTCTGGAGCACCGAGCTCATCGGCAAGCTCTACGATACCAAGAGCAGCACCATTCATAGCTACGGCGCGAGCCCTGGCACTCCCTGGGAGTGGGACGACACCTACGTGCAGGTGAGCACCAACGGCAGCGACTGGACCACAGTCGAAGGCGTCACGGACTGGGAGTTCCGCGTCGACAACCAGCTGAAACCCAACTATGTGTTCAACAGCAGCGGCAGCAAGCAGCTGAGCAGCCTCGAAGAGATGGAGCAGCTCTGCGACGCCCGACTCACCATGAACCTCCAAGATGACACGTACCTCAGCTACCTCCTCGACCAGACGGAGATCTACCTCAAGGTCGTGCTGCCCAACAGCCAGCACGTGCAGTTCAGCAAGGGCAAGCTACGGCTCGTCGACCCACTGGTGAAGCCCGAGGACCTCATCGCCTGCAGGGTCGAGTTCACAGGAGGATACCTAGAGCACAGCTTCACGTGATGACCATGAGACACGAGACAACTATCCGGGGACACCGCCTAAGCTTCAGGACCTGGACATACGGCATGAAGCAGACGGCGCTCCGCGAGGCCACCACCTGGAAACGGGATGGAGGAAGCCTGCAGCCCGACGTCGACCCCTGGAGGCTCAACGACATGATGCTGGTGCAGACTCTCGTCGAGTGGGATCTGATC
>Ga0307433_1001874_pt1 | contig 10629 bp, 8 predicted proteins | sample SalMarWE160210MG_FD_202166 | JGI IMG/M metagenome (GOLD analysis project Ga0307433, IMG submission 202166) | Salt marsh sediment microbial communities from the Plum Island Ecosystem LTER, Massachusetts, United States - WE1603-210 | ecosystem: Environmental > Aquatic > Marine > Intertidal zone >...
ACGCCCCGGCAGGTCGTTTGGTTTGACCTTCACGCCCGAACCGCCGACATCGCCGCTGAGCTTGATAAACGCCTTGGCTGTCTCTATGGCTTTATTCAGCTTGTCCGCATCGGGGCTGTCAAAACGCTCATCACTGCCCAGACCCACCAGGGTCACAGGACTATCATCGAAGCGTTTTTTTACTTGCCTGCGCTGTTCGGCGGTGAGGTTCGGCTCAACCCCGTGTTTATGCGTGGTTCGCAATTCAACACCCAGAATCCTGGTTTTTTCGCAGTTGGCAATAAGAGTCGGCAGGTCCCAGTCCCTGCCCCACAGATAAGTAACCAGCCCGAATTTCATTTGACGGCTGCGCCTCGCCGATGCAATGCCCAGAACTTTATCTACAGGCCCTGCTGTAATCAGGCCGGCGCCAAAATATACTGATTCTTTGAGAAAATCACGGCGTGTTTTACCAAGTGGTTTCATCCGTCATGCCTTTCTGAAAAAGGGCATACCATAAAATCAAATTCCCCCTTTGACTTTCAGGTGTATTGCCAGGGAATATTTCCTGTAACACCTTAACCCATCCTCACTTATATTAACCGGCGGCATTATCCCTCTAAGCAGCCGTTTTGTCAAGAAAATACCATAAAGAATCTTCAAAGCTCGACTGATACAAGAACCTTTCTGCAAGTGCAGTGATTTCCCAGGTGGCATAAAGCGAGTTTTGAAACGGCGAATTTTATTGGAAATCCCTGCTCTTCTGCTTCGCCGTATCCGATTGTTATATGCGGAAAAAATTTTGCAAAGCCTGCCTTTTCTCGATAGCTCTCAATCCATTCCAATGTAGTCTCAGCAACTTCTTCTTCGCCGTATATCATATCGCTGGTTACGAAATTACTGAAATACGGCTGAACTTTTTCCATCACCTTTTCGTGAAGCACTTGAAGCTCTTTTTTCTTTTCCACTTCGAAAACCGATACTGTCTCACCCCTGTCATTTGTAGAAGTATGAACACCGACAATTTTCAGCTCACCAACTGCGCACCGTTCTGCAACTTTTGTTAATACTTTCTCAATTGCAGCAAAATCTCTTTCGTCGATACTACCCATAGCCAGCGAAATATGAGGCAGGCAATTTTCTTTATGCAGAACTATCTCACTGCCGAACCTTTTCACTAATTCAGCGTTCGCTTCAACCGCTTTATCTGCCATCGTCTCATCCGGCAGCAATACAACATCAACCGCTATCCTGCCCATATCTATTTAATTTTCTAACAGTTTTTCTGCTATTTTGCTGGCTGCATCTTTTCTCGCTATCGCTCGGCAGTTTTCCTTCATCTCCTGTCGCTTCGCATCGTCTTTCATCAATTCCTGCAGCTCTTGCCACAGCCATTCGGCCCGTTCATTTTCATTCGGCAGGTCGTCCACTATAACCGCCGCTCCCGCTTCAACCAGCTTGCCGGCGTTTAGATACTGGTGCCTGTCTTTATGATATGGATAAGGCATACAAATGCTCGGTACCTGTGCGGTTGCATATTCAGCCACGCTGACCGCTCCGCTTCTGCCGACCACCAAATCCGCGGCGGCCAGCAGGTCCGGCATATCATCGAAATATCCTGTAACCTTATGCCCGATTTTGGCCCGGCTGTATCTACTATCGACCTTTTCGTAGTTTTTTTGCCCTGACAGGTGAACTATCTGCCAATCCTCTGCAAAGCTATCGAGCTTTCCCAGCAGTGAGCATACTGCCTGGTTGATATTTTCCGAACCGCTCGATGCACCGGTTATCAGCAGCGTCTTTTTGTTTCTATCGAGACCTAATTTCTCAATCGCCTTGTTTGGCTGGGGATTTTCAAAGCCGCTTCGCAGAGGACAGCCGACAACATTGATTTTTGTTTTTTTTCTGGCAAAATATTGTGCCGTTTCCTCGAACTGCACAAAAATCTCATCCGCCCATCGTCCCGTCAACCTGTTTGCCCGGCCAGCCAAAATATCGACGTTCAGAAGCGCCACAGGCACTTTTACTTTGTGTGCAGCATAGCAGACCGGCCCTGCAACATACCCGCCGACGCTGATAATCTTCGCATCAGAGCTTTGTGTGATTACTTCTTTTGCGATTTTGTAACTTTTAAAAAACGAAGTGCAAAAACTGATTAGCTGCCCCAATCCTGCAGAAAGACCTTTGGCGGGTAATATGGTGTATCCGAAGCCGGCCTGTTTAAGGATTCTCGTATCGTTCTCGCGACTGCTGCAGAAAAAATGTATCTTTGCTGCCTGCTCGAGTTCGATTATCTTTTCTGCCACAGCGATGCCGGGATAAATATGGCCCCCCGTCCCGCCTCCTGCAAAGAAAAAACGCTTACTTGTAGCGAGCTTGCCCGCCATACGTTGAGCGGGCTTGTCGAACCTATCGCCCATCATTGCGACTCCTTATCTGCCTGATAAAAGAGTCTGCCCAAACTCAGCAATAAATGCAAGTGTTTTCTGCCTATATTAAATTAGCAGCAAAGTGCTATCTTATCATAATAGTTATTTCCACGGCTGTAGAGGTTGCTGTTTCTCCATCGTCGTCGGTCGCTTCTGCAGTAAGGACATAATCACCACCATGAGGAACCTGCCATTCAATGTTGTCCAGGATGTAATAGAAATAGGCCTTATCTGTTAGGTTTCGATAATCTATGCAGAATTTCAGGTGGACTCTTTCCCGGTCAAGGGGCATATTTGCCTCTTCGACTGGTGAACCGTCACCGGCATTCACTATAACGATTGACCTGGTATTTCCGGATTTCTCACTCAGGGTGTAAGCGAATATATAGCTGATTTAACAAACCAGACCCTGCATACGATTATATGATCAACAAAATAAGTGTTTAATAAATCAATTGCGTCTTCTTCATTCTGTTATGGCACTCTTTAGTTTCAATTAAAATATTTTCACATTCGGCGTTACCCGAAACCAGTCAAAATCAACATACCCGCCAGGTTCCTTCGTAGCGTAGTTAAACAGGCAAAATTTATTCCCTGTAAAAACAGTAAGTTTGAATTGCATTCGCATTTCATTGCCAATCTTTGTAAATAACTTATTATCCAAGCTATATGAAAAGGTAGCAATACCAGTGCCGGTAACCGCCTTTCCGCCGTAAGCTCTGGCGGCACCGGAACCATAAAACGGGTCAGCCCGAAGATAGATTGTCGAAGCGTTTACCGCTACTGAATCAATGGTTTCGCCATTATTAACCATAATTACATAATTCTGCCCGTTTATTTTCTTTATCCCAATGTATGCATAGGGGTCCTGAAAAATAGCCAAACCGGCAATATCGCCTTCCTTCATATTGCTGAAATCCATTTTAGTTGTACCGACGGTAGCGATTGTATCCGAATAATAGGCAAACATTCTTTGGGTGAGCGTATTGCGGGCTTCTTTTAAATTTTCTACTACTTTGACTGTTTCTAATCTCAGGCTGCCGGGATTTTGTGTCAGTGACCATTTCGCAGGGTCGGGATTATGGTTCCATCCCCATTGCATCCCTAATTTTGCGTTTTCGAATTCATCGGAAGTCGGTAAAATTTTTATCGGGTATTCTTTTCCTACATCTGGTTTTTTGTATGTTACAACCGCCTTTCCATCCACTCCAACCATTGGCCAGCCATCCTGCCAGGTAACGGGTTGTAATGAAGGGAATCGTCCAAACGGGCCGCTGTCAACAAAAAGCATGGTCCACCATTCTCCGGTTTGCGTTTGTATAAGAGCTCCCTGATGTATTCCATAATTCGGACCTTTTGTGGTGTCCCTGATTACCACCTTTTGTTCATAAGGACCGTATATATTTTTTGAACGAAGTGCTGCCTGAAATCCGTCCAAACCTCCATACGTGCAATACAGATAATAATAACCATTGATTTTATATACATGAGTTCCTTCGAGCCCGTTACGAATATCACCCGTATATACCGGAACATCTTTTTCTTTTGCGACGAAGTTCGAATCAATTTCGGTGATATGAATTTTATTATAGCCATGAGCTACATAAATTTTACCATCATCATCAAAGAACAGGCCCGGATCATAGAATCCTCTGGGCAGATGTTTGATTTCCCAGGGACCTTCGGCTTTGTCTGCCGTACAGACAAAGCCACCTTCATTTAATGTGATGAACAGCAAATAAAATTTGCCGTTATGATACTTTAAACTGGTTGCCCATTGACCATGGCCGTATCGGCTGCAGCCATCCAGGTCGTAGCAGGGGCTAAAATCAAAACGTGGCACAGCATTAGAGCAAAACTCCCAGTTTACAAGGTCATTGGATTTGAGAATGGTCACACCGGGAAAAACAAACATAGTCGTTGACACGAAGTAATAGACATCGTCCACCAGGATGACATCCGGATCGGGAAAATCCGCGGCAATCACGGGATTCGTATAGGTTCCATCACCGTTGTCACTTTGCATCTTTGCGACACTCTGCTGTTGACTTATACAGGGGAAAAGTAAAAACACAATCAAGGCATAAACTACTGTTTGTATTGTCTTCATAATATATCCATCCTATTTATAGTGATTATATTCCTGCTTACTTCTTTATTTTCACCTTTATTTGCACAAATGAATGCGGCGGAAAAGAGTAGGTTATCTTTTTCCCTTCAACCGGTAATTCATTTGTTATCGGAATGTATTCTTCCTTTTTATCAAAAGTAAAATCTTCATAAATATCCTGCCTATTAACTATACTTGCCACGGCCTTACCGGAAAATGCTCCGGAAGTGCTGAGAATTTCAGTCTCGATTGGTTCATCTTTATGTCTATTTACGACATTAACGAATAGTGTATCAGTTGCATCATTAAAAACGGATGTTACATCAAGGTAGGAAATATCCATACATTTATCTGTATCATAGTTATCGCAGACGACGAAAACGTCAACTGAATTACCGAGACAGTTATTTGAAAATAATTTGAATGTGTGGAATAACGGAGTTTTAAACACACCTTTATCTTTGTCAACACTCAATAACGAGGTAAAAAGCGTATAGTTTGCCATTTTAACAACATCGGCATGACGGATGAATGCATTAAAGTACTGGGCGGTTGCGAGTATTGGCAATATACCTTTTCCAAAGGCGCCATATTCATCTACTGACAAATAAATCGGCTTATCCAGCCCGTATCGGATCCTGACGGCTTCGATTTGCGAGGCAGTCAGAGAAATTTTTTCTTCGAGGTCTATTGCCCGTTGACCGACATAAACATAATAATCGTCGGAACGGTCCCAATAGCGATGGATGGAGATGTAATCGGCAATGTCTCTTAATTCATTTATAATTGTCCAATTCCAGTCAACCCATTTCCCAGAGTCTTCATAATAGGATGAGCCGTTGGCGACCAGCTTGATACTCTTATCCGTATTTCGCATCACTCTGGCCGCAGCTTTCGCAATTTTGCAATAGTCTTCCGCGTTCTTGTATCCCATAATCCAGGGCTCGCCGTCCACCTCATTGCCCAGGCACCAGTACTTCACATTGAAGGGTTTTTCGCGGCCGTATTTTTTCCTCAGGTCTGCATAGTAAGTGCCGGGCTCACAATTACAGTATTCAACCCAGTAGCGGGCGTCATCTATGGTTCCTGTTCCAAGATTGATGCAAACGACATTTTCAGAGCCAATGGACTTGTTCAGCTGAATCCATTCATCGGTTCCAACATGGTTGTTTTCGATACCGTTCCATGCCAGCTCTTTGCGCACCGGACGTTTTTCTTTGGGGCCGATGCCGTCCTGCCAGTTGTATCCTGCTGTGTAATTTCCGCCCGGCCAGCGCATATTGGTTATCCCAAGTTCCTTCGCCGCTTCGATGTATGCCTTATTGAATCCATTTTCATCCGCCAGGGGAGATTCGGGATTGTATAACGGGCCATAAAGTGTATTGCCGGAAACTATTTCTTCCTGACCAGGCAGGGGACGGGAAAAATGAATGGGCTCCATAAAGACCCCGTAGATTTTGGGGTCAATCTTTCCGATTGTTCTGTCAACATCAATTTTGATTTTTGCTGCCTGAGCAAATGAGGAAAAAGGAGAAACAAGCAATAAAATAAAGAATACAGTTTTCATAATTACCTCCGATTCGATATTCAGTTCCCGATAGTAATTTGCAAAATTTTCATGCCCTGAAAACAAAAGGCTAATATTTCCGGCAGTTTGATAAGGCATACCTTGCGAATTCCGGCTGATAAATTTCTGATTTACCAGATCCTGTGCTTCCTTATACTTACCTGCTAAAAGAGTCTGCCAAAACTCAGCAATAAATGCAAGTGTTTTCTGTCTTTATTATTGCTCTTTGAATTTTTAATGGAACCTTGTTGTACAAGTTAAGCACAGATGTCATTCCCGCGAAAGCGGGAATCCAGCCGTTTTACCCATAATTTCTGGACTCCTGCTTGCGCAGGAGTGACAAGATGTCTGTTCCATTATTTATTTAAACATCAATAAATTAACAGCAAAGTGCTATCTTATGTTAATAGTTATTTCCACTGCTGGAGAGGTTGCTGTCTCGCCATCGTCGTCGGTTGCTTCCGCCGTAAGGCGATAATCACCACCATGAGGCACCTGCCATTCGGTCGTCCAGCCATCGGCGCCATTATTATCCTCACCTATTACATCTCCATCGGCCAGGAATTCCACCCACTCAACCGAACCATCGGGGTCCCATGCATCTGCTTCGATTTCGATTATGCCGCTATTCCACTCCCAAGATGAAATACTCACCTCGGGCGGCAGGTTCGATGTGCCCGGCTTGTATTTTAGCCAATCCAGAGCAATCATTGCAAAATCTATCATATTTACCCAGCCATCCTTGTTGGCATCGCTATGGAGCCAACGCATCTCCTTCTTACTCGCATAAGCAGTCCCGCCGAAAGCTCCCATATTGATGCGTCCACCATTGGGCATCCGCTCATTGGAATAATCATCATTCGGGTCGCCGCCATCGATACAGGGACTGAAAACTTCGTCAAGAACCCATATATCATACACCGGCCAATACCGGCCATGCTTACTCTGTAAGTGATAGTCGCCATTTTCAGGGTCCACAAAGAGTGGGTCAACATCAAGATTGCCCGGCCCTGCACAGCCATTCTGGACGCAACTGTATGTCGCCTGGCATCCGAATAAATCTCCGAAGACATTGTTCCAGAAAATACTGTTGCTGATATATGGCACAGAGCCGGTGTATGCAGCAATGCCGAACCCGTTATCTGCGATAGTGACATTGCTGATGGCAGGCGAGCCGTTTTCGATATAGATTGCCATAAAGCTATTTTCTATAACAAAATTCCTCAGGATGCTGTCAGGCCCTTCGCCGCTGCAGAATAAAACTGCGAAATACCCCTGCGCCTGCAGGATTGGGGCATCTTCGGTGCTTTTAACCGTTATTGCCTTACCTAAAAAATCGATTGTCTCGTTGTATATACCGGGATAGACTGTAACCATTTCTCCATCCTCCGCTGAATCGATTCCCTTCTGAATCGTTGCAAAAGCCGTCTCCGGGCTCAGGCCGTTATTATTATCATCACCATTAATACAATCAACATACCAATCTGGCCCGAATTCATAAGCCCCCATATCCACAATTTCATTTTTAATACGCGGCTTGCCGTTAATATCCGTTTCCGGCAAACCTCCCGGGGGATTATTTGTGCCTGCATCAATACAGAGTGAGCCATAGCTTAAACGGTAATTGCCACTACTGGCATTAACAAATAAAGGGTCGGCATTAATATTACCCTCACCCCCCCCAGTCCATCCTTGAATACAACTAAATGCAATAACATTACGATAAAAATCCCGGGGGCCTGTATCAATCTGCGCAAATTCATCCATACCGTCTTCGTCTCTATTTGCACGAAAAATGCAATTTATAACAGCCTTTTTCGAGTCTAAAGCTCCCGTGATATTTTGAGTGTGGAGATTTTCGAGTGCTGAATAGGCAGAGACAGCAAGTATCAAATAAACTCCTCCGCCGTAGTATTCAGATGAGTTTCCTACAACTGTACAGTTAGAAATAGTAATGCCGCTACCATAATCGCTCCATACTGCTCCACCATATCCCCCTACGCAGTTATGGTTGAATATACAGTTAACAACTGTCCCTACTCGCATAACCATGGCGCCGCCGATAGAAGAAGCAGAATTGTTAGTGAACCTACAATTAATAATAACGGGGCTGCCACTTATGTTGAGCAGACCCCCGCCCCATCGATGCTTATTTCGTCCATAATTTGCATTTCCTCCAGTTACGATAAATCCATCCAGCACAACAATCCCTTCGGTTTCATTACTCAACACGTGACAACTGTTTTCTGACCGGCTAGGGTGCCTAAGCAGATCGCAAGGATCAGCAACCTCGACATCATCTCCTTTCAGGTCACCGCTTAGAATAGTCTTATATAATTCAATATCTCGCGCATCGGGATCTATTTCACCAAAACCAGCGAAGCCACCCACGAGAGATACGCCATTTATAAGCTGGAAAGTAGCAAGTCTGTTGCCGGGCGTCTGATTTGCTCCCTGGTCGGGTTTATAGACACCCTGTGCAATCCGAATCTCGTCTCCACTTGAGGAAACACTTAAAGCATTCTGCAAGTAATTATAAGCGTCCTCCCACGAGGAGCCGTTATTTGAGCCGGGGGCATCCGCATCAACATATATGATTTGCCCCATAGCTGCAGATACCGTCCCTGCAACAAATACCAACAACACCATCCAGCCCCTTAAAAATGTTCGCTTTTTCATTTTCCTGTCCTTTCGAAATTTATGATAAAAATATTATGACGGCACAGGCAACGCACCTGCAGCCGATTTATTTTAAGCCGGCTCTCATTTGAGACCTTGCGCCCATATTGCTTTTGATAAGCTAAACAGCGAGCACAATTCGCTAAAAATACAAAAAGCTATTAACTTTCTGTGAAGGCAGTAGAGGTATGAATTTAAGACAAAAAAATTATGATGGCAAATACAATATTATGATAATTTTTTCTCTGCCTTCATATCTTCACTTTAGATTCCATTGTAACACAAAAATCACAATCTGACAAGGATTTTTTAACAATTTTTTACAAAAAATGGGCAAAAGTGCCGTTAATCCGTGCAAAATCGGGCTTGTGCAGGCCGGTGACGCCTTTTTAGATGAAATATATGGTCAGGCCACTGATTCATCCACAAACTGGTTTGACTTCACGGCTGATTGCTTGGCGATATTCAGCAGCACACCAACCGCAGCAGCCGATAGCAGCATACTCGTTCCGCCGGCGCTTACAAATGGAAGCGGTATCCCTTTTGTCGGCAGCACAACCGTCACTACGCCGATATTTATGGCTGCCTGGATGGCGATGGCCAATACGATTCCGCCGGCCAGAATCTGTCCAAAGCTGTCTTTGCACCGCACAACCACTAAAATACCGAGCCAGACAAAAATGATAAATAATGCGATGACCGCCGCCGTCCCGACAAAGCCAAGCTCCTCGCCGATAATTGCGAATATAAAATCGGTGGTATCTTCCGGCAGATGCCCATACTTGCAGATGCCCCTGCCGAGGCCTTTGCCCCACAACCCGCCGGAGCCGAGGGCAATCAGCGACTGATTCGCCTGATACGCGACAGAATCAGCCCATTTTTCAGGATTCAAAAAGGCCCAAATTCGTCCCATTCGGCCGGGCGAGCGAATCAGCATTATGAGAAAGGCCACAGCGCCAAACGGCAAAGGAATCAAAATATGCCGCCATTTTGCGCCGGCGATTATTAGCATCAAAAAACTCAAAAGCGCTATAAACGCCGCCGTCCCAAAATCCTCGATGATTACAAGTGCAACCACCAGGGCGACGACAGCACATACAGGAACAAACCTCTTCCAGAATAACCTAATATCAGCACCAAACTTATCACAGACGGCTGCAAGAAAGAATACAACCGCCCATTTAGCCAGCTCTGACGGCTGAAAGCTTACCTTGAATGGGCCTGCCGAGATTCTAAGCCATCTTCGGGCCTGGTTTATCTCCGTGCCCAGCTGCGGAATCAAAACGAGAACGAGTAGTATTACGCTAAAGACCAGCAGATAAGTACTTAAAGACTTTAACCAGCCGTCAGACAAACCGAGCCGGCGATAATCAAAACAGGATACGAGGTATAAAACCGCACACGCCAGAGGCAAAAACAAAATCTGCCGAAGAGCCGGAAAATCGTAGAATCTCTGCAAGTCAAGTTTTTGACTAACGTTCGCGCTCGCCGAAAAGACAAAGACCGTTCCAACAGCCATCAAAATAACAATGACAATTACGATTTGATTGGCTACCGGATTGTCCTTCGTATCAGCAAGCATTGAGTTTAACATTACATACAAGTAGGAGAAATTTTAAACTGCCCTTCTTAAATATTTTCGGCTTTTATGGGTAAAAAGCAGCAGAAATAATTACACGGCAGGCGGAGAGCTTTGAAAAGAACATACGAAGGATTTTGAAGAGGTAGCCGATGGTTCTATATATTTTGCTGCCGAATTTTCAGCCCGTGATGAGCTTTGAACGAGATAAGCAGGATAATCCTGTAAATCCTGTCAAAAATTTTCAGATGAAATGAAATATCCCGACCCGCTTCGACCGCGAAGC
>Ga0307433_1001879_pt1 | contig 10593 bp, 11 predicted proteins | sample SalMarWE160210MG_FD_202166 | JGI IMG/M metagenome (GOLD analysis project Ga0307433, IMG submission 202166) | Salt marsh sediment microbial communities from the Plum Island Ecosystem LTER, Massachusetts, United States - WE1603-210 | ecosystem: Environmental > Aquatic > Marine > Intertidal zone >...
CTCACCGGTGGCGAGCCCTTGGTTAGAGCTGAATTGTCCAATCTCATTCGCATGCTATCTCAAATTGAAGGAATTGAAGAGCTATCGTTGACGACAAATGGGACGTTTCTCAAGAAATATGCTCTGGAATTTAAACAAGCAGGCTTGTCTAGAGTTAACATTAGCTTGGACACGCTAAAAACCAATAAATTTCGACATATAACCCGTCTTGGAAAATTGGAAACCGTTCTTGAGGGTATCGAGGCAGCAAAGGAGGCTGGTTTCAATCCGGTCAAGATAAACAATGTGGTTATGCGAGGTATAAACGATGACGAGCTACTGGATTTCGCCAGGATGACCTATAAAGACGGATGGCATGTCCGATTCATCGAGCTTATGCCCTTTAAGGGTGTAGCAGAGTTTGTACCTTCCATTGAATTGCGACAACATATTAGTTTGCTTGGCAAACTTGAGTCCTGTGCGCCCGTAATTGGCAACGGACCTGCTACATATTACCGCTTAGCTGGAGCCAAGGGCACCATAGGCTTCATCAGTCCCCTCACCGAACCTGTCTTTTGCTCCAGATGTAACCGCATGCGCCTTACTCCAGATGGCAAGCTACGCCCTTGCCTCCTGGGAGAAGATGAGATTGACTTAAAATCGCCGCTACGTAATAATGCTCCGATGGAGGAGCTAAAGCACCTGATTCTAAAAGCAGTTGCTTCCAAGCCGGAGCATCATCCTTTGATAGGAGATAATTTCAGGCTGGTAAACCGAAAAATGTCACAGATTGGAGGTTGAGAATGGAGTTAGGGCAAATTCACATGATAGACGTTACCCAGAAAAAAGAAACAGAACGCCAGGCAATAGCCAAAGGCGAGATACAGCTACAACCTGCTACCTTAGATCTTATCCGTAAAGGGGAACTAGCGAAAGGAGATGTCTTAGCAGTAGCAAAAACAGCCGGAATCATGGCCGCAAAAGAAACTCACCGTCTAATACCTCTCTGTCACCCTCTCCATCTCACGCATATCACAGTTGAATTTAACCTCCCCGAAAAGGGTAATTCTGTTGAGGTTACCGCCAGCGCCAAGGGGATAGGAAAAACAGGATTTGAAATGGAGGCGCTAGTAGCCGTATCAGTAAGTGCTCTGACTATCTATGACATGTGCAAGGCAGTAGACAAAAGCATGACCATTGAGGAAATCCGTTTAGTAAAGAAAAGTGGGGGTAAAAGTGGCGTCTACATTGCCGAGGAGTGAAGAGCGTGCCTAGGATAGTAGCAGTTTCTTTGAGCCCAGAGAAAGGAAGCAAAAAACAGCCCATCAGCCTAGGTTTTCTTAAGGGAGATTATGGCCTTTCTTTTCCTCCTGCCCCAGATTTACTCCCCAGGCAATCAATCCGATGGCGACTATTATGCCGATGATAAGCCACCAATTAATGGTTCGTGACACCGTGAACTCGCCGCTCAGCCCAGCGACTTCTACCTGATACTGCCCATAATCCATGCCAGATAGGATGAAGCTCACCTGCTGGCTTTGTCCTGCACCTAGTGTCACTGTCGTGGTATCTACTGTCTCTCCATTTAGCTTTAGCTCGACAGTATAGGTGCCTTCCTGCCCACCATCATTGGGTATATTAGCAGTGATGGTAACGCTTTCCCCAGTCCTTGTCACAAAAGTGACGGGTTCCCATATCTCCCTCACAGTTGGCACAATGGTTAAGCTACTGGCGACAAAATGAGGTGGCAACGGTGCTGGTGGCGCTAGCTTGGCTAGGATAGCAAATGTTAAGGTGTGGCTTATAGAAGCGCATACTTCCTCGGTTTCGGCAATGCCACCGGTAGGGCGTTCAAGCTCTCTCCAACCTTGTACAGTATCATAGGAGGCAATAATCACTGACGAGGTGTTTTCAGGCAGCAGGTCAGGGTCGTAGCTCAATGTTAACTTCGCCTTCGATTGGAAAATAATAGGACAAGGCACCGAGTTGCAAACGCAGCCCAGGAAGTTATAGGCAGCAACTATCTCCGTGCCCTCTGGAGGTAAGAGCGTCTCTTCACATACCTCACAGACCCTTATCTTTATCCGACTGGGAATATCACCGCAACAGCAGGTAACTTTGGTACCTTTTTCAAGCTCCAGTTTATGCGTATTATCCGGGTCGGTGGCTATGCAGGAATCGAGCAACCTCCCTGAGGAACTGATTTTGACTTTAGTTATCTCGCCCAGGATGTCTATCTCTAGCCATTGGTAGCTTGGGGGACTTGGTTCTGGACCCAACTGAGGTGGTGGCAATTCCTCAAGCATGTAATTTATGGTGAACGAGAGGCTATCCCCTTGAGCCCTATTTTGAGGCTCACCTATCTCAGGGAATTCCCACTGCCAGTTTAAGGTAACTGTTTCACCAGCATTAAGCCGGCTTATCTTAATATATTTTGCATCAGAGGCACTTTGGGGAAGCTCACGAATTTTCGCTGGTAAAGCTATATTGGCGCTCAGCCGAGCATGTGAAAGATTAAACAGCAAGTAATCGTCAAGAGCAGCGCCATCTCCGTGCCAGTCTGTCTCCTGGATATCGCTTATCCAGATGGTAACAAAGCCATTCTTGCTGCCAGCATTATGCAGCTTAACCTCCCAGGTGCCACTATACCCAGGCTTGATGTCTCCTACACGCCAGCCGGTGGCACCCTCACCGCCCAGAACCAGGTCTACAACCGGGGTCTGCGCCTGCGTCGGAGCGGGCAAAGAGCCAAGCAAAGTCAGCCCTATAATCAAGGCAAGAGCTAATCTGACTCCACACTTAGCTACTTTTCTATGTAACATGCACCATTCCTGTTCAATTTCTAAATTCTAATATCTAAACTCTAAACAAATTCAAATACCAAAACTCACTTTGGTTTCGATTTTTTGTCATTAGTGCTTTGATATTGTTTAGGATTTCTTCTATTTTGCATTTTGATTTTCCTTTAATAGTGCCAGACCCTGACCTCGTGCAAGATTGGTGTTTCGGATGTATCCGAAGTGTTCAAGGTTGCCCGCCATTGCATGTATCTCCCCGAGGCTAATCCTGAAGTAACTGGAGATGCCCCTCCCACTGAGGTCCAAGGTAGGGTCTCAGGAGGTGTGTCTTTAGCAAACGAGGCATCACTGGCTCTGACCTCAAAGGTTATGTTGGTGCCAGCGGGCAGTGTTTCGTCCCAGAATAGGGCATCCCATCTAGCTTGAACCACTCCAGTATCCAAAACCTGGGAGGCAATGGTGCCTGGGGAGACATACATGCCTTCTTCGGAACCCACGCTCGCTGTCGGCTCTGGGGAGGTATATTCGCGGTAATAATAAGTAATAGTCCAATCATCAACTGTGGGGGTAGTGGAAACATCGGTTGTAGAAGGACTTCCTTTTAGTCTAATTTGACCGTAATCTGTCTTAACAGTAGAAATATCCACCGGTGATGTATCGAAACCTATTGAATTTCCAGATAAAACAGAATCTGGGATTAATTCCCAAGAACCATCAGTCTTATATTCTACCTGGTATTTTATATCTGTATTTGTTGGTTCGTTATCATTCCAAGAAAGTAGAATCCCCACTGCTAAACGGGTGCTTGTATCATTTGGTATTAATACCGAATAAAGACCTGCCGTTGTCTCATGTTCAGCCCAATTAATTGTTAATTTTGGTCCATAAGTGTCATCCGCATAGTCTTTTGAATAAAAAATAGGACAGCGATTTGGTGTGGGATATTCAGTATTAAATTTTACTAAGAATCCATAGTTGGTTGATGACCCATTTAACCAACCTTGAACTATAGCATCTGCATCATAATTCACCCAACCGTAACTTCCTGGCATATTAAGAGATACTTCATCCGAAATTGTAGAATCTGGTTGATTGTTCCATGTAATTGTGTCTTCTGTCCACGCTCCTGTTACTCTCTTAGCTCGTGTGTTTTGTCCTTCTGGGTTACCAGCCAAATAAACATAATAATATATCTTGAAATCTACATCATTGACTGTTACATTCTGTGGAATACTGGTAATATCAAATTGAATAAAATTACGCTGAATATCACCTGATGTATATTGCTGTAAGGCTAGGTGTGTCTCTGAACCATGAACTGCATTGGGGTCTTGTATCACAACCCTAGCATCTCCAGTTGCAGTAAGAGTCGTTTCATTAGTATGCGTGTCTATTTCAACATGCCCATCGGTCACAGATATGTTAAAAGAATCTGTTGTATTTATTTTTGAGCTGTCAGTGAAGGTATCAGTGAAAGAACCACTAGAAAATGTGGCACTTACATTGCTCGCCGAAATCGCAGAAGGGTTGCCGTAATACATGTAGATTGTTGTTCCAGTTGTTGGAATCGAGGGGACCTCCACCCATATTTCGGTTGTGGCGGTGTTTATCCCCGACTCTATCCAGTAATCAATCTCAGTGATTCCGTTGGATGTGGTGAAACGGATATCATCGCCATCCGATTCCATCTTTCCCGCCGAGATGAGCTGCTGGGTATTGATGGTGACCTTCACCTGATAGTTGGTTAGTGCTGAGCCGCTATTGGTTATGTTGATAGGCTTCCGGTACTCCCAGGTGCCATCATACCAGTCACCCCTTGTCTCCAAGGTAACATTGCCGGGGCTTGTTGAAGTATCTACATTATCTAAAACGCCGGCCTCAAAATCTGTCTGGCTGGTTTGCACCCATACTGTCGAAGCCCAGGCCTCAAAGGTGTTGTTGCTGGAGCTTTCCTGGTCAACGAAGGAAGCCATAGTTCCCCCAACGCTGCTTGCCAGGAGAATTACTCCCAAGCTTGCCAGCAAAATAAGCCACTTCTCAGATTTCATCCTCTGGTCTTCTGATGCGGTACTTCTTCTCAACCTCATCTACAGTCATTGCCTGCCAGATATTTCTCAGCTCCATGACGATAATGATGAGCCCAGGTAGACACAGGGTCAACAGAAAGCCTAAGGGAGTTTTGACGAATTGGGTGACATAGCCGAACAAAGGGAGGTGAAAGCAGACTTTTCCCACCACATTTTCAGGAGGCAAGGTAAAAGGGTCAGCATCCTCGTTAGCATCCCCTTTGGTTGAGAAGTGAAGCGATGGACCTTGTTCTACGGCTATCACCCTGTGGCTGGTCAGTTGTTCTCCCAGTGGAGAGTAGAAGGTGAGAATGTCTCCTACTTTTATCTCTTCTGGCTCTACCGGGCGAGTTACCACTACACCGCCAACTTTCAATTCAGGCTCCATGCTCCCGGAGAAGACAGTATCCACCCTCCAGCCAAAACGGGGTGCCAAAAAAGTGAGCGCGGCCGCCGTTATGAGCAGAATTATCACGACGAAGCCAAAATTCTCAGCCGCTTTTTTCATATCAAATTCCGTTGTTGGTTCAAGACAAAGCCAGCACTGTCATCCTCTCGTTTAGTCTTCAAGCAATACCGCCCCGCCTGTGAGGTGGCAGGGCTTTTGTGCCCGCCACCTCGCATATACGGCTATGCCTGGTTCAATGTGAACTGACCTTGAAGACAGCACTATCGCTCTGGACTACATTACCGCTTTCATTTTTCTACAAAGATTCTTCACCTCATTCCAAGTGTCCTATCTCTCCTGAGTAGTTAGCTAGGGTCGGGCTAGTCAGCAGTCTGGTCGAGCTCGACGGTAAAGGCGAGAGTAGCACTGTCGCCCTGAACGGTATTGTTGGTAGCGCTAGGTAAGTCCCAAAGGATAGCGATGTAGGTGCTGTTGCCTGCACCAAGAGGCTCATCCATGTCGTAGGTAGCTGCGATGTTGTCCAGCACTCCCGTAACACCAGGGTCTGGTGCACCGATAGCAGCTGCCGGATAGATGCTCTCCTCAAGCAGGTTACCAGCAGAGACGTCAACAACACCATCATTGTCTGCGTCGAGCCAAATCTGCACTAGAAGATTTGCGCCCATTTCACCTCCACCAGTGACATCAGAGGTATCAGCATCGTCGGCCGCCTCTGCCTCATCGGTTGTTGCGTTATAGTTCTCAGCGTTTGTCACGTTAATGCTCGACAGGTCAAGGTAACCATTCAAGGAGCCGGTATTGCTGATGGTCAAACCCGCGCCTGCGCCACCGCCACCTGTGTCACCAGGAGCAATGTTGCTGAACACCCAGGTCGCCGTCTCACTTTCGGTACCGTCATCTGAAGCATCTGTGAGGTCCAAGTTGAGCGTCCCAGCAGTGAAAACGTTGCTCGTGCTGAGGTCTCGATGTCGCTGAAATAGGCATGGACGCCGACACCGACCAGAGCGCCCACCACTGCAATGGTCAACAGACTAAACAGAATTTTCTTTTTCATTTTTCCTCCTTTTTAATTCGGTTTACGCTTTCCTCTAAACTGCTATTTGTCCATGCTCCATATGCACCTCCTTAATCAGTATATTATACAATCCTATATTATATAATCCGGAGCAAGAAATTTACAAGAGATTGTTTAGGAAGGTTCTCTTCGGTTGAAGTGGATAGACAATTTAGGCTATTTTTAACTAGATTTATTCACTAGGTTCTAATAAATCCTCTGGCTGTATGAGTTCTATAATTACATCATCTTGGGCTTTTATACGAGAGGCTGCTGCTCTAGCATTATCGCTAAATCCGCTCTGTGAAACTATAATACCCTTCCTTACAGGTCGTCGAACTTTGTCGTGATGTCTAATATCGGCTGAAAACCCCTCCACAATATCATAATCCACTAACCTGTTTTTGAAAGCCTTTGTCTGAATTGGTATGCCATCCCTAGTAATACCATCAACCATTCGTTCAGGAAATGGTTTAATTGCCCCGTAATATTGGTTTACCCATACTTCAAATTGACTAGGATTCATTGCCATTACTTCGACTAAATCACGAGAAACATAACTAGCTTGTTTGAAGGAATTTAGCCATTGATAGAATGATGGTTGATTTGCCCTTTCTAAAATGACTTCCCAAGCCTTTTTGTTTATATCTATGCCAATCCATTGCCTATTGTTTTTGTGAGCAGCCATTATAGCTGTGCCACAACCGCAGAACGGGTCTAACACTATTTCCCCTTCTTTACTTGATGCTTTAATGATACGCTCCAATAATGGTTCTGGTTTTTGTGTTGGATAGCCTACCCGTTCTTTAGCCGTTCCGTCTATTGTGGATATATACCAAACATCACTGGGAAGCTTCTTTGTTTTATCAGCGTGTTTAGATTTATCGGCTGCCCAAGTTGCTTGAGGGCTACCTGTCGCTAGTCTGCGGAGGACTTCCTCTTCCCTCTTGTCCATAACTTCATCTGCATTAAAAGTCCAAACATTAGACTTAGTGTAAAAGAGAATACTATCATGCTTCCTATTCCATCGCTTCGTTATATGAATACCCCAAGCATATCTCCAAATAATCTCATTTTGAAACTTGTCTTCCCCGAATATCCCATCCATAACCGCCTTTAAGTAGTGTGAAGCACGCCAATCACAATGTAGGTAAATACTTCCAGTTGGTTTTAGCACATCATAGCAAAGCTGAAGTCTTTGCATCATATAAAATAGATATGCCTTAAATTCATCACTTCTTGGTATATAATTTAGCCAAAGCGGTGTTTCCTCTCTCATAGCTTCTCGGTGTTTAGCCCAATACGCCTTGCGGTCTTCAAAGGATATTTCCATAGCCTCTGGATGCCACTTATCCTTACCTTTTTGTATTTTGCCAGTAAAGAATGGGGGGTCAAGATAAATCAAGTCAACTGGTTCTTTTATATCGTGCTCTAGTGCAACCTTACAATCGCCATGATAAAAGGTGTTCATATTACTTACTCTATTATACACCATCAGAAGTCTTTGCCAACGGGTATTGACAACTTGTGCCATTTGGTTTATTATAGTAATTACTTTAGTAATGATTAAGTTACAAAGGAGGGGCAAATGGTAAAGCTCATTAGGCTAAAGTGCAAACAATGCGGGCATAAGTGGGTGCCTAGAATAGCAAATCCAGCAGTCTGCCCAAAATGTCATAGCCCATATTGGAATAGAAAAAAGAGAAGGTGATGTACTAGGTAGTAATCAACCAAAAACGATTCCTTTTCCTAGAGGATAGCTACTAGGGGAAAAGGCGAGTCAGGAAGTTTATTATGACGGACTTCTGCTGTAAGTATTGTGGTTCGACCGACGTAGTCCGCTACGGACGGGAAAATGCAGTTCAATACTGGTGGTGTAAGGATTGCCATCGTAAGTTTGCTGACAACGATGCTTTACCCGACATGAGAACTCCACTAATGCAGGTAGCAGCAGCTTTGAGTATGTATTATCGGGGAATGTCCATTGATGAGATTCGTGGACATTTAGACCAGCAATACAATAACTGCCCATCCAGTAGCACAGTCTATGATTGGATTTCTCGGTTCTCAGACGAAGCGGACAGGAAAACCAGAGACTATAAGCCCAACGTTGGCTATGTTTGGCTTGCCGATGAAACTATCGTTAATATCGGTGGTAAGAAGGTTTGGTTCTGGGATTTGATAGATATTAAGACTAGATTCCTTCTAGCGTCTCACATGTCATTCCAACGCACAACACAGCACGCCCAAACTCTAGTTGAAAAGGCAGTGCGTCGAGCGGGTAAATCACCTAGAGTCATTATTACGGATAAACTCCAAGCTTACCTTGATGGTATTGAATTGGCTCTTGGTGGTGATACTCGCCATGTCCAATCAAAAGGGTTTATGCTCAAGCCCAATACAAACCTGATTGAGCGGTTTCAAGGTATTCTGAAGTCACGAACGAAGGTTATGAGAGGACTAAAGACTCCCGAAACTGCCTTAACTATCCTTGATGGCTGGCTAGTTTACTACAACTTCTTTCGCCCGCATGAATCACTGGGGAATAAGACACCCGCCGAGAAGGCAGGGCTAAATATACCTCTAAAAGACTGGTTAGACGTAGTTAAAGAGTCCAAGGGTTCAAAGCGATACACAAGCCTATATCCTCGTGAGAAGGTAATCTTAGGAGTGCCTACGAAATACAATATCAGGAAAAAGAAAAAACATTGGATTCGTAGGCAACGAAAGGAGGTGATGCCTACTGTAAGTATTGTCAGGTTGGCAAAATAAAAGAGAGAGGATGGTGGTCGACTTATCCTCTCTCATGGGGGTTTCGTCTAATGGCTCGGACGGTTGGCTCTAAACCAACAAATGCGGTTTCGATTACCGCAACCCCCAACCTATTCACTTCATCTTACACCTGTCAAAGTCGTTTGTCAACAAAAATAAACATGAAGGAGGTAGTACAAACATGAGTCTTCTAAGTTCTGATGACAGAGAAGAAATCATTAGGCGTCGTGGATGTAGGTCTGATGGTGATGGTAAGGTTCATCGTATTAATTATCTACAGATTCACCACAAAGACCGCAACCCGCATAATAATAACCCACGAAACCTACGTGTTCTAACAAAGGAAGAACACCAAGACTTACACAGAAGAGCTGGTTACTAATTCGTGAATTGCTATGACCGAGCCACTAGGTATCAGAAGTACATCCCGATATTCACCTTCGCCTGTAATTTCGTGAGCGATAATAGTGGCTTGGTCATTCTTTTCAATAAGGTATCCTAAGCTCTCAAATGTGTCCATCTTACGTTCTAATGCTTCGCCCGCCTTGTGCATCCCTGGGTAAATCTTAGCATCTAACCACTTAACAACAACTTTGCTATTGTCCATTTTTGCCATCAACTAAAATCGAAGAGAACCTTTAGGAAGGTTGTTGAGATAACTCTCTTTATGCTCCTCCATATGTATTCTATCAGATTCAAGTCAGGGAGCAAGGTGGAAGAAAAACGAGCTCTATCCCAAGCCTTTTAGCTTCCGCCTTTACATCCTCCACTTTATGACTCTTGAGACTATCCAGAACGATCCAGCTCAAGGTTTGTCGTACATCCTAGTTGCTGCACTACCTGCTCAATCTGGGCAGACGGCAAATTCTCACATCATATGATTGATGTAACTCCTGACCCCATTGGGAAGGCATCTCTAAGGGTTCAAACTTAGGCAATTCCAGCTATCTCGAGCAAGCTCTGAGTATCTTCGTGTAGTTTGGCCACATCCAGGAATCTTCTTTTCACATGCAAGCTTGTTCTCTCATCCAATTTGACAATTTTAATCTGAGATTGCTTTGGCACTTGGCCCCGAGCGATGAGGCCCTGACTCAATATCATTAGCCTTCAGGGGGATGTTTTGCATTTAATTCTTGCAGCACCATCTTAACCGCCTCAGGAATCGCTCTCTCCACCTCAGGTGTGCATCTCTCACGAAAGTTGCTAACGTCCTTGGCCTCCACAGCAAATATAGTGATTTCTTGGGGCATCACTAGGTTAAGCATCTTCCCCAATTCTAGAGCAGTAACCAAGTTTATTTGATGAGGTGAGGAAAGATGTTTGGCGAAGGAAAAATCTTCAGGCCCCATACGATATATCTGGCCTGCTCTCCCTTTTTTGGTTTGGATGGCATCAATGATAATAACTTTATCATAGCCTACGATAGAATCTAAAAGGCGAAGGCCAGCTGCACTTGTTTCAGCTACAGTTACTTGCGGGCTGTTGAATTGGTTCGCCACCTCGTGCGCCACCTTA
>Ga0307433_1001880_pt1 | contig 10593 bp, 10 predicted proteins | sample SalMarWE160210MG_FD_202166 | JGI IMG/M metagenome (GOLD analysis project Ga0307433, IMG submission 202166) | Salt marsh sediment microbial communities from the Plum Island Ecosystem LTER, Massachusetts, United States - WE1603-210 | ecosystem: Environmental > Aquatic > Marine > Intertidal zone >...
GAGGCGGCAGCTATAGCCGAAGGTGAAGCTGCGACAGCCGCAGCCGCTCCTGCTGCAGCGGAAGCGCCGAAGGCTGAGCCCAAAGCTGAAAAGAAGGCCGACAAGAAATCCGATAAGAAAAAATAAATATCGGTTAGCCCCCAACTTTATGTTGAGGGTTCTGTTTAGCCGTCGCCGGTACGGCGACGCAAGTATTTAGCCCCCACCTGGCGTGGTGGGGGTTACCCACCGAAAGCCCACCGGTTTATCCGGTGGGTTAATATCCCTTTATGTTGGGGGTTTTGTTTTGTATTTTGAATATTTGAATTTGTTTAGGATTTAGGATTTAGATATTAGTATTTATGATTCTTTGTCCTCCGTCTTCCGTCGTTTGTCATCCACGCTTCACTAAATACAAAATCGCCTCACGTTGGGGGTCATATTTAGCCTAAAACATTTCCGGGGCCAGATGCTTTAATCTGGCGGCGACTTTATCTTTACTGTAACCCATCTGTATGAGCAGGCCGGCTCTGCCGACTTTTTGGTTCGACCTTGCTCATCATTTGAGGGCTTTGAGGTTATCCCGCGAGGTTTTCGTTGAAGGATGGTCGGGGCCATAACTATCTTCAAAGATTTTTAGAGCCCTTCTCATCAAAGGCTCTGCCTCTTTAAGGCGATTGGTGGCCTGATACAACTGCGCCAGGTTGTTCAGGCGGATGGCGACTTTGGGATGGTCTTTGCCTAAGGACGCTTCATCTATCGCCAGCGCCCGCTGCATCAAAGGCTCTGCCTCTTTAAAGCGATTGGTGGCCTTATACAATAAAGCCATGTTGTTCAGGGCCGTTGCAACATTTGGGTGCTCAGGTCCGAGAGATTTTTCAAAGATGTCAACCACTCTTTTATACAGTGGCTCTGCCTCTTTAAGGCGATTGGTGGCATGATACAACTGCGCCAGGTTGTTCAGGTCTCTGGCGACGTTGGGATGGTCTTTGCCGAAGGACGCTTCATCTATCGCCAGCGCTCGCTGCATCAAAGGCTCTGCCTCTTTAAGGCGATTGGTGTCCTGATACAACTGCGCCAGGTTGTTCAGGCGGATGGCGACTTCGGGATGGTCTTTGCCGAAGGACGCTTCATCTATCGCCAGCGCCCGCTGCATCAAAGGCTCTGCCTCTTTAAGGCGATTGGTGTCCTGATACAACGCAGCCAGGTTGTTCAGGTCTATGGCGACATCGGGATGGTCTTTGCCTAAAGATGTTTCATCTATCGCCAGCGCCCGCTGCATCAACGGCTCTGCCTCTTTAAGGCGATTGGTGGTCTTATACAACGCCGCCAGGTTGTTCAAGGCACCGGCATAATTAGGCAGCGGCTGACCACCGGGATTTTCCAAGATTTCTATGACACGCTGCAACAGGGGCTCTGCCTCTTTAAGGCGATTGGTGGCCTGATACAACTGCGCCAGGTTGTTCAGGCGGATGGCGACATTGGGATGGTCTTTGCCTAAGGACGCTTCATCTATCGCCAGCGCTCGCTGCATCAAAGGCTCTGCCTCTTTAAGGCGATTGGTGTCCTGATACAACTGCGCCAAGTTGTTCAGGCGGATGGCGACATTGGGATGGTCTTTGCCTAAGGACGCTTCATCTATCGCAAGCGCTCGCTGCATCAAAGGCTCTGCCTCTTTATATTTTGCATTTTCAAAGTAAACCACAGCCATTTTGTTCATTATCAACGAATCGTTACCAGCCAGGGTTTTCAGTTTATCGCAATATTGCAGTGCATCCTGATGCCTGCCGGCATAAGAGGCGTTTTGCATGCGGGCCATGTATATCTTAGCTTGCGCCTCGTCCTTTCTCTGCTGGACATGGTCTAAAAACTGCTGTGTCCCGTCCAGTAATTCATCGGCCTTTTCGGCATTGCCCTCGGCAATGGCCTTTAATGCCTGTGCATATAAACCATCATCTTCATTGATTAGCTTGGCCAGTTCCCTGGCCTCTGCTGATGGTACGGGAGTTGATTTTGCCGAATCAATACTTGTTTCAATACTGGGCTTGGTCAACTGTTCTTCGAGTTGCTTTACGGTTTGCCTGAGTTGCTTGTTTTCTTTCAAGGTATCATCGATTATCTCAAGGGCCAAGTCAGGGTCTTTTTTTTCCCCGAACAGCCATTTGAATAATTTGAATAATCCGCCTATTACGACAAGAGCAACAGTAACGGCTGCCCCAAATATCGCTATCTGCCAACCCTCGCTTAGATTCTTAAACCATTCTATCATGAAAACGCTCTTTTATTTGCAGGTTTAAATCATAACGGCCGCCGGTTTTCTTTGGGTCACGATTACTTAACTCTCACCTCCGGTTGCTGCGCCTCCGCTGCTGTAATTTGTAATTATACTGCCCCCGCACCAAATTTCAACAAAAAACTACTATTCCCCTAAAGCCTCAAAAATGACAACCCGACAACAGTTTATTTCCTTTGCACAGACCTTGACATCAGCATCGTGGCTGTATAAAATCAGTATGAACAGCGTTTGTACGTTATACTTGAAATAACTTAATACACAACAAAGCAAAGGAGACAGTGGCATGGCACAATTACCAGACGCAGTTAAAAAAGCAATAACTAAACAGGATGTCTTTCCCGTAGCAACAAGCAATCAGGATTGCATTCCAAATGTTGTATACATTGCGTATTTGAAGGTTCTCGATAACCAAACGGTTCTGATCGCAGACAACTACCTTGAAAAAACCCGTGACAATATTTTGAGTAATGGCAAGATAGCTTTTGCCGTGCGTGATGAGGAAAAAGGTTCTTTTCAGATAAAAGGCACTGCCGAAAGACTAACAGAAGGAGATATGTTCGATGAAATTCAGAAATGGGTGAAGGATGAACTGCCAAAGGTCGCAGCCGTTGTAATGCATGTAGAGGAAATATATAACGGAGCAGAACGGATTTGTTAAGGATAGTATTTTTTATGAACATCGCCGTAACAAAACCTTACATCGTAGCATTTGGAAAGACTACTAACCACGAACTCATCTACCCATCCACTCATCCACGCGTTTACGCATGCGAGCCACGCTTGTCCGCCGTCTCGTCCGCCATCCGTGTGGCGGAACACCAAGCTGACTGAAACCGTGTAAATCTGTGTGAATCCGTGTCTAATAATTAAAATACCATCGCGCAGCGATACCACAATTTTACACTTTACACTTTGAACTTTTAACTCTCTCCCTCTGTGTTCTCTGCGACCTCTGTGGCAAAAGATAATCAGCGTTAATCCATGTAATCCGCGGTTAATTTTTCTTTGTGTCTTTTCGTGGCTATATCCGCGAAACCTGTCTTGAGCGCATTTATACTGAGCATTGTCGAAGTAGTCGAATGGATCCGTGGTTCACAATACCCAAAACTTCTTAATCCGTCAACCCCCAGTCCCCGCAATTCCGTAGGCGGGGATCTACCCATCGAGATACGCTTCACGCTTCACGAGATACGAAACAATGACATTATTATTTTCATTGATTATCTGAAGAATTTGATTAGTATATCAGCAAATGAAAGACATAATAGCCGACAGAGCCGGTAAAATCGACGCCAGTGGAATCAGGAAAGTCTTTGCATTGGCGGCGAAGCTGGAAAATCCGGCTCGTCATGGCGGAGGCCCAGCCGGAGTCCTGATCAATTTTTCGATAGGTCAGCCGGACTTTGATGTGCCACAGCAGCTCAAGGATGAAGCGATAAAGGCCATACGCGAGGGATTTAATAAGTATTCACAGACAACAGGCGATACGGCTTTATTAGAAAAGATTCGTGAAGCAGTAAGTAGGAAAATCGGGTGGAAAAAACCTTCCGTGCTGGTAACCAGCGGGGTCAGTGGGGGGATACTTCTGGCTTTGCTGGCGCTGCTCAATCCGGGTGATGAGGTAATTATACCTGACCCTTATTTTGTAATGTATAAGCACTTGGTCAACATGCTGGGCGGAAAGTGCGTGTTTGTGGACAGCTATCCGGATTTTAACCTGCCGGTCGAAAAAATCGCGGCTGCGCTCACGGATAAAACTAAGATGATTGTGGTTAATTCGCCCTGTAATCCGACTGGGATGCTGTATTCGGAGCAGCAGATAAAAAAATTGGCGGATGTTGCCGCCGAACGTGATGTGCTTATATTGTCGGACGAGATATACGAGAAATTCTGCTATGACAACAGCTTCGTAAGCATCGCAAAATATTACGATAAAACGCTGCTCCTTGGGGGATTTAGCAAGTCGCATGCGATGACGGGCTGGCGGCTGGGCTTTGCGGCGACGTCTGAGGGGCTGAAGGATGTCATCGAGCAGATGACCAAGATTCAGCAATATACTTTTGTTTGTGCTCCGACGCCTTTTCAGCAGGCGGCTATCGCGGCTCTGGATTACGATATGAGCGCTTTTGTCGATGCGTACCGGAAGAAAAGAGACATTCTCTGTGAGGGCTTGAAGGATAAATTTGAGCTTGTTCGGCCGGGCGGTGCGTTTTATGCGTTTGTTAAGGCGCCGGCAGGGCAGGCAACAAAATTTGTTGAAAAGGCGATTAAAAATAACGTCCTGATTATACCTGGCAATGTATTCAGCGAAAAGGACACACATTTCAGGATAAGCTACGCAACAAGCGATGATAAGATTCGGCAGGGGGTTGAAATTTTACGTAAGCTGGCGTCAGGCTAAGGCGGGCTCTCAGGTTCGGCGTAGGCCTTCGCCGAAGCAGGCCGCCCCGACGAGTAGGAAGTTGAAAACTTAAAAGGGAAGAATCAGAACTAGTGGGTTCTATCGTTACTTTTCTCTTGACCTGTTAGGTAGAATAGGTAGAAATAGTTACAATTTGACTAAAAGCACTTGTGAACGCAAGCACAAATAAGACCAGTAATTTTTGCATTTATACCCTGTTATTTCTGTAAAGCAACGACTCTGTAAGGCAGCAATATGGTAAAAGACATGATTTTCTGCATAGTAGGGGGGCTGGGTCTCTTTCTGTTTGGAATGCGGATAATGTCGAACGGCCTGAAGGAGGTCGCAGGGCAGAAACTTAAGGATGTCCTTGGGGCACTTACAAAGCATCGCGCTATAGCGGTTCTTATCGGGGCGCTTGTCACATGTCTGATTCAGTCAAGCTCAGCTACAACGGTAATGACCGTGGGCTTTGTCAACGCAGGGCTTTTGACTTTAAAGCAGGCGTTATGTGTTGTTCTTGGTGCGAACGTGGGAACGACTTTTACTGCCTGGCTGGTTTCAGCATTTGGCCTTGGTGGACTGAAGATAACAACTTATGCACTTCCTGCTATTGGAATCGGTTTTCTGCTGCAGTTCGTTGGAAAGACACAGAAGGTAAAGAGCCTTGGGAGCATATTGCTGGGCTTTGGCCTTTTGTTTGTAGGTATAGGGTTTATGAAAGACGCATTTGCACCGTTGAAGGACAGCCTGGGCACACAGAACGCGCTTATCTGGCTGGGACAGAACCCGATTTTGGCTATATTGGCCGGAACGGCGCTAACGATGCTGCTGCAAAGCAGCTCCGCCTCTATTATGATAATACAGGTTTTGGCTTTCCAGGGAGCTTTTGGAACGGATTGGGACTTGGCACTGCGGGTTGCTATACCATTTATTCTGGGAGATAACATTGGTACAACGATTACGGCTCAACTGGCGGCCATTCGGACATCACGGAATTCAAAGCGAGCAGCAATGGGACATACGATATTCAACATTATAGGTGTTCTCTATATGCTCCCCTTGGTATGGATGGGGGTGTTTGGCAAAGCAGTTAGCTTTATTAGCCCCTGGGAGTTGTCGCAGGGTACGATAATGGCTGAATTGGCCTTGGCGCATAGTTTGTTTAACGTGACAAATGCGATTGTGTTCACGGTAGCGATTAAATGGCTGGAAGCGATAGTTATGAAGATTCTTCCGGTCACGAAAAAGGAATTAGCTGAAAGGCCGGTGGTGCTGGAGAAGCATCTGTTCAATACTCCGCTGATAGCGCTGGAGCAGACAAAGCGTGAAATAATCCGGATGATAGCCGGTGCCAGGGGGGCGGTTCAGCAGGCAATTGAAGGTTTGGTTGAATCAGATACCCGTAAGCTGGACAAGGCGATGGTCGCAGAAGATATAATCGACGCATTTCAGCTTGATATTACATCATATCTTGTCGCCCTATCGAGAGAGCAATTGTCGGATGAGGTGTCGAATGAGCTGCCGGTATTGCTGCATACGGTGAACGACCTGGAGCGCGCCGGAGACCATGCAGTCAATATTGTCGAGATTGCGCAACGTAAGATTGGGCAAAGGATGTCGTTTAGCGGATCCGCGCTGGAAGAGGCGGCACAGCTTAAAAAAGAAATCGACCAGATGTTCGGTTTCGTTAAAGAGGCCCTGGAACACAATAGTGACGAGGCCGCCAGGAAAGCTTTGATAAATGAGAACAACCTCAACAGGATGCAGTTGGGGTTTCGTCGCAACCATGTACAGCGTATGAGCGAGGGGGACTGTACTCCTGAGGCAGGTTTGATATTTTGCGATTTGGTTGACAATGTCGAAAAAATCGGTGACCACCTTACAAATATCGCACAAGCGATAATAGGCGGGCTGCAATGGACGGGAGTCGAGCCGAAAATGCCTCCAGGTGCTGCAAATTAATACTGCAGCAGAAACATATTTTTCTATGGAATAATTGTTATAAATGTGTTAAACTACAGGATTGTATGGTAAAGGATAGCATAGATATCAAGCCTCCCTTTGCAAAAAAGAAAAGGGAATTTGTCTCTGAAAATCAGAGTGTTTATACTCAGAGAAGAGAATTTGATAAAAAAGGACTTTTAGAAAAAGAAATTTGGCAGTTGGATAATGGGACAGTAGTTATTGATTTAGATGATGGCGCATACATTTCCAAACGAAAGGCCGAGGAACTTAGATTTCTGAATATTGAATCTCCTGCTTTAATGAATTTAGCCAAAAAAGAGGGTTATTTGGGCAAGAATGGCAGAATATGTTTTACTCGTGGCAAGGGAATTTATTATAGTTCTGAGGTTGTTGAAATAAACCCTCCTTTCGAAGAAGACTTTGAACAAGAATATGATATTAGCAAGGATTTAAAAGACCTTTAAATTTTTTCCTGCCCCGTGAGATGCACCGTCTGCTATCTAACCTGGGCGGTCTTCAGCACCACCGCACCAAAGACAAGCCAATTTTCAACAGCATTTCTACACAAAATCCATTAACATAACGGCAACTCTCTCGAATTATGCTGTATCAAAGAAGCCGACCCAAAGTGGGCTTGCGAGGCACGTAATAATATACAAAGCAATTTGACTGATTTTATGCCGGGACAGCTACAAGGCCTTTTCAACGCCTTCGCCATATTCTTTATCAGCTTTACGGAAGTGCTCGACCATTTTTTTCTGGATTTCCTTCGGCACTTTACGGAGCGAACGTGCAATGTTCTGAACCAGTCTTTTCTGCTCGTCAGGCGGCATCAAACGATAAAGATTTCCCGGCTGGACGTAATCATCATCGACTCCCCGTTTCTGCTCATACCAATCAGCATCACCGGAGATTTTCAGAGGAGGTTCTTTATAGGAGGGGTCCGCCTTGGGACCGCCGAAGCTGTTGGGCTCGTAATTGGGAGAAGGGCCGCCGTTATCGTCGAACCTCATTTTGCCGTCGCGCTGATAATTATCCGCTTTTGTCGCATGCGGACAGTTGATAGGCAGGCGCTCGAAGTTGACGCCGAGGCGATACCTGTGAGCATCGGCATAAGAGAAGATTCGAGCCTGAAGCATTTTGCAAGGTGAGAAGGAAATTCCCGGAGGAACATTTGCGGGCGAAAAGGCAGCCTGCTCAACTTCTGCAAAGTAGTTTTCAGGATTTTTGTTCATTTCAAGCACGCCGACCTCGATGAGCGGGTAATCTCCATGAGGCCATACTTTGGTCAGGTCGAAGGGATTCCATCGATAGTTCTCTGCATCGGTTTCGGGCATAATCTGAACGGAAAGGGTCCATTTGGGGAAGTCGCCTTTTTCTATCGCGCCGAGGAGCTGTTTGACATGATAGTCAGGGTCTTCTCCTGCAATCTTATCAGCCTCTTCCTGCATAAAGCACTGGATTCCCTGCTGCGTCTTGAAATGGAACTTAACCCAGAATCGCTCGTTTTCGGCGTTGATGAAACTATAGGTGTGACTGCCGTAGCCATTCATATAAGGGATGCCTTTAGGAATGCCTCTGTCAGAAAAGAGTATAGTCACCTGGTGAAGTGATTCGGGGACCTGCGACCAGAAATCCCACTGCATTGTGTCGTTTTTTGCATTTGTCTTTGGTTCCCTTTTCTGCGTATGAATGAAATCAGGGAACTTGATTGCGTCCCGGATGAAGAAAGTGGGCGTGTTGTTTCCTACCATATCCCAGTTTCCTTCTTCTGTATAGAACTTAAGTGCGAAGCCCCTGACATCGCGCACCGTGTCGGCGGAGCCCTTCTCTCCTGCGACAGTAGAAAACCGGCCGAAGACTTCTGTTTTCTTGCCAACTTTCGAGAATATCTTGGCCTTGGTGTATTTTGTGATGTCTTTTGTAACGGTGAATGTACCGTGCGCGCCAGCGGCCTTTGCATGCACAACACGCTCCGGGATACGTTCCCGGTTGAAATGGGACAGTTTTTCAAGCAGATGATGGTCCTGCAGTAATGTTGGACCTCGTTCTCCTGCGGTTAGAGATGTTTGATTGTCGGATACCGGAATACCTGCTGCGGTAGTTAGTTTTTTTTCAGTCATTGTTATTCTCCTTATTTTATTTATTAACGGGAATAAATACGTCACCTTTTCATCATTGTTTTCAGTTGATTTACTTTGATTTTATAAAATCCCCAAAACTCTGTGTCCTTTGTGGCAAGAATTTAATTTTCAATAATCAATTGCCACTCCGCTGCTGTGATTTGTAATTATATCTCCTCCGCCAAAAAAATCAAGCCCTTTTTCCCCGCTAATCGAAATCTGTGTTAATTCGTGTAAATTCGTGGCTAAAAATCTGCCATCTATTCTTACTCACCTGTCTCCGCGTAGGCGGATAACCACGCATCGAGCATCCAGAATCGAGCAAATTTCAATCTATCAGTCGTTTATATACATCTTTTCGATGGCCGACGCGGATAACTATGACCAGGATTTTTTCGTCAAAGACCTGATATACAATACGATATACCCCCGAGCGAAGACGGTAGAGGTTTTCACCGCCCTTAATCTTTTTGCATTGAGGCGGTCTTGGATTATTTGCGAGCTTTTTGAGCTTATTGGTAAGCTGTCTTTGAACCTTATGGTCCTGACCCCTGATAAAATCAGCGGCACCGGGTGTAAGCTGAACCTTATACATCCCTGCTATAGCTTCAATTCCTTTATCAAATCATCAAGGTCAACGAAATTGCCTTCTTTAATTGCTTCTTTGGCAGCTTCAAGGTCAATCTTGTCTTCTATCGCCTCAAGAGCTTCCAGGTCTTCGTAGCTAATCATGGCAAACACCGTCTCGCCATTTCGTTCAACACAGATACGCTCACCCTGATGACAGACTAAATCTGCCAATTTTCGAATCTGTGGCCGTAAATCTGTAATTGTTACCTTAGTCATCTTCGCACCCGATTATACATAATATACATATTATCTATTCTGTACATTATATATTATCGCCTAAAAGTCAAAAAGTTCCAAGCGAAATCCTGGAAAAACCAAGAAAACCTGTAGAAATCTTTAGTTTTGAATCGTAAGTCTTTATTTTACAGTAGTTTGTAAAAAAATCTGCTATAAGTATCAGCTATATATAGATTTACAAAGAATTTTCAATCAAATACGCAGGTAGTTGCGCACTAAAATCAGAAAAAACAAAAATTTTTTTATTCCTTTCTACACAGGCGCTTACGTAAATTCATTCCTTAAAAAATTCGCCAAATTTCAATCAAACACGCAGGTTCAGCCAATAGTGGAGGGCTGTTGTTTTCTGCCTTCTGGCGAAAAACGCCAAATACGAAACAAATAGGTTATTAAATCCTAAATCCTAATCTCTAAATACTAAACAAATTCAAAACCTAAATCTCAAATGTCCCAAACCAGCCGGAACGTCTGGACAGTTTGGTATTTTGGTCATTTGAAATTCGATATTGTTTGGAGCTTAGTGCTTAGAGTTTAGGATTTCGCACGGCAGGGAGCAGGGTCATTAAAGTCGATTTCTCAGTAACGATTCCTGACTGGCTGGCAAGGCCATTCGTTTGGCTCGTCCTTTTGTATCGGCGGTTGCACTACGGCTATCCCTTCCGCCTCATACGGCTGGGCAGGGGGCAATACACGAAGGTTGACCAGACCGATTACGATTGGCTTAATGAATATGACTGGCATCTTTATATAAGGTATAGAAGTAAATACGCCGCCCGTATGGACCATGAAAAAAATACGTTTATTCATATGCATCGCATGATTATGAATCCGCCTAAGGGCGTGCTCGTTGACCATATAAACTGTGACGGCCTGGATAACAGAAGGGCGAACCTAAGGTTCGCTACTCGTCAGCAGAACAAATGCAATACAAGGCCGAGTTCGAGCAGGTGCTCATCGAG
>Ga0307433_1001882_pt1 | contig 10589 bp, 7 predicted proteins | sample SalMarWE160210MG_FD_202166 | JGI IMG/M metagenome (GOLD analysis project Ga0307433, IMG submission 202166) | Salt marsh sediment microbial communities from the Plum Island Ecosystem LTER, Massachusetts, United States - WE1603-210 | ecosystem: Environmental > Aquatic > Marine > Intertidal zone >...
AGACGTCGACCGCGACCGCTTCATGACCGCCGAACAAGCCGTCGAATACGGCCTGGCAGACGAGATCATCAAGAGTCTGCCGAAGAAGGAAGAGTGAGGGAGGGGCGGAGGGACCAGGTAACTGAGTAACGAAGTCACTGAGCGACGGCGTGTGGCGTGTTACTGCGGGTTATCCGGCCGCGGAAAACGGTATCCTGTGCGCGGAATCCGCCGGAATCCGGAATCCCCCGGAATCCTTAGAGACGCCGGGAAGGAGCAGCAGGGGAATGCGGATCGAGCGTTTCCGTATCGAGAACTTCCGCAACCTCCGCTTGGCGGAGTGTGAGGGCCCGCCGGACTTCATGGTGATCTGCGGAGGCAACGGTTGCGGCAAGAGCGCGCTCCTGCAAGCCTTGATGACTGCCAAGGAACACGCCGGAGCCTATGGGAACTTTGCGTTCGATCCTCGCGCAGTGTCGGCGGACTCAGATGTCAGCCGGATTTCAATGACGTTGGCCTTCTCCGACAGCGAACGCGAGTTTGTTCAGAAGCAACAGGATATTGTGTGCCCTGAACGGGACAACGTGATCATCGAGGTCCAGAAGGGCGGTCGAGGACGAGCCGTCAAGCGATCAACGCCTACCATCTTGCTCCTCAGTTCCTACTCTCGGTCAGTGCTTCACTCGCCGGGGTTCTTCGACTACTTCGATCCGTACAGAGTGACCCCTAAGATTGACTTATCGACGTGGGATTCGAGTTTTCTCGGCGATCATCGTACCAAGGAGACGCTCGGGGCACCAGGCGCGCAGAAGTTCCGGTTCACAAAGCAGTACCTCGCGGGCTTGGTCATGCGAGACACCCAGGAACTTGCCGCATCCCAACGAGCGGGAAATCCCGTCTTCCAAGATTCCTTGGGCCCAATTCGCGACTTCTTCAATGCCTTCTTCTCCCCGATGGAGTTCGCTGAAGTCCTGATCCATGAGTCTCCGTTCAGATTCGTCATCAAGACGCCGCGCGGCGAGATCGACATCGATGACCTGTCTTCTGGGGAGAAGGAGATTCTGAGCACTTTTATCAGGTTCCACCAACTTCAGCCAAAGGGCTCTGTGATTCTCATGGACGAAGCAGATGCTCACCTGCATCCTGATCTCGAACGCCGCTATCTCGAAGTTCTGAGGCAGGTGAGTAAGGGCAACCAACTCTGGCTTACCACCCACTCTCCGGAGATGATGATTGCAGCCGGAACCGAATCACTGTACACGGTCTTGAAGGAACCGATAGCCGCAGACGGCAACCAGTTCCAGCGCGTTACCGACAGCGAACAGTTGCATGAAGCGCTTTCAGAGGTGATGGGTTCGCGTGGACTGGTCAGTTTCAACCAGCGCATCATCTTCATCGAGGGAGACGACGCGTCGGCCGACAGGCAAGTCTACGAATGCCTCTATCCAGCAGGCAGGTACAATGTTAGTTTTGTGCCGGCTGGCAATTCAGCAACAGTACGTCGAATTGCCGACAGGGTTAACGAACTCCTCTCCGCTGGCGTCGAGTTTCAGCAGTATTACTCTATCGTGGACGGAGACATTGACCGGGCCTCCCCTGCTCCCACGGGCGGCCGTCTATTCCGACTCCCGGTCTATCATGTAGAGAACTTTCTACTGGACCCGGACCTCATCCTTGAAGTGACCCGCGACATGCTTGGGGCGTCGTGTCCGTATGGTGCCGCGGCCGATGTTGAGGTGGCCCTGAAGGAAGTCCTGGTTGAGGACGTCCACATCAACCCGTACGCGAGGGCGTTACTGGACGCCCGCATAGCCATGGCAGCGAAGCAGGCTCATGACGCCGTTTTTCAGGGCACAACAGAGCATCGCGGTGCCCCGACCATGCCGGCGTTTGAGGATGTCGAAGCAGAAGCCCGGCACCTCATGGAAGAAGCCGCCCAAGACGGGTCATGGCAAGCAAGATGCAAAGCGCGCGACGTGCTGAAGGGCTATTGCGCTCGGCACGGACTGAAGTACCAGCATTTCCGCAACAGCATCATTGCGAGGATGGGGACTCCCCCCGCCGACCTTCACAACATCATGCAGAAGATCCTGTCGGACGCATGACAGAGAGGGAAGGCGAATTCGCGGATGTAAATTCGCCTCAATCGAAAGGTGCTTGTTGTCGAAGTAGGGTTCGCGGGACATCAGACTTAATTGATACATGCCGTGGCGGTGAGGGCGGTGTTAAGGTGGCGTCATGGCTCGATTGGCTCGTGTCGTTGCGCGTGGCCTGACGCAGCGCGGGACCGGCGGGCCTGACACCAGAACGGCCACCGAGATAAGTCTCGTGTCCCCGGAAGTCCCCGGAAGTCACCGCGGAAGTCAAGTCCGTCCCCGGAAGTCCGGACAGAGTGTGCCCCGGCGAGGATTTTCTAATTGCACCAAGAGCACTGCACGTCTAGACTGTATGTGAACACGCCGCCCGCGCTGCACGTGAAAGCCATTTTACTGCGCTCTCCTTGGCGCCAACGTATCGGATATCACAAAGTGGGGGGAAGGTACATGATGCGAGGCACAACGGTCGTGTGTGCCCTATTGCTCCTGGTTGGCGGGTGCGATTCCGAGACAGACTCGCATACACACCTGCAGGCCGAGATCGCCAAGACCAAGGCCCGGAGAGAGGCTCTCGAAGCAGAGCGCTTGAAGATGCAGCGGGTGTCTGAAAGCACACACTCGACAAAACGGAGGTTAGAAGCAAAGGTGGCGTCCTTAACAGATGGGCTCAACAAGTTGGAGAACGAGAACGCGGAGTTGAAGCGGGCCGCTGCCGAAAGCCGCGACAGGGAAGAGAAACTGAGGAGGGAGATTCAGGCCCTTGAGGCTAGGCGGGCAAGGGGGCCTCGGCCCGCAGCGCCGCCCCAGCCGACCGGCGGCCCGAAAGCACACCAGCCACCAAAGCCAGCAGGCAAGGAAGAACAGGCCGTACTGCTCAGGGTGAGCATGAAGGCGATGGAAGAGCGCATCACAGAACTCCGGTCGCGGGTCGCTAAGGGGCAGGCGAAGGTGTCGTCTGTGATTCGCACAACGGTCGATGTTCGCATGCAGCCGCCTCCTAGCGGAATGGTAATCCCGCCCAAGGGCTCATATCAGAACCATTACGGCGGGCCGGATGGGTTGATTCTTCGCAGAGAGCGGGTCATCACTGGGTCGCATCAGGAAGGTCGCAGGCTAGTGCAGGACTACTACTATCGATACGTCCCCATTGGGCCTGCCATCAAGCGGGGCGATTTCAGGACGGCTCACGATAGGGACGCAGCCATTGCTGAGGCGAAAAATGAAGTGCTCCCGTTGCACGAGGAGAGACGCCGGCTGGAAGCAGACTTGGAGCAACTAAAAAAGGATTTGGTTGCCTTGGAGAAGTAGCGGAGGCGCTGCGGGTCCGGCTAAGCAGGCGGCCATCCTGAGCAGTGCTGACTTCAGTTGCTGCGTTTGGCCTGTCGGTGCAGGATTCTGTCGAAGGTGCCCTCCAACATTGGCCTCTCCCCGATGTCCCAGACCCGGCCACAGTCATCGAAACCTGGGGACGCTACCCATGTTTTTCGCCTCGGCGAATTCACATCGTAAGTGCAACGGGGCGGCGCCAGAAGACCTCCGCCGGAGTGCCGTGTCCCCGGGTGTCCCCGGAATTCCTCAGCCATCGAGTGTATCTGCGAATGCGGAGGCGTGTCCACGCAGGGATGCGGCAAAGGTCTGGAACCGCAGGTCTCGCGCCGGCTCTGCGTATTCGCCCCCGCGCCCGCCTTCGCTGTCAGACAGCATGAGACACGCGGCGTCATACAGGCGCTCACGCACAAGCCTGCGGCAGAGCAACTCGTACCTTTTCGCGTAGGACGCACCTCGAAACTCGTCAAACACGCGGAAGTGGGGCTCCTTCACGTCAACGGGTGTGAGCGATCCCTCGGCTTCCTCCAGCAGCATCAGATAGCCCAACCACGGTCGCGGCGATTCGACGAAGGCGCCTTCCCGGTATGCTGTCCAGAGGTCAGTTGCACTGCCCAGGGCTTCCTCCGTCCGGTTGTTGAAGTTGTTGCCGAAGGACGGCCCAACTTGAGACTTGAACTCGACAGAGGCCAGAAGATGTCCGTTGGCGACGGCAAGCAGGTCCCACTCCTTGGTCGGGCGGAAGAACCCGGGCAGTACCAGTTTTGCCTTTGTGTAGAAGATCGTGTCTTGTGGCAAGCCACTTTCCATCAGCAACTCGCGGACCAAAGAGATGAAGCCATCCATCTGTTTGGCTCCGGTGACAGCGCCACGGCTTCCATAGTCACGTTTCCCCGTTATGGCTCCCTGCTTCTCTTTCTGCTTCTCTCGGGATGCCCAGAAGAACCTGATGGCGTCCGAAACCCTCTCATTCAAGCGGCTCATGACTTCTGTCCTTGCACTCGCACAGCCTCGACAGCAGCGCGGCTGAACAGGCCGCGTGTACCCTCCACAACGCGCCTGTGGGCGAACTTGAAGTAGGCGGGATCGACCTCAATGCCCACGCTGTTACGTCCCCACCTTGCCGCCGCCAGGTTCGTTGTACCCGTGCCCATGAACGGGTCCAAGATGGTGTCGCCAGCAAAACTAAACATTCTGACCAACCGCTCGCAAAGTTCGAGAGGGAAGGGGGCCGGGTGATCCGTAGTAGAAGCGCCAGTCAAGCCTGACCAGATCTGCTGGAACCACTTCTGATGGTTCTCGGCTGATATGAGGCTAAGCGTCCGCGCGGCCACAGTCGGTCGGCGGTAGCCGCCGGGCTTGCGTTGCATGAGGATGAACTCGATGTCGTTCTTGATGACAGCGTTGGGTTCGTATGGTTTGCCCAAGAAGCCGGAGCCCCCCTCGACTTCGTAGGCTGCATTGGCGATCTTGTACCAGATAATGGGAGCGAGATTGTCGTACCCGATCCTCCGGCAGTGCTCCTGAATAGAGGCGTGCAGAGGTACCACTGTGTGACGGCCATTGTTCTTGCGTCGGGACAGGCAAACATCACCGACGACACAGACCAGCCGTCCCCCAGGAACCAGCGCCCGGTAACACTTACGCCACACCTTGTCCAGTTCTGTGAGGAACTGGGCGTAGTCGGCGACGAAGCCCAGTTGCCCTTCACTTCGACGGTACTTCTTGAGTGTCCAGTACGGCGGTGAGGTAACAACAAGGTGAACGCTTTCGTTGGACAGGAACTGGACACCACGAGCATCAGCCAAGTGGAGGGTGTGTGTCGTGGGAACGCGCTGCACGGCCTCGGCGATGGCTGCCATCAACCGCCTGTCCTTCGCGGTGCGCGGCAAGTCCTTCTTCGGATTCTGCAATTGCCTCAGTTCTTGAGGAACCAGCGAGTCAAGATCGGCCATGTCCATCTGGTGCACGGTGTCTTGCATGAGTTCCCGCCTGACGCCGACCCCCAACCCTCGTGACGCCATTCTGCGCCGTACAGCCAGAGGTGTCAACTGTCGAACACCTGTTTGTTGCCTCTCTCCGCGTTGGGCATCCCTGGTGTATTCCGGGGACAGGACGCACTTGTCTCCCCTCACCCAGTCGCCTGACGCCCTGGATGCTGTATGGTACGCTTGGATCGGGATGCGTGCCAGAGAAAACGCGGGGGCCGGGCCGTGGGAGGGGCAACGATTTGTGGCATGGGACGATTGCCTGCGGCTTGGCGGTAGCGCCGGGGTTTATCCCCGGCGCATCCTGGCCGGGGCCGCCCCCAACGGCCGCCGGGCACAAAGCCCGGCGCTACAGGCGCCTTCGCTCGCCAGAGAGAATTACCACACCCGGCGGGGGGGTCGGAACAGGGTCACCCTTCGGGATGACCATGCCACCCGGCCGTACGTCTGACGTTCTTCGACTTCGGGCCGCCGGGGCCATACACCACGTCGAACCGAACCTTTTCGCCCTGGACGAGGATGTTGGGACCTCCGTCCCGGACGGCGGCGTTGTTTACAAACACGTCCGTCCCACCGTGGTGTTCGATCATGCCGAAGCCGCGCTGCAGACTAAACCACTTGATGATTCCTTTAAACACACGTCAACTCCTTTCTGCCCGGCCTTCTGGTCCGTCGCTTCTGACCGGCGACGGCAATAGAGTCGACAAGGGGGTCGGCGTTCGGTAATGCCTGCTCTCGCCTCGCGTCCCGCGGTGCCGATTCCAACAGCCTTTGAGGAAATTATTATACGCTGATTTGCGAGGTCGTCAAGAACCATTTTCCGCCTGTGGCGCGCCGGTCCGGTGCTTCTTGCCCAGGCTTTGTCTGACAGATCGCTTGCTGCACGCTGCCGTCTCGTGGTGACCGATTATGGGTATCCCGGCGGGGTGACCATGCCACGCGGCCGTTGCACTTGGGATGTGAAGTCGCTACGCTAAGATTAGAGGGCCTGAACGGTTACCGTGAACCCGCATGGCGGGGTCGGTCGGGCGGCGTCTGGAAGAGGGGCCGTGGCGGGCCGGCGGCGTCGGGAGGAGGTTGTGCGATGAGAGTCACCTGTCGCCTTGCGACATGTGCCGCCGTGTGGGCCTTGCTCGGGAGTGCCGGTATGACCGCCGCGAAGCCTGCCGCATCGGACGCGCTGCGGCCCGGGGCGCCCGCGCCGGTTCCGCCGGTTCCCACGCCGCGCCAACTGGCGTGGTTCGAGCGTGAGATGATCGCGTTCGCCCATTTCGGCGTCAACACGTTCACCGACCGGGAGTGGGGCACCGGCAAAGAAGACCCGGCGATCTTCAACCCGACGCAACTCGACGCCCGCCAGTGGGCCCGGACCTGCAAGGCCGGCGGCCTCAGGATGATCGTCCTGACGGCCAAGCACCACGACGGATTCTGCCTGTGGCCGAGCGCCACGACGGACCACTGCGTCAAGCGCAGCCCGTGGCGCGGCGGCAAGGGCGACGTGGTCAAGGAACTCGCCGACGCCTGCCGCGCCGAGGGTCTCGACCTTGGCCTCTACCTCTCGCCGTGGGACCGCCACGAGCCGTGCTACGGCGACTCGCCCAGGTACAATGCCCACTACCTGAAGCAACTGACCGAACTGCTGACCGGCTACGGCAAGGTTTCCGAACTCTGGTTCGACGGGGCGTGCGGCGAAGGGCCGAACGGCAGGCGGCAGGTCTACGACTTCGAGGCGTACTGGGCGAAGGTCCGTGCACTTCAGCCCATGGCCTGCATGTTCAGCGACGTGGGCCCCGACGTGCGATGGGTGGGCAACGAGCGCGGCTTCGCGTCGGATCCGAACTGGTCGATGATCGACCGCGGCAACATGGGCGTGGGCCGGCGCAACAAGAACCAGACCCACGGCCTTATCGACGGGCCCGATTTCGTTCCGACGGAGGTGAATACGTCGATCCGCCCGGGCTGGTTCTACCACGCGGCCCAGGACGGGAAGGTGAAATCGCTCAGCCACCTGCTCGACATCTACTACGCCTCCGTCGGGATGAACGGCGTGATGATGTTGAACGTTCCGCCCGACCGCCGCGGTCTGATGCACGAAAACGACGCCGCACGGTTGCGCGAGTTCGGCGCCGCCGTGGAGGCGACGTTCGCCCGCGACCTTGCGCGCGGCAAAAAGGTGGCGGCGAGCAACGTCCGCGGCAGTGCGGCGGCCTATGGACCCGACAAGACGGTCGACGGCGACACGAGCACCTACTGGGCCACCGACGACGGCGTGCTGGCCGCCTCAATGGAAGTGGACCTCGGCCGGCCAACCACCTTTAACCGGGCGATGATGCAGGAGCAGATACGCCTGGGCCAGCGCGTCAAAGCCTTCAAGGTCGAGGCATGGGACGGTTCGGCGTGGAAGCAAGTCGGTCGCGGCCAGACGATCGGTCACAAGCGGCTGCTGCGATTCCCCGCCGTCACGAGCCGGAAGGTGCGGCTGGTGATCGAAGACGGTCGCGCCTGCCCCACGATCTCGCGTTTCGGTCTCTTTCTCGCCCCGTCCAACGGTCCGAAACCCGGTTCGGCCCGAGGCGGTTAGTACGACAACGCCGCCTGTGCGTCTCTGCGGTTGTCGCTCGGCCGGGAAAAAAGCGGGTCAGGGCCATATTCAATGCCAAACCAGCCGTTGCACTTGGGATGTGAATTCGCTTAGAATCATCGAAGCGGCCGGCGGTGGCGGCGGGCCGCTCGTATGCGGCCAATCCGGGTCTCAGGGAGGAGGACGAACCGATGCGCACGATCCTGCTTACCGCCCTTGCGGCGAGTGTCTTGTCGGCAACGGTCCTGGCGGCCGAGGGCGCACCGCCCGAGGGGTTCAAAGCGCTGTTCAACGGCAAGGACTTCACGGGCTGGCAGGCCAAACGGGGCAGCCCTGAGTCCGAAGCGGACAGGGCCAAATGGCTGCAGCACTGGAAGGCCGAGGGCGGCATCGTCCGGTTCGACGGCCAGGGCCCCAACCTCTGGACGAGCAAGACGTTCAAGGACTTCGTCCTGATGCTCGATTGGCGGTTCCCGAAACCGGGCGACAGCGGCGTCTTCATCCGTGGCAACTCCAAGAGCCAGATCAACATCTGGTGCAACGACATGGGCTCAGGCGAAGTCTGGGGATACCGGACCGACGGCAAGCAGCCGGAGGCCGTCCGGAAGGCCTGCACGCCGCTGAAGAAAATGGACAAGCCCGTCGGCCAGTGGAACACGTTCGTCATCACCATGAAGGGCGACCGTCTGACGGTTGAACTCAACGGCGAGGTCGTCATCCGAAACGCCCAACTGCCGGGTGTGCCGCCCGAAGGCGAGATCGCCCTGCAGCGGCACGGCAATCCGATCGAGTTCCGAAACATCTATATCAAGGCGCTGCCGCAGGCCAAGACCGACGACCCGGTGCAGGCGGTCATCGAGGCGGTGGAAAAGAGCAGTATCGACCGCCGCATCCGGCTGCTGGCGCCCGAGAAGGCCAGGCGGTTGGCCGAACTCGTCCGGAAGGCCAAACCGCGCCTCGTGGTCGAGGGCGGAACCGCCATCGGCTACTCGGGCCTCTGGATCGCCCGCGAACTGAAGGCGGCAGGGCGCGGCAAACTCATCACCATGGAAATCCTGCCCGAACTCGCCCGCGAGGCACAGGCCAATTTCAAGAAGGCCGGCCTCGAGGACTACATCACGGTGAAGGTCGGCGACGCCCGAAAGATGGTCAAAGACATCGAAGGGCCCATCGATTTCGTCTTCCTCGATTGCCATCCGCCGAACTACTATCCGTGCTTCATCGGCCTGGAAGACCGACTCCGACCCGGCGCCGTCGCCGTGGCCGACAACGCCGGCTACGGCGCGCGCGGCATGGCCGACTACACCAAACACGTCCGCTCCAAATACAACAGCCACATCGAATGGTTCGACATCAACCTCCCCTGGTCCAAGCGCGACGCCATCGAAGTAACCATCATCGAGCCGCCGAAGGCGAAGAAGGAGTAGGGGGAGAGGAGCGGTCGGCGCGCTGCAACGGCCTTAAACGCAGAGAACGCCGAGGACGCTGAGAACGGCGTCGATTTGGCGAAAGGCGGACGGGAACGGCGGGAGCCTGAAAGGCTCGGATTCGATAGCCTGGGGCAACGCCCCAGGTCACCAGGTACACCGGCCCAACACAAATCAAGCCCTGAAAGGGCGAGACAAGTCGGCGTGTGGCATGGTCATCCCGAAGGGTGACCATGTTGCGCCGCTCCCCGGTTGCCGCTTGCAGCCTGGCGCTTGTGGCTTCACTGGCCTGGGGGTCATGCTGCGCAGGGGGCCTGAATTAAGTAAGCCGTCCCCGGAATCCCCGAGTGAGCGCTACGAACTAGGTTTCTCAATCAGTGCGAGAACGTCCGTCAAGTCCTCGCGCGTGATCATTAGATTGCAGAGATTGCGCGGCCGGTCCGCTCCCTCGGTCATGACCGAGACGTGAAGGACCTCGCCAGCACCAATCCGGACCGAGCCCCCTTGAGAGAACTCAAGCCACCGACCCGACACGATGCATGGGACAGCGAAATCCCCGTGCTGCCGACGCCATCTTTGCCGCCATCGTTCCGGCATTTCACAGCCCCTTCCTGGGCCAACTGCCAATCAGACGGTTCTGCATAAGCCTAACGGCAGGCCTAGCCTGCCATTCTGGGGACGGCATTCTGGGGACGCAATACTGTTTTTCGAGCGGTCCGCTCGTACCAACCGTTCCATGCCGATACGCTAACACAAAAGGCCCCGCACGTCAAGGTCAATGACGCATCGGGATTGCAGGACGGGGGGATGGTTGGGGGCGGCGTGATGGTCCGGTGTCGTGGAGAGCCCGCCTCGGCGGGCTTGGCCCCGAAGGGGTGTAGGCCGGGGGTTTTACCCCCGGTGGCGGGAACGGGACCGCTCCCCTCTCCCCTCCCCCTCTCCGGCCCGCGCCGCGGGCCGGAGAGGGGGAGGGAAAGAATGTAACGGCTCTGCCCGCGACGGTCCCCGGCCTCAAAGGCCGGGTCTACACCGCTGCGCGGGAAAGGGCCGCGAGCGGGCCTGAACAGCGCGGGCGGGGAACGGTCACGCATGCGCCCGCGCGGATGTCACCCTGAGCCGCCGCAAGGCGGGGGCGAAGGGTCTCGCCGCGAGTCCGTTTTGCACCGACACACACGAAACCGACCACGGCGAG
>Ga0307433_1001883_pt1 | contig 10588 bp, 7 predicted proteins | sample SalMarWE160210MG_FD_202166 | JGI IMG/M metagenome (GOLD analysis project Ga0307433, IMG submission 202166) | Salt marsh sediment microbial communities from the Plum Island Ecosystem LTER, Massachusetts, United States - WE1603-210 | ecosystem: Environmental > Aquatic > Marine > Intertidal zone >...
ATTTCTATGAGAGGGGTACAATTCTGTGATATTCTGTGCTTCACATAAATTTATTAACCTTTTAAGCGTATCCAAAACTTGAGAAAATTTATTTCTCTCTGGTAAGAATATGTCTCCATAATAGGCCACATCTGAGGTAAAGAGTTCATTATTGCTAGTTAATAAACAAACCGAACCAGGAGAGTGCCCTGGACAGTGAATAATCTTAATTTTTAACCCGCCTAAATCAAATTCATCTTGATCTTTAAAAGATTTAATTACTTTTGCTGGCGGAATTAAAAAATTTCGTTCTGCATATTTCTTTACAATTTTATTCGGGGAATCTTTGAAGTAAGATACATCATAAGGTTTCGATATTCTTTCTACTTCACTTTCATGAACATAAACCTCTCCAAATTCTTCATTTCCTAAGACATGATCCCAATGAGTATGCGAATTAACAACTATAAGCTTTCTATTGCCAATTAACTTATTTACCATTGCTTTGAGAGGATAAAGACCACAACCCGTATCAAGTAGAAGAGCTGAATGATTCCCAAGAAATAAATACATATTTAAAGGATCATTAGTGTAAACTGGATGAACAACGGAGATATTTTCTTTAATTACATAAAGATAATCTTTATGCTTTGAAATCTTAAAATAAGGTTTTTTAATCATAATTTTAGTGATACAGATTTATAATTAATTAATAACTAAAAATGGGACTCCAATATTTTTATATATTTACTCGATGAAATTTATGTATGCTTTCATTTTAGCTTCAACTTCAATGGCGCGCTTATTACAGGTTTATTCGGGTTGTTGCCTCAGATGGTTTTCTATATTGGCGGTGGAATAATGATTGGAATTTATTTAATCATTGTTATTATCTATACTGGTCCTAAAAAACTTTCTCGAAAATCTGATTCAGAGATGCCTTTTAAAGCCCTAAATTAGACAGAGAAAAATTTTATAATGATTTTATAAACAATAAGTAAATAATATTAAGTATCATATTATATATCAATCTAAAATAATAAACTAGATGGAAAAAAGATGAATTCCACGGATGCTATAGTATATCTTAGTTTGGGAGTCTCCATAGCAGTCCTTTTTTTTGTAATTTGGGATCATATTAAAGATGATAGAATTTTAGCACGTGAAGTACAAGATTTTTATAGTGATATAGAGTTGCTAATCTTTACTAACCTCCAGGTGAAATATTATGAAATACTTCAAACAAAGGAAACTCAAATAGAGGAATTGCAGTTGAAGGATCTAATAAAAAATAAAAATCGAGATGTAATTCAAAAGAATTATCTAGACGCTAAAATTAATCAATATTTTAAGTTGTATGCTCAATATCTTGGATTGACCCATAATAAAGAAAAGAATTTATTACTAAATGGTACTATTTATGTTTTAAAAACAGATGGCACTTTATTAAAAAGAAATATTGAATTTAATACAGAAGAAGAAATTATAACCACATATACAAATATAGACCCCCAGCAAATAAAAGAATTAGCAATATATCTTAACAGTCTACGATTTTACTGGAAAAAAAAGTATTATAAATTTATCTTTCGTCCTCAACTAAAGCAAGAAATAGTATTTGATAATTTACTTGGATATAAAGCACCAATACTTCAAAAAAGAAAAAGAAAATTTCTAAAAAAATTGAATTAAAGATATAAAGTGCTATATCTCATAGAATCTAATTGAAAAAGGGATTAGTTCTTATCTCCTGTTTTATTGAAATTAAAAATTTTTATTCTTTTACAATTATTTTAATTCTAACTCGTATCTAAACCAAATGGTCAAAATGGCTTTTGACTATTTTGTAATAAGAAAGTGAAAATTATTTATATGAATTCGAATAATTATTCATTAAATTAAATTTAGGTAATAAAAATGAATAAAAAATTCTTCCTAACTCTTGGTATTTTTATCTTATTTATAATGATCTTCAGCTCATCTATAGTTGCTTGGCAATCAAATGTAGGAATTGAAAAAGCAGATACTTCATTTTATGGTCTAGCTTCTCAAGATTATTTTGGTCAATCCTTAATAGGAGTAGGGGATCTAAATGGAGATACTATATCCGATTTTTGTATTAGTGCGTCGAGAAGTGATGTAAATTCTCAGAACGCAGGTCAAACATACATATTTTTTGGAAGAACATCAAATTGGCCAGAAATCTTTGATCTTGCTAATGCTAATGCTACATTTATCGGGGAATTAAGTGGAGATGAATCCGGACATGCACTTGGTGGAGGAGGTGATGTTAATGGGGATGGGTTTGACGATCTTCTCATTTCAGCCCCCTTGAATGATGAAACTGGAGAAACTGATGGTCAGATCTATTTAATTTTAGGTAAAGCTTCAGGATGGGGACTAAATACAAGCCTAGCTAATGCTGATGCCTCTTTCTTGGGAGAAATAATGAGTGATAGAGCAGGAAATTCCATCGACATTATCAAGGATGTAAATGGAGATAATTATGATGATATCTTGATAGGAGATAAGTGGAATGATGAATATGCAAGCAACGCAGGGAAAATATATCTAATTTTTGGAAGAGAATCTGATTGGGAAATGGATATCAGTCTTTCAAATTGTAATGCTTCTTTTACAGGAGTAAAAGAGTCTGATCATGCAGGCTTTTCAATATCTGGATTGGGGGATGTAAATGGAGATAATTTTGGTGACTTTTTAATAGGCGCATATCTAAATGACGAATTAGGAACTAGTGCTGGCCAGTCTTATTTGATCTTTGGTAAAGAATTGGGATGGAATACTGATGTGAATCTTACAAATGCAGATGTGACTTTCAATGGGGAAAAGGAATATGATCTATCTGGTAGTGCTGTTTCCGGAGTAGGCGATATAAACGGTGATGGTTATAATGACTTCATGATAGGTGCTCCTGGCAACGATGAATCTGAAAGTAGTGCTGGACAGGCTTATATCATTTTTGGTAAAGAGACATGGAATTCAGTATACAACTTATCAGATGCAGATGCTTCTTTCCATGGTGAAAATCATAATGATCTTTTGGGTAATTACTTAACTGGAGCATATGATATAAATAATGATACTTATAATGATATTCTTCTTGGTGCAATAGGATATATAAGTGGAGGTTCCCGTGGAAAAACATACTTAATATTTGGAAAAGACTCTAGTTGGAATATGGATACTCCCATTCAAAATGCAGATGCTTCATTTATCGGAGAGAAAAATGGCGACACCTCATCGAGTTCATTAGCAGGAATTGGTGATGTTAATGGGGATGATTATGATGATTTTCTTATAGGAGCCCATCAATATAGTTATTCAGAACCTCTTGCAGGGAAAGCTTATCTGTTTTTTGGAGCAGAAAAAAGAGTTTTTATTACTCCAACCCCTCAATCTATTCCGGGGTATGCTAACTTGATAGTTATTATTACGAGTGTGATAGCAATCATTTCTGTCGCTTTCGCAAATAAAAAGGAGTTTAAATAGAAGATTCAAAATCACTTTTAATACTCTTTTTTTTTTTTGTTTTTAATATAAGTATCTAAATTCGGACTCCAACAGATATAAATAGAAATCAAATGCAATGTTATTCATGAATTTATCTGAAGTATTAAAAAAGTTTTCACTTAGTTCCTTCTTTGTTTTGAGCTATTTGTTAATGATTATACCAATCATTATCTATATCTTTGGAATTCTTCCCGAAATCATGCTTATAATAATGATTTGGAGTCCAACAATTTCAGCAATTATCATCTCTGGATTAATTGGAGGGTGGCAAGAGCTTAAGAAATTATTAAAAAGGTTTTTGATATGGAAGGTAGGAATCTCATGGTATTTTGCTGGATTTCTATTGATGATAGGTCCTTTAATATTTGCAGCCATTTATCTTCTTATTGGAGGTTCAACACCCGGACCTGTAGTAGGTTTGACTATTCCAATAATCTTGAGTGAGCTATTTCTTACTCTATTTAGGGGTCCTCTTAGTGAAGAAGCTGGATGGCGTGGTTTTGCACTCCCAAGATTACAAACAAGATTCAATGCGTTGACTGCTAGTATATTTCTGGGGATAATATGGGCTTGTTGGCATATCCCACTATATTTTATAGAGCCTCGAATCCCATTTTATATTTTTATCTTTCTTGTAGTTGTAATCTCTATTTTAATGACTTGGGGATATAACAATACAAAAGGAAGTTTAATCATTACTATAATTTTCCATTTTAGCTTCAACTTCAATGGCACGTTTATTACAGGGTTATTCGGATTACTTCCTCAAATGGTATTTTACATCGGTGGGGGGGTGATGATTGGTATTTATTTAATCATTGTTATCATCTATGCTGGTCCTAAAAAACTATCACGAAAACTGGATGCTGAGATGCCTTATAGTATATCAAATTAAATTTTTTAACTTCTTAATTTTTTTTTATTTCCTTTTTCAAATCAGATATAAGAAGTTATTTTTAAGGTATTATAATTCAATAGAATGAAAACATTTATTCTTTTAAAGTAGTTTTAATTATATTTTGTATCTGAAATTTGTTTTGATTTGATGGTTAGTATGGATTTTGAGTTAACAGAAAAGCAAAAAATGATACGAAAACTTACTCGTGAATTTGCCGAAGAATATATTACTCCAGTAGCAGAAGAATCTGATCGCAAACAAGAATTGAATCCTACTGTTATGGAGAAAATGAAAGAATTAAACTATTTTGGAACATGTATTCCAGAAGAGTATGGGGGAGCAGGATTGCATAACGATACTATTGCGTTTACCATAATTACAGAGGAGATTGGAAGGGTAGATGCTTCTTGGGCTATAACAACAGGCGTTCATTGTTCTGTCTGTGCTTATCCTATTTATAAATACGGAACGGAGAAGCAAAAGAAAAGATTCCTTATTCCATTAGCAAAAGGCGAAAAGATTGGAGCTTTTTGCTTAACTGAAGCCAATGCTGGTTCAGATGCTGGAGGTGTACAATTGACTGCAGAAAAAGATGGAGATGAATATATACTTAATGGAAGCAAGATATTTGCAACTAATGGCGGAATTGCAAGTACTATGCTAGTTGTTGGTAAAACAGGTCAACAAGGAAAGAGAAAAGAATTAACCGTGTTTATTGTTGATAGAGATACGCCCGGTTACTCCGTTGGAGTAAAAGAGGATAAATTAGGAGTGCGTGCTTCTAATACTTCAGAATTGGTATTTGATAATGTTGCTGTTCCTGAGGAAAATATTTTAGGAGGACTCGGAAATGGATTTAAACTAGGATTACGAATTCTGGATTATGGAAGAATAACGATAGCTGCTCAATGCCTTGGGTTAGCTCAGGCTTGTTTAGAGGCGTCTATAAAATATGCAAATGAACGAGAACAATTTGGTACTAAAATTGCGCGATTTCAAGGAATTCAATGGAAAATTGCGGACATGACCACAGCTGTAGAATCTTCTAGATTATTAGTATATCAAGCAGCATGGATGTGTGACAAAAAAATGGATTATGGATTGTCCGCTTCAATGGCTAAACTTGTTGCATCAGAAGCAGCAATGTATGGCGCTCATCAAGCTGTACAGATTCATGGGGGCTATGGGTTAATGAAATCATACCCTGTCGAACGATATTTTCGAGACGCTAAGGTGGCAGAAATTTATGAGGGTACAAGTGAAATTCAAAGAATGGTAATAGCTAATCATATGCTAAGAAAAAAATAATTAAACTATCTTGATTTAATTCCTTAATTTTTTCTTTTGGAAATTTTTGTATAATTATTTAAAATAAAAAATTATATTGTTTAAAAGTGTTTCAATATTTTATAGTAGTAAAAAATTTCTCCTAAGTGTTAATTGTGAAAATTTTTGTGTGTATAAAGCAAGTTCCAGGCGTATCCGAAGTAAAAATTGACCCGAAAACAAACACTCTAGTACGGGAAGGTATACCTTCAATAATAAATCCTCATGATAAACATGCAATCGAATTGGGTATTTCAATAAGACAAAAGTACAGCGGAGAAGTGATAGCTCTTAGCATGGGCCCTCCTCAAGCAGAAACAGCATTAAGAGAAGCTTTAGCTATGGGTGCTGACAAAGCTTACTTACTCACTGATAGAGCATTTGCAGGAGCCGATACATTAGCTACGTCTCATACATTAGCTTTAGGAATCAAGAAACTATTAAGAGATTTAAAAAAGAATGAGGATTATATTGTGATTTGCGGAACACAAGCTATTGATGGAGATACTGCTCAAGTTGGTCCCGAGTTAGCAGAAGAATTAAATATTCCTCAAATAACCTATGTATTAAAATTTGAATTAAAGGAAAATAATAAGATACTCGTCGAACGTGCATTTAGGTCAGATGAGGTAGTTATAATAGAAACAAAATTACCCGCATTAATTTCAGTACTTAAAGAATTGAATATGCCAAGAAATCCAGGAGTTAAAGGTATAGTTAATGCGTATTCTAAAAAACAGGTAATTTCATTGTCTGCAGAAGATCTCGGAGCAGATAAATCTGAGATCGGATTAAACGGAAGTCAAACTGAAGTATGGCGCATTTTTGTACCTCAACGTAAAGGCAAACACATTAAGCTTGAAGGAACAATAGAAGAAATGTCTCAAGAGTTGTGCAATAATCTTCGAGAAGATAAAATTATATGAGAGGGAGAATAAAATGAGCATTATTATTGATGATGAATTATGTACAGGCTGTGCTAGTTGTGTTGCAAATTGTCCATTTGGAGGAATTGAAATAATCGATAATATTGCAGTTATTACTGAAGAGTGTACATTGTGTGGTGCATGTATAGATGCTTGTCCTGTGGAGGCTATAACTTTAGAACGAGAAGAATATATTGATAAGGTTGATAAAACACAATATAAGGGAGTCTGGGTGATTGCTGAACATTATAAAGGGGTAATTCATAAAGTTGCATATCAACTCTTAGGGAGAGGGAGAGAACTTGCGAATAAACTAAAAGTTAATTTAGTCCTTGTTTTGTTAGGTGATAGATTTGATAATCTCTTAAAGGATTTTGCTGAATATGGTGCAGATGAGGTTATTTATATTAAATCATCGTTATTGAAAAATTATTATTCGGATTTGTATGTTAGCATGTTAGCGGAATTAATACAAGAACGAAAACCAGAGATAATCCTAATAGGAGCTACTCCGACTGGGAGAGATTTTGCACCGCGAATTGCTAAAAAGCTTAATGCAGGACTAACCGCAGATTGTACAGGATTAGAGATTGAAGAAGAAACAGGTAATTTGTTACAAACTCGCCCTACATTTGGGGGTAATATTATGGCCACTATAAGAACGCCCACAAGTAGACCTCAAATGGCGACTGTTAGGCCGGGAATATTTAAAGCCGTTAAGGTATCAAAAAAAGACATTAAAGTTACTAAAATCGTAAAGGATTTTGAGGAGAAAGATTCCGTAACTAAAATCGTTAAAATTATTGATAAGCAAAAAAAGAAAGCAAACCTTGAAGATGCTGAAATTATAGTTTCAGGAGGCAGAGGAGTTGGCTCAAAAGAAAAATTTAAAATCGTTGAGGAGTTAGCAAATGTATTAGGGGCAGAATTAGGAGGATCAAGAGTAACTATAGAATTAAATTGGTTAGATCAGGACCACCAAGTAGGTCAAACAGGAAAAACTGTTGCCCCAAAACTATATATTGCATGTGGAATTTCTGGAGCGATTCAACATTTAGTTGGAATGGAAAACTCAGAAATAATCGTCGCAATTAATAAAGATCCAAATGCTCCTATATTTAATGTTGCTCATTATGGTATAGTGGGTGATCTTCATCAGGTAATTCCTGTACTTATTGAGGAAATTAAAAAAATGAAACAAGAAGAATAATTACTGTTAAGTGTTTATTTCTCTATTATTAACCCAATACCTAGAAAAACATCTTATAATAACTTATTTCATAAATTGGGCAGTTTTTCTTAAATGAATTAAAAATTAAATGTATTAACAAACTTTTAAAAAAAAAAGGAAAAAGTAATGGAATGTATTGGAATTTAAGTCCAAACAATTCGTGGAGGAATAAATTATGGGCTAAAAACAAACATTCCACTACAAAAAAGAAAATCGAAATTTTCTAATCTATAATATGTTCATCCCACTATAAAAATGTTTCGTCAATTTAATAAACGTTGGATTTGAATAATCTATAAAATAGAATGATAGAAAGTAATTGATATAGCATCTTTTTTTATTATCCATAATAATCAATAATTAGAAAATAAAAGCTAAGTTGGCTCATAATTTTAATTAAAAGTAAAATTTTTTCTCACAATTCATGGGACATAATGCAATTTTGTTGAAATATATCATCCCAAATTTTGAATAAATTTTGAATAGAAATGTTACAAATCAAAATAAAGTGACAAATTATTAAGATCTTAATAAGGAATGATCCTTGATTTAATGAGACTTGAAACAATTTCCAGTGGATTTTAAAACGTATCTAACAAATAATATTAAAAAGAAGGAGATATCGAAGATTATGAATAAGAATTTTAAGTAATTGAATATAAAGTAAATCTATTTAGGATTTAAAATATATATGTTTTAATAACAAAGACATATCACTGATTTTTAAATTCCTTTAAAATCATATTTACAGCATTTCGAGCTCCAAAAGCTGTGCCAGCAACTCCTCCCCCAGATTCACTGTAGGCTCCAATATACCACAAATTGTTAATTGGAGTCCGGTGTGAGGGTCCTATTTGCCCAATAATAGGTGCTAATCCTCCAAAACTATGGCGAACAACATTTATTCGGGATGTAAAATCATCAGGAGTGAGAACTACTTTTGTTTGTATATGCGCTCTCAACCCAGGTATATACTTTTCAGCTTCGATTAATAGTTTTTCAGCGTATTCTTCTTTCCTTTGTGTCCAATCTCCTTCATTTAACTTATGAGGCGCAATTGTATATACTGTTACTGCATGTTTACCAGGAGGAGCCATTTCAGGTGAATGCATAGACGGGATATAAATTAAAAATCCATCCTTTCCTTCATGATATCTCCCTGAAATACATGTGTCTATTCCCCCTTCTATATCATAAGTTCCATAATAATAGCATAATGCTTTCCTTTGGTATGGAGAAGGATCAAAATCTATTCCTATGTTTACAAAAAATACGGATTCCATATATTGCAATTTTTCAATTAGCGATATTAATTCTGAAGGCAAATATTCACGACCTATAAGATTAAAGAACGTATTTAAAACACCACCACTGGTAATAACTAAATCTGCATCTATAATCTCATTATTTTCAAGCATTATACCTTTTGCTTTATTGTTTTCGATAATAATTTTAATTATTTTGCTACGTGTATGAATTTCTCCTCCATTAGATATAGTGAAATCAGCTAAAGCTTTAACTAATGTCTCGCATCCATTTTTAATGTAATGATATGTAGGCAATTTGCCATATTTAGCGGTTATTGGAATGCGTTTGTCAAAAGCCGTTTCTACATTAAAGAGGGGAACACCTAAGCCAAAAAATTGACTGGGCCTGACTACCATATCTGCTAAGATTCCTAAATATATAGCTTTTAATTTTTGTTCTTTAAAAAAGTAATCTGTTATTTGGCCAGCATTCCAATCTTTAAATTTTTTCACTTTCATAAATTTGAATAGCATCTTTAATTTTAATGTATTAGCTTTTAAACCTTTAGCAAAGGGTAACTGATTTCCCAAATACATAATAGCCATCATGTGATCATAGAATTTATAATACTTATCGAGTCCCTCGCTTTCTGATGGAAATAGTTTTTTAAAATACTCTCGTCTCCAATACGGTCCTTTATAATCTTCTGGCTTCCATATTTGAAAATCTGGAAATGATTGGCCTCTATCATCATTGATTATATCAATTTTATTTGTCAATCCTAATTCAACAAGAATTTTTCCAAACTTTTCATGCGGTGCAAAACCTTCTAATAATAAAGGCCCAATGTCCCAAGAATATTGATCTTTATGGAGTGTGGCTGTAACTCCCCCAATTTCTTCAAATTGCTCAAATACCTTTACTTCATGTCCTTCCTTTACTAAATATGCTGCTGCGGTAAGCCCTGCTAAACCAGATCCAATAATTGCAATTTTCATTTTTACTTTTTCCTTCGAAGTTATAATTCACTAAAATATAGTTCTAATAAAAGTTTTTTTACTAAGAAAGTAGCAAAATATGGTTATGTAATTTTTAAGATTAGCTTTCATTATATATAAGCGTTCTCTTTAAAATTCCAAATGTTTATTATCAGAATTTAAGTTTCTTAAATCAACTCTGATGGGATACCCTTCCCATTATACTACATAACGAAAAATATAATTAAATTATGGAAATTAATAAGAAATATATATTATTAAAAAGAATATTTCCTAGAAAGATTCCTTATGACAATCCAGAGTTATAATTTACTCAATGTAGGCGTTGGTGGTCAAGGAGTAATTTTATCTATTCAAATTCTTTCTTGGGCGGCTATGAAAGAAGGATATCAGGTTAGAACTGCAGAAACTCATGGAATGGCTCAGAGAGGAGGAAGTGTTGCATCCTATT
>Ga0307433_1001885_pt1 | contig 10581 bp, 6 predicted proteins | sample SalMarWE160210MG_FD_202166 | JGI IMG/M metagenome (GOLD analysis project Ga0307433, IMG submission 202166) | Salt marsh sediment microbial communities from the Plum Island Ecosystem LTER, Massachusetts, United States - WE1603-210 | ecosystem: Environmental > Aquatic > Marine > Intertidal zone >...
TATTTGGAACTTGGGAAGTTTTTCAACGCCTAACCGAACAAGAGATGGCAAGTTATTATTATATGGATTATCTTAATAGAATTGCATCCTGTAAAAGTGAAAATGGTATAGAAGTGCCCTATTACTGGGTCATTTAATAATCTCAAACCCTTCTGAAAAAGAATTAGTAAATTTTTCTTTTAAAATCTCATCTTTATCGCCTGTAATTTTAAACATCTTAGGAATTTTACCTGAATATCCAATTTTATCATTTCTACAAATAAAAGCGCCATTTACTCCATCAATATCATCCGCGTTATCTAATGCATCCTTGATTGATTTTTCGATATCACTCCCTTTAACTAGGTTCCCAATTTTTGTTGCAGCTCCATCTGCTATGGTAGCATTTTTGGCAAATATGGTAACAATATCGGATTGTCCCAAACTTACAGCATGGCCGATTTTAGCAGAACTAGAAGCAATGCCCATGGGACACTCTTTTTTCTCAATTAAAAAACCAATATTAAGATTTAATTTGTTATAGCCTGCATACAGAGCAATCTTCATTGCTTTCTCAGAATCTACTGCTATTTCGCCTCCATTTTCAATGAGAGCAACTTTTGCTGGAACAGGGTTTGATATCGATTTAATTTTCATCTCCTCAAGCATCAAATCTGCGAAAGCACCTGCAACTGTAGCCATTGGCCCCACATCACATAATAGAGAACCTTCAGTCATTAAATTAATTATTCGTTCGTCAGTATGAATCTCTATGGGTGAAAACGAGGTCAAAAATTCGTTATGAGATTTAATATAATTTTCTAATATTCTTCTATGCCTAAAAAATCCCTTTTTTGCTACTAAAATTGCTTTTCTTGATTCCGAAATTAGTGTAATATCTGATTCTTTTTCAGTAAAATGATATTTATATAGTTTCAACCTTAAATCTCAATAAATTTAATTATATCTTAAACCTTAAGATTTACATTTAAATAAATATAAATAAATTACATATTATTATTTATTCAAAAAGTTCTTAAGAATCATATATGAAACAAATTAACTATGATGAAATTATAACCCAATTAAAGCGGGAGATCAATTCTGAATGTGCAATTGCGAATCGCTATGGAATAGTATTGGGATCACTAATCAAAGAATTTGCTATAGGAAAGGTTATTCCTCAAAGGATTCTTTCATTAATATCTAATTCACAAAATATTGCAAAAGAATTAAATCTTAATCGTATAAATTCTTTCGCTATAGAAGCTCAAGAGTATAATTATTTATTTACGTTTAATGAAGAGTTAATTTTAATTTCTAAATTAAATTTAGATGTGAATTTAGCAAAATTCATGCCAAGTATCAGTGTGTTTTTGAAAAGACTAAGTGAAAGCTCCAAAGATATAGAGATTAATGAATTCTCTGTTTTTGATTTTTCCAAGGAGATTAGTAAAATTCAAGATACTTTAAAAGAAGAGAAAATAAGAGAAAAGAAGTATTCTATTATAAAAGATCTAGTTAAATATATTTCAAATTAGATATACAGGAGTGAAGCATTATTTTAAGGCAAGTATATATTTATAAAGGCAATGATTTACTATATTATAGGCATTTCGGTAAAGCTCTAAAAACTGAAGTCTTTGATGCATTAATTAAAGATTTAATGCGCGATGCTTTTAGTAAAGGTGGAAATAAGGTAGAATATCATGATTATTATAAATACCGCATATCTTATATTTCAGTAAAGGATTTAGAATTAATGTTTTTATTTGTAACTGGCTTAACTGATAATTTTGATAATATAAAGAAAGAATTGACAAAATGTAAAAAAGAATTTTTAAACCTATTTGAGGATATTATTCAGCATAAGTATGACTCTAAAACTTTTGAGGTTTTCGATCCCACCATTGACTCTATTCATAGAAATTTACGTCCAAAAATCTCTCTCGTTGGATTTTCTGGAGTTGGAAAAACTACAATCACTCGTTTGATAAAAGCTGAAGAAATTCCGATGCAACATATCCCTACAATCACAGGAGATATTGCAACGATTAAAATTGGTAAATTACACTTTCATCTTTGGGATTTTGCTGGTCAAGAGCAATTTAGTTATCTTTGGAATAATTTCATTAAAGGAAGTGATGCTGTTCTTCTAATAACGGATTCATCTTTAGAAAATGTAGAGAAAAGTAAATTTTTCTTAGAACTTATTAAAGAACAAGCACCAAATGCACATACCGCAATTATTGGAAATAAACAAGACTTAGAGCAGGCTATGAAACCCGAACAAATAGAAAAGATTTTGGGGTTGAAAACGTATTCCATGATAGCAAAAAAAGCTGAAAATCGAGATAAAATGATTCAAATAGTAGCAGATATATTAGAGATGAGTGCAGAGGTTTCTCCTCTCTTAAAACCTTTATTAGAGAGGGATACATTTATAGAAGAGGCTACAAATGCATTAGAGAATGCAGAGTTTGAAAAAGCAGCTAATCTTTTTGAGAAAATAAGTGATTTATGCATTGAATTAGGTGATGACTCATTGGGTCGTGAGTTTTATGAAAAGGCACAAAAAATTCGGTCAATGTTAGAAAAAGTAAGTTCTACTCAAACTGAAGTTAAAAAGGAACCCACATTAGAAGAACCAGTCTCTCCTCCTAAAGAAAAGCTTATTCCTCCTAAAGGAAAACCTATCCCTCCTGAAATAAAAGTTTTGAGGAAGGAAGAAAGCGGAGAAAGTGCACCAAAGCTGGAAGATGTGAAAGTTCCTGGTCCTCCACCTCCCCCACCAAAACCAATTTCAAAGGTTGAGACTAACCAAATTAAAACGGTTGAAATTAAAAAAGATGAAGAAAAACCAGTATCTTCAGAAGCTGCAATGGATAGCACTTCTTTAATTAAAGAGAGCACCTTTAGAAAAATTGATAGTGCCTTAGAGGAGAGTAATGAAGCAGAAAAAGAAATAGTACCTAAACCGCAAGCTCAAAAAGTGGGATTAGAGTTAAATCCTGAAGATTTCATGGTAAAACAACGCCCAAAAACAGTTACTGCTGTTCCTAAAGATGCTAAGCAAAAGCTAAAAACATCTCCATATGGTCATGTGGAAAATACTCAAAAAGTTACGCCTACTGTTCCCGTAAATCCAGTTGAGTTAATTAAACCAAAATCATTTATACCCGCTAAAGAACAGAAGATTAAAAAAGAGTCTGTTTCATCCCAATCATTTCAATTATTCAAAGAAAGTTCATTTAAAACACCATTAGAAGTTAAACCACCTGTAAGCCCGACAATAAAACCCTCTAAACCACCCGAATTCATACCACAACCTTCAAAAACGGAAATAGCCCCGAAGCCAATACCACAACCATTAGAAATCAAAGCACCAGTAGTTCCTATGATAAAACCTCCTAAAGTTGTCCCTGATTTAATTCCTGAATCGATCAAACCATCTGTTCCCTTGAAAGAATCCTCTCTGGAAACTGCACTTCCAAAGGAAATTCAACCTCAGTTAGATTCAGCACAAAAATCGAATCTTGAAAAATCATTAATGGATTTAAAAGTGAAAAAAGCAAGTATATCTAAAATGGCTTTAGATCTTGATATGAAAGAATTAACTGGTGAAATTACTCCTGATGAGCTCAATCAAAAGAAAGAAAAATTATCACAGATAGAAGAGAATATAAATAAACAAATTAGTGAAATAGAACGTATGTTAAAATAACTTTTTTAGTGTCTTTCTTTTCTTGTTACTGAAATTATAGTTTTTTTCTATTTTTACTAAAAGAATAAGCTAAATTACAATTTTCTATTTAGTAACATTATACCTAAATTATTGTAAAAAATATTTATGTGATTATAACTTATAAAATTTTAAATTTTAGCTTTTAAATATCGATTGAGGTGGAATAAATTACTCTGATCATAATGAAATTTGGAGGGAGTTGCTTAATCAATAATCAAGCTTTTAAAAAAATTATAAAAATAACCAAGCTTTATCAAAATGAGCAAAAAATCTATGTTGCTTCGGCATTAAATGGAATAACGGATTTACTGTTAAAGATGGCCAAGAGTGCTGAATCTGAAAAAGAGATCGACAATGATATGGCTTTATTAGAAAAGAGACATCTTGACGTAATTGAACAAATATTTAAGGAGGAGAGTGAGCATTATGTTAAAGCTAAAGATTGGGTTGATGAAAATCTTGGTTATTTAGAAAATCTTTTAGCGGATATCCGAGAATTTGGTTTTGAACCGTATTATCAAGATTATGTGATAAGTTTCGGAGAAATTCTTTCAACTTATATTCTTAATCAATACTTATTGAGTAAAGGGTATGATTCAATCTATATTCCTGCGAATGAGATAATTATCACAAACGATGAGTACAATAATGCTTATCCTTTATTTGAACTGACAAATGCGCGAATGAAAAAATTAATAGTCCCTTTTTTAGAATTCCCTAAAGAAAATCTAATCATTTGTATAACAGGCTTTATTGGAAGAAATAAAATAGGATATACCACAACACTAGGACGAGGAGGCTCCGATTATACCGCAACGATTTTAGCACGCTCTTTATCAGAATTAGGGGTAGATAAAGATATCAAGGTTATCCTATGGAAAGATGTTGATGGTATTTTAGCAATTGATCCCGATTTTGTGCCCCATTCATCGCTTATACGTTACTTAGACTATGATGAGGCAAAACACATTGCAAATTTTGGCGCAAAAGTGCTCCATCCAAAATGCTTAGAATCAATTGAAAAACTAAATATTCCATTAGAAATAAGAAATTTTAATAATCCTTATGAAGAAATTAATTATACTACAATCTCGCCTAAATCCGACAAAGACCAAATTAAAGGTATCTCTACCATACAAGATGGAATCATAATCACAATTACTTCGGGTAGTCTTGTGGATATGCCCGGTGTTCTTGCTAAAATATTTAAAGTGATAAGTAAAAGTAAAATCAGTGTGTCTTTAGTTGCTCAGAGTGCTACAGAAATTAGTACGTCCTTTATTGTGAAAAAGGAAGATGCTGATAATGCAATTAGTTCTTTGAAAAGCTCGGATTACTTTTCTGAATTTTTTAAGATTAAATTTGAGGAGGTTGCTATAATCAATATCACTGGTTCTAAAGTATTAGATAATATTACTAAAGTCAAAATTTTTCAAGCATTTGATAAAAAGAATATAAAAGTCAAAGCATTATCACAGAGCACTGATGAGATCAATTTTTCTATTGTTATTCAAAAAGATAGATTAATGGATGCGGTAAAAATATTACATCATGATCTATGCAAAGAATTTGAATCCATAAAATGTAGTGATGAAATTGAATAAGTGAACATTAAGAATTATGTTCAAATTGCCAAATACAATAAATCTGATGAGTTCTTATTAAGAGGTTCTGGAATCAATAATTCTTCGTGTGAGTTCTGTAAACGCATCATCAACATTTATTCCTGTTTTTGCAGAGGTTTCAATGTAAATGCTTCCCTCTTTTTCAGCGAAAGAACGAGCTTCATTCTTATCTATCACAACTCCAACGTCCTCTACCAAATCTGCTTTATTGCCAATTAAAACAAAAGGAATGTTTTCTCCAGCAAATTGACGTATCTCGGTTAACCACTTCCTAGTTTCCGTATATGTTTGTTCTCGAGTTAAATCAAAAACTAATAAAGCTCCTGCTGCTCCTTTATAGAAGGTGGATCGGATAAACTCGAATCTCTGTTGACCTCCTATATCCCAGATGCTCAGAGTTGCAATCTCACCTTGCCGAAATTCAACATCTTTAGTAAGAATATCCACTCCTACCGTCAGTTTATAATTTGCCGCAAAGCGATTCTTGATGAATCTTTGTACTAAACTTGTTTTACCAACCGCAGCAGCACCAGTGAGCAATACTTTTAATTTAAAACTTGACATAGGATAAATCTACCTTGATAAATAGTCTTATGATAAATAAAAAATTTTAATTATATATTATTTAATTGTATATAATTTATTTAATTCTTTTTAAAAATTTAATATATTTATTTCTTAAATACTTTTACATAAATTTTAACCAAAAAGGTATATATTAATTATAATTGTATCCAACATATCTTGTTTTGTAAATACTTTATCAATAATTAAGATTAATATAGTGTAATTTAGCTTAATGGCGACTAATGAGTGTTTAATCTCCTATTATCGTTTTGGTATATGCTTATATTCATTTAAACTTGGAAAAAGGTCTAAATTCATATGAGGAAAATACATCGCTTGAGCAAATTCTTTTTGAAAATTTGCTTCTATCGCTATCTCTACATAATGCGTCTTTTTTAAGAGTTCATGAGCTTTTTCTCTTAGATCAATATTTAGTAATGCGTGTTGTGCACCAATACCTGCAGCATTCCCTATTTGGAAAATTTTTTCGTTAGGGATGTCGGGGATCATCCCAATGAATTTTGCATTTTCTTTATTTATGTAATTCCCAAAAGCTCCTGCTAGAAAGATTTGAGATATAGACGCTTCAGAGTTATACATACGCTTCAAGTATTGCAAAATCAATCTTGCTCCTGAAAAAAAAGCTCCTTTAGCCATCTGAATTTCTCTTATATCCTTTTGTGAGATAGTAATGGGCCTATCTATTGAAGTTTCAGTGTCATTTGCTAATATAAATTCTAAATTATTCTCATTACGTATGAATCTTTCTTGATCGAAAAGTTCTTTATTAATATGACCACTTCGCGAGATAATTTTAGCCTTTAACATTTCAGCAACAGAATCTATTAATCCTGAACCACAGATTCCCATTGGAGGTTTACTTTTTATCGTTGTATATGAAACATCTAATGTTTTAGGATCAATCTTAACACTATCTATAGCTCCCGCAGCAGCTCTCATACCATGTGCTATATGTGCTCCCTCTAAAGCAGATCCCGCTGCACAGGACCCAGTTGCTAAAAATTCTTTATTTCCTATAACAAGTTCTCCGTTTGTTCCGACATCCAGTGCCAAAGTAATCTCATCTTCTTTTCCTATTCCTGAAGAAAGCATGACTCCGATAGTATCAGCTCCAACATAGCCTGCAATGAGTGGTAATACAAATACGTTTCCTTGCTTAGACATATTCAGATTAAGATTATTAGCATTGACATTGATGCTATGCTGTAAAGCAGGAACATAGGGGCTTAAACCTATAAATTTTGGAGTGATATTTAAAAATATGTGATGCATAACCGAGTTTCCTACTATTGTTGCCTCATAGATTTGGGACGCCTGAATTCTAGCCTTTTCACATACTTTTTTGATGATATCATTTAATGCTTCAATTACGATGGAATTAAGTTGTTGTAGTCCGTTTTTATTAGAACTGATGTAGGTAATACGGGAAACTACATCTTCTCCGAATGCCGTTTGAGGATTCAAACAAGAAGCAATAGCGTAAGTTTTCGCATCGTTTAAATTAATAAGATATCCAACGATAGTCGTTGTACCAATATCGATTGCTATACCGAAATTTGCATCTACCGTATTTCCAGATTCACAGTCAATGATTCTTTTATTATTTAGTACGGTTACGGTTATTTCATGATCTTTTTCTCGAATTACATCTGGGATTTTTTTAAATACTTCATAATCTGTTTCAAATCTTTTATGATTTTCTAACTTTCCTATTTCTTTGTTTAGTGAAGCTATAACTCTTTCTAAATCGGATAATGGCTTCTTTAAGCTAGGTTTTTCGACATAAAGGTGGAATTTTTTGATATTTGGTTTAAATTTTACACCTCTATCCCTTCCAGAGGTAAGAATTTTAAAGTCCTCAAAGAGGAGTTCTTCTGGTAAAAAGATTCTGAATTGAGGGGGTTCTTGTTCTTCTAAATGGATAATAGAATTATTATTCAGACGACATTGACATGCTAATCTCCAACCTTCTTCTATATCACTTTTAGAAAGAAATTCTAATTCTATTTTTGTAATGGGATTAATAAATTCTAAACCTTTTTGAAAAAGTACTCTACATTTTCCACAACTACCTTTACCTCCACATAAAGAGCGGATATAAATTCCAGAATGGATTAATAATTCATAAAAATTCTTATTTGGAAGAATATAAGACCTTCGAGATAATGGTTCAAAATCTACAACAACTTTTCTATCTTTACTAACCATCATTAACCCATGTTATATCTAAACTTAGTTTTAAATTAAAATGAATTGTAATAGAAGTCGTTAAAAAAAGATACAATCGTTTTAAGAATATTATATAGGATAAAAGTATTAAAATATAAAAAGTTTAATTAATAAATCGGCTTAATTAAATGTAAGTATTATTGAGTTTTATTCTAATAAAAGGTTATATGACCATAATTAATTATATATGAGTTAGCTTTAAGATGCAAAATAAGGACCAAGTCGCTCAAGAAGTATTAAGATTATTGGGAGAAGCACAGAGTTTAGAAGAAAAAGGGGATACTAAAAAAGCAATAGAGATGTATCAGTCGGCAGCAGATTACCTTAAAAATAGTGGATACATGCTTGAGAGGGTAAGTGATATCTATGGCAGAATTGAAGAATTACGCAAATATATGAAGGAACAGGCGCTATACCAAAAAGCCCAACAAGAGGCAGAAATTGAAAAAATTCAAGAAGAGGCATTTTCAATATTAGATGGAGCTAGTAAATCAGAAGCAAAAGGTCTTTTTGAGGAAGCAATTCAACAATATGAGAGTGCTATTACTTTACTTTCAAAAGCAGGGTGGATTGAATCTCAAATCCAAAATATTAAATTGAAAATCGCATCACTGTTAGAGAAAATTGAACGCCGTAAATTATTGCAAAAAGCTCAAGAAGCTCCAAAATTAGAACCTCAAACCATTCCTGAAGTAGCCTCATCACCTCAGATCACGGATGCCTTTGGGAGGAAAAAAGATATTCAACAAGCAGAAAAATTATATCAATATAAAGAACTCAAAAAACAAGAAGACCAAATTCAAAATGATGCATTTACTTACATTGATAATGCGAAATTTCATGAACGAGATGGAAAGATTGATATAGCTATTGAAAACTATGAAAAAGCAATAGAATTACTCCAATCTATTGGATGGCAAGATCAAATCAAAAATATATATTCTATTATTGATAATTTAAAAAGTCAGAAAAAAGAAATTACAAAAGTACAAACACGCTCTATATCCGAGAGTAGTCTACCTAAGATGGCACCCATTTCATATGCTTATGAAGAAGCTATGCAAGATGAAGATGCTATTCAAAGTGAAGCTTTTAATTTAATTGATATTGGAAAAAAACTGGAAAGAGAAAAAAAGTTTGAAAAAGCAATAGAGAAATTTGAAACTGCTATTGCACTCTTTAAAAAAATTGAATGGGATTCTTATATTCAACCTATTTTAAATTTTATTAAAGATATTAAAGAAAAGCAGCAGTTTGACCTCGATATAGAGGTTTTACAGAAAAAAAGAGAGGAAGAAGTGGAACGACTTCAAAATACGGTTTTTATGAAGGAAGTCGATCAATTTGTTGAATCAAGTAGAGATTTGGAATCAAAGCGAATGATTTATGAACAAAAAAAGAAAGAGCAAGAAATAAGAGAAAAAGAATTCTTTACGGTATTAGAAAAAGCAGACAACCTCTTACAAAAAGCACGTGATTTTAATGGTGCTATTAAAGAATATCACGTTGCTTTAGAACTTCTAAGTACTTTAGGTTCGGGATGGGAGTCATATTCTGATACTATCAAAACCACCATAAATACAATAAAGAATTTAAAAGAAGAACAGATATCCAAGGAATATCAGGCAAAATTAAAAGAAGATACTAGCAAAAATGAAGAACTTAAATTTCAACAAAAAATCCTTGCTCAATTGCAAAACGAACGTAAGAAGATCCTTGATAAAGAATTAAAAATTGAATTAAAAGAAGAAGAACTAAAATATTTCGAGCAACGTAAACAAACTGCATTTGATGCTTTAGATGATGCTCAAAAGTATATCATACGTGGTGACTTTGACAATGCAATCATCGCATATCAAACAGCAGGTAATATCTTTGCAGGTATCCAGTGGAATGATGAATTACCATTAATTGAGACTGCGATTCAAGAATTAGAAAATAGAAAACGCGAACAAAGTATCAGTAAACAAAGACAATTAGAAAAATCTATCATAGAGTATAAAGAAGAACAAAAGTTTCAGGATTTAATTTCAAAAAGAATAGCCGCAGAACGAGAGAATTTAAAGAAAAAGCAAATTATATTGAAAGAACAAAAAAGAGAGTTAGAATATCGAGAGAATCGAAGAAAAGAAGCATTTAAATTGCTGGAAGAATCAGAAACGTATCTATCTCAAGGAAATTTTGATAAAGTTCTTGAAATTTATAATGTAGTTACTAACATATTTGCAGAAATCCAGTGGTATGATGAATTAGAGTTAATTGGTAATGCGGTTATTGAAATTGAAAATAAGAGACGTCAGCAGGAACGGGAAAAGCAAAAAGAAATACAGATGTTACTTGAAAATGAGAGAAAGGAACGAGAATTTCAAATGACGATCGCTAAAGCTATGGAGGAAGAAAAACATAAATATCGTC
>Ga0307433_1001892_pt1 | contig 10547 bp, 8 predicted proteins | sample SalMarWE160210MG_FD_202166 | JGI IMG/M metagenome (GOLD analysis project Ga0307433, IMG submission 202166) | Salt marsh sediment microbial communities from the Plum Island Ecosystem LTER, Massachusetts, United States - WE1603-210 | ecosystem: Environmental > Aquatic > Marine > Intertidal zone >...
TCGCGGGCGTCGATTCGGCTCCGAGGGCCGCTGCGCCGGCGCTGAAAGCCAACAGCAGGAGGCCGAGGGTCAGCCGGCGCGTGGGCGCAACCGTCTCGTGGGTCGGGTTCATGTCCGGGGTCTCCCACATCGATTCTAAACCACCCTCCAAGGGGGGTCAAAAGGAATCCGATGGCGTTGTCCACCCCATAAGACGGATGCGGTGTGCCTTTGTCGCGCGATTAGTACGACAACGCTAGTGCGCGAGAGCCCGGTTGTGGCTCGGCCGGGGGAAAAGCGGGTCAGGGCCATATTCAATGCCAAACCAGCCGTTCGGTTTGGCTTTGAATGGTTTGGCTTTGTCCGTGCCCAAGACGTTCAAACGGCCTTTTGGCTGGTCAAACCGGAAACGGCCCCGGTTTGACCGCCAAGTGGCCCTGACCCGCTTTTTCCCCGGCCGACGGGCGGCCTCGCTGAGAGGTCTCATAGCGTAGTAGGATTAGGCCAAGAAAAAAGGCGCCGCGGAGCCTTCCGCTCCGCGGCGCCTGAGGCGCCGGGCACGTCTTGCAGTCCCGCCCCTCAGCGACTGCCCGACGTTGCCTGGTGCCTCCCTCCTGGTAACCCCGTCTCCCGGCACCGCCAATCGTTCCCAACAACACGGGCTGTGATTCACTTGTGACTCCAACGTAATTGTTCGTGCGGAACCGTGGGGATGGCAACCCCTGGCGCAGATTTTCCTGGTATCTTAATGGCGAGGCGCGGCACGCTGTCGTCCGAGGGCTGCCGGCGCAGGCCGGAGAGACTTGCATGACGCAGACGGATTACGAGGCGGCTCTGGCGTACCTGTTCTCGGCCACCGACTACGAGAAGATGCGGCGGGTCCGCTACAACGCCGACACCTTCAGCCTCGACCGCATGCACCGGCTGCTCCGGATGCTCGGCTCACCCCATCGCCGCCTGCGCACCGTGCACCTGGCCGGCACGAAGGGGAAGGGCTCGACGGCGGCGCTGATTCATGCGGTGGCGACGGCGTGTGGGCTGACGGCGGGGCTCTACACGTCGCCGCACCTGGTCGACATCCGCGAACGCATCCGAATCGGGCGCGAGGACATTCCGCCGCGCCACCTGGCGGCGCTCATCGAGGCCGCCCGGCCTCACGTGGACCGCATGCGGGCCGAAGACGACGCCCCGACGTTCTTCGAGATCTTTACGGCGTTGGCCTTCGGCCATTTCGCCGGCGCCGCCGTGGAGGTGGCGGTCGTCGAGGTGGGACTGGGCGGGCGGCTCGACGCGACGAATGTTCTGGTGCCGGACGTGTCGGTCATCACGGCCGTCAGCCTCGACCACACGCTGCAACTGGGCGACTCGCTGGCCGCCATCGCCGCCGAGAAGGCGGGGATCGTCAAGACGGGCGTGCCGGTGGTCTCGCAGCCGCAGCCGCCCGACGCCATGGCGGTCATCGAAGACGCCTGCCGCGCTGCCGACGCACCGCTCCTGGTGGTCGGCCGCGACGTGACCTACACGTGGTCGCCCGCCGAGGAAGGCGGCCGCCCGGGATGCCAAGTGACGGTCCGCACGCCCACGGCGACGTACGCGTCGCTGTTCGTTCCGCTGATGGGCGAGCACCAGGCGATCAACGCGGCTGCGGCCGTTGCCGCCGCCGAACGCTGTCCGCCCGTCGCCGGGCGCCTGACGCCGGAAGTGGTGCGCGACGGTTTCCGGCAGGTCCATTGGCCCGGGCGGATGGAGCATCGGCCGGGCGAGCCCGAGATGGTTCTCGACGGGGCACACAACCGGGCGAGTATCGAGCGGCTGGTCGAGGCGCTCGGGCGGCACTTCCCCGACAGGCGGGTGGTCGTCGTGTTCGGCTCGGCCGCCGACAAGGATGTTGACGGCATGCTCGGCGCGCTGGCGGACCGGATGCCCGATGCGCCGGTCGTCTTCACGCAGACCGGCAACCCCCGGGCGGCGGACCCCGCCGACCTGGCCAGGCGTTTCCGCGCCTGTGGCGGGACGAACGGCGAGGCGGCCGGCGACGTGGCGAACGCGCTCGGCGCGGCCGCCGCCAAGGCAACGCACGACGGCCTTGTCGCCGTCTGCGGATCCCTCTACCTGGTGGGCGAAGTGATGGAGCACCTGGCGGGCGCCGACGGCTGAGTGCGTTCCGGCCTGCGGGGCGCATAGCGCGGCGGGTCTCCGGACGCACTGCGCTCCAATGGTGCCCTTGCTGCTACTGCGAGCGCGGCGGGTACGGAGACCCGCCGCGCAAAACTTGTCATCTCCGTGGGCGAGGCGCCCTCATTGCGGTTTCACAAGCAGGCGCACGGGCGCACCGGCCTTTGCTTCAAGCGGCAGCCCGTCGTGCAGTTGCTTGCCGGTGTGGGTAGCGGTCTCGCCGGTCGTCAGGTTGTGGACCGCGTAGCGGCGGTCGAGCGCGACGGTGAACCATTCCGGCAGCGTATTCATGCGAGGCCAGTCGTGCTTGAACCCCATGGTCAGGCGGTGACGGGGGACGTCGAAGACGAGTTTTCCGGCCCACGCCTTCTCGGCGGCCAGGACGACGGCGAGGCCTTCTTTCGTCTCGGCGGCCCCGAGCGTGAGGCCCATTTGCCAGGGGCGTGCGAGCAGCCCCCGCGTGTGCATCAGGGCGTGCATGATGACCGTCCGCACGCCGTTGGACTGAAGTTTCATGGTGCCCCACAGTTCGGCGGTCTCGAGCGGCTCGGCCGACCGGGCCACGTTGGAGGCCATCTCGCGGTCCACCCACGCCAGGCCTTCCGGGACGGGCACGCGGTTCAGGCAGTAGATTGCGCCTTCGATGGAATCGGCGAAGCCGTCGATCGAGGAACCCTCCCACGGGTAGTTCCTGTAGCGTGGCTTGGCCAGGTTGCGGAGTGTCCGGGCGATGCGTTCCCTGTAAACGGCTTTGCCGGCGGCCATGTCGTAGCAGAGGTGCCCGACGTAGTCGTATCCCCATCCGTCGCTGAGGCGGCCCTCGTGCGGTCCGGGTTCCTTCTGGAGCGTGTTGATCATGATACCGTCGGCGTTGGTGCCGCGCGCCAGGATCTCGTCGAGCATCTTCCGCATGGGCGGCAGGTACTCGTTGGCCTTGTCGGGATTGACCTCCGACTCGACGCCGAGCAGCAGACCCAGGCCGCCGATGATCTCGCAGCCGTGGTCGCGCAGCCGTGTCGGCACAAAGGTGCCGGGCTTCAGGTAGTAGTCGGCCAGGCGCTCGGCCCAGGTCAGGAACTTCTTCTCGCCGGTCATCGCATACAGCCGCGCGAGGGCCTGGAGTTGCTCGCCGTTAACCTCCACGTTCGTGGACGGTATCTTGCCCTGCGGCGTGTCGCACCGCGCGTGTTTCCAGATGTCCTCCTGGATGGCCTTCATGCGGTCGAACCACTCGTCCTTGCCGGTGACCTCGACGATGGCGATGAGGCCGTCCTTGACGTACTCCGAGGCCCCGTACATCAGCCGGTCGTGGGAAAGCGATTCGTCCTTCGCGCCGCGCTCGAAGTCCCAGCGGGTGGGAATGCGGTCGAGATGGTTGCAGAGCCTTTGCTCGGCGTGCAGGACCTTGCGCACGGGCCCCTCGAGCGCCGCCTGGTCGGTGGCCCACGCCGCCCAGACCAGGAAGGGGTAGCAGTCGGCGGCGGTGTCCCAGTAGTTCCACCGTCCGCGGACGCGGTAGAGACCGGTCTCGGGGTCGATGTCTTTCAGTGCCCGTTCGTGGAGCCAGCGTTGGACCTTGCTGAGGGAGTATCCGGCGATGTCGGCCGAGGCGGCGGCCTGCTTGAAGGCCGGTGCTTCCCCGGCCGTGGCATGGTCGGCGAGACAAAGACCGGCGGCGAACGCGACGAGATACAGCGGGGCCGTGTGTTTCATGGATGCTTCCTCCGGTTTCGCCCGAGCCCGCAGCAGGTCATGGCACGGCGGGTCGGAGCCTGCCCTGAGCCTGCCGAACGGGTAGCCGCGTGGGATAGGCGCCAAAACCTATGTCGGACCGATTAGTACGACTGCACTACGTTCCGCGCGGCGGCCTTCCGAGGCCGCCGCGAACGCGGTTGATGCCTGTTCCTGGTGGCCTGGGAAGGCCACCAGGCGGACAACAAGGCGAAGTCGCGTTGTAGGATTAGTCCGGTTCTTTCTCGCCGAAGATTTCCGCCTCGAAGCGCGAGACGGTGACGTCGGGCGATTTCCAGGCGTCGGGCGGCAGGCCGGCTTTGCCCGCGCAGCAGTGTGACAGGAACTCCTCCTTCGACCAGCCGGTCTCGGTGGCGACCTGCGGCAGGAAACAGCCGGAGCCGTACGATCCCCGGACGTAGATGCCGTGGCGGCCGAGTTCGATCTCCGCGAGCGGGTCCGCCACCGTCTCGAGCGGCGACAGGACCGAGATCTCGATGTCGATCTCGTCGAGTTCCCCCGCCGTCACGGGCTCGCCGAGGAACCGCGGGTCGCGTGTGGCGGCCGAGGCCATCTCGCGGACCGTTTCGTGGAGCGGACCCCGGCCGACGAACGTCCCGATACAGCCGCGGAGACGCTCGCCGTTCTTCATCGTGACAAACGCCCCGCACGGCGCCTTCAGGGCCTCGCTTTCGGGCTGCACGTGGGGTGCGGCCAGGCCGGTCGCGGCGGCGGTGATCGTTTCGCGTGCAATGCGAAGCAGCGTTTTCTTGTCGCCGTCGGAAAGCATGGCTTGTCCCCCTAATCCTACTACGCTACCTGTGCGTCTGCCCGGTTGTCGCTCGGCCGGGGAAAAAGCGGGTCAGGGCCATATTCAATGCCAAACCAGCCGTTCGGTTTGGCTTTGAATGGTTTGGCTTTGTCCGTGCCGAAGACGTTCAAACGGCCTCTTGGCTGGTCAAACCGGAAACGGCCCCGGTTTGACCGCCAAGTGGCCCTGACCCGCTTTTTTCCCGGCCGACGGGCGGCCTCGCTGAAAGGTCTCATAGCGTTGTAGGATTAGCCCCTCAGCACCTTTACCAGCACCACCACGGCGATCACCACCAGCATAACCAGCACCGTGACCAGGTTGAAGTACCTGTCGATAAAGCGCTTGGCGGCGGGTCCGAAGACGTACACGATGGCTGCCACACCGAAGAACCGCCCCGAGCGGAAGATCACCGACGCCGCCAGGAACTGCCAGACGCCGATCCCGGCGAACCCCGCCACCCACGAGAACACCATGTACGGCACGGGCGTCAGCGCTGCTACCGCGACCGCCCAGAACCCGTACTCACCGAAGACCTCCAGCGCCTTGGCCGCCTCCTCACCGAGACCGACGAACGCCATGACGTTCGTCACGCGGCCCTGCCCGATGGCAACGCCCAGCAGCATGGCGGTCGTGCCGCCCAGGATGCTCGCGAGCGTGCAGATCGTCGCCCACCGGAAACTGCGTCGCGGCCGGCCCAGGCACAGCGCGCCGAGCAGGAGATCGGCCGGGACCGGGAAGAAGATGGCCTCGGAGAAGGCAAGCGCCGCCATGGCCTTTGCGGCGTGTCGGGTTTCGGCCCACCCCAGGACCCACTCGTACAGGCGCCGGACGGGCCTGAACAGCCGCGCCACGGCGTGGGCCTGCACTTCCGCTTCGATCATCTTGTCCGTGACGCCGGTCGCGGTGTTTGGTTCCTGATTCTCTGCCAAGTGAGCGGATTCCTTTTCTGCGGCGCGAGTTGCCCGGGACGATTCTGCCGACGTGCGGCTCCGTTCTGTTGCCGGAACGAGTCTAAGCAGCCGGGCGCGGGGCGGCAAGGTAAAATGCGCTACGCATTGACTTGGCCGACTTGCCGGGCCTATCATAGACGTGGAAGGGGTGACTGCCGCAGTCGGTATACGGCACCAGTGATTTCGTTCTCTGGTCCGACGAGGGCGGTCGGATGCTTGAGGTCACATCATCGACTCGGGGCCTGACGGTTGAAGCACCCGCCAAGGTCAATCTGACGCTTCGCGTGCTCGGCCTGCGGGACGACGGGTACCACGACCTCGAGAGCGTCGTGGCGGCGGTCGCCCTGTTCGACACCCTGGTCTTCGAGCCGGCAGAGGGTGTGCACCTGGAGTGTCGGGGCGTCGGGGTTCCCGGCGGCGAGGACAACCTGGTGATGGTGGCGGCGCGGCTGCTTGCCGATGCGTGCCGGCCGGGGCAGGGGGTGCGGGTGCGTCTGGAGAAGCGTATTCCACCCGGTCGCGGATTCGCCGGCGGGTCGAGCGATGCGGCCGCTGCGCTCGTCGGCCTGAACGCGCTGTGGGGCTGCGGCTTGGAGCGGGAGGAGTTGGCGCGCCTGGGCGGGCGCGTCGGCAGCGACGTTCCGCTGTTTCTGGCGTCGCCGATTGCCGTCATGCGCGGTCGGGGCGAGCGGTTGGAACCGGTGGCCGCCGGGTTGTCCTGGTGGCTTGCCCTGGCGTGGCCGGTGTACGAGATGCCGACGGCCGAGGTGTACGCGGCGTACGACCGTCTTGGCGTTTCGGCGGACGGTCGGCCGGCCGCGACGGCGGTTCTGGATTGCCTGACGGGGCCTGCGCGCGAGGCGGCGCCCTTTCTAGTGAACGATTTGGAGGCGGCGGCCGATAGTATGAGATGCGGCCGGTTCGACGTTCGTGAATGTCTGGAACGGGCCGGAGCGGCCGCTGTTGGAATGACGGGAAGCGGATCGGCCTACTTTGCGGTCGCCGACACCGAGGCCGAGGCGAACCGCCTGGCCGACGCCGCTCGCGCCGCGGGTGCCAATACACACGTTGTGTCACTACTTGCGGATGGGAAGCATCAGCAGGAGACACCGTCATGAAAGTCACGAATGTCAGCATCAAGTTGTCACCCCAGAGCGGAGACCGGTTGAAGGCCTTCTGCACGATGACGCTGGACGGCGAGTTCGTCGTACGCGACCTGAAGATCATCGATGGGACGAACGGCCTGTTCGTCGCGATGCCCTCCAGGAAACTGACGGACCACTGTCCGAAATGCGGGGGCAAGAATCACCTGCGGGCCAAGTTCTGCAACGATTGCGGCGGACGCCTGCCCGAGAACCGCATGTCCGATGAGGACATCCAGGGCAAACTCCACGCCGACATCGCCCACCCGATCAACTCCGAGTGCCGCGAGCGGCTCCAGAGTGTGATCCTCGACGCCTTCCGCGAAGAGGCGGCCCGGGCCGGACGCGGCGACGCGGAGGCGGCCCCCGCCGGCCCCGACGTGCCCGAGATGCCCGCGCCCACACCTGCGCCCGAACCGGCGCCCGAGACGCCCGCTTCCGAACCGGTGGCCGAGACGCCCGCGCCCGAACCGGCGCCCGAGACGCCCGCGCCCGAACCGGCGCCCGAGACGCCCGCTTCCGAACCGGTGGCCGAGACGCCCGCGCCCGAACCGGCGCCCGAGACGCCCGCGCCCGAACCGGTGCCCGAGGCCCCGGCCGATGAGGCGCCCGACGCCGAGGAGAAGCCCGAGGCCGAAGGCAAGGGCCACATCTTCGGAGAAGGTATCCTGTAGCCGGGATGCACCTGAAGAAGTGGTACTGGCGCACCCCTTGCCGGGTGCCGCGGTTTGCGTGTCAAACCGTGTGTTCCACCCTTCGGGGCACCGATTGAGGAGCAATCGGTGGCACGCGTCTGTTCGCCACCTTGTCAGGTGTACGCTGTAGGCGTGCGGCCGGCAGTTTTGCTGGACGCGGCGCGGTTTGTGGTGTAGAGTACCCGTGTTGTTCCTGCCCGGAAGTTCGCTCTGACGGGCGGCTGCGATGGACGGCGACCGGCTGCGGAGGCCGGCGCCGGGATGCGGCGCCACGCCGGCTTCGCGTCCGCCAAGGCGGGGCAAGGCCCCGTCTCGTGATGGAACTCGGGCGGTGGGTCTCACCGACCATCGTCCACGGAAGAAGGAGCCGTCCCATGCCTGAGCGCAGCGGCGCGCACATTCTCCTGGAAGCCCTGAAGGCCGAAGGGGTCGATACCATTTTCGGCATCCCCGGCGGGGCCGTCATCCCCATCCTCGACGCCCTGTACGACGAGGAGGACCTGAGGTTCATCCTCATGCGGCACGAGCAGGGCGCCGGCCATGCGGCCGACGGGTACGCACGGGCCACCGGCAGGGTGGGCGTCTGCCTCGCCACCTCCGGGCCCGGCGCCACGAACCTCGTGACGGCCCTGGCCACGGCGAATTTCGACTCCGTGCCGATGGTGGCCATCACCGGACAGGTCAAGACGCACCTCATCGGCAACGATGCGTTCCAGGAGGCCGACATCACGGGCATCGCCCGGCCGTGCACCAAGCACACCTACCTCGTGCGGGACGTGACCCGGCTGGGCGCGTATATGCGTGCGGCGTTTCACATTGCCCGCACCGGTCGGCCGGGACCGGTCCTCGTGGATATCCCCGTGGACGTGGCCGTCGCCAAGACCGGCGCGCCCCTGCCGGACGGTGCGGACCTGCCCGGCTACAAGCCGGTCACCAAGGGCAATCGGCGTCAGATCAAGCGGGCGGCCCAGGCGATCAACGCGGCAGAAAGGCCGTTGCTTTACGTCGGCGGAGGCGTCGTCATCTCGGGCGCCTGCGACCTGCTGCGCGACGTGGCCGTCAAGGGGGACATCCCCGTCACCACGACGCTGATGGCCCTGGGGGCGTTCCCGGAGGACCATCCGCTCTCGCTCAAGATGCTCGGCATGCACGGGACGGCCTTTGCCAACTACGCGGTCCAGGAGACGGACCTGCTGATCGCGGTCGGCGCGCGGTTCGACGACCGGATTACCGGTGACCTCAACAAGTTTGCCCCGAAGGCGTCGATCCTGCACATCGACATCGACCCCGCGTCCATCTCGAAGAACATCCGGGTCGATATCCCGGTCGTGGGCGACGCCGCCGACATTCTCGCGGGGCTCCTGCCGCTCATCGAGCAGCGCGACCGCAAGGCGTGGCTCGAACAGGTCGAGGCGTGGAAGGCCGAGCACCCGCTGGCCTACTCCAACGACGGCCTGAAGCCCCAGTACGTCGTCGAGCAGATCTGCCAGGCCTCCGACGGCAAGGCCATCGTCTGCACCGAGGTCGGCCAGAACCAGATGTGGGCGGCCCAGTGGTACACCCACACGCGGCCCCGGCATTTCATCACCTCCGGCGGGCTGGGGACCATGGGGTACGGGTTCCCGGCCGCCATCGGCGCCCAGGTCGGTCGGCCCGACGCCATCGTCGTGGACGTGGCGGGAGACGGGTCGATCCAGATGAACATCCAGGAACTCGCCCCGGCGGTCCACGACAAGATCCCCGTCAAGATCTGCATCCTCAACAACGGGTACCTGGGCATGGTGCGGCAGTGGCAGGAACTGTTCTACGACCGGCGCTACGCCGGCACGCAACTGTCGGGCAACCCCGACTTCGTCGCCTTGGCCAAGGCGTACGGGGCCAAGGGCATGCGGGTGACCAGGCCTGAGGAGGTTCGCCCGGCGCTGGACAAGGCCTTCGCCGACCGCGACGTCTGGATCCTCGACTTTGCCGTCGAACCCGAGGAGAACGTGTTCCCCATGGTCCCCGCCGGCGAAGCCATCGACCGCATGATCGGCGGCATGGCGTAAGCATTGCGGATTTCGGATTGGCGCGGCGGGTCTATCCGACTTGAGGCAGGAGCGGTGTGAGCCCTCCGTCACTGCGTCACTGAGTTACTTGCCGCGAAGCCTTTCCCCTTGCTGGCGGCGCCGGCCAGGGCTAGAATCGCGAATTGTCGAACAGGCGGGAGTTAGTCCTATGCGTCACGTCATCAGTGCTATCGTGGAGAACAAGCCGGGCGTCCTGGCCCACATTGCGGGGCTGTTCGCCGGACGGGGATTCAATATCGACAGTCTGGCCGTCGGCGAGACCGAAGACCTGGCGCGCAGCCGCCTGACGGTTGTGGCGCGCGGCGACGACGCCGTTCTGGAGCAGGTCCGCAAACAACTCGCCAAGATCATCGACGTCATCAAGGTGGTCGACTTCGCCGGCGCCGACACCGTCGAGCGCGACCTGATGCTCATCAAGGTGGCGGTCAGCCCCGACCGCCGCGGCGAAATCTTCGAGATCGTCGAGGTCTTCCGTGGCAAGGTCGTCGACATCGGGGCCAAGCATCTCACGCTCGAGGTCTCGGGCCCCGAGAAGAAGATTGAGGCGTTCGTCGACCTGATGAAGCCTTACGGCATCAAGGAACTCGTCCGGACCGGCCGCGTCGCGCTGGCACGCGGCGGGTAGCGACCGAGCCCGCCGCGGGAGCGGCGGGTTATCACCAGCCGCCTTGGCACGTGGCGTGCTGGGCTGAAGTGACCGGCGGCTCCCGCCGCCGGCTCGAACGCGAGAGCGACGCACGCGACACCATAAGGAGACAAGCATGGCCAAGGTGTATCACGACGACGACGTCGATATGGAACCGATCCTCGCCAAGACGGTCGGCATCGTGGGCTACGGCAGTCAGGGCCACGCCCAGGCGCAAAACCTGCGCGATTCCGGCGTCAACGTGCTCGTGGCCGACGTCGAGGGCACCGACAACTACGCCCTGGCGGTCGAGCACGGCTTCGAGCCGATCACGGCCGCCGAGGCCACCCGGCAGGCCGACCTCATCCAG
>Ga0307433_1001895_pt1 | contig 10534 bp, 6 predicted proteins | sample SalMarWE160210MG_FD_202166 | JGI IMG/M metagenome (GOLD analysis project Ga0307433, IMG submission 202166) | Salt marsh sediment microbial communities from the Plum Island Ecosystem LTER, Massachusetts, United States - WE1603-210 | ecosystem: Environmental > Aquatic > Marine > Intertidal zone >...
TCCAAGCAGCACTTGACGCATTCGCTTCCTAACCTCGTCTCCAACTAGCCAACCGCCCCCTGCGAACTTCGGGACCTTTCCCGCAGGGGAGGGATGGAGCATCACTACTCTCCGATGAAGGTCGACGCTTTCCACCAGCCATCTTGTGCCACCAAAGATCAAGTGATGTCCCGGGATGAGGGGATATCTGATTGGAAGACTGCCAAGTGGTCCTTCAGGCGAAATCAACGTGAACTCATCCGGCGTGAAGAAGACTGCATAGAAATCCCGTCTGCTCTGCAATCGCTCTCCCTGGCGGCCTAGCAACAGAATGCCACTGGGAGCTTGCTCGATCAGTTCCTCCTCCCCCATCTGTCGAAGCAACGCCACCAGAAGATCCTGAGAGACCTTCCCAAACGGCCCTGCCGAGCAAAGCACGGTCCATACTTCTTTGGCTGTGATCCCTCCTCTCTCGCAAATGAGTGATAGGATCTGATGGAGGAGGGTTGACAGATGCAGTGCTCCCGTCTCGGGCGACTCGCACCAACCTTCAAGAAGCAGTTCAGTCTGTGCGATGACCTCAATAAGCTTGAGATGGAGGTGATCCTCGAGGTGAGATTCCTGATCAGGCATCTCTTCCGTCACGAAATACCGAAGAATTGACGGATTGTCACGTCTACCTGAACGTCCCAAGCGCTGCGATACGCTTGACACTGATGGCGGTGAACCCATCTGCGCTATGCTCTCGATATGGCCAACGTCGATTCCAAGTTCCAGTGTGCTCGTGCATATTACTGTTGCTGGGCTTCCTTGCTTCTTCAGCATAGCTTCAGCATGTTTCCGAAGATCCTTGGAGAGTGATCCGTGATGTGGATAGAACTCGTTTGGCACATTACGTTTCTCGCACAGCTTCCTTAGCGTATCCGAGAGGGACTCCACACCTTGCCTTGTGTTCGCGAAAACGAGGTTGTTCCCTCCCCTCAACTTGCTGTACAGGACATCCGGAATGTCTTCCGAGCGCGTGACGGAGCTTTCGCCTTCGGGCAAATCGCTCACGAATCCGTGCACTGCTATTCTGATCTCGCCGATATTCTCCGCAACTATTGGTCTTGCCTTCTCATTACTGGGTGGTCGCAGGAAAGCGCATGCCTCTCGCACATCTCCAATGGTTGCACTCAATGCAATCCGCCGTGGAGAGCTTCCGATTACGAGATCCAAACGGTTCATCAGACTTTGGAGTTGGCGACCACGTTCAGACGGCATGAACGCATGCAGCTCATCGACGATCAAGTACTTCAAGGGTCCAAATAGCCTCGGCAGAAGACTCCTTCTGAGAACGAAGAAAGCCTCGAGTGATTCCGGCGTTGTCAGGATTATCCCAGCAGGGGAGCGGAGTGCCCGTGCCTTATCAGCTCCGGATACGTCACCGTGCCAGCGCGTCACAGGTACGTCAACGAGCTCCGCCATCTCACTGATTCTCTCGAATTGGTCATCGATCAACGCTCGAAGCGGTGAAATATAGAGCACCTTGAATCCCACGGTATCCGTAGTGGCCGCTGCCAATTCGGTCAGAATTGGCATGTAGACAGCTTCGGTCTTGCCACCGGCTGTTGGAGCTGAGAGTATTAAATCCTCGCCGGAACCACTCGAGATAGCCAAGATCGCTTCTTCCTGGATCATGCGTAGCTTCTGCCACTCATTCATCCATGCCCATTTCTGAATCTTGGGATGGAGCAGATCGAACGCCTGACTAACCTTTCCTTTGGAGGACTCAGAGCTTGAATGTGGCAAGTTCGCCATTTTCCGACCCCCCGTTCTCCTCTTCGTCAACGATTTCTGCGTGCGCAAGGGGGGTGTCAATCTCCACTTCGGCGTGATGGACAAGAGTCTCCCATGTAGCCGCTGGATTCTGATCCAGCACCGCAAGCAGTTGCACGAACTTACGGATCGTCGTGCGAGGAGTTCTGAAATACGCCTCGCCGATCCTGTTGAGGCAGTGTTGCATGAATGACTCAATCGCCTTGTCAGGTAGCGGTGCTGATTCGGTTTCTCCGTTATAGAAGACATCCCGTACTTTCCCAAGTAGAACATATAGGTCCTCTTGCGTGAGGTTCTGAAGACGGATGACGGGTCCGCTGAAATCAACAAGGCCATCCACTGCAAACGCATTTCCTTCAAGGCGAGAGCTGAGCGCTTCGTGACTGTTGATTCCCCTTCTGTGGTCTTGTAGGAACTCGGGAGTTCCTGCAAGAAGGAAGCCCAGGCCTGTAGTGCTGCCTTGAATCGAATCGTTAACAATACGGAGTAGTTCCTCGTAGTTGCCTCTTCGGGCTTGCACATTCTGGAGCATGTAAATACTCACAAGTTCATCCAGACAGACAAGTAGACCGTCGTACTCTGCCAACTGACAGAACAATGCCAACAACTTGAGGTGATCGTAGAAGGTGCTGTCTGTGACGATGGTCCGTACTCCGAGGCATTGTCGCGCCTCAGTCTTTGTTGAGAACTCTCCCCTGAGCCATCTGATGGCGTTTTGTTTTCGCTGCGAGTCTGATGAGTCGTAGGCTTCCCAGTAAGCACCTATGACTGCAGCAAAATCGAACCCTCCTACCATATCGGTTAGGCACTCAATGCGACTCATAATTACCTCAGATGGAGAACAATCCTCGGATTTCGCTTGTGCCAAAGACTTGGATACGAATCGTTCAACAACACTGGGGAACGCACCGCCTTCTGGGCGGCTGCGAGTCGACATGCTTCGTACTAGCTCGGAGTAGAGTGCTCGAGCTTGACCACGGGTCGAGTACAGACGACGTTCAGCGGATAGATCCGCATGCATTGTGACGAGCTTGCTGCTCAGGGCCATCTCCCGAACCAGGTTTAGGAAGAAGGTTTTCCCTGAGCCATATTCACCAATAATAAATCGGATTCCCGCTCCACCGTCTGCGATGCGACTGATGTCTCTGAGCATCTCCTGAATCTCTCGGAGGCGCCCAACCTGGATGTGTTCGATTCCTGACCTCGGGACTACTCCAGCTGAGAGCGCCTGGAGGATCGCATCACGAGTCCTCGGACGTAATGTCTTACTCATACATTCTCCTGCATAGCGCCGCAACTCCAGATTCAACAACCAAAGGGTCAGACTCGACTATGAGTGCCTCATCGACCCTTTCCCACACAGCTTCATTGATGGCCTCAATAGCCGCCTCTGGAAGCAAACCAGCATCGTGACATAACTCCTCCCAGCGTGCTCTTGGCATTTCTTCCAGTCTCAGCAGTTCCCAAACAAGGCTGAGGTGGCTTGCATCCAATCCTAGCGTCAACTCATCCGCGTTATCGTTCGCTTCGTCATCATCCGTGTCCACAGCGTCCTCAACCGGGGTCTCGTCAGTGAAGACCTCAATCAGGGTGCTGAGTACCGATTCAGTCTCTTTCCTCTTGGCCGCGATAAGCTCAGTGTCAAGCACAACCTCGCCTTCAGAGGTCTCAGACTCCGATGGAATGACGTACCCTTCGGATTTCTCACCGGCAACCTGAACGGTTACGGGCTCCAGGTCAGAGCCTGTACCAAAGCGTTTCGACGACATCAGAGCATGGATTTCCGTGTGAATAGAGTCGGGGCTGAGTTTAAGGTGTCGATACAGCTTGCTGACTGTTTGAATCTCGTCCTTTGTAATCCTCCCATCAGCGGCCGCGACGAGAAGCAAGAACGAGGCGATTGCCTGTCTCTGAGCCATGCTCAGTTCTTTGGCCTTCTTGCGGATCGTCGCAAATGATGAAGGGTCAGATCGAAGCAAACTCAGCCGAGCTTCCAGTCTTCTCCTTGTAGATGGTGCGTGTAGCTCCAGCTGCCGGTCTATCAGCCCTTGCTCTTCAAGCGATTCGCCATCTGATGCGCTCACCATAAGAGCCATCGGAAGCAAGATCTCAGCCATTTTGAGATCCTGAGTCTTCGCACTCTGGCTAGGCTCTTGATGGCGGAATATGCATACAGTACTGTTCGATCCAGGAGTGCGCGCGCCCCTACGCACGTCTGGCTCGATTCCGTACCCGAGGTTCTCCATCAAGATACTTAGGTACTCCGAATGTTTTCTTGTCGGTTCGTCATCTCCGAGTGGCTCGAACCCGTCGATGACATCTCGGTAATTCAGCAGCTTCCGCTCATCGCTTCCAAGCTCAGTCTTCAAATAGGATCTGAAGGTTTCAACAACTGCAGGTTCCTGTCCACGAACAAGCAACTCGGGCGGGAGCAACCCCATCAGGAAACTCCCCATCGTTTCTGAGGATTTCCTCCCCAACGCACGGCTGTATCCGTCAAGGAGATCCGTAGTGACCGCGACAATCTGGCCAAGCTTGTCAATAGGGCGCTTCAATGCGCTTACGTCTGGCAGATCGAGATCCAAGTGGGTGTGCACGTGGTGCAAGGAAGAGCTTGCAGGATGGTAGTCTACTTTCAAGAGTGTCTTGTTGATCGGAATTCGGAGGCCTTCGTTATGTCGTTTTTCATATATGGCTCGAAACAGTGCTGCGAATTCAGGCTTGCACCTCCGCGCTGGAGTCCTCAGAGAAATCGCTGGCTCATTCAACACCCAGGCAAGCGCCCAATCAGGTGGAATTGGCTCCTGATCTTTCACAAGCTGGCCCAATCCCATTCGGATGTCGAGGGGAAGCTTCCAGCTCTGCCTCTCAGGCAGTCGCAACACCACGCGCGATTTCGTACAGTCCGCCTCAAAACAATTGATGAACTCGAGGAATGATCCGGCATAGCCCTGGAATGATCCGCTTTCTGTATGCATAGCCAATAGTCGCGTGACTTCGTCTCGAATCATCTCTAGCTCATTATTCCATTCCCGTAGAGGCAAGAGTTCATCTAAGACTCGACGTTCAAGGCCATAGAAGAACACGAACAGCAATCCTGTGTCTATACTCTCGTCGTTCCGCCCCGATGCAAGCCACTCGAGGTAGCAGGCTCGATGTGACGGTGAAAGCCGAGCATAGGAGGGCCAGTAGCCGATCTCGCCCTTTCGCGGTTGAACTGCCAAATTCGACACACGCAATCGAGAGTTGATGAGGGATGCATCGGACCACTTACTCCTATCGTCAGGTCTGCAGTCTGCAACGTATATTAGGCCCGCACTAATCTGATACCCCGCAACGTCAATAGTCTCTCCTGGAAGCACCCAGGCTGCATCTTTGCCGCGGACACGCTTTTCGGTCGTGCTCTGCACGCTGACAGTGAGCGTATAAGATTCAGACCCAGCAGAACTCCTTGGCTTCTGCCCGCGGGATTTCGACTCACGATTGAACCTCTCGCTTGACTTCCAGACCCAGTAAAAGAAGCCTACGCCCGCAATAACGAACCAGAACCACATGAGACCTATCCTCCAGTATCGACCAGTTTCCCCTACTTCTGCGATTGCTGAAACAGGACTATTGCCTTCTCCAAGTGCTTCAATAGCCTAGGCGGGGAAGCACCCGGGGCATGTTTCTGCTCTGCGAAGCGTTCAAGGATAGCCACTTCCCTTCCATAATCCTTACGCTTTCGATAGAGCTTCGCAACTTCCTCGTAATACCACGGCGCAACTCCCATTTTCTGTCGGCAATTGTCCGCCTCTGTCGCATTAATCAGCTCAAGAAGCAGCCGCTCAACTTCTTCAAGACTCCCAGTACGTTTTAGCGTCTTCACCGTTTCAACATAGTCGGTGAAATGCTGTCCTCGGACATATCCTGCTCTCATCCCGTTTTTCTCCTGTTCTAGTTGGTGCTTCTCACGGTTGACAACATAACCTAATCATTCTTTCGTGCTCACACAGTACCAGCCAATTCAAGGTAGCGGCAAAACGCATTGGCGAGCTTCATCTGCCGTGGGGTCCGGCATTCCGGTTCGAAGAGCTTTGGATTGGCGACCAAGATACAGGCACAACGCGCTCGCGACGTAGCCACGTTCAGGCGACTCAGGCTATACAGGAACTCCATCCCTCTTGGAGCATCCTCGGGCGATGAGGATGACATCGAATAGATAACGATCGGCGCCTCTTGGCCTTGGAATCGATCTACTGTGCCTACCCGAGAGCCATCTGGCAACCGCTCCAGTAGTGCGGCTACTTGGGCGTTGTAAGGCGCAATAATGAGAATATCGCTCAGATCGATCTTATGTGTTGCCCCTTCCTTGTCACGCCAGCTTTTCGAACCGTCCACCAGGTCATTAACTAGGTCGACTACGACCTCAGCTTCTTCGAGGGATTCGTTCCGGTTTCCCTCATGGTGTACTGGGACATGCCACAGCCCAGCAGAGGTGAAGGGTGGCTCCCCAAGAATCTCCTGTCTTTGGAGCTGTTCATAGGAGTGCAATCTGCCTTCGTAGAAAAGCTCAGAAGTGAAAGCGCATATGGAAGGGTGTAAGCGCCATGTCGTTTCAAGAAACAAGCCGCGATCAGGGGGGAAAGTGAGATGATCTCCCAAGAGGTGCTCCAATGCAGAGACGTCGGTGCCATCAGGATGACTGCCACGTTGCGGCTGCTCAAGCTGCTGCGGGTCGCCCAGCAAGACGAGACTCTTTGCGCTTTGAGATACGGCAAGAACATTGGCAAGTGACATCTGCCCGGCTTCATCGACGAAGAGCACGTCGAGGGTCTGATGGGCTTCCTCTCGCGACCAAAGCCACGCTGTTCCGGCACCGACGCTGACATCCCCGTCCTGGAGCATCGCGATGACTTTTCCATTGTCAGTAGTCTCTGTGATTGCGGGAGATGACTCCTCCGAGGGAGTTGAGACCTTTTGGACGCACTGCACGTCGATGCCCTCTTTCATGGATGCTTTGACGACCGCATCCAATAGGTTTCGGATGACCTTATGACTGACCGCGGTGATGCCTACTGATTTTCCGGTGCGCACTAGCTCACAGATCATCCGGGCACCGGTGTAGGTTTTCCCGCTTCCTGGGGGGCCCTGAATTGGCAGGACTCCATTATCAAGATCGAGCACCAGTCTGCGGGCGACCGCTAAGACCTCGTCTGCATCTTGGGTGACATCCTTTATCGTGCCGGAACGCAGGTGAGGCACACGAGCGAGTAGAAGATCGCGCCCCGCGCGGTACGGGCCAGGATCATCAATGCCGTGTTCAACTACCCACTCCCCTATGCGCACGAGGGCATCTTGAAGCACGCGCGTTCTTACCATATCGTGAGTGAATATCGTCGCAGGATGGATGCTCGCTATCGAAGGCCCTTTCTTTATGTCGATTGTTCGAGCTACGGGATCGAGCGCGATGACCTCGCCGCAGCGCGAATTGTCCTCGTCACCCCTTCGGAGCTTGTCCCCACGGCGAATGCTCGTTTCCTGTGATGGGTAACTGTAGCGGTCAACGATGCTTCTTTTGATCGGCTCAAGCCGATCAACATGCTCGAGCCCGGCGATCGCTGCGCGTTCGTCCAAGAGTTCCTCGTCAGTTAGATCTACCAATCTGAAGAACTCCCACCAAATAGCCTTTTCCTCCCTGCGATGCCATTCCAGCAGCTGGGCTAGGATCCAACGAGCTTGCTGTTCCATCGATCGTTCCTGGGGATCTGCTGGAACTCCCTGTGTTAGTTGCTGTGCTAGTTCTCGTACTCGCGTCAATGCTTCGCCTAGTTCTTCGCTGACCTCTCCAGAGAGAAGAGGCGGGCGGGCGATTTCCTGTCCAGCCTCGATCCATTCTTTCCGAAGCTTCTCCAGCCAGTTGCGGAGGTAGAGGGTCGAGAGGCAATCGTCTTGGTTGTAGCCGGCTACGGCTTCTGACATGTCCGCCGTGATTGATTCCGGTGCTTCAAACTCCAAGGCGAACTCGAATGCCTGTAGATTGCGCGATGCTGTCCGGAGATCGATAGTCCGCTTGAAGCCAAAGATGTCAAGGGTCGGGTAGGTTTCCCCGGTCTAGGGTCACCTACATGTCCCCACCCTTTATGTTGTCTTCCATCTGTTGATTATGCCTCTCACGGCCGATCGACTCCTCCAATGATTCTGGTTGTCTGTCCTCTTCTCTCTTAAAGATTGAGCTGCCAGTTGTAACCCTCCTCTGCCGCTGCCGGTAACTCTCTCCTTTCATTTCGATGAAGTGAGCGTGATGAGTCAAGCGATCCAGTGCCGCGGAGGCCAAGAGGTGGTTGCCGAACACATCTGCCCACTCCTCTGGCGCACGGTTGCTGGTTACGATGATCGGTTTCTGTTCGTACCGCTCGCGGATGATCTCGTAGAGATCCTCAGCTCCACGGGTGGACAACGGCACTAACCCGAAGTCATCTAAAACGAGGACGTCTACCCCAAGTACCCTGCGGTACATGTTGTGGAAACTTCCATCAGCACGCTTGGCATAAAGCTTGGCCAGCAGCTTGTGTACCGGACGGTAGATTACCTTGTATCCTCGCTTGATCGCCTCATACGCCAGTGCCTGGGCAAGGTGGGACTTACCTGTACCGGTGGGGCCAGCAAAGAGCACGTTCTCCCCTTTCTCCACAAAGCGACAGGAAGAAAGCTCGTTTATGAGTGTCCTTTTAATCCTTGGCGCGGCGGAGAAGTCAAACCTGACTAAGGTCTTGCTTTCATCTAACCTTGCCTCAGTTATCCTCCTTGCAAAACGGGTCTGCTCACGCCTGTCTATCTCATCCTCAACAAGCAGGGCAAGGAACTCCGCCGGGGGAAGTGACTGATCGATCGCTTCCTGTGCTCGCTTCTCAAGGGTATGAACCATCCCTCCCAGCCTCAATGCTTTAAGCTTTGGTAACAGTGGATGAGGCTTGATCATCGTAGCTCCTGATAAAAGAAGCTCACAGCGGATCTGGCGTAGCGATAACGTTGATCACTGACCGTGATCCCCATCTCCTCTTCTGATAGTTCGTCCTCCAGTCCCGCGGCAAGGATCGTCTTTACCCGGATGTAACGTGGATCACCATAGTGTAGCGCCCTCTTACAGGCTGCCTCCAGCCTCTGGGTCCCCACCTTTTCCTTGAGGTGCAACAGTGAATGTACACTCGGGAGGCGGTCCTGTACCCTGTCAGCTAGAAGTTCTGCGACCGCTTTTCCACACCACGGACCGACCCTAAGAGCAAGTTGATGACAGACCTCTGGCGTCTTCTCCATCCGCTCACCCTTATGCTCTGGATAGTGGGAAAGGCGGGTCGATCGCCCACCACGCTTGTTTACTACAGGGTGGGTTGTCACAAGCTCTGTTTCGTGGTATATCTCTACTATGCGACATCCGACGTAGACATCGAGTGACTTGCCGATCAGTTTGTAGGGGGCTGAGTAATAGCTACCATTCACTACTACGTGGCAGTCGTGATGGAGCTTCGCCCGGTAGGCGTTGATCTGCTCAAACGGTTGTGTGGGTAATGGCTGAAGGGCGACATGTTCCAGTTTGTTGTAGCGGGCGAGGGGCTTCTCATGGATCGTTCCATGATCCCTCACCCCCGCTACGTCAATCACCCATTTTCTCCCCCTCTCGTTGAGGGTAGGAAGATCAAGGTTCCCTAGATCTTCCCCAGCGATGAAGTTTCGTTTCACGTACTTAACGGCACTCTCGACCTTACCCTTGTGGCGAGGAGTACGAGGTCTGTTTGCGCTCACTACAAACCCATAGTGACGGGCAAGCCTACGGTAGGGAACGCTCAACACCGGGTCAACAAGCTCCCTTGTTAGTACCGCCGCCTTGAGGTTGTCGATCACCACCCGCTGCGGTACCCCATCAAACCACCCAAATGCGTGCTCGTGACAGGTAAGCCAAGTAGACATCTTCTGGTCGAACACAAACTCTACATACAGGTGGCGTGACCAGGAAAGGGTCATCACAAACACCCATGCCTTACGCAGCTTGCCCTTTCTGTCACCACACATCCCTGCGTAACCAAAGTCAACCTGCGCCTCCTCACCCGGGGAACTCTCCACACGACAGTATCCTTGTGGATCTTGCGGCCACAGACGCTGAGCGTATCTCTTCACTGACGAGTAGCTGCCCCTGTAGCCATGATCCTCATGTAACTTCCGCCAGATGACCGTCTTTGCTACCCCGCGGTCAAGGTAAGCTTTAACTACCTCCTTGTATGGTTCCACCGTGCTTACGCACTGCCTCGCCGGTGGTGCCAATCCAAGGACCGCTACCAGCTCGCTTGAAGCAGGCAGTCCTCTGTTCTCCTCCAGAAAGCCGTGTTTATCCGCCAAGTTGCGGTACTTACGGATCGTCTTCTTGGCATGACCCGTGTCACGGTGGATTGCTTCCACTGATTGACCTTTACGTAATCTGTAGATGATCTCTTGTATGTCATTCATGTGTAGTCTCTCCATCTGCACCTCCATGTTTGCTCAACATGGAGGATAATTAGCCGATATCGGGTGGGGACACCAGGTGACCCTTACCCGGGGACACTGGGTGACCCTACCCCGGGGACACCAGGTGACCCTTACCCGGAGATACTAACCCGGCCAATGACAAGGCCTCGAAGCTCGTTAGTTCTCTCCTCCTCGAACTTCGTGCGCCCTGCGAGATATTCCTGGTACCGATGAATCAGTCCGCGAATGTACCGCT
>Ga0307433_1001897_pt1 | contig 10531 bp, 26 predicted proteins | sample SalMarWE160210MG_FD_202166 | JGI IMG/M metagenome (GOLD analysis project Ga0307433, IMG submission 202166) | Salt marsh sediment microbial communities from the Plum Island Ecosystem LTER, Massachusetts, United States - WE1603-210 | ecosystem: Environmental > Aquatic > Marine > Intertidal zone >...
GCCGAGCCAGCAGTCAGAGACGTGACCAGCGCCATACGGCCCTTGGAAGCACACCGGGCATAAACTCAAGTTTCCAACCTTGATGAATTCGATTTCCCGTAGCTTGTCTCGTTCTACAACAGCAAACTTTGTACGCGCTTCTCTCTCTGCGCGAAGAGTCTTGGCTTGGATCAATGGATGGTCTGGGATAATCTTCCCCGCGAATCGGCGCACTTCATCAATCACGAGTTCAGGGTTGCTAATCCAGCGATCCGCCGTAACTTCTAACAATCTTGTTACTGCGACCCGGTCTACTCGCACAGTTTCTAGTTCATCCATCGTTCCCCTCCTTTGGGATCTCAATCACCGTCTTCTCATTGAGAACTGTCCGCCCTTCATCGGTAAGAACGTGACCGAAATCGAGTGCCTTCTTCCTAGCTGGCAACCCGATCTCCCAATACGTGGCTCCGATCGAACGTAGCCACTGCTCTATGGCGGCGAAGGACAAAAACTCCCTCTCTGTGGTTACGAAGTCCCCGTTGCTTGCCGTGTATAGAATATGGTACATCTCACACCTCCTTTATCTTAGGCGGCTGGCCGGGTCTAGCTCCTGGCAGAGTGCATTGTCTCTCCAAATCGGAATTAACCACACGGAACCCGTTTCGCCGAAGAGAGTCGGTCGCACTCATTCGCCTGTTGGCGCCTCCACAGGCCGTTCCGCTGAGGGTCCACACTATCAGCCGCCTCGTTTTCATTTGTCTCCGATATCGTCAATTCCCGCGGCCTCAAGGTAGGCTGCCTCTTCCATCCCGAACATCTCGCGGTTAGCATCCTGCGTTAGGATTTTGGCACACCCGTCACAAACGCAACCCTCTTCGTCCGAAGTCATCTTGCCACACTCAAGGCAACGGTATTTCTTTTCAGGCATCACATCTCCTTTATCACCAGAACCGGGATCTCCTGCCCACGCACCCGGGCATAGCCCAGCTCCTCGTACCACTCCTCACCGAATGAGGCAAGCGCCTCTTCCTCATCTTGATAACGCTTTTCCAACACCGCCGCATGCTTGAATACCCGCGCCCACCGTTCGGGAGCGATTCTTGGAAAGAGGTCGCGGTTGTGGCGGTAGCCGGCATAAGTGAGGTTATCGATAAGCGCCTCTGGGGTCATGGTCGCACCTCCTGAGACGCCTCGTTCTCCAGCTGCGCCAGCATCGCCGCGTCGTGGAGCTGGCTTTCCCAAGCTGTGGTTTCTTCTGCGGTCATCCCTACAAGGTACCTATGGTCCTTCTCAATAGCCAATCCCTTTCGCGCGTGGTGTCGGTAGACACCCCTTCCTCCCAGGTAACCAACCAAGTCGTACCCGTTATACGTCGTCACTATGGACCTCCTCTACTTGCTTGATAGCGTTGCGTAAGGCCGTCGTCACAACTAAGTGTGTCGGCTTGTTCTTGATTACGAGATCGCTGCTTGGTAGGTATGGTAACACAGCCTTTGCCGCGTGTAGCAATAGCGCAAAGTTATTGAGAGCGTGGTATTCTTCCTTTGAGGTGTCGTTGGTCAACACCCTCATCCTGTCAGCGAGGCTTTCGAAATGGTCCATAACAAACGCCAAGCTTTCTCCTCTTGTGACCCGCTGGGTATTCTCTGCGATCATACCCTCCCGCTCCGTTATCAACGCTTCAAGCAGGATTCTCTTATCCATTATTCTCCTCTTTCAGCGGTTCTGGTTTGTCTGCGCCTTCCATCAGAGGATCACGGGGTCTTAACTCTTCTGCTTCCCGCATCCCTTGTGATCCTTTCCCAGAATGGAAGATGACCTCAATCCACTTGCGCCCGATATGCGTGATCGAAGCAGGACGCCATCCGACTGTTCCTTGAGCAGCCCATACTGTTTGGCCTACGTGCCAGTCATCTTTGAGCGTGTTCATCGGACCCCTCCTTGGGGATTCCAATCCCCATTTTGGTGTCAGCGGAGAAAATGAATCCTCGCCAACCTGGATTCTGCTCTAGCGCACGCCCCCAGTAAATGAACGCACGGACTGGAGCGGCTAAAATATGTATCATCACTAACCCGATCAGAGTCAATATCTGTACAAACCACAATACAGGCAGCGTCAACGTGTACAAGGCGGTCTTCATCTCATCCTCCTTTCGCTACTAGCCAAACGCACCGGGGAACTCAATTCCCGTGTAAACGATCTCCTCAACGGAATCGATGACCCCGCCTAACTCATCGATCGCTTCCTGTAATTGTTCAGCTTTTGGTGACTCTTGCAGGTTTTCCGGCATGTTGTCAAGCCAAGACTCTAGTTCATCGCGCAAGTCGACAAAGTCCATTCCCGCATTTTCAATCTTCGCTTGGGCTTCGGTAAACCTTGTCACTCGGCTCTTCTTCTTAGACATCGCTCTTCTCCTTACTTGCGCAACTTCGTACCGAACGCCCTTTCAAGCGCCCGAATCGATCTCTCCGACGGTCGGTACTCCCCCCGCTCCCAGTTAATGATTGACTGCTCAGATACTCCCACTAGACGCGCCACCGTTATCCGGGGCCACTTACGCTCCTTGCGAAGCGCCGTTATCCTCTCGTTTATCGTCATGCTGTCACTTCCCATGCCTCACTAAACTCCTTGTCAGCAAACATTTCCGCAAGCCCCGTGATCTGTTTCAAACGTAGCACTTCATCGGGCTCCATCCCCAACTCCCTTGCAATCTTCTTGTCTGACCAATTGCGACGGGCTAGTTCTTGGATAATATCGCTCATTCCTTCTACCTGATGGCGGCCACGCGCACGGTTATGCCTGATAGTTGATGCAATCCGGTCTCCACGGCCCACCCTGTCCGCATTCACCACTACCAAGGGAAGCTGTTTCATGCCTAGTTTCTTCCCAACACGGTATCTATGGAATCCATCAACCACTTCATATCCATCTTCTGATCTCCATACTACTATCGGTTGTGTGAACATATCTGACACGATAGAGAGTTCAAGAAGGCGCATCTCAGGAGGCGCTACTGTATTCGGGTTGTAATTGTTTGCGTGCACCAAGTCCGTATCTACCCATATCACATGCGAGACTGGATGTGCTTCATGGTCATTTACATCGCGCGTTTCAGATGAGGATTCTTGTAATACTATAGCTGCTTCTGCGCCTTCAATCGCCACTCTTCCCCACGGTCGCTCTAGAATCGCTATATCAGATTCCATAAACTCCTCCTCTTTTTCATAAGCGTCAAGTACTTCTCATATGAGGCGCTGTTCTTGTGCTGAGAAAATGACAGTCCTTTACACCAATAATCGTTCCTTAACAACGCCTTGCAAACCCGCCTCCACGACGGTTTCTCTTTCTTCGCCTCCTCAAGCGAGGTTGCTTCGTCGGGAATTCCGTCTTCATATCCACGCGCCGCCCACCAATGTAAGAAAACTGCAATCTTGTCCTTGTAGTGCTCGCTCGTACAAGTCGGCATTGATTCCAATAACATCATTGCAAATGATTGCCACGTATGCCCAGGTGGCTTGTCTATCTTAATCATTCCCAAGATATTACCAGTCTTCCTAGCATAGAGCGCTCCCTGATTGGCGCCATTGACCCGCGCTACCACACGTGCCCAAGTCTCCGGTTCAATAAGATGAAACAGCCATAATCCCTTGCGCTGATCATCGCCGTATGGCTGACAAATACGAGACTGGTGAATCGACAACCCCGCCTTATACATCAGGTCATAAAGTCGATTGTATGGATTGCCTGACTTGCCTGCATAGATCCAATCGTCCCGTGTCTGCCAGTCGTAGATAGGATACACGTTAAAGACGCTGCCTCCGACCCATGTAGTCCACTTTTTACCTTGAATGGTGCGCTTCACTTCGCTGGCAACAGTCCGATATCGGTTTAGGCTCTCATCGCTTCTGATACCTACTAAGCAACCCGTCGATTCGCCCTGGCTATACCATCTTCCAAATTCAGGTACGAACTCTTCAAACTCCATCCTCCTGTGAAAGAAGGGGAAGAAAGACTCATCAGTAATCGCCATTTTAGGCGGCTTCCTAATCCAATCTGCTTCCCGTTCTGGGTCCCAGCACATCCACTGTGGCTCATACATGCTGACAGCATTCCGAAGGTTAAGAGGAAGCGCTACCCAATACGGTTCTATGTAGTCTTTGTACATGTCTAAGCATTCGAGGATGAAGTCAATCGTTAGCTTGTATTGACCTTCTAGGTCAACAAACAAAACCCCCACTTTACGATTGCGCTTGATAGCCTCTTTCATAACCATGTGTAACATCACGGCTGAATCCTTGCCACCAGAGAATGACACATATAACCGCTGGAAGCTATCAAATGACCAGGCGATACGCTCTTGAGCCGCTTGATATACGCTAATACCCAATCCTATCTTAGGCATTTGATTGCCTGCTTTTTGTCCACTTTCTCCAACACCCCCCCCTCTATCTTACAGTAATACCGGTCAATGTTATACCATCCCACAGGGCTGTTAACTTCATATACTCCGTCTCCAAGAAAGAAATCTTTGTACACTCCTCGCCCCCCGTTGCCAATAGCGTCACGAAAATCTCGGTATTGTTCTACGAAATGTCTTTCAATGCGTCCTCTCACCACAGCTAAACGTGCAACCCAAGCATGCGATTTTAGATTTCTCCTCCCGTGGTCGTAATGAGTAAATACAAATCGTTCCCACCTATTCCCTGAAAGGGAATCCTTAATATCTTCTAAGCGGAGATGAAAGAGCACCCATCCTACCTTGTACGACAATAAACATGTGGATCCATCTCTCTAGGAAGTACGCCGTTTGCTTTCACTGGCATCCATCCATTCCACGGGTACCTTTTATCCTCAACCTCTCCATCGATCATGATATGCATAAACGGCATCGGATACCTATCTGCGCACATTTTCGCTCGGCGAAAGGATGAGAACATTTCCTCCTTCCATTCATCCGGACATTCACCGTAGCCTGGTCTCTTGAATATTACAACCCGAAACCTACCCGTTAGCTTATCCTCCTGAAGGAGTGCTTCCGTTTTTGATTCATTCACTACACGCTGCGCTAATGCTGTTCTCATCCTCTTCTCCTTATTCATCCCAGATTCCATTTGCCGGATCGCCATACTGATTCCTGCGTCCGCTTATCCGGCGTCGCTCTTCTTTCATCGCTGAGGTCATCCCGTACCGCCCGAGGTCTTCCGCGCGGTCTCGGTTTGCTGCTGCGCACACTTCGGCATCGCTCATCTTCTGATAGCGCCGTGGATCTGCTTTCTTAATAAAACGCACTTTCGGCTGTGTCTGCACTGTTTTTGCAGCTTCAAAAGCTTCCCTTCCCAGGTCTTGCGTACCCTTCATGATCTCTTCATTCTCTTCTCTCCAGCTCATTTTTTGCGCCTCCTTGATTTCCATATTGCTATTATAGCCCGTTTATAAAAGGAAGTCAAGCCCAGAAGGCGAAGAAATCGCTGTAACGTAGATAGGGTCTGAGGAAAACCAATCCCCGCGTCATGTCCCGTTTTATAAAGGGACATACGCCCCCACGATGCCATCTCCTCTTTGGTCAGTATGCGCGGCTTGATTCTCTCCACCTCGAAAGGCAGTCCTGGATTGGCCTCGTGGTACTGCCGCAACGCGTCCGCTAGAGTTTGCGACAGGTACCGGTATGTACGACCACAGTACAAGGTGAATGTCCAGAGCATCATAACACCATCGTCCTCTCGTGATATTCCTCTTGGGTAGCGTTCACTTCTTCCCACCACTCCTTCCGCGCCTTTTTGTAGTCGAAGACGATTGGCGAAGGCGGCTTGTCCATCCCGGTCTGACGTAGTATGGCTAGAGTACAAGCAGGGCATCCCTCGACATCATCTTGGATATCCTCGATAGTTACCTCACCACGAGTCCAAAACCATTGTGAGGATTGCCCAAGCTGATCCTCTTTCTCCTTAATCCCAAGAAAAAAGCGATCTTCGTATTTCTCTAGTATCGGTGTCAGATCCGAGCAGCCACACATCCCACAAACCCGATGGGGATTGAGTGTGCAATGCTTCTCGTGCTTCTTGATTGAGTAACTCGTCAAGCGGTGCCTCCCACAATATTCGCAGTAGTACACCGGTTTGATTTTAGTTTTCACTGCTCCATCTCCTTGATCTTTGTCGCCATCGTTGCTATACTCTTCTTGTTCTCCGTGCCGATCGTGACGGCGCTAGATCGAGAAGTACCCGTTGGGGGTAACACTCGAAAGCTGCTTTTAGCAGGCATCACGAGGCACCACATCCAGCGTGTACGTCGGATCTCCTTTCATGATCGCCCCTACCCCGCGCAAGGATTCCATCAACGCTGTGGAAACCTTCTTCTTCTCGCCCCGAGGCGCCCGAGCCTCAGTCGCTTTCAGCAATTTACCTTTGTCTATCTTGAGGAACTGATCGCACTCCTCAAGCGTGAATACGTCTCGCAGGATCGGCCCCGCCAGGAGCGCGCTGATCTCCTCGCGCCCTTCTTTCTTCTTCGTTGTGAACCACAATCGAGGTGTTCCCTCGATCTTCTGATCACCCCGATCGGTGATCTCCCCGGTCAGCTCCTTCCTGAAAGTCTTGCTTAGCTTCTCAAGCACCTTCAGCACAGTAAGCGTGTTGTGAAGAATATCCGTAGGCAAGAGATTGCCTTCCACGTCAACGCAGAGAGGAGTCTCCACGATAAGAGCCTCCTCGATCGCACTGACATCCAATCCCGCTAGTTGTTCAGCCGGTAGAGTCATTTTTACCTTCCTCCTTCATTATCTTCTTTATCTTCTGGAGCAAGAGTGTGGCCTGCGCCGCGTTCACTTCGAAGAGATTCTTGTGGACGATCCCTTTGTACCATTCACCGAATTTCACTTCAGACCATCCCAGGACCTGCGCCATGCCGATGAGCTCCTTTATGTTAGTGATGCCTTGCGTCCCCGCCGGCGGGAGTTTTATGTTGGGGTAGGTCGACATGCTCTTGTCGTCGAACGGGCTTGACTCCTCCACAGGCGCCTTTGTTTCAGGCTCCTCGCCACTCTCCTCTTCCTGTTTGGGCTCCGTAGGCTCCAAAGAGGCGGCGGGCTTCCGTGCTGTTCCTCCGGGAAGTGCAAACGCCGGGAGTTTTGGCGGGCCCCACCAGAAGGCGGCGTGTGCCCCATCCCCGGTTTTCGCGGATTGGAAGTATGGGGTTACGTCTTTATCCTTCTTCGTTCCGATGATCGCCCAATTAGCCGTCAGTTTGTAGAGGTAACGCCCGCCTCCCAGCTCCGCGAACGTCCGCTTCTCTGAATCCGACAGGCCACCTTTAAAAGGCTCATATCCTGTCTGAGGCGCACCGTTCTCCTTCCAACACCAATCGCCTGATTCAGGATCGCGGAACGAGATACGGCAGATGATTCCTGCCTCCCCGCCCGGAACTGCGAATTCGCGGAATTCGTTCTTCCACCCGAAAAGGCCAAACGCCTCATCCAATCGCTCGTGGACCGCGCGGGCCGTGATGTACGCCAGCACCTTTGCCCACGGCCCTTTGTCTTCTTTCTTCATGCCACACTGGGCGATTCTCCACTCGATGTCCTCCGCGGGGAATGGCCGCTGTAGAATCTCCATAACTTCGCTCTTTTTCATCGTCAATCCTCCTTTCCTTTTGGTAGATGATTTGCCGCCTTCCGTAATGCCTCCACTTCCTTTCTTAGGTGCTTGACCCACAAGCCACGCCGTATCCGCGCCAGGGCTATACCTTCAAGTATCTCTGTAGAGCTTGCTGTGGTTACGATTACCGCCTCATTTTGGCAAGGATTCACGATTACGGGCTTACCCCCAAAATGCGTTCCTTCTTCACACGTTGGGTAGGGTGGGTTAACCTCATCCAGGAAGATATGCTGGGTCTCTGCTAACAGGATTGTGTACGCACTGGGCGTCAACGAGACGAACCGGGGTTTATACCCCTCCCGTTCTAAAGCGTCGCATTGCTCATGATAGGCGTCCATGATCAGGATGTTATTCACTATCGACCACCTCCTTCTAAATCCGTCTGCTCAAACAGCGTGCCCTCTGCCCTTGGCAGGAGCCTATAATAGAAGCCTTTGCCTACCTGGTTGGCATGAGGCATCCGATAAGGTAGGCCCGTCTCCTCCAGTTGTTTTCGGATTCCCGAGATCTTGGTCGAGAGTGCTGTCAAGGGCCAATTGGGATTCTTCGCTCCGATCTTCGCAAGTTCCGGTCCCGAGTAATATGTGTCAAGGTGGCCCCGTAAGAATCGGAAGATCCTGCCCTCCGCTGAATCCGTATCTAGTTTGCCAGCGTGGATTTTCATAATAAATCTAATCGCCTCCATTAGGAGAAATCTCTACAGTAATTGTCGTCCGCTTGTTCATCGAATGCCGGAATGCTCTCCCCATGAAAACTGGAGCATCTTCTCTCCCGCATAACGTCCCTGACACCCCTCCAGAATCCTTCACCTGTAAGATAAGAATAGGTCCCATATCACCCCAAATAGGCTCTTTCCGGACTATCTTGAAACCATGTACATCATGAGGCTCAGTAAGATAGGTCATCGCTCCTCCTTTTCTTAGTAATTTTGCGCTCGCCAGTCATGGAATAAATCCATCATAGGCACGGCAAAGCCTGAATCCTGCCCTGCTTGCTCACGAGCAACATCCCAAAAGCCAATAATATCGCCGATTACATTAGGCTTTCCAATATGGGAGTAGTTGTCAATTAGTCTGGCAAAGTAGCACATTGCTCTGTATCGGTATTCGTTTTCTTTTTGTAGATTGTTCTTTGAGTCAAGATCCACCACAATAAATCGCCTGTGCGCTTCCTTCTCTGCCCGAAGAGTCTTAGCCTTGATTAGCGGATGATCTGGAATGGTCTCACCTGCAAATCTACGCACCGCATCAATCACGAGTTCAGGGTTGCTAATCCAGCGATCCACTGCAACTTCTAACAAGCGTATTATTGCGAACCGATCTACTTGCACAAGATCCTGTTTGTTCTCCATCATTCCTCCTTTTATAGCAACCGCTCTGATCTTCCGAAAATCATCGTGGCACACCACTCCAGCTCGTGAGTTGTCCTGTCGCTGGTATACAATGTTCTCTCCTCTTCGGTCAGACCATCCAGCGTATCGATGAAGAACCGCAAGGCAGAGAGAGCCACCTTTCGTCGGTCATCGAGCGCCTCTTTTATCGGATCAGGCAGCACCTTTGTTTTCACAACGACCTTTTCGTAGTCGCCAGGTTCGCGTATTCTAGAAGATCGTACTGGAGCCCCCGGAACATGTCCGCAAGATGCCACGGGCTTGCAGGTGTCTTCCCTCGTATCATCTTCACCTGAAATCTACTCTTCCCATCCCGGAGAGCTTCCCACTCTTCAATCCTGAATACGATTGTTCCGCACTTACCGAGATGGCCTTCGTCCGGTCCCGCGAAGACACCCACAGATACGTGTCCACCTTCCACTGCTTCAAGCCTCATCCTTACTACAATCTTGTCCATCACGATCAACCTCCATTCCAGAGGGGGCCGAACGCCTTCTGCATCGCTTTCACTACCGGCTCAGAAGGCTCTCCCCCGCCTTTTTCCCAGTTGTAGATCGCCTGGATCGAGTAACCAGTGCGCTTCTTGAGCTCCTTACGCGACCATCCCAACATCGTTCGGAGCCTGAAAATCTTCTCGCCTATGTTTTCGCTCATGTGTCCTCCTTCTCCTGGTTCCGTGGAAGCGGCTTCGCTACCGTCTCAGGCTTTCGCAGAATACCAACCCAATGACCTTGCCATAACCGTCGAGCAGTTGCTTCCAAACGGGATGGCGCCCCCAATGTCCATCCATCATCTCTAATGAATATAACATCAGGGTTGATTCCGAATCGCTCACGCGCCGCTCTAGACGTGGTTGCATCTCCGCGCACGTTGGTCACAACTCGATCAGGGCCAGCTTTCATCACTTCCCTCGCCACCTTCTGAATATCAATTTCAGCCATTTCTCACACTCCCTTTTTCCGTTCCAAGCGGCTGGCCGGCTAGTCGCGTCTCCTCAGATAAGAAAACTAACTCGCTTCGCGCCTCATCCTGGACCTCAATAAGACTGGTCACCAGCGTATTCGATAACGAGTCGCCCAGGTCCTCCTGCACGTTGTCCAGCTCGAAGATCAGATCCTCCAAGGCTGTCGATCTCTCATCAACCGCTCTTGTCGGCGTCATGCTCTGCCTCCTTGGCAACCTCACCGTCCTTCATCAAAAACGTCACTTCGGACCCTTTGCTGGTGCGTCCCACAAGAATGTATTTTTGGTACTTCTCGCCCAGCTCCGCGAGGACTCCCAGCGACTCCGCGCTCAAGCCCGTACCTTCGTCGATGATGATCGCCGGTACTTTCGGGTTGAGGGCGAGCACGAGGGCGACGCCCATCCTTATCTTCTCATTTCGCGACGCCTGCCGTATATCGATGCCATTGAAGAGTACACGTTCCTCATCGAAGGTCAGCCCTTCAATTGAGAATTGAGCGCAGGCCAATGCCGTCGCCTTCTCCGCGTCAATCACCTCGATTTGGT
>Ga0307433_1001899_pt1 | contig 10526 bp, 11 predicted proteins | sample SalMarWE160210MG_FD_202166 | JGI IMG/M metagenome (GOLD analysis project Ga0307433, IMG submission 202166) | Salt marsh sediment microbial communities from the Plum Island Ecosystem LTER, Massachusetts, United States - WE1603-210 | ecosystem: Environmental > Aquatic > Marine > Intertidal zone >...
GGGTATATGTTTTCGATGGGCAACGTATCAACTTCATGAGGTGAGGTGGTGCTGTTAACCTGGCTGGTGAGAGTTGATTCTGTTATCGGCAAATCTTCTGGTTGGATGATGGTAGGCTTTTCACCGTATGGCCATGGAGGTGTTAGCCACTGGTCAGTCATCCCCTGGCCGAGAAGTTCATATAGGGTGGAGCGGAGTTCCTCCGTGCTCCCCCCGAAACCTAACTCAAATGCCATTATTTTGGCAAATGTTAGCGAGTCAACAGGTGTCCACGGTTCGATTTGGATGTCAATGCCTGTTAGCCCAAGGACGCTGTATTCTAGAGCCAGTTCGCCGGGGTCACGGCTCATAATATAGGCGTTGACGCCATCGGCGAAGGCCTGAAGCTGGGCGATGGTCTCATAGTCATAGTTTTCTGCTTCCTGCTCTGCTACATGCCGCCAGCCAAGGCTGCGAAGAAAAATGTCTGTGGCAAGCAGGTCGCTATTTTTGCCAACTAGCTCCTCGATTGTGCCGCTCCCCACGTGCCGAAAGAACTCCATCTGCCACCAACGGTCCTGGGCTTGCGTGTATCCTTGGGCGAAGAACAGGTCATGCATGCTGCTGGCATAAATGTGTGGGACACCCCACTCATCACGCAGGATTTCCACTGTGTCGTTCAGCCCGGCTACTCTTAGCTCTCCGTCGTGCTGTGGCAGCGGTGCTCTGGTCAAATTGTGGAACCAGGCATAGCCACTGATAAGAACCAGTACCACAACAACAGGTAAAACAATTCGAATAACCTTCTTAGTACGACTTCCTTTCACCTCAACCTCTTTTTAACCATAAGGTCGGAATGCAACCATTATACCACCTTTCGTCTCCTATCAAGTGTCTGTACTCGTTCATATGATTAGTGTCACCTCCTCTCCTTCGTCATTGTTATGAGTGCTCCCCTCTGTCATTGCGAGGCACGTTAGTGCCGAAGCAATCTCAAAAGCGAGATTCCTCGTTTCACTCGGAACAAGCTCCGCAATCCCTGCGATGTCAAATCCCCTTTTGCTCCCCCTTTTCTAAAGGGGGATTTAGAGGGATTTTTATACGAAGTGTGAGGCGGCAGGAGATTACCACGCTTCGTCTCCTATCAAGTATCATCTATCTATCTGAACGAGAGCATTGTATGGTTGCCGGGTAAAAGTTGCGGCGCGGACGAGTTTATGGAGCCCATATCCTTCAGCGACAAGAAGACTGGAAAGCCCACGCAGGCATGGAAGTGTCAGAGCTGCAATAAGTGGCACTGGAACGGCAACGGGAGGGGCGTTAAGCCCCCTCCTAAAGGAGGGAATAAGTTGACCCAATGAATATGAGAGCCTGCGCATTTCTTACAGCAAGTAAGTTCGAGCCCGGTCAGCTAGCAATGTCACGAGGAGTGAAAAAGTGGGATAATCCCACTTGACAAATAATCCCACTATGATAAAATATGTGTGTATGTAGATAGTAAGGGGGTAGATACATGGCAACCATAATAAGGGATGAGGAATTAACAAGGATACCTGGGAGCGTAAAACCAGATTCCAAAAAACGAGTAGTTTTGCCCAGTTTCCTGGTGGGGGAAGACATCACCTACCATATCTACAGCAACAGCGTGGGGCAAATTGTACTGGACCCTCAAGTGACAGTCCCTGCGTCAGAAGCTTGGCTATTCAAGAATCCCGATGCTATTGCATCAGTTCGGAGGGGTCTTGCTGAGGCTGCACAGGGTAAGGTGTCTAAGGTTGACACCAGCACTTTATAGGGTCTTGAGTCTTGTTTGAGCTAGAATGGACAGATGAGGCAATGGCAACTTATAAATCACTTCAGGATAACCCATCGGATAAAACTCGCTACAAAGCCGTTAGGAAAACCATAAAATTTCTAGCACGAAATCCTCGGCATCCCAGCTTAGAAACTCACCCCTTCATGAGTTTAAGTGGGCCAAATGGGGAAAAGGTATTTGAGGCATATGCGCAACAGAAGAGACCAGCGGCGTATAGACTATTTTGGTATTATGGCCCATCTAAGGGGGGAATAACCATTTTCGCAATTACTCCTCACCCATAATTGCTTGAGTGTGATTACTTCCCCTACCTTGCCGCCGCCGCCCTCTTAGCAATCTCTCTGCGTTCTTCCGGTGATAGCTTCTCTGCTCCAGCCTTACCGCCCTTCAACCAGCCACCCCAGGCGCTTGGAAATGCCAGCAATGTCAAAAGTGGCACTGGTCCAAGAACGGGAGGGGGCGCTAAGGCCCCTCCCAGAGGGAGGAGTCCCAAAGGGCTTCGCCCTTTTTTTGAGGCAAACCACAAGCCCTAGTTCGGTAGCGGCGGAGTCTGCATAGCAGTTGCACAATATGAGTTATTGTTGGATGGGGCGAGGTTGAACAATCCCGAGTTTTGTTTAGCGGTCAGTTCATGACCTCTCGAAAAATAAATTTGCCCCCCCGCACGAAACGATGGAATGTATGAGGATTATAAACTGGCTATGTCCTTGCTTTACCTTGCAGAGAATCCAATCAGGGCGAACACTCTTGTTTCAAGAACCCAATTAAGTGCGGTTCCACTCGACGTTTGATGTAGCTTTTTCACCTACTGCTGGTTACGTCTTTTTTTCAAATTCCCTTAAAATTCTATCTAGTTCCTCCGGGGCGATCTCTTCCTGTATTTCTTCGCTTGCTTCTTTAGGGATGAAGGAGTCCTTCCCGATTCGCTGCAAACTGCGATTACACTGTGTGGCGATTATCAAACTAGCTGGGTTCACAATTTGCCTCCGTTTGCCCATCTCTGCAACTATTACTGCGAAAGGAACTGGGTGATCTATCTCTTTATACCTTTGTTCTACAATTTCTGTTACAGCATCGAAAATGGTTTCTGTGGGACGCTCGTAGCCCCATTCTTCAAGTGCAAACGTACCTTTAATTCCAATCCAAACGATACCGTGTTTCTCACGGCCAAGCACAGCGTGAACGTTATGCTCAGTGGATGGCTTATCGGGAAATAGAGAATTGTAGACTTCTGTAATCTCGCTGTAATGTGCTGGCCTTCCAATCGCTCGCAGGGCGAGATATGCCTTTTGTCCTTTAGTAAGATGCTTTCGCCGAAACTGTACAATCCTTTCAGCAAGAATCTCTAAATCGCTGTTAATAAGGCAAAGGCGCCCCTCCGATTCCAAGCTGGTTGCTGTAGAATCTCTATCAATATCTTCATGAAGCCAGCCAGTAGATTTAGGTAACATCATATCTTTTCGCGAGGCACCCAAGATCAGCATTTTACTATGTGGGAACTCCGCTTGAGGAACACCCGTGTACCTGGCAAGGAAACTCAGAAGGAACCCCTCAGGAGAATTATGGGGAACAGTCAAGCTACCTTGCTTGCTTATGAGATCACAGATGAGAGCTGTAGAAAAGAGCCAGTCAAGTGATCGCCTAAGAGGACGGCCTCTCAACTTATCCCAGAATTTGGCTTCTATCTGGCGCACGCGCTCCCTCGTTCTACCCAAGCGGTCGCCAACTTGTTGAAGGGTCATTCTGCTGCCTGTCAATATGCCTTCTCTTGCCTGTATAACATATTGTTGTTTTCTAGTAAGCTTGGAAAACGCTTCTCGAATCAACTCTTGTTGATACTCTTGAAAAGCGAAGTATTCTTTTCCCTCTACTGCGAAGTTTTCCATTATCATGCTGGTAGTCTTGGCGGGATCTTGTACGAATGACAGGATGTGTGCTAGAGGGAAGACGTATTGATCGGTCGTCCAAGCCGAGCCAACAAATCCAAACTGTTCGCCAAATCGGATACCCTCTATAGGTGGGATATCCCAGTGGCCATCCACACGAAGAGAACTCATAAGTAGCGCGACTCGGCGTTTGCTCAGCCTAGCTTGTTTTGCTCGGGCCAAGCTAAGGCTCAGACCACAAAACCATCGGAAAAGACTCGGCTTTGATATGAAACACTCCCCGGTAGAATGTGCGCCTTTCAGTTGGAGAAAGTAGGGATCAGCTAGAAGAATATCTCTAAGCGTCTCATTGTCAGAATCCGGATCTGCAAAGATTGATAACTCTTCCAGGCTAAAGCATCGTGGGTATTGAGCAAAGATATTAGGCACACCGCTAGTCCGGTTACCAGCCATTGATGTGTAAGCTAGCGGTAATCCCTTTGCAGCTTTTCCGCTGCTTGCCGCGTTCCCTTTTCACAACGTCCCCAATTCAATGACTGCGGGACAGCGTTCTCATCGGGTAAGTATCGTCGAAAGATAACGACTTTCTCCAGCCATTTCCTTTTCACACCCAAATCGCGTACAAGGTGGTCATAAAGGCCATCAAGTTGAAAGGATAAGTTATTCAGCTCATGTTGCAGTTCAAATATAGCGTCTCCAAGCTGCCACACTTTACGCGCTGGTAAGAGCTTGCGCCTATCCCTGAAATTCTGTATCTCATTAACGAGACTACGCATTTTTTTTATTGAATGTTCATATATTTCAGCACCTTTTTTAAGCGTGGGCTCAGGGTCATTATCATTTGAAATCAATTCCTCCATCGGCAAGAATGCTGTAAAGTGTTCATTACTTGGCTCAAAGGAAATGAATGCTAACTTGTCGCTCATCGCTTCTTTCCCCAAGCTGCCATCATCCTATCTGCAAACATGAGATCCTTATTGTCTTCTCCGCTCACAACAAATCTTTGGACCGCGCTTGCTATAGCAAAGAGACTATGAAGCCTTCTTGCTATGCTATCAGAGCGGACCTTGACATATGAAGGATGTCCACTATTGATGACTACATTGTTTCCATCAACCCAAGATAGATCCATCCTGTCAGGCACTTCAGCAAAACTGATCTTGGGACCTTGACGACCAACGCGGCTGATTGGTTTGGCAGGCTTAGTTCCACCTTCCTTATCTCCCACTAGTGCTGTACCAGGCTGGTCGCCTACATCCACCGGTCCTAGCCCTGTTCCTGCCTGCCCCTTACCATCAGGGAATGTTACCTCAGTTCCTTCTTGTACAGTAGCACTTACTGTCCCGCTATTGTCTGGCTGCAGAATAGTCTTTCTCGTTCGGAATCCAAAAAAATCGCCCAGTTCTGGAACATCATCTGAAATCCTTTTTAGCTCTCTTTCTAAATTTCTCGCTTCATCGGTTCCAACAGTTTCTGTAGGTTGTATCCCCAATTTTCCAAGCCAGGTTTTGAATTCTTGCCTAATTGGGTTATATAAACCTTCAAATTCGCGATGTTTCCGTGGATTTCGGATAAAGTCGGTCTTAGCAGTAGTAAGGAAGTTCACAAAGCTAGGTATTTCTACAAGACCCAAAATCCGTGTTCCAACATTACCAGGGAATTGGTTAAACAAATCTGCCTTGATAATCTTTCCAAATGTGCACAGTAGCACACCGCACAGATTGGCTCCAAGAGGATACTCTGAAGGAGCTAAGCCTAGCATTCCATACCCTATCCTTTTACTAGCTTTTTGTGGGAAGAATTCTCTCACTTTTTCCAGAGCGAAATCCTCAGCGAGTTTGCTTGGGTTGATGACCTGATCATTTACTACAAACCTAATGTCACTTGAGTACAAATTTAGGCGCTCATATAAATCAAGAAACCTCGTGTCCAGAAGAGGGAGATAGTGCTGTTTTAGCAGCTTGAGTAAGTCTTCTGTGGAGGAGTAGGGGAGCGTTGCATTCGATGTAAATCGCACTTCCACTCTTGTGCCATACCCATATAAATGCACAGGTTGGACATCTTCCCACACAAGTTTCTGTTTTGATTGCAGATACCAATTAGAACCTCCAGCAAATGCTTTGTTGCGTGTTTCGGTAACAACCCTCGTAGCAATATTAAAGCTAACCTTTGCTCCAACGCCTGCAAAGCCTATGCCAATTCCCCTTGCCTTCAGTCCTGCCGCAAAGTCATGGTACTGGTCAAACTCAGAAGCAGTCATTCCCTTACCATCATCTGTAACAATAAGGACTTTTATATAAGGGTCAAAGTCAATTGAGATATGAGTTGGCTTTGCATCCAATGAATTCGCTATAAGTTCTACAAGCACCACTTCAGCCACATCAAATGGATACATGTCAGCTAAATCCCGAATAAGGTTTTGGTAGTTTACACTGCTCTCATGCATAGTCATGCGAAACTTTCCTCTTTCTAATCTACTATTCTATTATTCTACCCCCGTACCTATTAATCGGCAACAATCCCTGGGGGTGAATCAAATTATAAGCGGGGTGAGAGGATTTGAACCTCTATACAGTGTTTCCCCTTTATGCTTTAAATACAGCGGCGCTATTAAGATGTGGCTTTTCACAATTCTCACACCCGAAGTGCTACAATTACCATAACCATGATAACTCCACCTTTGCCTGAGGAGTAGATTGTACAGTTTTCTAGTTAGCCAGGTCAGGAAAATCTCTGGCGGCACGCTCACTACGGCTTCATTCCCCGCCTAAATCTGCCTCAAGCGTCGAGGTGAAATTCCGGTATTTGCCCGCTCTTAGCACTTGGAAGAATAAATTATAGCTTTTGAAAAAAGGGATTTAACGCTTTTATGAATGGCAGAGTGAACAAGACAATGCTTTGTTAAACTTCCTGTTAATTTAACCAATGGCAAATTCTTCAGCAGGAAACGCCACGAGGATGCCTCTGCCCAGCGGCTACACAATGTGGCTTATTGTTATATTGCATGGAAACAAAGAGGTGTTCATGAATGATATGAGCTGGAGTTGCTATTATCTGGAGAACGGTAGGCCGCGCGTGTCAAAAGGTAGAGTAATATTCTAGTTTAATATCTTGCCGCCTTGATTTGATAATTCACACCGGTCTTATTCATTCTAAAAGTCAAGAGGTCGGAACTTACACTATATTTATGACAAGCCTTTGACTTAGTGCGACCACTGCGTTTAATTGAGAGAAGGGCTTCTCTTGGGAGAAGTAAACAACCAGATAACCAAATAGCCTCTTCTTCTAGATCTTGGTTATAGTCTCTAAGTGCAATTTGAGAATCTGGTGTAAGAAACACTATCTGAGACGGCTTATGACCCAGAATAATATGGGATAGCTCATGCATTATATCGCTGGAATGTCGCCATGGAGAATGTGTAGGGTTGTAAACAATAATATCGACGCCAAGGTATGATATAGTAAACGCAGACCAAGAATTCTTATCTTTATGTAACAGTTGTTGACGAGATTGTTCTGATAAATATTCAATGCCAGTCGGTTCCAAAAGGTACACACCAAGATATTCTGCAAGCGCCTCCGGTGATAAGGGGTCAAATTTTTCTAAATCTAGCTTCTTGCGAATTTCAACGGATATATTTTCGCATTTGGTCTTGAAGCCACGAACTAGCATGTTCCGATAGTATTATCCGCCACCAGCTTCAATCATTTTCCGTGCTCTTGATACGATTTCAGTCAATGCTTGGAGCGTATCTGGATTCAAATCCTTGTCGGCACGGAAATGAGCAAGAACGGTAGCTCCTTCTTTGGATTGGTTAGGTTTGGTCTTATTTCCATAGCCCAATATCTCACCCGGGTCTAGCTCTAACCATGTGCAGATTTTGGAGAATGTTTTTAAGTCAGGTACTTTCCCATTTTCAACTCTAGATAGTGTGGCATAACTAATACCTATCTCAGCAGCCACTTCTCTAATACCCTTTACCCCTCGCTTTTCCCTCACTAACGGGCCGATGCTGGTAAGATTCAAATTTGCCACAATATACCTCCTTGTTACAGTAGTGAAAATGATATTGACATCTGTAACATTATCTGTTAGTATTATATCAGATAAGAAAACGGTTTGCAAGTCTAACACAGAGGGGAGGTAATAGCATAATGAAAGCTATCGTTGGAATTATTGTGACAGTGATAATGTTGGTCAGCATGATGCCATTTCTTGATACTGCATCGAAGATTGAGTGGACAACCTATCTCGGTATTCCGTTAATTATATTTACCGGATCTGCTGGAACAGCCTTTGTTACTAAGCGATTCGAGGCAATTATAGGTGGAGTAATATTAAGTGCTCTGTGGCCAATAATATATGAAATGGTGTTGAACTGTCTATAGGATAACATTCAGAAAGGAGGTGAGTGAAATATGCGAGACACTTACAAATATCACTTGAAGGATGGTAGGCGGATTGTTCACCGCGGTATCACCAATGAATTGAGTCGGCGTGAGCAAGAGCACCAAGCTGAATATCCTGGATCGCGAATAAGACAAGTAGGGAGAAGAACCACACGTGAAGCGGCTCTTGGATGGGAACGAAATGGGGGTAAAGGATGAAATTAAGCATAAACAGTAGATATACCATATGGAGGAGTTAAGGTCATGAATCACATTGATGATATTCTTGTTGATATACAGAAGGAAATCGCGCCGAGTGATGAAACACTAGAAGCGGCGCGAAGTCGTAGGGACGAGGTGCTATCAATTGCTGGGCGCTATGTGGGAACTCTACGGACATATACAGCTGGATCTATAGCACATCGCACAGCTAATGACGATACGGACGCTGACTGCGGCGTAGTACTTGACCGACGTTCATATCATGAACTCGGTCCGGATGGGAATGGTGGTGCGCCAAATGATATCGTCGAGGATGTTCGGGTATACATCCGTGACCGGTTGAAAGATCGACATCCTAATATTGCTTTCCGACTGACTAAGCGAGCCATCAAGGTTACATTTAATGACCCTCTACCAGATGGTTCTGATCCAAGTGTTGATTTAATTGTAGCGTTGACAAGAGCGGCCGGAGCTTTGTGGATTCCCAATCTCGAGCGCAAACGTTGGGATGCATCGGATCCGGAGTGCCACACGCGACTGCTGACAGCTGAGCCTGCAGGGCTCCAACGCATGAGAGCGAAGGTAATCAGGCTTGTTAAGGCCTGGAATAAGCAATACTCCCAGCCTGGTCTTTGCAGCTTCAACATCGAAGCTCTTGCTCTTGAGGCAATCAAAAAGGAAGTAGGCGTCGCAGACGGACTGGCTACTTTCTTTAATTATGCGACAAGTGACCTCTCGAAGCGACAAACTCCTGATCCAGCAGGGGTTTCAGCCCCAATTAAAACGTCCATAGAGCGCGAAACAGCTGCCAGCCGCCTTGGTAAAACTGCAGAGATCGTGGAAACTGCGCTTAACTCAGATAATGAAAATGATGCTCGCGATGATCTTGCGAGTGTTTACTGGGTTTACGTAACCCCTTCCCCTGGCAGTTCATCGAAGGCTGCCTTTGCCAAAGCACTCAGGGAAGGTAATTCGGCAGTCAGAGTCGTCCCCGGAAGTATCTCAATTGCAGGCTCAGGAGGCGGCGCATTGAAGATAACTCGGGCATATGGAGGTGACAATCACGAGGTACGGTAAGCGAACAGGCGGGCCGTGGTACGGAGAGGATTCCCCACGATTTACGTTTGAGCGAGTGGCTAGTCATTACTTTCCTAGTTTATCAAGCGTAACTATTACATCTGGCCATAACGCCGGAAGAAGATATCGACTGACAGTTAATGTTCCACACTATGAGGCCCGCCGCGTACAAATCTTATTCCGAAAGGATTCTCCTAGAATTCCAAGAGTGAGTGTAGATGGGCCTGTTGACTCAAAACATCGATTTTCTTCTGGGGAATTATGTATGTGGTATCCAGAAGATTCTGTTGATAATCAATGGGTTTTCGGAGACGGACTCGTGGCCCTTCTTGGGCAGATCATAGTCCATCTCTTTCGTGAGGCATGGTATAGAGAAACTGAAGAATGGCCTGGTCCAGAAGTTGACCACTTAAAAATTGAGTCCGAACCTGCGGAACAGACAGGAGTACAACAATGAGCGAAACAGGATTCTCTTCAGCAGTGACAGCAGCCGTCATCGGAGGTGCTGTATCGTTATTGGCGCTGGCTCTTAATGCTATCATTAGCAGCTGGCGCGAACGTATTTCCCGCCAACGCCAAGAGTTCTCAAAAGCCTTCGGGGCCTGTGTGGCATATGAGGAATTTCCCTACATCGTCAGGCGACGTCGGAATGACGTACCGCAAGACGAGCGAGTCCGTATCTCCTCTGAACTAAGTATTATCCAGCGAGAACTCGCATATTATTCTGTATGGCTAGCCACTGAATCAAGCCATGTGTCAGAAGCATATGAAAACCTAGTTGCAGAGCTTCGAGAGATTGCAGGGACTGAGATTCGTGAAGCCTGGCTCACACCACCAATTGACTCTGATAGTGGCATGAACATGCCAAACCTTGGTCTCAGCGCACTTAAGCCCTTAAAGGAAGCCTATTTACTGGAAGTCGCGTACCATCTATCTGGGGTACCCAGACCTATTCGCCAGCTAGCTAAATACCTTAGCCGCCTGCTACGAAAAACATCATGACGAAATGTGCAATTTTCTAGCTGTCTTCAAGCACCGGGTAACAAACTCAATCTCGCTCTGGCTCAATCGCTCCATAATAACCTTTCGAAAATCGCCAACCTGATTATACTTTGATTTCCTCGCCTGTAGCCATTACCTCTCCCTGGTAATAACGA
>Ga0307433_1001900_pt1 | contig 10523 bp, 8 predicted proteins | sample SalMarWE160210MG_FD_202166 | JGI IMG/M metagenome (GOLD analysis project Ga0307433, IMG submission 202166) | Salt marsh sediment microbial communities from the Plum Island Ecosystem LTER, Massachusetts, United States - WE1603-210 | ecosystem: Environmental > Aquatic > Marine > Intertidal zone >...
GTAATTGTAAAGGTCACAAATATCCTGAAGTATCATCAGAAGCGACGTCCGATCGGCATGGTAGCGTTGTATGATTCGCTCTACCTCATGCCAGTCAATGGCAGCACTCTCATCTATTGCTCTATTAGCCATCACGGATATCTCCTGAGTGACTCATTGCACGAGAACAGGGATCACCTGATGGAGACCGCCTGGTTGGTGACCGGGCAGGCTTCAACGCACATGCCGCAGCCCGTGCACAGGTCCGTATTGATGCTGCGCGCCCTTTTCCTGATCCTTACCTTGAAGTCTCCTGCCGAGCCCTCAACGGACTCGATATCGGCATAGGTAATGATCTCGATGTTTGAATGCCGGCCGACCTCGACCAGTTTGGGTGAGATAATTCACATGGCGCAGTCGTTGGTGGGAAAGGTCTTATCGAGCTGTGCCATGACCCCGCCGATCGAGGGGGTCCGTTCCACGAGATACACGTAGTAGCCGGAGTTCGCCAGGTCAAGGGCGGCCTGCATGCCGGTGATGCCGCCGCCGACCACCATCACTGATCCAATGCAACCTGTTGTCATTCATGCCTCACGAGAAATTTAGCGATCTGTTCATCTCCTCTTCCCCTGGATGCCGGATTGCAGAGCGGAGCGAAGAGAAAAAAGGTGGCTTCTTTATAAGTTTTCACTTTTATCTTTGTCAAGAACTAATAGAACAGAATTATGCTACACTTATTATTACTGAAGCACTCTTCAAGGAAGGGCCTTTAAAAGGCAAGGATCTAAGCCTAGAAGGCTTATCCATGCTCCTTGCTTTTGAAGAAGGGGGGTAACAGTCATGTTGCCTGTCATTGCGAGGATATTGAGGAATCATGCCTTTGGCAATAAAGGGAATGCAAAAAGGTCGTACCTTTTTTATAGCAGGTCTTGACAAAGTCGTAAAAAGTCTTTTCACCTGTCATTGCGAGGAGCAGAGCGACGAAACAATCTCGTAAATTCAAGTACTTGCATTGAAGGAGATTGCTTCGCTTCGCTCGCAATGACACCGATGTTGACTTTTTACGAACTCATCAGGTCTTGACAGAATAGATAAAAAATTTTAGAAAAATTAATCATAGATAGATTAATTGGGAAAGGAGGTGAATCCATTATAGGCCAGCGAGTAAACTGATAATACTAGCTTTAGAGGAGGTGCAAATGAAAAAGGCATTTTTGTTGTGCTTAGCGGTTGCAGTGGCGGTGGCATTCTCTTTTATCTATGTAGATACATGCCCCGCCGGAGTGAGATACGTTACCATCGGAACGGGTGGTGTAACTGGTATCTATTACCCAACTGGCGGCGCCATCGGCAAGATCGTGAATAAGAAGAGAAAGCAATATAACCTCAGGGTTACGGTTGAATCAACGGGTGGCTCGGTCTTTAATGTCAATGCAGTCATGGCCGGTGACCTCGAATTTGGCTTAGTTCAGTCTGACCGGCAGTACCAGGCATGGAATGGCCTCAAGGACTGGGAGGACAAGGGGCCACAGAGAAAACTTCGTGCGATCTGCAGTTTTCACCCCGAGTCTGTTGTGCTGGTTGCCGGAGATGACACCGGAATCGAATCCTTTATGGATCTGAAGGGAAAGCACGTCAATATCGGGAACCCCGGCTCCGGCCAGAGAGGTAACTCAACCGATGCCTTTGCGGCCTGCGGTATCGACTGGGAAAAGGATTTGAGGGCAGAGGGCCTCAAGGCAGATGAGTCGGCCAAGTTTCTCCAGGATGGCCGGATCGATGCCTTCTTCTATACGGTTGGACATCCTAACGGATCCATCAAGGAAGCTACGTCGGGCAGGAGAAAGGTTCATTTCGTCCCCATTACGGGTGATTGCATCGACAAACTCGTTGCCAAATGGCCCTACTATGCAAAGGCCTACATCCCGATAGAGTTTTACTCCATGGCGAGAAACAAGGAGAATGTGGATACCTTCGCGGTGAAAACCACATTTTGTACGAGTGCTGACATTCCTGATGATATTGTGTATGCGATCACCAAGGAGATATTCGACAATCTCGAGGACTTCAAGAAACTTCACCCCGCCTATGGCATACTCACCAAGCAGAACATGCTCGAGGCCTTGAGCGCACCCATTCACCCGGGTGCCATGAAGTATTATAAGGAAGTAGGTCTCAAGTAACATCCAAAAGGGGCGTGGCATCTGCCACGCCCCTTTGTAATATGCTATCAACAAAAAGATACCCCTGCATGCAAAAGATTTCCAGAATGCTTTTTCCAGCAAATGAAACGATATCAAACCCATCACACCAATTGAGGTTTTATGAGCATGGAAAAACCAGACATTAATCAACACAACAAGGTTGATGAAGGGGCTGAAGTAGCCCGGAGGATCGTTGAGGAGGCGGAATTTGGGTCGCGGAGGCTTTCAGGGATACACCGATACATCATTCCCTGTATTGCAGGAGCCTGGTCACTCTTTCAGTTATCCCTTCCCGAGGTTCTTTTCCTGGATTCTGTCTATATCCGTGCTATACACCTGGCATTCGCTATTATGCTGGTCTACTTGAGCTATCCAGCCTTTAAGAAGAGGGAATTCAAGGGCATCTTTTCATTCCTATCGGTTAGAAACAGGATTCACGTGATCGATTACGGATTGGGAATTATAGCAGCGTACGCAGCGCTCTACCTTGCGTTCAATTACGCGGAATTGGCTCAAAGGCAGGGGGCACCCATCATTGAGGATATTGTTGTGGGAGTTGTGCTTGTCGTTCTACTTTTGGAAGCAGCCCGACGAGCGTTGGGTCCATTCCTGGTTATCGTAGCATGCCTCTTTATCTTCTACAGCTTCTTTGGCCCGTATATGCCTGCTGTGATTGCCTTTAAGGGGGTTTCATTCAGCCGCTTTATGAGCCAGACGACGATTTCCACCGAGGGGATCTACGGTATTCCCCTGGATGTATCAGCTATGATCGTCTTTCTTTTCGTCCTATTTGGCTCGATGCTGGACAAGGCCGGAGGTGGTAAGTTCTTCATTGATCTTGCCTTTTCTCTTTTGGGGCGTTTTAAGGGAGGGCCGGCAAAGGCCGCGGTTCTGGCAAGCGGCATGACCGGCCTGGTTTCAGGATCGAGCATTGCCAATGTCGTCACAACCGGGACCTTCACCATCCCCCTTATGAAGAGCGTGGGTTACCCGGATTATAAGGCTGGTGCCGTGGAGGTGGCTGCGAGCACCAACGGGCAGCTCATGCCTCCCATCATGGGCGCGGCTGCCTTTATCATCGCGGAGTACTGTAATGTGTCCTACTTTGAGGTGGTGAAGGCGGCCTTTATACCGGCCATCATCTCCTATATTGCACTGATATACATAACCCATTTAGAAGCATCGAAGCTCGGGCTGAAGGGACTCTCAAAAGACCAGATACCCCGGTTTTTCAAAACCCTTGTGAGGGGACTTCATTACTTAATCCCCCTATTTTACCTCATCTACGAGTTGATGGTCCTTCGTCATACACCCCAGCTTGCCGCATATCGTGCTATTGAGGTGTTGGCCGTCCTATTAGTGGTGCAAAATTTGATCAGGGCCTACATCGCGAAGGAATCGCTATGGGGTGCCTTTAAGCTCAGCCTTCGCCAGCTCTGGGATGCGTTGGTGGCAGGTGGTAAGAACATGATGGGAATAGGCGTGGCAGTTTCCACCGCCGGGATTATCGTGGGTGTGGTTGCCATGGGCCTAGGAGGGCTCATTGTCGAGGTGATCGACACCATAGCCGGGGGAAATCTCGTATTTCTGCTCATAATAACCGCAGTGGCAAGCCTCATTCTGGGGATGGGGCTACCCACTACGGCAAACTACATCGTGATGGCCTCCTTGACAGTACCGGTTATCATTCAGCTCGGCGAGGACTACGGCCTGGTGATCCCGGTGATCGCAGCCCATCTCTTCTGTTTCTTCTTCGGCATCCTGGCTGATGATACCCCGCCCGTGGGACTTGCCGCGTATGCAGCCTCGGCCATTGCGAAGTCAGATCCCATTCGTACGGGTATCCAGGGATTTACCTATGACATCCGGACAGCACTCCTTCCGTTTATGTTCGTCTTTAATACCGACCTGCTGTTGATCGGCATCACATCCCTTTGGCATGTTGTCACGATATTTGTAACGGGTGTTTTGGCGATGTTTGCCTTTGCAGCCCTCACCCAGAATTTCTTTATCGCACGGAACAGGATCTATGAATCTGTTCTTTTGGCCGGGGTGACCCTTATCTTATTCCGGCCATACGCGTTTATGGGTTGGCTGCACTTTGGAACCAAATTCACGTGGTATGTGATAGGGACGGCACTGTTCGGCTTCATTTACCTTATTCAATGGCCCCGGGCAAGGGCGATAGCAAAGTCGTCGTAGCGAATGTAATTCCTTGCTGGAGATGGATATGATCAGGACTGTTTTTCTCTTTTCGACCCTCGTTTATTTTTTCTCTTTTTCTTCTACCGTAGCTCATGCCGGAGAACGTTTTACCGACCATGGGGACGGAACGGTGACGGATACCCATACAAATTTGATGTGGGCAGCATCGGACAATATGGGCGACATCACGTGGCATGATGCAAAGGTGTATTGTGAGAACCCTCCCATAGCCGGATATCAATATTCCGATTGGCGAATGCCGACCATCGAGGAGCTCAGAACGCTTTATGATAGGAGTTTGGAGGGGTATGAGACGGATTGCGGGTTAAGGGTACGAATGCACCCCAGGATTAGATTAAGCTGCGCCTTGGTCTGGTCTTCCGAGCACAAGGCTATTTCAGCGTATGCCTTTAGCTTTCGAAAGGGCTATCAGTACTCAACCCTTATGATGGATACAAAACACTTCAGGGCTCTTCCAGTGCGAGATCTGAAGTAATCTATACTGCAACATGCAGGTTCAGGGTTCCAGGTTCAACGGTTAAAATCAACCGGCGATGAGCCTTTCATAAAAGAGATCAAGGAGGAGCATTCATGGAACGATCGTTAGAACGCGTATTTAATCCCCGATCGGTGGCTGTGATCGGTGCCTCTGAGGTTCCCGGAAAGGCCTCTGAGAGGAGGACAAGGAGCCTTATCGAAGGAGGATACAAGGGGGATATCTATCTGATTAACCCCAAGAGATCCGAGCTTTTCGGGAGGAAGGCCTATCCGAGCATCACCGAGATCGAAGGCGAGGTCGACCTGGTCATGATCGTGGTTGCCCCCAGGTTTCTCACCGCAGCAGTGGCGGACAGCGTGAGAATGGGGGCCAAGGGGATCATTATTATCACCGCAGGCCTGGGAGAAACAGGTGAAGAGGGGAAAGGGATAGAGGCTGAGATAGTAGCTGAGGCTTCGAAAACCGGAACCTTTGTGATAGGCCCTAATTGCAGCGGCATGTTCAGCGCCTCATCTGATATGAATATCCTGGGAGTGCCCAGGATAGAAAAGGGCCCTATCTCGGTTCTTGCCCAGAGCGGGAACGTGATCGACTCGCTCACCCATTATGCGAGGATGAAGGGAATCGGGTTCAGCAAGATCATCAGCGTGGGAAACGCGATAGGGGTTCATTTCCATGAATACATTGACTACCTGAAGGATGATCCCGACACAAAGGTCATCATGGCCTACCTGGAAGGCATCAAAGAGGGAAATAGCCTGGTCAAGGCGGTGAGGGATACCTCAAAGGTAAAACCGGTGATCGCCCTTAAGGTGGGGAGCTCATCTGCCGGTGCGAGGGCGGCTGCATCACACACAGGATCTCTGGCCGGCGATGACCTCATCGTGGATGCGGCCTTCAGGCAGGCAGGCGTGGTAAGGGTATCGAATGTGGATGAGCTTTTCGATATGGCACAGGTATTCGCGCATTGCCCCCTGCCCAAGGGCAACAGGGTTGCGATCCTATCGGAAGGCGGCGGCGATAACTCTATTGCCGCGGATAACGCGGAAAGGCACGGAATGGCGGTTCCCGTGCTGGGGCAGGAGACACAGGAGAGGATGAAGCCCTTCCTGCTTGAAGGGATGCCTGCCGGGAACCCCATCGACTATGGGGGCACTGCCGAGGAGAACCCTCATATGATCACCGAGTGTGTCAAGGTGTGCATGGAGGATGATGAGGTAGACGGGATCTATATTACCGGCTTTTTCGGGGGTTTTAAGGATATCATTGCCCCCCACGTGGCGGAACTGGAGGAGCAGGCCTCGCTGGATATGGTGGAGTTGGTAAAAACGTATGAAAAGCCCCTTTTCGTGCACACCAGTTTCGCGCGGGACCCTATCAAATCCCTTGCTATTCTCAAGGAGGGGGGAGTACCGGTGATGGAGTCCTCTGAGAGGACGGCCCAGTGCCTGAGCGCACTCATGCGCTTTTCTATACGGAAGAGAACGATCAGCCGGATGCGCATGCCCACTTGGGCGGAAAAGGACCGGCCTGCTGTAAGGGCGCTCTTTGAAAGGCTGAAAGGGGAGAAAAGAACTGCCTTGCTTGAAACCGAATCAAGGGAACTGCTCAGCCACTATGGAATCCCCCTGCCTGAGGCGATGTTTGCGGATAGTTCTGAGAAGGCCGTCGAGCTGGGAAACAAGATAGGGTTCCCGCTGGCGATGAAGATCGTGAGCCCCGACATCATCCATAAATCCGATGCAGGAGGGGTTAAGATAAACCTGAAAGACGAAGCCGGGGTGCGCGAGGCCTTTGATGAGATAGTAGGGAATGCCGAGAAGGTCACGGCAAGGGAAAGGATACTGGGGACCCTCGTCTCCCCCATGGTCCCCTATGGACAGGAATGCATCATCGGGATGATCCGCGATCGCCAGTTTGGCCCTGTGATCATGTTCGGCCTGGGGGGAATATTCGTCGAGGTATTGAAGGATGTCTCCTTCAGGGTGGCGCCCTTGTCGCATGAGGATATCGATGAGATGATCGAAGAGATACAAGGCTACAAGATATTAACCGGCATACGGGGAGAGAAGCCGAAGGATATCGATGCCGTCAAGGAGGTTATCGGGAAGCTCTCCCGGATCGCCGTTGAGAATCCCGAGATCAATGAGATCGATCTCAACCCGGTGATCGTTCATGAAAAAGGCGCATCCATCGTGGATTCCAGGGTGATCCTCGGATGAAACGAACCGCAGACCCACGCAGACGGATATAGATGTTTTGTTCGGCCGACCTGGCCGAACAAAAAACTCATTGATTATTCTATGGATATTAACAACATAACTTATGCGATAAATGGTGCTGTGTTTGAAGTAAATCGGGTCCTTGGCCCTGGCTTCCTTGAGAAGGTATATGAAAATGCCTTGCTGGTTGAATTACGAAGACGTGGGCTCAAGGCAGAAAGTCAGGTTCCGATCAAAGTCCTTTATAAAGAAAATGCGGTAGGCGAATATATTGCAGATATAGTTGTTGAAGACAAGGTGATAGTCGAGCTCAAGACTGTCGAAACGCTTGATAACGTTCATGAAGCCCAACTATTGAATTATTTGAAAGCGACAGGAATAAAAGTTGGACTTTTAGTCAATTTTAAGCATCCTAAGGCTGAGATCAAAAGGATGGTTCTAAATTTGTCCGAAGGACATGACACTCAATAGTTCCGCTGAAAGCGGAACTATTGGTCTGCGCGTGTCCGCGGTTAAAAAGAAAGGAATCAGCAATGGAGTTTGAATGCATCATCTATGAGAAGCAGGGAGGAATCGCCACCATCAAATTGAACAGACCTAAGGTCTTGAACGCCATGAACAAACAGCTATGGCTCGATTTTCAGGAGGCCCTTGAGGACGTAAAGAACGACCCTGAGATAAAGGTCCTGATTATCACCGGCGAGGGAAGGGCCTTTTCCACAGGGGCTGACCTGAAGGATTCCAAGGACAGAACCATAGAGCAGTACCGGGACTACCTCGTCGAGCTCCAGGAGACCTCGAGAAAGATCATACGATTTGAGAAGCCCACCATCGCTGCGATCAATGGCTATGCCCTGGGCTCAGGGTACGAACTCGCCCTCGCCTGCGATATAAGGATTGCAGCGGAGGAGGCCAAGATCGGCTCCCCCGAGGCAAGGGTGACCTCATCGGTAACCGGCGGTGCCATGAGGCTGGTGCAGGAGCTCATCGGCCCCGGGAAGGCGCGGGAGCTTCTCTTTACCTCGGAATACATTGACGGAAAAGAGGCCGAGAGGATCGGTCTGGTAAATAGAGCGGTTCCCCTGGAAGGCCTCATGGAGGAAGCAAGGCACATGGCAGAGAAGATCGCCGGGAATGCCTCCTTTTCCATCAAGATGATCAAAAAGGGCCTCAATATGGCGCGTGACGGGGTAAGCCTCGATGCGTTGATGGACTTTGAGATCGAGGCCTGCCTGGCGTGCGTGTTCACCAAAGAGCGTCAGGAATCCCTCAAGGAGTTCGAGGAGCGGCAACGCAAGTAATTGGCACAAGGCCTGCAAACGGCGAATGCTCTGTGCAGGCCTCATGCGGTAGAATTTGCTTGTTTTTGTCTGCTTCGATGCATATAGTGCATTTGTATGATTGCAGTGTAGGAGGCGATCTTCTTTCAGCTTCATACAGACGGTTTCACAGGACCTTCGATGTACCGAGGGCCGTCCGACTCCCCCCCAAGGAGAGTCCTTTTCCCCGGCGCCGGCGACCACCAATTTCGGCCGCCCCAGGGCATAACCGGCGTCTGGTGCCCGAAAAGATACCTTCCCGCTAATGCCGCCATCTCCCATTTGTCGTCCAATCACGAATATCCAAAAAAGAGAAGCGGCACGTTAACGGATCGATTTTGGTCCAATGATTATCTCTTACTGGCAGCCGGTACGTCAGGCATACGAGAAGGGGCTTCAGGTCAGGGAGTCCACAATAACCAGCGATTACAGAAAGGAGGCCACATCGATGAAAGCAAAGGGCATATTTGATTTCATGGGCGAGAAAGGCCTTACGAGCCTTGAGATTTTCTATAGTCGGAGACTGGATGAATTCCTCATGCGGGGCATGAAGGAGTGGGACAACAACCTGGATTTCAGTGCCTATGCCTGCGATTTCACCTACCTCGATATTCTAACCCAATACTACAGGGGGATCGGCACGAAAGAGGTGGTTGCCGGTCTTGAAGAGATCAGCTTAGGAGAATACCTAGGGCGGATTGAGCAGTTGATGAGACAAGGCAGGCATGAGGGTATTGAGTTCTATTACCATAGCGCCAGGGATATCAGAGCAGCCTTCTGCAAGCACAGCGTGACCTTGGGTCGTAATAACGGGTTCCATGCCATCAGGGCAGGGGCCATGCGGCGGCATGAGCTTGACGAGCCCGAGCTGGATGTCATTACCGACGGCCTGAACCTCTCACGGGCCATGACTTACAAAAATGCGGTGGCGGCCATACCCTTCGGCGGGTGTAAGACTGTTGTACAGTGCGCACCGGTCAAGCTGGATGATTATGAGGTGATCGGGTTTCTGAGCTATGTTGCGGACAGGACCCGGAATTTCCCCGGGGCAGATATGGGATTAGAAGAGGCCATGGTGGATGTGATTCACGAGCGGTTCACCAGGAACTTCGTCGGCGGTACCAAGAGCCCCCTGGTTTCGACCGGTACCCCCACCGCCTATGGTGAGCTGTGCTCCATAAAGGAGGCCTGTGATTTCCTGTACGGTAACAGCGATCTATCGGGGAGAACCGTCGCGGTGCAGGGGCTGGGTCACGTGGGTTACCCACTCGCCGAGTATCTGCTGAAAGAGGGTGCCCGGCTGATCGTCTCCGACATAGAAAAAGCCAAGGTAGAACAGCTTCAGCAGAAGTACGGCATAGAGCGGGTTATGGAGGTACCCCCGGATGATATCTATACCATTGATGCCGATGTCCTTGCTGCCTCTGCCATGGGAGGGATAATCACCGAGGAGAGGATACCTCAGTTTCGATGCAAGATCATACTAGGCTCGGCCAACAACCAGCTCAAGGCAACCAGCAAGGAAGAAGAGATAGAACTGGCCAAAAAGGTTGCCGATGCCGGAATCCTCTTTGTTGTGGACTGGGCACACAATACGGGGGGGGTCATTGCTGCGGCCCTCCTGTGGCAACTGCAGGATGAGGCCAGCGAGGAACAGTTGAAGCCGAGGATTGAACTCGCCTGCCGCACCAATTTCAGGAAGCTCCTTGAGGAGGCAAAGGAAGCAGGGAAGACTCCTACAGAGCTGGTATACGAGAAGGTGGAGAAGATGGTTTACGGAGGGTGAAAGTCAATTCGTATGAGTTTGACCGGTTTGACTGGTTTTATTAGTTTTACTGGTTGAAATGGTTTTATTAGGCTGCTGGGCTATATAAAGCTGGCTATGGCTACTATAAACACATTTGAAGATCTTGAATGCTGGCAAGAAGCGAGGAAATTCGTAGGGATCGTCTATAGATTGACGCAAAATGAATTATTTAGAAAGGACTTCGAATTGGTCAAACAGGCAAGGGGAAGCGCGATTTCCTCAATGGCCAATATAGCGGAAGGATTTCACAGAAACAGTACAAGAGATTTCTTAAGATTTTTGGATTAT
>Ga0307433_1001903_pt1 | contig 10517 bp, 8 predicted proteins | sample SalMarWE160210MG_FD_202166 | JGI IMG/M metagenome (GOLD analysis project Ga0307433, IMG submission 202166) | Salt marsh sediment microbial communities from the Plum Island Ecosystem LTER, Massachusetts, United States - WE1603-210 | ecosystem: Environmental > Aquatic > Marine > Intertidal zone >...
AATATTTTTGTAATAGCTATGTTAATATCAATAATTTCACCTTTAGTGTTTAATAAAATTATCCCATATGGAGAATTCTCATATAAATGGCGATACTTTTCTTCAGAATCTCGAAGTTCTTTGGTTTTTTCTTGGATGATTATTTCTTGCTCTAGATTAAGAATTCTCAATTTTTCTTCAGCTAATTTCCTTTCCGTAATGTCTCTTCCCGTCAAGATTCCTTTTACTTTCCCATCTCTATCTTTGAACGCTTTTCCTTTTACTTCAAACCATAAGAAATGACCTTTTTTATGTTTTACTTTCGTTTCAAGAATACCTTCACCTTCTTTCAAGCCTTTTGTTAATATTTTCAGTGCTCTTTCTCTGTCTTCAAGATTTATTAAATCTAAGACTGATCTCCCGATAATTTCATCTTTTGTATAACCTAAAATCGAGAAGAAGGGTCCTTCATTTGCATATTCAAATTTAAGATTTTGATTTATAATTGAAATTAAATCGTAAGCATTTTCTGTTATTAACCGATACATTTCTTCAGACTGTTTAAGCTTTTGTTCTAAGCTAAATTTTTCAGTAATGTCCCTTCCAATTCCAAAAAAACCGGCTTTTTTTCCCTCTGAATCATATATTAAATCGACTGAGCTTTCTATAATAATTGGAATTTTTTTTTTATTAAAGAATTTAAATTGAATAATTTGTTTTCTAATTTCTCTCATGAAAATCTCGTTATAGTATTCAAAGATCTTCTTTTGATTCTCTTCGTCAGTTAATTCGCGATAGTTTTTACCTAATAATTCCTTTTGAGAATAACCTGTTAACTCTTTAAAAGGCTCATTAAAAAAAGTAAAATTTCCCTTTAAATCAACTTCAAAATACCCTTCTTGAATACTTTCAATAATATTTCTATATTTTTTTTCTGATTCTTTGAGTTTTTCTTCTGCGTGGGTGCGATCTGTAATATCATTATAAGTCACTAAAATGCCTATAATATCTCCGTCAATATTTTGAAGTGGAATTCTATTGATCTCAAAATGCTTTTTTTCATTATTGAGAAAATTCCATGATTCTATCGTATGCTGATTTTTATTCCTGTTCATGACTCTTAATTCATTTTCTTGTATTGATGGAATTTGATTCTTTATCCAAGGTAATTCATCGTCTTTTTTACCAATTATGTCTTGGGGATTTTCAAGATCATTGATTAGAGCATAATTTAAGTTACAACCAATATAATTCAAATCCTTATCTTTCCAATATAATAATTGAGGAATATGATCAATTACTTTTTCTAGCATATCCCTTGTTCGTTGTAACGCTTTTTTCGAAGTTTTAGTTTGTAAAAGATTCCAAAATCTTATTTCAGGGAGCGTTTCAGCTAAATCTTTTAATTTTTCTACACGCTTGAATAGTTGCGTTTCTACTGCCTTAAAATCAGAAATATCCCTAAGAATTAGTAAGAATTTAATATTCGATTCATTATCGTAAAATTTCCTACCCTTTATATCAAAATAACAGTAATCAATACGATCTCTAATTCTAAATTGATCATTTGCGGTACCTGTTTCTTTAAGTTTATAAATAAATTTATTAAATTTTTTTAAATCGCGAATATGTACAAAATTTTGGAACTTTTTAAAGAGAGAATTGTAACCTAATTTTTTCTCGTGTATCGTAGAGTTAACATATTCACATTCGTACTTTTCATTGAGAATATAAATCAGATCATCAAGAGATTCATATAAAATATTACCAATATCGTATAACTTATTTGAAATGGCTGTCATCTTACCTCTAAATAAAATATTTTAATTAATTTTAATTTTGTAAATTTTTATAAGATTTATTACTTTTAATTATAATTAAAAGGATTTATGTTATATATTGAGTCAGTTATCATATTTATTTTACTCTGGTTTGAAATTAATTTATCATTTATTAAATTAATTTAGTGGTATAATTGTCTTTTATTAGAGTTAAATAATTATATGATAATTACCTTCGTAAAATTAGATAATAACTCTCATATCATTATGTCATTTGTAGAACCTTCATTTGAAATTGATGAAAAAGGACGTGTTATTTGTCAATATCACTCAAATTACTCCTTTTTTATGATACCAAATAAAACTATGCTTCAAGAAAAACAGATGGAGATTCTTTTAACTTGTAAAACATGTAAACATTATAACGATGATGATTGTTATTTTCCCCAAAATGTAATTAATAAAATAGAAATAGATAGAACAAAGAGACATATTTTTTCATGTAGATTTTGTGGTAATCAGATTGATAGGATGTTAACAGTTATGCAGAAACTTTATTTGAAAGAAAGATTTAATATTGAAATGCCATTAATATGTTGTAGTTGTTATGAGAGCCTAAAAAATCACAAATTAATTAAAGATTTTAAATTTCAATCGAAAAAAATAAAGATCAATCTCATTATTTCAATTTTAGGAATTATTTTCATGTATTTAACAAGAAATTTTTTTCTTTCGATGCCAGTGATCTATATGTCGATATGGTTTTTAATTATTTTATCCTTAGTTAGCTTTTTAATACAATACTTTATGAGCTTGAGTAAGCTAAATTCAATGAAAAAAGGGAAAGAATTTTTTAAAGCATATTTTTCTGAAAATAAAGAGCAGAATCAAGAATGAGATCTCTAATTCAATTTGCCTGCTTTTCCTCTGACAAATCTTCGCATATCTTCTTGTTTTTTGATAATTTTTTCAATTTCGACAGAATTTTTATTTGTTAAATAATCTATTTCTGGTACAATATTATATAAGATAAATAAATTTTTCGTTGATTTTGAAATCAATTCATCTGGAATATATTTCGGATTATTTTTGAAGATATCATACATGTTTTCCCAAACATCTAATATGTTCTGAAATGTATCTTTTGACTCAAAAATGGGTAAAACTCCTAAATTACTTATAGAGGTAATAGCTATATTTGCTTTCTTAACGGAAAATCGACTACCATTGAATGAGATGGCAATTCCACCCTCATCTCTTACTCTTTGAAGCATATTGATATCTGTAATCGAGTCTCCAATAGCAATTAATTCCGATATATCTACTCTATTTAATTCTGAAATCTCTTCAATTGCTTTCTCCTTACGCTTTCCTCCTCTAACTTTAATTTGGTCCATAATCTTCAAATAATTGTTATTTTCCTTATTCCAAAAGAAACTATTTAAATCATCAATAACAAAAGACAAATCATTTTTATGCTTCAAATATAAATAAAAGATATCATCAATTAAAATGTCCATTTCATCTTTAATAGAAGCCATATTGTTTTTTAATTCATCTATGTTTAAAGAGGTACAATAAATATGGTCTTTAGCGACATTCAAGACTTTACTAAATGAGTATGCAAATTGCTCATAACTAGTTGATATTATATAAATATCCCAAGAGTGTTGGAGTTTTAACATTAGATCTTGGCAACCAAGTAATAATCCAGAATTTTGATTAGCTAGATGAGTTAATTCTGTATTTGAAAAATAAGAAATATACAATGGTGCAATCAATCTTAACGTATCTCCTGGTTGATAATCAAGAATGCTTAATTTTTTTTTAATACCAGGTGTGTCGATAAGATAATCATCATAGCTAGATATCATGCTAAATAGAAATTCTATATTTCTTTTCGGGTTTTCATTTTTAATCTTTTTATCTAATACCTCACATAATTCCGCAGCAAAGTCAATTATGCTAATAGGTCCCTCTAAGTCCCAACAACATATATTTCTTTTCTTCAATCTTAACGCTCTTACAATTTGATTAACATAGGTTAGCTAAAGAAAAAAAGGAGGTTTAAATAATATTTGTATTAAGGATTTGTTAATAGCAAAAAATATGATATAATTTTGATATGAAAATAATGTTATAGATTAACTTTAAAAATATCGTGAATTGATTTTTCTTGACGTTCTTTATCAATAATACTTCGCCAATTGGGTTCAATCGCATTAAATGCCCGTTCGGATAATATTTTTAATTCTTCAATTTTGGAGGTTAAGAAGTATCCAATAAAAGGTAATGCTCTTTTATCTTTGATGTTCATTAAGCTTTCAATAATAATAATTACTCTTAATTTATCGAATTGCATATTATTATTTTTAAAGTAATCTATTTCTTCCTTTAGTTTATCGACTATTCTTAATGTTGCTTTTGGGTCTCCTATTCGACCTAAGGCTTCGATAATCTTATTAATAACTGCTGGATCTTTTTCTGATTGTAGAGCACGACATAATAGGTTTACTGCTCGACCATCTTTTAGAAAACCTAACTTTAAAGCGGCTTCTGCTCTTTTATTCCATCCTCTTCCCTGAAATAATTCTCTTATTAGCCCATTAAAGTTTTCATTGTGACTATTCCAATCCATTTTACTAAATAAAATTAATCTTGTTTATTTTATAACTTAATTCTTATAAAATATAAAACTTGGAGAGGGTGATAAATATCCTTAAGGAATAAATATAAAGAGTTATGATTCTAAAATTGAATTCATATGATTTATTCGCTTCTGTAATAATTTTTTTGTTCCCACATCCTTTCTATGGAATAATTTACCTGAAATACACTTCACTCCATGTTCAGCAATATTTTCAGCTTCTTCTAAAGTATCTGCAATCCCTAAAATGCCCATAGCACGAGAAGAAGTCGTATAAATACCTCCATTTTTTCGATAAACAGAAGCGTAATAATATTTTGCGCCTAACTTTTCAATCTTAAGCTGGTCAATATGTATTAATTCATCTTTTTTAGGAGAGGTAGGATAACCTTCAGGAGCTAGATATTTACAAACTGTAGCTTTTTTCATAAACTCTACACTTGATTTAAGAGTTCCTTCAATTATTCCATAACAAATATCAATAAAGTTTGAATTAAGTAAGGGCAAAATATTCATTGCTTCAGGATCCCCTAATCGGGCGTTAAATTCTACTAATTTAATGCTTTTTTTCGTTTTCATAAATTGCCCATAAAGAAAACCTTTGTAAGGTACGCCTGTCTCCTTTTTAACAGATGCAACTACTTTTCTCATATCACTTAGAGCAATTTCAACATCTCTTTCATCTATAAAGGGCATTAGGTGATCTTCCATCGAGTATGATCCCATCCCCCCTGTATTAGGTCCTTTATCCCCTTCAAATGCACGTTTATGATCTTGTACTAAAGGCGTTCCAACTACATTTTTACCATCGCAAAACGTCTGCAGAGTAAATTCTTCCCCATCAAATCGCTCTTCTAACAAAAAAGGCCTTTTTAATGCAATTAATTCTTGACAATAATCTAAAATATCCTTTCTAGAGAATAGATGATCACCATATACTTTTACTCCTTTGCCTCCCGTAAGTCCATCCGGTTTGATTACAATATTCTCATCACCAACCTCATCCAAATATTCAATAACTCCTTGCAAGGAGTTAAATCTTTTGCTTTGAATATTTGAACCAATATTATACTTTCCGAGAAGATCACGCATAAATATTTTAGATCCTTCAAGTTGAGCTGCTTCTATACGTGGACCTACACATGGAATCTCGTTCTTTTCTAAAGCATCAACAATTCCTACTACTAGCGGTGCTTCAGGACCTATCACAGCAAAATCTATCTTATTTGATTTGCAATATTCGGTTATTTCTTTAAAATCGGTTTCAGAATGAATTTTTACTTTTCCTTGACTTAAATCATCCAAACCAGCATTTTTAAAACTCATAAATGCAAATAGATTAGCTCCACTGTTTACTAATGCTTCACCGATTACATGTTCTCTTGCTCCATGCCCAATAATTAATACATTTACCATAACTATTCAACTTCTAATTTTTTATTAATACGAGTATCAATTGAAATAAAAATTTTTAATATTTATAATATATATAATAACATTATTTTGAGTGTATCTAGATCAGAGACTATTATTAACCTAATTATTAACCCAAAATTATTCAAAAATATAATTTGAAAAAATCAAAAAAACTCAATTCAGAAATTTGATAAAAAGAGAGTAAATTTTTTATTTAACTTAATTTTGTGCCACATTTCGCACAGAATTTCGCGTCCGAAGGTAATTCTGTTCCACATTTAACACAAAACTTAGTCTTGGTTGTTATCTCTTGTTGTGCTTCTTTCTTTTCTTGAACATTAGAACCACATTGGGGACAAAAGGAAGCATCAATATCAATTAATTCATGACAGAAAGGGCAATTAACTTTCGAAGTACCTGCACTAAGAGGAGGTTTAGAAGTGGGCAGAGAAGTTTTTTGGGTCAATGCGACGTTACCTACTCTCACCTCAATGGGTAAATTAATAGCAGGTCCTGTTTTTGTTGAGAGTGAAGCAGTTAATTGAAATATTCCTTCTTCTTTAGGTAAAATGGTGAAAAGTCGAGTTTTAACACGACCACTAGGAACTCCACCATACCATTCTGATTTGATTAATAATCGAATTTGTGGAGGACCAGTAATTCTTACTCTTGCTTGTGGGAGATAACTCTGGCTTGCATTAAATAAAGTAATAAAAAACTCTTTTTTTTTATTTGGAAATGCGTATACAGCCTCTGCATCATTTTTTAATTTTAGAACAATATTAGGTTGAGACATGATGAATATATCAGAAAATTTAATATATAAGGTTTGTTTTGAAAAAACCTTGTTGAGATAGAATAAGATATCTTCTAATATATAATAATAGGGGTCCAATATTTCTTAATTGATATTTAATAATCTTATATATTATTTAATCGAATTATTATTAAAATATTGAAAATTAATGATAGAAAATGTCTGAAGATAAATATAAAAAAGCAGCACAAATAATAATAAAAGCTGGTGCGCTTCCCTTTCCTCTGAATGATACATTAGTCAGTATCGTAAAAGAAATGATTGAGGAACATGAATTAGATTTCATCTATGCGTTTAAAAGAAAGTCTTCTCAAACATTAGAAGAGTTGCTAAAAACAAGTAAAATGTCAGAGGAGCAAATCATCAAGAATGTGAAATCACTAGCAAAAAAAGGGTATATTTTTAATCAACCTAATTCTAACGGGGTTATGGTTTATAGATTAATGCCCTTAGTAATGGTTGGCGCTTTTGAATATGCATTTATGAAGGAAATAAACTATTCTCCAGCTGAGAAAAATCTTGCTGAATTGTTTGCAAACTATTTTAACGAAGTGGGAAGTTTCATTCAAATGAATTATGACACAATTGTTCCAATATTCGAAAAAATGCGTCCCTTTGACAGAACCTTACCTATCTTAGAAAAGAATATAAATGGAAGCGAAATTCAAATTCAAATAAACGAAGAACTACAAGTCCCTGAGGAAATAATTGTTCCAACTCAAAGGATCGAAGATTTAATTAACAAATTTGATGAGATTGCTGTGGGACATTGTTTCTGCCGAAATCATAAGGACTTACTAGGGGAATCATGTAAACAAACTAATCTGAGAGAAAATTGTTTTACGTTTGGAAAGTCAGCTAAGTATGTTTCAGAGCAAGGATTTGCTAGATTAGTCTCAAAAGAAGAAGCGCTTAAAATCATGAGAGCATCTGAAAATGATGGGTTAGTTCATAAGGCATTCCATCCTCATTCAGATATTCAAAAGGATGAAACAAGTATATGTAACTGCTGTAAATGTTGTTGTGGTACATTAGATTGGTGGAGAGGAGGAATAACAGCAATGATTAATTCAACCAATTATTTATCATCGATTGATGAAGGATTATGTACTGGATGTGGTATTTGTGTTGAAAAATGTCCTGTGGAAGCAGTTCATCTGAATTCAGAAAATATAGCAAAGGTAGATAAAAATATTTGCATTGGGTGTGGTGTATGTGCTCACTTTTGCCCTGAGAATGCCGTTAGTTTAATTGAGGGAATGAGAAAAGTATATGTTGCTCCTCCAAAACTCAATTAACTTTCTCTTTTTATTCAATGTGCATCTTTGATTTAAACATTTCAATTGTATCCGAAATTTCATTTAGTTTTAGTTTGAATTCTTTAGGCAGCATTTTTTTAAGCTTCTCAAAATTAGCAATTATTTCTTTAAATTCGTCAATCCATAGTTTCATTAAGATCTCGTTTTCTCTTCCATCTATTTTATCATGAACCTTTTTGGTTACAATTTTCTCAATTTTATCTAAAAGCTTATTTTCATTAACTGTATATGAGATTTTCAATACATCTTGCTGATTCTTTACATATTCCAGTTCTTCTAATACGTTGGTTTTATGTTTGTAAAATTCTTCATTGAATTTATTGATCATGGACATAATAATCTCTTCTTGGGTCTTAATGGTTTCCTCAATCCGTTCTTTCATTTGTTGTTGGGCAGTAGCGATTTCTGTTTTTATGGCATCAATTTTTGCTTCTAGTTTTGTATATTTTTCACCAAAATTTTGTTGATCTTGAGAGTCTTCCTCATGTAATTTTTCTGTTTTTGGAATCTTTTCTCACCTTTATCTATTCTTTTTCAACTGTATTTCTTATATTAAAAAGAGAATTTAGTTTGGTTTCAAAATCATCTTTAAATCCATTTAGTTCATTATTTACTAAATCAATTTTATTTATTAAATAATCTATAGGAGTAATTTTTAAACTTAAGATTAAATCTTGAACTGAATTTAAATTGTTATTGAACAGCTTAATTACATTTGTTTTAATTTTATCGTAAATAAAGAATTCTTCTGGAAAAGTTATATTTGCTTCCTCTTCTATTTTAATTTTTTCTCTTTGTTCGACTTGCTTAATGACCTTTTTGACAATTTGAGGAGTAATTTTTTGTTGTAAACTGTTAGAATCAATATCTTCTATATTTATGAGTAAACTATATAAATCCTTCTCATTCTTCCTTAGAATAAGTAAAAATTCTTCACTTATCCCTTGAATTTGTCTTGATTTACTTTTCTTTTCTATTTTTTTTAAAAACTCATATACTATTAACTCAAATGCTTCAGAAAGGTTATCTTGGGTTTTTGCAGAGACAAATATAATTGGCATATCATTGATTCCATATTGACGAATACTGTTGAGTAAAATTTCAGAATTTTCAGGTTTAACTAAATCTGATTTATTACCTATTAAAAATCGGATTGAATAGGGAGATAGTTGATCTAATGTTTTTAAATACGTTTTCTTTAATTCAGAGAGGGTTTCTTTTGGATTAGATAAATCAAATACAAGAAAAACAATATCTAAATTACTAAAATAAGCAGGATTCAATGGATTGAAGCTTTTTTGACCTCCAATATCCCATATATTAATTCTAATTTGGTATTTATCTAATTGATATTCTTTTCGGACTATATTAGAGCCGATTGTAGGGATATAAATATTTGGAAAATTATTATCAAGATATAGGTTCACTATTGAGGTTTTACCAGAATTCCAATACCCTAGTATTGCCATTTTTAGATTAATTTCTGAAACAATCATTATTTCTTTAGATGATTAAAAAATCAGTAATTTAATTAATTATAAAAAGAGATATATTTAAATCTGACTTGATATCTTTAAATTCTTGAAATCTTATTCTTATTTTTATGAAAAATACTAGATTTAACCAAAAATGTTTTTAAAAAACAATAAAAGCAATAATTATTTGCAATACTTGAAATTTAATTGTCAATTGAAATTTACTTATGATTAATATGGCAACAGAGACAGATAATTTAGGAAGTTTTATTAACATGTATGAAGATACCTTAGATGAGAATGATTTCCAGAGCTTAAAATTTTATAATGTTACAAAAGAATACAAAAATATCGTAGCATTAAATAAAATCTCCCTAACTCTTAAGAGAGGGGACATTTTTGGATATATCGGACCAAACGGAGCTGGCAAAACCACAACTATTAAAATTATTGTAGGTTTAATCAAAAACTATGCGGGTGAATACTTAATCAATGATAAAATAATTATAAAAAAAACTAATAATCTTTTCAATATATTAGGTTATCATCCACAAGATACAGGATTCCAAACATGGAGAACGGTTAATCATGCTCTTTATACCCTCGGAAGGCTCTCTGGAATTAATAAAGCTACACTTAATGAGAGAATTCAAGCGATATTAAAATTTGTGGGTCTTCAAGAGTTTAGAGATAAAAAGATTAAACATCTCTCAAGTGGAATGATTCAAAAATTACGTTTAGCACAAGCACTATTAAATTTACCAAAATTACTTATTTTAGATGAACCCCTTTCGGGTCTAGATCCTGCTAGCAGGTTTCAGATTAAATCATTAATCAAGAATTTAGCACAAAAAGGAATAACGATCTTATTTTCATCACATATTCTTAATGATGTTGAAGATATTGCTAGTAAGATAGGAATTCTTAACCAGGGACATATTATGAAAATTGGTACGCCAACTGAATTACAAGATGAATTTCAGTTAGGAAATATTATTGAAATCATATATGCTGAAAATTCAAACCATTATGTTGAGCTTGAATCTATTAAAGAGATAGAGAGAATCGAGAAAATCTCTAATA
>Ga0307433_1001906_pt1 | contig 10505 bp, 5 predicted proteins | sample SalMarWE160210MG_FD_202166 | JGI IMG/M metagenome (GOLD analysis project Ga0307433, IMG submission 202166) | Salt marsh sediment microbial communities from the Plum Island Ecosystem LTER, Massachusetts, United States - WE1603-210 | ecosystem: Environmental > Aquatic > Marine > Intertidal zone >...
ACTGAAAGTCGGGGGGATGAGGGGCGAGTGAAACTCGCAAAGGGCCACTGAAGTGGCTCGCGCGCTCAGCCCCATTTGTCATTCCGAGCGAGCGAAAAAGAGTCGAGGAATCTCGCCGTTTTCACGGCACAACGGCAACGGCGAGACCCCTCGACTTCGCTCGGGGTGACACACAACAAACGGCCTCACTGAAAGTTCACCGCCTCAAAGGCGGTGGGGTTAAACCAGGTGCACGGAACCTAAGCGGCGCTGTAGGATTAGTTGCTGTTGTTTGCGGCGGGGGGATTGGCGTCGGCGTCGTCTTCCGCGACGGCGATGTTGTTGTAGTCGAGGAGCGTGCCTTTGGCTCGCTCGAGGTCGGCCAGGCTGATCATGTAAGCCGTCATGGCGTCCATCTCGCGCACGACGGCGTTGGCCAGGTCGCGTTGAGCCTCGAGAAGGTCCTTGGCGAGTGCGGCTCCGGCGGCCACGTTGGCCTGCTGGTCGTGGAGGGTCTGTTCGGCGGCTTCGCGGGCGGCGCGGGTCGCCAGGATCGCCTCTTCGGCCGCAGCGAGGTTGCGCACGGCGGCGATCACGTCCAGAAGGATCGCCTGACGCGTCTCCTCATGCTGCGCCAGGGCCTGAGCGCGTTCCAGGCGGCTGCGTTCGTGGGCGGCGACCCGGGCACGGTTCCCGATGGGCACGCGCAACTCCAGACCCACGATCCACTCGAAGAAGTTCGTCTCGAACTCCTCGTCCACGGCGCCGTCCACGTCCGGGTCCAGGCCGGTCACGGTGTAGGCGCCCGCCAGATCGAGTTGCGGCAGACGCTGGTTGTGGGCGACGCGTTCACGGATGCCCGCCTGCTCCAGTGCCGCGTCCACCTGCTGCATCTCGGGCCGCGAATTCATGGCGGTCAGCATACTGGCCTGGAGCATCTCGCGGCCGACCGGGATCGGCGTCGTCATGGGCCGGTCCGAGGCTTCGAGGACGAGGGGTTCCTCGAGCGGCAGGTCGCGGTCGTTGATGAGACGCTTCAGCCGGTCGCTCGTCCGCGTGAGCATCAGGCGTGCGGCCACGAGGTCGGCCTCGCGGTTCGTGACGGCGCTGTCGGCCAGACTCAGGATGACGCGCTTGCCCTTGCCCTCCTCGAACCGGCGACGGGCGATGCGTTGGTTCTCGCGGGCGGCCGCAAGGGCCTCGCCCAAGGCCCCGACGCGCGTCTGGGCCATGACGAGTTGCCAGTAGGCACGCTCGACCTCCAGCAGCGTGTTCATCACCCGGACCTTGAACTCAGCCAGGCTGATCGTCTCGTCGAGCCGGGCCAGCACGATGGGGCTCTTCGTCACCGCCACCCCGGCCCCCCGGAGCAGCGGTTGCCGCACCGTCAGGCCGAGGCCGGAGGCGTACTGCGGGTTCGGCGCGAAGAACATGCTGTTGGACTTCAGGTACGTCCAGTCCTGGGCCAGCGTGACGGTGGCCCCGGTCGGCAGGAGCGACTCGACGCCCGTCTCGAAGTCCCACTCCTTGCCCAAAAGCGTCGTGGCCCCGGCGAGCAGTGTGCCGGCGTGCTGCCGGACGCGGCCGAGGGCATTGTTCATGAACCACGACGGGTCGAACAGGGCTTCGGCCTCGACAACCGTCGTCCGGGCAATCGCCGGACCGAACCGTGCAATCTGCAGACCCACGTTGTTCACCAGCGCGCGACGCAGACACGATTCGAGCGTCACCGGCACCCGGTCGGACCGCTTGGTCAGCGGGTCCACGAACCCGGCGAGACGGGCAGGGAACGTGGTGGGGCCGCCGTTCGGCGCCTTGGCGGCGGGTGGGTTCTTGGCGGCCTCTTGGTCGGCATCGGCCCTGCCGGCGTTGGGTTTGGGGTCGGCGCCGGCGGGTGTCGAGAGGGCGGCGAAGCGGTTCGGCCTTGCGTCGTGTGCCGCTTCCGCCCCGTCGGCGGCTCGTTGGGCGTACCAGTCGGTGGCCACGTCCGCCACCGCCGAGAGGGTGTGCCGGGATTCCTGCGCACACCCTGCGCCGGCGGCCGCCATGGCGCCCGCCGCGAGCATCCACCAGTGCCTGCGAAGACCCCGTCGCATCCGCTTGTGTTTCCCCGGCCCCGCTCCCGAAAGTTGACGTAGTGTAACAATTGCGCCGGGTGAATCAATCAGAAAGTGGCCGTCCGGCCTCGCGGGGCGTGGCAACGATTTTTGGCATGGGACGATTTCCTGCGGCTTGGCCGTAGCGCCGGGGTTTAGTACGTGTTTAGCGTGCTCTCGAAGCGATGTCATTTCGACCGAGCCCTCGCCAAGGGCGAAGGCGAGCGGAGCGCTGTACCCCGAGTGCCCGCAGGAAATCTCGTCGTACGGACACGGATAACGGCGAGATTCCTCGGCTCGCTTCGCTCGCTCGGAATGACAACGCTAAACACGTACGGGCTGTTTCCCCGGCCGGGCAAGGGCCTCGCTGAAAGGTCTCATAGCGTCGTAGTACTACGCCTTCCCGTACAACTCCAGCATCTGCCGGGCCATCGACGCGAGGCGCCGGCGCAGTTCGGGCGGAGAGATGACTTCGACTTCGGCACCATAGCCGAGGACCCACCACACAATCTCCGAGAGACCGTCGACGGTGGCGCGGAAATGGACGCGCCCGTCGTCGTCCCACGAGATCTTCTGGGTCCGGTGCCAGGTCACCTCGGCCACGTTCGGGCTGATGAGGGGGCTGAACTTCAGGTGGACCTGGTACGTCTTCTCGCCTCGCATCAGGCGCCAGGCGTTGCCGAGATGTTTATCGAGCGTCAGGCCGGCCGGGATCGCGAACCGTCCCTTGGCGGGCTGGAGCATCTTGAACCGGCCCAGTTTGAACGTCCGGACGGCCCGGTGCCTCGACGACCGGCCGATGACGTACCACGCCCGCTCGCTGAACAGGAGCCAGTACGGCTCCAGGCGGGTCCGGATCTGGCCGGCGTCGTGGAACGAGATGTAGACGCCGTCGAGCGGATGGCGGTGCACGATCGCCTGTTGAACGGTATGGTAGGTGTCGCGCAGGGCGTGGTGCCGGGCCGCCGGCGTCGTACGCAGGCGCATCGTCCGGGCGAGCGTGCCGAGCATGGCCCGCATGCCCAACGGCAGCGACGCCTCGATCTTGGCCGCCGCGTCCCGGGCCGGTTCCAACAGGGGCAGTTGCCCCGGTTTGCCGAGTTCCGACGCCAGCACCACCAGCGCCAGGGCCTCGTCCAGGCCCAGGTTGATGGCCGGCATCAGCCAGGTCCCATGGATTCGGTACCGCCCGGTGGGGCGGTCGTAGAAGACCGGGATGCCCGCCTGTTCGATCGTGTTCAGGTCCCGGTAGATGGTCCGCCGCGACACGTCGCATTCGGCCGCCATGTGCGTCGCGTTGTACGGGCGGCCGGTCTGCAGCAACGTCAGGAGTTTCAGTACGCGGTGCAGCCGTCCGATGATCATGGTGCCTCCCTCGTCCGGTGCCCGCGTTATAGTACCACGTGACCGACACTATAGCAGGCGAACCAGCGGCCTCAAGATGGTAATTATCGACCGGCCGGAAGTGCCCCAGACATTGTACCCCCCTTGCGAAGATTCTGGCGGCGGGGGCGGCTGAGGGGAAAGCATGAGTTGGGTCTACTTTTGCGATCAAACGGGGCCGTTCCCGTTTGATCGGCAAAACATACGGGCACCGGAACCGTGCCCGGCAAGCGGCACGGCATTCTATACAAAACCAGACAGCGGGTTTTGTATAGAATATAGACCCAACTCATGCTTTCCCCTCAGCCTCGCCCGACCGCCGTGCCGGGAAAAGTTGCCACAGCCGGCTGCACCGTCCGCAGGGCAGGGCGAGAGCGTTTCGCTCACCACCTGCGCCGCCGCAGCGCCGTGGCCGTGAGGCCGAGGCCCACGAGCGCGAGCGTGACCGGTTCGGGCGTCGGGGCAGGGGGGGCCCCGCCCGCAAGCACGGCGCCTTGGGAAAGGAGCCAGGCGTTGTTGATCTTGTCGTAATCGTTGGAGTCGAGGGTGCCGTCGTAGTTGAAATCGCCGACACGCCACCGGAACCCGCCCGCCGGGACGGTCCCCTCGGCGGTCCACAGGAGCCAGTTCGTGTTGATGAGGTCGTAATCGTTCGTGTCTACCACGCCGTCGAGGTTCGCGTCGCCGTACCACGTGTAGTCGGCGATGACCTTCTCGCCGTCGTCGATCACGCCCAGGGCTGTCAGGCCTTGCACGTCTGCGGCCGCAGTGGTGGAGGTGATGCCGGTGCCGTCCCACGACCCGCCGGCCGAACCGGAGGCCACCAGGGCGGCGAGCGACTCCAGCGGGCTGGCGCCGTCGTAGGTGACGGTGAGGCGGCCCCCGGCCAGGTCGATCGTGCCGTCGCAGTCAACCGTGCCGTCTGCGTAGACCCACGCGCCGCCGGTCTCGATGGCGGCCCCGGCGGCGACCGACAGGTCGTGGACGTACAGCGCCTCGGAGAGCCCGTCGCCCTGGTTGTCGTGCAGGTCGACCAGCCGCACGTGACCCGCCAGCGTCTCGTTGCCGACTCGCATGGCGCCGAAGGCGAAGTTGTGCGTCCAGCCGGTGCCGGCGGCGCCGAGGTTCTTACCGGCCACCTCAACGTCGCTGCGCCCGGCGGCGCCGGGGCGTGAGACGAACTCGACCGTGGCGGTCGCGAGGTCGAACGCGGTCGCAGCGGTGGACTGGTTGTCGAATCGGCCCATCATCTGACAGGTGCTGCCGGCGTCGGCCACCAGGGCGCCGCTCGTGCCCACCGTCAGGTCGCCGGTCACGACGGCCAGGGACGGGTCCATGATGAGGGTGCCGTTGTCGGCGAGGTCGCCCTCGAAGTAGACGGTTCCGTTGACGGCCCGGATAGTGCCGTCGTTGACGGTGTCTCCGGCGATGAGGAGGTCGGCGTTTCGTATCGCCAGTTCAGCCCCCGGGTCGTTCTGGAGGTTGCCGACGATCTGGGCCGGACCGTAGAGGTCGATCAGCCCCTGGTTGGTCAGGTTGCCGGTGATGTTGCCGAAGCCGGTGAACTCGGCGTCGGCCCGGTGGGTGAGGTTCGGCGCGGCGAGCGTGCCGCCGAGCAGTGCGATCTCGGCCCCCGCCTGGTTCTCCAGGTCGCAGGATGTCAGGGTGACGCCGCCGCCGCTGCCCACCGTCAGGGTGCCCTGGTGATCGAGCGTCGCGGCCTCGATGAGCAGCGCCGTGTTGGGGAGGTTCTCCAGGTGCCCGACATTGGTGAGCGTGCCCGTGCCGCAGTAGACGGCCAGGGCGCCGGTCTCGGCCCGGATGACGCCGTCGTTGTCGATGCCCGCCGGTGCGTAGAGGCTGCCTGCGCCGGCGACCGTGGCGTCGGTGCTGTTCGTGAGCAAGGCGTCTGTGCCCATCGCCCCGCCAAGGAGACTGAGGCGGTCGTTGTTGGTGAAGGCGTTGGCCCACAGCGTCGCGCCGGCGTAGGAGCGGGCGTGGCCGTGGTTGGTGAAGGCGCCCTTGACTTGGAGGTTGCCTTTGACGTTCCAGACGGCGTCGGCGTGGTTCGTGACGTCGCCGTTGTAGTTGACCATCCCGCCGCGCACCGTCCACTCGCCCCGGTTGGTGATGGGGCCGTACAGGTCGATGTTGTTGACGTCGAGGCCGCCGATGTTTTCGAACGTGTCGAACTGAAGCCACAGCCGCGCGCCGGTCCAGTTGGTCAGTTCGACGAGGTACCCGGCGTCCGAGTTGGCGATGATCGAGGTGACGGTGTGGGAGTCGCTGACTTCAACGTAGTAGTCGTGGGCTTTCAGGTCGAACCGCACGTACCACTGATAGGTGCCGTTCTCCGGGACGATGGAGTAGGGCGTCCAGTGAGTCGTCTGTTCCCACACCCCGTTGTAGACGTTGGCGACGGGCGTCCACGAGGCGTTCCGCGGTGCGCCTGTTGCGCCGCGGGGCCCCGCGAACACGACGGCGAGCGCCGACAGGCCGATCGCGAATGTTGTTGCAGGACGTGTCATGGTTCTCCCCTTTCGCGCCCCCGCCCCGGTCCGGCCGAGAGGCGCGTCTGCAGCCCCGTAACTCTACACGATGATGGGCCGAAAAGCAAGCCGCCGACCGGACCAATGCGCTCCACAACACGCTTGACGCCGCCCCCCCTCTGTGCGCTACTGGGTGCAGCAGGCAGCAGGGCCGATGCCGTTCCAGCCCGGTGGCGTGGTTCGAGCCCGAGCGTGTGGTTCGATCCCGAGCGTGTGGTTCGAGCCCGAGCGTGTGGTTCGATCCCGAGCGTGTGGTTCGATCCCGAGCCCGGACCGGAAGGTCCGGGACATATCGTCCCACATCGCCCCGCCGCCCCGCCGGCCCCCACGCGCCGTCAGCATAAGGAAGCCGCTGTGACGCCGGACGACCCATCGCATCTGCCCCGCCCCGAAGCCGCCCGCCGCGCCGACGACCTCCGCCGACGTATCGAGCATCACAACTACCGCTACCACGTTCTCGACGACCCGGGAATCTCGGACGCCGCCTTCGATACCCTCATGGTCGACCTCCGGGCCATCGAAGCGGCGTGGCCGGACCTCGTCACGCCCGAGAGCCCCACCCAGCGCGTCGGCGCCAAGCCGCGAGACGGGTTCGCCACGCTGCCTCACGAGACGCCGATGCGAAGCCTCCTCTCGGTCTATGATGAAGAGGGGATGACCCGGTTCGCCGACACCTGCCGCAAAGAACTCGACGCTCCCTCCGTTCCGCTCGTGGCCGAGCCGAAGTACGACGGCGTCAGCATCGAGATCGTCTACGACGCCGGCCGCCTCGTCTCGGCCGCGACCCGCGGCGACGGCGCCACCGGCGAGGACGTGACCGCCAACGTTCGGACGATTGCGCAGGTGCCGCTGCGGCTGCGGGGGCGCGGCCGGGGCGTCGGCGTCCCGGACCACCTGGTCGTTCGGGGCGAAGTCTATATGGAAAAGGCTGAGTTCGCCGCCTTCAACCAGCGCCGGGAAGAGGCCGGCGGCAAGACCTTCGCGAACCCGCGAAACGCCGCCGCCGGCAGCCTCCGCCAACTGGACCCGCAGGTGACGGCCGGGCGTCCGCTGCGCATCTTCTTCTGGGAAATCGCCCCATCCTCCACGTCGCGGCCTGAAACGCAGTGGGAAAGCCTTCGGACGATGCGAGACCTGGGCCTGAAGACGTGTCCGGAGTCGCAACTGCTTGCCAATGTACCAGATGCGCTTGGGTGGCATCACGACCTGGAGGCCCGCCGCGACGAGTTGGCCTATGAGATCGACGGCTGCGTCTTCAAGGTGAACAGCCTGGCCGATCACGGCCGGTTGGGGGTCCGGGCGGCGAACCCGCGGTGGGCGGTGGCCTACAAGTTCGCCCCGCGACAGGAAACCACGCGAATCGTCGCAATCAACACCCAGGTTGGCCGAACCGGCGCTGTCACCCCCGTTGCCGTACTCGAACCCGTCCGGATCGGCGGTGTCACGGTCACCCACGCCAGCCTCCACAACCAGGATGAAATCGACCGCAAAGACATCCGCGTCGGCGATACCGTCCTCCTCGAACGGGCCGGCGACGTTATCCCCCACGTCGTCCAGGTTATCACGGACAAGCGGCCGCCGGGCAGCAAGAGATACCGTCTGCCCGCAAGGTGCCCCGTGTGCGGCGGCGAGGTCGTCAAGCCGCAGGGCGAGGCCGTCTCGCGATGCACCAACAACTCCTGCCCGGCCCAGGTCAAGGAGAGCATCAAACACTGGGGGGCCAAGCAGGCCCTCGCGATCGACGGTCTCGGCGACAAACTCGTTGACCAACTCGTCGATACCGGCCTCGTCCGCGACGTGGCCGGCCTGTACGACTTGGCGGTCGAACCGGTTGCCGGCCTCGAAAGGATGGCCGACAAAAGCGCTTCGAACGTTGTTGCGGCCGTGGCCGGGAGCAAAGCAGCCCCGCTGGCCCGCGTGCTTCACGGTCTCGGCATCCGCCACGTGGGCCGGGCCCTGGCCGACACGCTGGCCGCCGAATTCGGCTCACTCGACGCCCTCGCCGGCGCCGACACCGAACGTCTCCTGGCAGTGCCCGACGTGGGCCCCGAAGTGGCCGCCAGCGTCGTCCAGTGGTTCGCCAGCCACCAGAACCGCGCCCTCATCGCAAGGCTTCGCGCCCACGGAATCGACCCGAAAACGGACCAGGGACCCGCCGCCGGCGGCCGTCTCGAGGGCAAGACCCTCGTCATCACGGGCGAACTCCAGGCCATGACACGCCAACAGGCCGAGGAACTTGTCCGTCGAGAAGGCGGCAAGGCCACCGGAAGCGTCTCGAGCAAGACCGACTACCTCGTCACCGGCGCCAACCCAGGCCTCAGCAAGACCCGAGCGGCCGAGAAGCACGGAACCGACGTCCTCGACGAGGACGCCTTCCTCAACCTGGTCGGCCACCGGTAGGGCGAGGCGCGGGGTCGAACGGTCGGTCCGGGCAACTTGAGCCGCCTGATGCTCTGCCCCAGCGGTCAGATTCTTGCCCCGCCGAGGTCCACTATCTTGGGGTTATGATCGTAACAGGCACTGGATATTGGGCCTCCGGCCTTGGCCTGTCGATTTTTCGATGCAGTTTCTCCCCGGAGCGATATAATGGGCCTCGACGAATCACCCTCAGGGTACGTGTTTAGCGTTGTCATTCTGAGGCCCGCTTGCGGGCCGAAGAATCTCGCCGTGGTCTTTGCTGTTTCGTCGTTTCCACGGCGAGACCCTTCGCTTCGCTCAGGGTGACAGCCACAACCGACACGCTAAACACGTACCCCTCAGGAACGTTGGGCCTATGGCTCTGGAAAACCTGGCATCGGGATGGCCTATCGCCCGTATCTTCGGGATCACCATCCGCGTCCATCTCAGTTGGATTATCATCTTTCTGCTCCTGACGACCACCCTGGCCGAGGACGTGCTTCCCTTGAGCAACCTGGCGGGCGGCGGGGCGTGGTGGGACGGTCTCGACGTGGCCGACGAGATCGCCGTCTATCAGCATGCCCATCCGGGGCCGAGCGACGAGGCGGTCGCTCGCCGCTTCGGCATCGTCCTGTGGCCGCCGTGGCAACGCTGGGTGCTGGCGGTCGTCGGCGCGTTGGGTCTGTTCGTCTGCGTCCTTGCCCACGAACTATCGCACAGCGTCGTGGCGCTGAGCGTTGGCATCCGGGTTGAAGGCATCACGTTGTTCGTTTTCGGCGGGGTGGCCCGGATTCGCGACGAGGCCCGGTCACCCGGTGCCGAGTTCAAGGTGGCCGCCGCCGGGCCGCTGATGAGCCTGGCTTTGGGCGGCTCGTGCTGGGTCATCCACTACCTCTTGGGCGGCATCCTTCCGGCCCAGGCCGCCGCGCTGATTTACTACTTTCTGTTCATCAACCTCGCCCTGGTCGTCTTCAACCTGCTGCCCGGTTTTCCGCTGGACGGCGGTCGTCTGCTGCGGGCGGCGTTGTGGAAGATTATCGGCGACCTGCGGCAGGCGACGTTCATCGCCTCCATCTGCGGACGGATCCTGGCGGGTCTTCTTATCGTTGTCGGCGCCGTGCAGTTCCTGTCGCTTGGAACGATTCTGGGCAGTCTCTGGTGGGTCGTCATCGGCCTGTTCCTCTGGTTCGCCGCCAAGGCCAGTTATCGCCAGGTGGCCCTGCGCGAGGCGTTCGCGGGGCTGACCGTCCGCGATGCCGTTCGGGCCGATGTCATGACGGTGCCGCCCGGCCTGACGCTCGATCGCCTGGTCAACGACTACATCTATGCGTATCGCCTCCGCAGTTTCCCCGTCCTCGACGGCGAGACGCTCGTCGGCATGGTCAGCCTGAGCGACGTCCAGACCGTGCCGCGAGGCGGGTGGCGGTGGCGGACCGTCGCCGAAGCCATGCAGCCGGCCCGAAACGGAAACGTCGTCGCTCTCGACGAGGACCTCATCTCGGTGATGCGCAAGATGATGCAGCACCGCCGCAACCAGTTGGCCGTGGTCGAGGCAGGCCGTTTCGCGGGCGTCATCACGCAGGACGACATGCAGAGCCTGTTCGAGATTCGCAAAGAACTCCGCGACACGCGGATACCGCCGCACCCCTGACGCACGGGGCACATGAGGCAGATCGTCCAGGAACCGAACGATGCAGGCCATGGCACACGAAGCCGCGCTCTGGAAACCCGCCCCAGGAGGTGCCGTCGAGTGCTTCCTGTGCGCCCATCGCTGCCGTATCGCTGGCGGCAAGCGCGGCATATGCCGGGTCCGACAGAACGTGGGCGGCCGTCTCGTCACGCTCGTCTACGGCCGCGTCATCGCCCGGCACGTGGACCCGATCGAGAAGAAGCCGCTGTTCCATTTCCTGCCGGGGTCGCGGGCCTATTCCATCGCCACCGTCGGGTGCAATTTCCAGTGCGGATTCTGTCAGAACTGGCAGATTTCCCAGTGGCCCCGCAGCAGCGAAGCCGAGATGCCCGGCGACACCGCCACCCCCGAACAGATCGTTGCTGCCGCACGACGGTACGACTGCGCGTCCATCTCCTACACCTACACCGA
>Ga0307433_1001909_pt1 | contig 10493 bp, 7 predicted proteins | sample SalMarWE160210MG_FD_202166 | JGI IMG/M metagenome (GOLD analysis project Ga0307433, IMG submission 202166) | Salt marsh sediment microbial communities from the Plum Island Ecosystem LTER, Massachusetts, United States - WE1603-210 | ecosystem: Environmental > Aquatic > Marine > Intertidal zone >...
CGGCAGCTTCCGGCAGCCCGGGCAGCGGCACCGGCGGCACCTCTGATTCCATAATAAAAGTGGCGGTTCCCGTGGTGATACCATCAGTAGCCGTTATAACATGGCTCCCGGCAGCGCTGGGGGGAACTATAAAGGCGAAGTTGAAATTGCCGTTAGTGTCGGCGGTGGTAGTTTCCGTAGCGATAACCTCATCGCCTTCATTATAAGTAATGGTAACCGTCGCCCCGCTTGCAAAACCAGTACCATAAATAGTAAGCTCCATACCGGCATGGCCGGGGGAGGCGGCACTGGTAACCGGGCCCAAGCGGATACCGCCCAGCACCACCAGCTGGGCTTCAGCTTTATTGACATACCTGTCTGAGGCTACCACATTTATGGTGGTAGGGCTCTCATAGAGGGGGGCGCCAAAAACACAACTAAAACTGCCCTTAAGGTCAGTCTTAATATAATGCGGGTTAGTCTCAACTCTATTGCCGTCGAGGGTGAGGGTAATGGCATACTCCGCTCTGAAACCGGCGCCGATAACCTTTACCTCTTTGCCCCCTTCCTGCTCGGCTGGAACCAGGGTTATCTTAGGCTCCACGGTGAACACCGCCTCGGACTCATTGCCCGACTCGTCAGCGACGACTATGGTATGCTCACCCATGAGGCTATCGGGAATTATAACGGCGCAGGTAAAATTACCATCGCTATCGGTCATGATATCGCCGCCTGCTATGGCAATATCATCATCCTCATATTCAACAGCAATTGCCCGCTCCGGGCGGAAGTCGGCGCCGCTAATCTCAATCTCATCGCCCACCGAGCCTTCTTCCGGGGTCAGCCAGATTTCACCCTTGATTACGGTAAAGGTGGCAATAGCCTCTATCTCCTTAGTGTCAACACGAGCGGCATAAACATAATACTCGCCGCTGTGCACATCTTCTTCACGTTTGCCATCCTCCAGCCGGTCAGGCACCCGAAAACCGCTGGTACCGCTGGCCTCGTAGTAAGCCCTGACATGGTTACCGATTTCATCGCCGATATCGGCTTCATCACTGGAAAAGTAGATGCGCACCGTCACGATGAAATCAGAGACACTGACGTCAACGTAGTCTCCGATTTCGCCCTCATCGGGGCTAACACCGACTGACGGCTCTGCCGCCGACACAGCACCGGAAGTGATTCCTAACAGCAGGAAAACAACCATGCTTGATGCCACTAGACGGTAAATTTTGCTGTATTTCATTCTAACCTCAATAATAGATTCCAAAATGACTCCTGTCAATCACTCTTTTCTCCTACTCTACTGCCAGTCATCGGGGATTTATATCGGCTTTGGCTATGTGCTATACTGTGTTCAAGAGTGAAGACGATGGGAAATCTGACAGCCTCTATCCAGAAGCAGGTGGAACAGGCTATCACCATCCTTAAACGGGGGGGCATCGTTGCCTGTCCCACAGATACCGTATATGAGGTGGGCGCCGCCATCAACATCGAGTCGGCAGTGGAGAGGGTCTTCCAGATAAAGGGGCGGCCGCACAGCCGGGCACTGCCCATACTGCTGGCCGATAAATCTGAGATAGCCGAGGTTGCCAAAATGGTGCCTCCGCTCGCCCGGCGCCTGGCCGACAGATTTTTTCCCGGCGCCCTGACCATAGTGCTGCCCAAGGCTGATTCGGTTTCCGATATTGTCACCGGCGGACGTAAAACTATAGCCATAAGAATCGCTGACCACCCCATTCCTATCGCTGTTGTCCGGGGGCTGGGGGTTCCCATCGTGGGCACCAGCGCCAACCTGAGCGGCAGCCCGAGCGCCCTGACTGCTGAAGAAGTCCGCGCCCAGCTGGGCGACCGGGTGGACATGATTATTGACGGCGGCCGGTGTCCCGGCGGCTGGGAATCGACCATCATTGATTTGACCGGGGAGACACCGCTGATTCTGAGAGAAGGGCCTATATCATCAGAAGAACTGAGGGAAGTATGCCCCAGCCTAGCCCCGGCTTAAGGAGGTTAACTAATGCGTATTGCCATCGGCTCTGATCACAGAGGGGTAGAATTGAAAAAATCGATTATCAACCGGCTTGAAGAAACGGGGCATAGCTATAAGGACTTCGGCAGTTATAACACCGAGTCGGTGGATTTTCCCGATTTTGCCCGGCAGGTGGCGGAGGGGGTGGCCGGGGGCAACTTTGAACGCGGTATCCTCATCTGCGATACCGGTATCGGCATGTGCATCGCCTCTAACAAGGTGAAGGGAATCAGAGCCGCCCCGTGCTACACCGTCTTCAACGCCCGCCGCGCCCGCCAGCACAACGACGCCAATATCCTGTGCCTGGGGGGAGGCGAAAAACAGCTGCAGGACCCGGTAGCGGAGATAGTCGACGCTTTCCTTAATACCGAGTTCGAGGGGGGGAGACACCAGCGCCGCATTGACAAGATTAAGGCCATGGAGGGCTAAAATAACTACCTCCAAGGAGAGGGAAGTTGACAATAAATAGGAACTGTGCTATCTTATCTGGTAATGAATACGCAGAATCTAATACTGGTACTTATTGTTATGAAGCAAAGCCCGTGAGTGGGGTTTCGCCACAACACGCCGTCCCCACGGGACGGCTTTTTTTATATAATTTTATATAATAGGAAATAAAAAATGAAAAGCGACGCTGTTAAACGAGGTATAGAGAGGGCTCCGCACCGGGCGCTAATGCACGCGGTGGGCTGGAGCCGGGCTGAAATCGATAAGCCGCTTATCGGGGTCATCAACAGCTTCAACGAGATTGTCCCCGGGCATATACACCTGCCCCAGATTGCCCAGGCGGTTAAGGCGGGGGTTAGGAGCGGGGGCGGCATCCCCTTTGAGGTCAATACTATCGCCGTCTGCGATGGCATTGCCATGAACCACCCGGGCATGAAGTACAGCCTGCCCAGCCGGGAGCTCATCGCCGATTCGGTGGAGATAATGGCCGAGGCTCACGCCTTCGACGCACTGGTCTTTATCCCCAACTGCGATAAGATAATCCCCGGGATGCTGATGGCAGCGGTGAGACTGAATCTGCCGGCTATCTTCGTCAGCGGCGGCCCCATGCTGGCCGGGCGCCGGGATGTTAACGGCAAAGAGGAAAGGGTGGATGTTAGCACTATCTTTGAGGCGGTGGGGCAGGTAGCCGCCGGCAGGATGAAGCCGGAGGAACTGGAGGAGCTGGAGGAAGTGGCCTGCCCCGGCTACGGTAGTTGTTCGGGGATGTTCACCGCCAACACCATGAACTGCCTGACCGAAGCCCTGGGCATGGGTCTGGCCGGCAACGGCACCGTCCCGGCGGTTGATGCCCGGCGGCTTGATTTAGCCAGAAGAGCCGGAGAGCAGGTGATAAGGCTGCTTGCCGAGAATATACGCCCCCGGGATATTATTACCCGGGAGGCGGTTGATAACGCCTTTGCCGTTGATATGGCGCTGGGGGGCAGCACCAATTCCGTCCTGCACATCATGGCCATAGCCCACGAGGCCGGAGTTGATTTCCCGCTGGCTAGGTTGAACGAGATAAGCCGGCGCACCCCTCACCTGGCCAAGATGAGGCCGGCCGGCGACTATCACCTCGAGGACCTAGACCGCGCCGGCGGCATACCGGCTGTGATGAAGGAGCTAAAAACGCTGTTGAACCTGAAGGTGAAAACGGTTGCCGGGAAAGCGCTGGGCGATGTTATCGCCGACAGCAAAAATAACGATAAAGCGGTTATCCGCCCCTTTGCTCAGCCTCATTCCCCTACCGGCGGCCTGGCTATACTTTTCGGCAACCTGGCGCCTGAGGGAGGGGTGGTCAAAAGGGCAGCCGTCGCCCCGGAGATGATGTCCCACCGGGGAGCAGCCAGGGTCTTTGACTCCGAAGAAGAAGCCACTAAGGCTATTATGGATAAGAAAATAAAGGCGCAAGATATAGTGGTCATCCGCTACGAGGGGCCTAAAGGCGGGCCGGGGATGAGGGAGATGCTCACCCCGACCTCGTTGCTCAGCGGTATGGGTATGGAAAAAGAGGTGGCCCTTATAACAGACGGGCGTTTCTCGGGGGCGACGCGGGGGGCGGCTATCGGCCATGTTTCCCCCGAAGCCGCCAGCCGGGGGCCTATCGCCGCCTTAAGGGACGGGGATATAATCAAAATTGATATTGAAAACTATAAGCTCGATGTCGAGCTTTCTGATAAAGAGATATCCGAGCGTCTGGCAAAACTGGCCGAGTTTGAACCCAGGGTCAGGACAGGTTACCTGAAGCGCTATGCCGAGAAGGTAACCTCAGCCAGCACCGGCGCCGTGTTTACTAGATAGGGGGCTATTATGAAATTGACCGGGTCACAAATGATATGCGAGAGTCTGGTGAAGGAGGGGGTGGAGGTTATCTTTGGTATTTTGGGCGGAGCTCTTCTGCCCCTGTATGATGTCCTCCCCCAGTACCCCCAGCTGCGCCATATACTGGTACGCCACGAGCAGGGAGCGGCCCATGCCGCCGACGGCTACGCTAGGGCTACCGGCAAGGTCGGCGTGTGCTTTGCCACCTCCGGCCCGGGGGCGACCAACCTGGTAACCGGTATCGCCAACGCCTGCCTGGACTCGGTGCCGATAGTGGCTATAACCGGCCAGGTAGCCCGACCCTTTATCGGTAAGGACGCCTTCCAGGAGGTGGATATCACCGGTATCACCCTGCCCATCACCAAGCACAACTACCTGGTAATGGACGCCGCTTCACTACCGGAGATAGTTCAAGAGGCCTTTCACCTGGCCAGAACGGGGCGGCCGGGGCCGGTGCTTATCGACCTGCCCCGGGATGTCCAGATAGAGCAGGCGGAGTTTAACTACCCGGCCAAGATTAGCCGGCCCAGCTATAAGCCGATCCTGAAAGGGCACCCGGCCCAGATTAAGAAGGCGGCCAAGCTGATAAACGAGGCTAAGAAACCGGTGATTATCGCCGGGAGGGGAGTTACTATCTCCAAAGCCTATGACGAACTGAAAGAGCTGGTGGAGCAGGCCCAGATACCGTTGATTACCACGCTGCTGGGCATCAGCTGTTTCCCCGAGTCTCACGTTTTGAGCTATGGGATGCTGGGCATGCACGGAATGGCTTACGCCAATATGGCGGTCGATGCCGCCGACCTGATTATCGCTATCGGGATGAGGTTTGACGACAGGGCTACGGCCAAGGTGAGCGCTTTCGCCCCTCACGCCCAAGTTATCCATATTGATATCGACCCGGCGGAAATCGGCAAAAACGTACGCGTTGACGTGCCCATAGTCGGTGATGTGAAGACGGTTCTCAAGGAGCTGAATAAACAGATTGTGGCCACCAAACATATCGACTGGGTCCGTCAGCTAGATGACTGGCGCCGGGAGCACCCGTCAACGACCATCCGGGACAGCCAGGGTATCCTGCCCCAGTACGTGGTTCGCCAGATTTATGAGGTAACTAACGGTGAGGCGATTATCGTCACCGGGGTGGGGCAGCACCAGATGTGGGCGGCCCAGCACTACTGGTACGATAAGCCCAATACCTTTATCTCGTCGGGGGGGCTGGGGACGATGGGCTTTGGCCTGCCGGCGGCTATTGGGGCAAAAGTGGGCTGCCCCGACAGCACCGTCTGGTGTATTGACGGCGACGGCAGCCTGCAGATGACAATACAGGAACTGGCCACTATAGCTCAGGAGAAGGTGGCGGTAAAGATAGCCGTACTGCATAACGCCTACCTGGGGATGGTGAGGCAGTGGCAGGAGATGTTCTACGGTAAGCGCTACGTTGCCACGCCGCTGAGCAGTCCCAACTTCGTCAAGGTTGCCGAAGCCTACGGCCTGCCCGGATTGAGGGTGGAACGCCGGGAAGAGGTGACACCGGCTATCCAGCAGGCAATGGCCGAGCCGGGGCCGTTCCTGATAGACTTTATCGTCGAACCGGAGGAGAATGTCTATCCGATGGTGCCGCCGGGGGCGGCTCTAGCCGAAGTCCTTGAGGAACCGAAAAAGGGAGCCAGACCTAAAGCGGTCAAGGACTCGGCCAAGCTGCCGGTGAGCAATATCTAAGCCGGGAAGAGAGGTGATACCATGCCCAAGCATATTATAGTCGCCCTGGTGGAAGATAAGCCGGGGGTGCTCGACCACATGGCCAGCCTTTTCCGCCGGCGAGGCTTCAATATTGAAAGCATCGCTGTTGGGCATAGCGAAGTGCCCCATCTATCGCGGATGACCCTGGTCGTCAATGGAGCCAACACCATGGTGGAACAGGTCAGGAAGCAGCTGGACAAGTTGGTGGATGTGGTCAAGGTCTCCGATATCACCAGCGATAAGGTGATTACCCGGGAATTGGCTCTGATTAAAGTGAAAGCAACCTCATCAAGCCGCAGCGAGATTATGCAGGTCGTAGACATCTTCCGGGCTAACATAGTAGATGTCGCCGCCGATTCGGTGACCGTTGAGGTCACCGGCGACGAGGCTAAAATCGATTCCCTGCTCAACCTGCTGCGTGGTTTCAGCATCAAGGAATTGGCCAGGACAGGGCGTATCGCCCTGACCCGGGGTGAAGCCAGCCCGCTACCGGTAAAAAAGCCGCCCAAGGCCCAAGGGCGGAACCTGACTAAATAAAATAATAAGGAGTCTGACGATGGCAAAGATATATTATGATAGAGATTGCAATTTAAAGCTGCTAGAGGGCAAAACAGTGGGTATTGTCGGCTACGGCAGCCAGGGACATGCCCACGCCCAGAATTTGAGGGACAGCGGCTGCCAGGTGATAGTGGGTGAAGCCAAGGGAACACCGGGCTGGAAGAACGCCCAAAAGGCGGGCTTTAAGGTGATGACCGCCGCCGAGATGGCCAGGGAAGCCGATATCATTGTGATGCTGGCCCCGGACAACCTGCACCGCGAAATCTACTACAGCTCCATTGAAAAGGGGCTGGCCAGGGGCAAGACGCTGATGTTCGCCCACGGCTTTAATATCCACTACGGGCAGGTGGTGCCCCCGGCTAACATCGATGTCACCATGATAGCCCCCAAGTGCCCCGGCCATATGCTGAGGCAGGTTTATACCGAGGGCGCCGGGGCGCCGGCGATTGTAGCCGTGCACCAGGATGCCTCGGGCAAGGCTACGGCTACCGCATTAGCTTACGCCAAGGGCATCGGCTGCGGGCGGGCGGGAGTCATCGAGACCACCTTTGCCGAGGAGACCGAGACCGACCTCTTCGGCGAACAGACGGTGCTCTGCGGGGGGATTTCATCGCTGATAAAGGCGGGGTTTGAGACCCTGGTGGAGGCGGGCTACCAGCCGGAGATAGCCTATTTTGAGGTCTGCAACGAGCTCAAGCTCATCATTGACCTGATTTACCAGGGGGGGCTGAGCTATATGCGCTATTCGGTGAGCGATACCGCCGAGTACGGCGACTACACCCGGGGGCCAAGGGTTATTGACGAAATGGTTAAAGAGGAGATGATGGCCATCCTGGGCGAGATTCAGGACGGCACCTTTGCTAAAGAGTGGATACTGGAAAACCAGGCCGGGCGCCCGGTGTATAATGCCTTAAAGCGTATGGACGAGGAGCACCCGCTTGAGCTGGTGGGCAGAGAATTAAGAGAGATGATGCCCTGGCTCAAGAAGAAGTAGGGGGATGGGTTGGAAAGAAAAAGTAGAGCTTTAATTAAATATTCCGCTGAATTTACCCTTGCTGGGAGGGATAAACTCATCCTTATTAGCCCCTCTCCAATATAGGGGAGGGGTAAACACGGCCGGCGGGGAAGAGATTTTCCCTGCCAGAGAAATCCACTTATCAAGTCTTTTCTCCCAGGAGGATACTATGAATAAAGTAATAATCTTTGATACCACCCTAAGGGACGGGGAGCAGGCGGCGGGGGGCACGCTAAATGCCCAGGAGAAGCTGGAGATAGCCCGGCAGCTGGAGAGGCTGGGCGTTGATATTATCGAGGCTGGCTTTCCCATCAGCTCACCGGGTGATTTTGAGGCGGTAAGCCTCATCGCCAAAGAGGTGCGCAAGCCGATAATCTGCGGGCTGGCCCGGGCTCACCCCGACGATATAGACCGTGCCTGGGAGGCCGTCAAAGGGGCGGCCTACCCCCGGATACACGTGTTTCTATCGTCATCGGATATACACCTGGGTTACCAGCTCAAAAAGAGCCGTGAGGAGGTGCTGAACACCGCCAGGGAGATGGTGGCCAGAGCCAAGAACTACACCGACGACATCGAGTTTTCCCCGATGGACGCCAGCCGCACCGAGCCTGAATACATCTACCAGATACTGGAAGCGGTGATTGACGCCGGTGCCAACACGGTGAATATCCCCGATACGGTGGGCTATGCCATCCCCGGTGAGTTCGGCAACCTGATTGAGGGCATTATCAACAATGTGCCCAATATCAACAAGGCCGTCATCAGCGTTCACTGCCACGATGACCTGGGGCTGGCCGTGGCCAACAGCCTGGAGGCGGTGAGACGCGGAGCCCGTCAAGTGGAGTGTACCGTGAACGGCATCGGGGAGCGGGCAGGCAACGCCTCCCTTGAGGAAATTGTCATGGCTATCAAGACCCGCCAGGACTTCTTCTCCTTAAGCACCAAGGTCAATACCAACCAGATATATAAAGCCAGCCGACTGGTCAGCGACCTGACCGGCTTTGTCGTTCAGCCCAATAAAGCCATCATCGGTGCCAACGCCTTCCGGCATGAATCGGGAATACACCAGGACGGCGTCATCAAGATGCCGATAACCTACGAGATAATGGACCCTAAAACGGTGGGCATACCCTCCTCAAGCCTGGTGATGGGCAAGCTAAGCGGGCGGCACGCCTTCAAAGAGCACCTGGCCGAACTGGGCTACAGCCTGAACGAGGAGGACTTCAACCGCGCCTTTAGCGCCTTCAAAGAGCTTGCCGATAAAAAGAAGGGGGTCACCGACCGGGATATCGAGTCCATGATTGCCGAGGAGCAGCGCACCGTTTCGGAGGCGTATCACCTTGACCGGGTACAGGTCTCCTGCGGCGACCGGGGTATTCCCACCGCCGCCGTCAGGCTTATCGGGCCCGGCGGTGAGGCGCTGGCTGATGCCGCCTTGGGCACCGGCCCCGTTGACGCCGTTTACAGGGCTATTAATAGAATAGTGGGTGTGCCCAACGAGCTTACCGAATTCACCGTTAAATCGGTGACCGAGGGTATTGACGCCATCGGGGAGGTGCTGGTAAGGATAGATAGTGAGGGCATAACCTACACCGGGCGGGGCGCCGATACCGATATTATCGTCGCCAGCACCAAGGCCTATATGAACGCCCTTAACCGGCTGTTAGCTACTAAGAAAGGAAGCTGATATTGACTCTAGTCGAGAAGATACTGGCCGAACACAGCGATAACAAAGAGGTAAGCCCTGGAGAGTTCATCAACGTCAGGGTAGACATGGTCTTGTCTAACGACATTACCGCCCCCATTGCCATAAGGGAGTTCAAGCGGCTGGGAGTAGGCCGGGTCTTTGACCCCAATAAGGTGGTAATGGTTCCTGACCACTTTGTCCCCAATAAGGACATCGCCTCCGCCGAGCAGGCCAAGCTGATGCGGGAGTTCGCCCATGAGCAGGGGATAATCTACTTTGAACTGGGCGAGATGGGCATCGAGCATGTGCTCCTGCCCGAGCAGGGGCTGGTGCTGCCAGGGGAGGTGGTTATCGGGGCTGATTCTCATACCTGCACCTACGGGGCGCTGGGCGCTTTTGCCACCGGCATGGGCTCAACCGATATTGCCGCCGCAATGGCCACCGGCGACATCTGGATGAAGGTGCCCCCTACCATCAGGCTGGTCTACCACGGAAAGTTGGGGGAATGGGTAGGTGGTAAAGACCTGATACTGTACACTATCGGCGATATCGGCGTTGACGGCGCTCTCTATTCGGCCATGGAGTTTGCCGGCGAGACTATAGAAGCCATTTCCATGGACGGCCGGTTTACCATGGCTAACATGGCTATTGAAGCCGGGGCTAAAGCCGGTATCTTCGGCGTGGATAACAAGACGCAACTTTATGTAAAATCGAGGGCCGAGCGCCCCTACCTGGTATATGAGCCGGATAACGGCGCCGGATACTCAAAAGTCATCGAGTATGATGTCTCCAATATGGAGCCCCAGGTTGCAATGCCCCACTCCCCGGCCAATGTCAGGCCGGTAAGCCAAGTGGAGAACATAGAAATCAACCAGGCAGTAATCGGCAGCTGCACCAACGGCCGCATCGAGGACATGAGGATTGCCGCCCAGATTTTGAAAGGCAGAAAGATACACCCAGGGGTGCGCTGTATTATCATCCCCGGCTCACAGCAGGTATACCTCGACGCTCTGGTTGAGGGGATGCTGGGGGTATTTATTCGGGCCGGGGCGGTGGTCAGTACCCCCACCTGCGGTCCCTGCCTGGGCGGGCATATGGGAGTGCTGGCTGACGGCGATAAATGCATCTCTACCACCAACCGCAACTTCGTCGGGCGGATGGGCAGCACCAAG
>Ga0307433_1001911_pt1 | contig 10490 bp, 4 predicted proteins | sample SalMarWE160210MG_FD_202166 | JGI IMG/M metagenome (GOLD analysis project Ga0307433, IMG submission 202166) | Salt marsh sediment microbial communities from the Plum Island Ecosystem LTER, Massachusetts, United States - WE1603-210 | ecosystem: Environmental > Aquatic > Marine > Intertidal zone >...
CCCGGACGAAGGCGTCGCAGGACCGGATGCCCGGGATGCCCCAGGCCCGGCGTCCGGTCTGCCGGTCGAGCGCGAGCAGTCCCCCCGCCTCGCCGGAATCGACCACGTGGAGCAGGCCGTCATCGGCGGTCAGGGGGCTGCAACCTGCTGCGATCCGTGTCCAGCGCGGCAGGCCGGTTGAGCCGTCGAGGGCCCGGACCTCTGTGCCCCTGAGGTAGATGCCGTCTTCAGTCGCCAGCAGATGTCGCGGCCTCGGAACATCCCGCCTCCACCGCACGCGTCGGGTGTCCAGGCCGACGCAAACGAGGCGGCTGGTCAGACCATGGGTGGGGCGTGCCACGTAAGCACACCCGCCGCCGATGGCCAGCAGCGGCCGCGACGGTAACGTGTCTTCGGCCCCGAGCGGTTGCCGCCACACCTCGTCTCCCGATTCCGTCTCCATGCAACGCAGTGCGGCGCGGGTTGCAACGTACAGCCTGCCGCCGTCTACGCGTGCGGGAGAGAGCAGGCCTTCATCGGGAAACGCCCGCGTCCAGACCGCGCGGCCCGTGGTCGCGTCGAGCAGGTGGACGGTGTCGCCCGCCACCCAACAGACGCGGTCCGACGGCAGCGACGCCGGCCGGCACGGACCCTGGAACCCGCGCGACACCTGTCCACGATAGCGCCACAGGGTCCGTCCGCTTGTCGAGTCCAGGGCGATCAGGTCGAGGGTTCGCCGGTCCGGACGGGTCAGGCAATAGACGCGGTGTTGGTCTGCGGCCAGATAGCCGCGGCTCTCGAGCGGGGACTCCCAGATCAGCCTGCCCGTCACGACGCTGACGGCGGCAACGTGATGTCCCGCCTCGCCGCGTCGCACAAGGTACATGCGCGGCCCTTTGACGACGACGCCGGCGGCCGGCGACGACGGCACGGCCAACGCGCCGCCGAACCGCCACTGTTCAGCAGAGGCCACCTGTGGCGCGGCGGGGCCGGTGGAATCGCCCGGTTCGTGTCTGGACAGATAGCCGGCGCCGACGGCCAGCAGCAGCGTCGCCGCCGCCGCGCTCAAGCCGAACCCGACGCGCCGGCCCCACCGGCGGCGTCTCGCCGAGCGGACCTCCGCCCGCACCATCGCCTGCGTGGCCGCCTCGAAGGCCGCGCGGGGTGCTGCACCACTTGCCGTCGACCGCAGTCCGACAATCATCCGCCGGTAGTCATCGCAGACCGCGCGGCAGTTTGAACAAACGGTAAGATGGTCGGCCACCTCGGCCTCAACGGAGGCCGGGAGGTCGCCGATCACGTACAACTCGAGTTGCTCGCGTGCCTTGGCGCAGTTCATGGTCACCACACACCTATACTGTCGCCCGCACGGCCGGGGGACAGCAACTTCGGTGGACGCCGCGGAATCGGCGTCGCCGCGAGCGGCCTATGCCGGCACCCCGCTGCAAGATCGGCTTGTGGCGAAGAGCGGCCGTCGCCCACGGTCTCGCAGAATACCCTGGCTCCACGACGGCCCCTGACCTGAAGGAACGGAACCCGCCGGCAACGGTCGGCCTGCCCGTACCGGTCAGCGTGTAATCTCCAGGCCGAAGATGAAGTTGCATCCCGGTTCGTTCAGGCCCGACCCGTGAATGCGGTAGCCCTCGTTCGTAACGTTCTCGACGGCAAAGGTGAGCGACACGTTCTCATCAACCCGCCAACCGGCACGCAGAGAGCCCACGGCGTAGCCGGGCGTGCCGCCGGGCGGGATGCGGCTGGTGTCGGCGGCGTCGCGGGTCGAGAGGTTGTGCTGGTTGTCGGCCCACGTGAGGGAAGCCTCAGTCCAGAACCGGCCCCGAGGTTCGTCCCAGCGGACGCCCACCTGCGCAGTCGTCGGCATCAGGCGATCCAGAGGCTCGCGATTCGTAACGGGTGCCGGCGTCGGGAACGTGTCGACCTCGCCGTCGATCCACGTGAACGTGCCAAAGACCGTCCACTCGGGACAGAAGCGCCACTGCGGAGCCAACTCGACGCCCTGAACGAAGCCGTCACCGGCGTTCTGCTTGGTCACCTCGTTGCTACCGCCGATGACCACACCGGTCGGCGTTCGAATAATCATGTCGCGAATCATCGTGTAGAAGTAGGCGAACTGCAGATCGAACGTCTCGTAGCACGCTTTGGCCCCCGCTTCGTAGGTCAGAAATCGTTCCGGGTCGAGGCCGGGCGACGGTGTCTCGATCTCGTTCGTCCGGGCCGTGTCCAGCCGCGCGAGGTCGGACAGGTTCGGCGCACGGAAACCCTGGCTTACGCCCGCGAAGACGTTCCAGTGGTCGTCGGCATCCACGTGATAGACGGCGCGGCCGCTGCCGATCAGGACTTTCCACTCATCGGCGATGCGCCTCTGGAGACCCGTCGCGGGGTCCTGGACGCCGTCGGCCCGGGCGTGGACAACCTCGTAGCGACCGCCCAGGATGAGGTCGAGCCGGTTGCACACGGGGATCGTGTCCTGGACGTACAGGCCCAGCAGATCGTAGTTGGCGTCGTCGCCGACGGGGCCCTGGATCGCGTTCCGCGAGGAGAAGGAGTTGACGTTGTCGTGGTAGAAGTCGATGCCGTACGCCAACCGGCCGGCGGGCGTGTCGCTTTCGAGTTGCAGGAACGCGCCGAGCGTACCGACCTCGAAGCCCTGTGTGTCGTACCGGTTCGCGGTGCGGACGCGGCGGCGGGTCTCGTTCTGCTGATGCCACGAGAGGCCGGCATGAAGCGCGTCAAACCAGGAGCCGACGTCCTCGGCGTGCAACTGGAGGTACGTCAGGTCGCGCCGCTGCCACAGGTCGCGCGACAGTTCACCGCCGCGCGTCAAGCCCTCCCACGTCAGGCCGTCCAGCGTCCGGTGGGTCCGCGGGACGGCGTACTGGCGGACGCTCTGGTGGGCGAAGACGAGGCGCGTGTCAGGATGCACGAACCACTCCGCCTTCAGGTCACCGTCCCACTCGTGGTATCCGGTCTCGTCCTGTGTGCCAACGTGGTCGCCGCCTTCGAGGTCGCCGAAGTGCTTGATCGATCCGCCGACGTACAGGCCGAAGATGCGGTCCCACGTGCTCCAGGCTTCCATGCGGCCGACCTGCGACCGCTCGGCGCTCGAGAGGCGGTACGAGAGGCGTCCGCCCCAGTTGTATCCGTCGCCGTAGGCGCGCGGCCCCTTGGTGATGACGTTAACCGTGCCGCCGATGGCGTCGGTGCCATAGAGCACGCTGCCCGGGCCCTTGACGATCTCCATCCGTTGGATCGAGAGCGGGTCCACCGTGTTCCAGTACTGGTTCGGTCCGCTGCGGAAGACCGAGTTATTGAGGCGGATGCCGTCGATCAGCAGCAGGTTGTGGAACCCGGTAAAGCCGCGAATGTACGGCGACCCCTGCCCGTGCCCCGTCTTCTGGACCATGACGGCCGGCACGTCGCGGAAGATGTCCACCGCCGTGCGGTACGACCGCTCGCCCACGCGCTGCTCGTCCACCGTGTGGACGACCGCTGGTGCGTCGAAGGCGCCCTCGGGCAACCGCGACGCCGTCACGACAATCTGCTGCACGGTACCGGTGGCGGACGGGGGCTGTGCCGACGCATCCTCCCCCGACCGTGCACGATCGACCTTGGTGGGTTCGGGCTGCTTCGCCGGCCGGGTTCCGTTGGGCTTGGGTACGTCGGCAGCGCTGAGCGGACGCGCCGCGGCGACAAGAAGGCCAGCCATTGCGGCCAGTAGGAGTGGAGCGGGGCTTGGTGACCTCATAGACCTCCTCGCTCTCCGTCCACGCCAGTGCCCGGCGGGTGGCCAAGCCGCCGCCTGGAACCGGCCTTCCTTCGGAGCGGCAAAACGGTAGGCTCAACACACAGCAGTCTGTTCACCACGCACTTATACGCCCGACCGGACGCCCGGGGGACAGCAACTTCGGTGGACGGCAAGAAATCCGCGTTACCGTGGGCGACCTATGCAGTCGGACCTATGGTGTGTATGGTCGCGCGGCAGGCCGTCCTGCCTGCCGCGTTCCATGCGTAGTGCCCAAGACTGGACACCGCGCAGGCCACGTTAAGCCACTCACCTCGGCCCGCTCAGCGTGATGCGGCCGGGCATCCTATACCTCCATGATGGCTGCGCACTGTTCGCGCAAGCGACGGAGACCTCGCTGGGCCCGCTTCTTGGCGGCCTCCCTCGAGATACCGAGGGCCACCCCAATCTCGTCGAACCGCATGTCGCTCACGACGCGCAGGAACACGACGTCGCGTTCGCCGTCCGGCAGAGGGCTCAGCATCTCCGCGACACCAAGCAGATCGTCGGCCGGCGGCGTGCGGCTGGTTTCGGCCCGGGTTGCGGCCTGTTGGATGAGGTCCCGCTGCCGGGTTCGTCGGCGCAGCATGTCTCTGCAGACATTGCGGACGATCGTGTAGAACCAGTGGGAGAACGGTCTTGCCGGGTCGTACTGCCGGCGGTTCCGGACAACGCGAAGGAACGCCTCCTGCACCGCGTCCTCGGCGAGGTCGGGGTCCGAGAGAATCTGCCGCCCGACCGCCAGCGCGGGCCCCGTGAAACGACGGACGATCTCCTCCATCGACTCGGAGTCGAGGCGCCTTCGGAACCGCGCCATCAGCCGCTCGCCGGAGATGTCGCTCTGGTCTCGCACGCTACCCGCCGCCTGCCTCCCTCAGCCCCGCCGCCGGACCCACCGGGTCCCGGGAAGCCAGACCGTTGGCCCGCGACACATCCCGGACGCCCCCGGCGCCCTTCCGAAAGTGCGCCGGCACCGGCTGCGTCACGTGTGGGGCCGGACGGAGTATACATCAGACCGCACCGGCACGCCAGCGCCTCATGGGGTGACAGGCTACCAACTCGATGCCCGGCAGGGAGAGCCTCCGGACGCTGTAACATCCCGCCAATCCACCGCGACCGGCAGACCGGCGTGGACCGCCTCTTCATCGCCGACGGCGCCAGAGCCCCCCCCGTCTCCATTTGCCGCTTGGGGCATTCGCCGAAGCGCGGTACGATCGCGCCACCGACAGACGGCCCCGGCCCTCCTCGCAGGCCGAGAGGCCGGACGCCTTCCTGCTGGACGATTGTACAGAAGCAGAAAGGATCGGCAAGATGCGGACGCACGTAAGGGTGGCCATGGTCTTCGTCGCGCTCCTTGTTTGCCAAAGGGGCGTCCACGGTGCCGAGTATTTCGTCAGCAAGCAGGGCTCGGACGCGAACGATGGGGCGAGCGGGAAAACGGCTTTCCTGACGATACAGAAAGGCGTGGATGCCCTGAAAGCCGGCGACACGTTGACGATCGGACCGGGCGAGTATTTCGAGAACGTGCAGCGCACCGATCTCGGCAGCCCAGACACCGATACCGTTGTCCGGGCGCAAGTTCCCGGCACGGCGGTGCTGCGCGGCGATATTCCCGCACCTGGATTCAAGAAGGTTGACGGGTATCGGTTTGTTTATGCCGCACAGTTCGACCGGAAGCCGAACGCCTTCATTGAGCATAACACAATGCACACGTTGGTCTCGAAGGCCAATGTCGCGGACCTTGAGTTCGATCCCGGATTCTTCCATTATGACGCCGCTTCCAAGACGCTCTACATCTCCAACCTGGATCTGAGCGCTCCGGACCGGTGTCGCTACACGGTGTCCGTGAACGAGAAGAGCGGCCTTGTACTCTACAGTCCCAAGCGGGTTGTTATCGAAGGATTGGCCGCGACCGGATTCCATCCCGGCTGGGGCATATTGCTTGGTTCTCCCGTTTCGTGCACGGTCCGCAACTGCGTCTGTTTCATGAACGTGGGGGGTATCGTACTGGAGCCTAACGAGGGCCTCGGAAAGGGAGATGGCGGGTCCAATAACGTGGTGGAGAACTGCCTGTGTTATGGAAACACCTTCGGCGGGATCGTGCGTTACGGTGCCAACAACGACGTCATCCGCAACTGCCACACGTACAGGAATGTACGCGAAGGTCAAGAGCACTTCGGCGTCATGCATTACTCCGGCATGACGGGACCGCTCCTCATCAAGAACAACATCTCCTGGGGGCATAACTTCAACTATTCCGTCAAGCAGGGCAACCAGCAGGAAAGACTGGAAAACTGCGTGGGGCTAGGGTACGTCCGGATCGCCACCGATAAGATGTTCCACAACGTGATCGGCGGCGGCAACGAGTATGACCGCGGTTCCACCAACGCGCCCGCCGACACGGTTCTCTTTCTGCGCGAAAAGGACTTGGATGAGGATTTCGAGTTCGCCGACCCGCTCAACCTCGATTACCGGCTTCAGCCCGATTCGCGGTTCCGCGGCACGGCCCCGGACGGAAGCGATCGCGGTCCGTATCCTTACGAGGCGAATATGTTTTACGTATCGCCCACAGGCAATGACCGAGCCGACGGATTGTCCATGCGCAAGCCCTGGCGTACTCTGGAGCGCGCGCTCAAGGGTCTGCGTCCGGGCGATACGCTCTACCTGACCGAGGGCGAATACGCAGCCGCGCCCTGGAACAAGGCGGGCAACGGGGAAACGCCGATCAGGATATGCGGCCGCGGCCGCGGGACGGTCATCGTCACGGGCGGACTCTCCCTGACCGGCGGCGCGGGGATTGTGTTCGAACGCCTGAATTTCTCCCACGGCGCGACTCTGAGCAAGAGCGGCGACCTGACTTTCAAAAACTGCACGTTTTTCGGCCGCGCCGACGGACTGAACGCGGACCAGATCGAGGATCTGAAGGTCACGCACTCGGTGTTTGTGCACGTGCCGTTGAATCTGAGGAAGAGCAAGGCCGTGACGCTGAGCGGAAACATTTACGCCAATGCCGGGAAGCCCGCCGCGCGGCTCGACGCCGTCGGCGCGATTCGCTATTCGGATTACAACAACTACCGCAGTACCGCGCAATCGTGGGAAGTCAACGGCGCCACATGGTCCTTCGCCGACTTGCAGCAGCGGCATGACCGTTACTCGCAGGCGCTCACGCCGGAATTCACCATGGAAAAGGGCGTGCCGCGCCTCGCGAATGACATTCCGTTCAAGAGCCTCGGCCCGGGCAGCACGGCGTTGGGCATTCATCACGAGTACGATGCCGCGCCGAAAGCCTTGGGCCTGGTCGGGCCGTTCCTCCGTTCGACGAGCGACACCACGGCCAATATCGAGTGGTGGACGACGCACCCGGCGACCTTTTCGCTGTCATGGGGCGAGACGCCGGACATGAAGAACACCGTGGGCAACTTCAGAGGTCCCGAACGGTTCAACACCTTCAGCCTGACCGGCCTCAAGCCAAGTCGCACGTACCATTTCCGCATCCGATCGGTGGAAGCCACGATCGAGGATGGTGCGCAACCCCTCCCCATCTTCCGGCCGGAAACGGCGCGCTTGTCCTTCACGACCACGGCGTCTGCCGCTGACCCGAAGGTGTACTACGTCGCGCCGCATGGGAACGATGGCAACAGCGGGCTCACCCGCACGCAGGCGTTCCGAACGGTCAACCGCGCGGCGGCCCTGGTGGGTCCCGGCGACACGGTCATGATCGCCGACGGCGAGTACAACGAGACGGTACGCATCCGCGCGGCGGGGACCAGGGAGCGTCCGATTACGTTTCGTTGCGTAACGGGCGAGAAGGCGGTTCTCCGGGCCGAGGACTTGGAACGGTCCTTCGAGGTCGTCATGAAGCCGGATATCCGGTTCGACGGCTTGTATTTCCGAGGACAGGATTTCTGGCGTGAGGGCTTCGTGGTGCGTCAAAGTCCACGCGTACAGATCACGCGTTGCCTGAACACCATGGTTAACGCCACCGAGAGCCCCGAGATGCTCGTCCGGAATTGCGTACTGCACGGAGGATGGACGTCGGTTGCGCTGAGCCGCTGCCCCGCTTCGCTCGTCGAGAACAACGTGTTCATTATGACGATACTGCGGCAACTGACCGCTGACGCGCCAACCGTTGCGCGCCGAAACATCTTCTGCGAGTGCGTCCGCAACAAAACCTCTCAGACACTGCTGGCGTTGTCGGGGAACGTCAAGGAGTCGGATAACTGTTTCTACTTGCGTTGGCCGGAGGAAGAAAAGCTGGCGGTCAACAACATGCCGTTGCCGCAGTACCGCGTCCGGACCGGCTCAAACGCATTCGCCGCCAATCCCATGATGCCGGGCACGCCGGGCCGATATCAGGGCTGGCAGCACGCCTCCGACAAGGATTTTGACGAGTTCTTCGCGACGAATCCGGAGTTGATTCTGCGGGACATCGGCTTGCAGCCGGAGGCGTTCGCCGACGTCCACCTGGGAGTAGCCAAGTGGCCGTACGACCGCGCTTGGGCGGAGAGATTCACCGAAGCCTCCAAGGCAGCGGCGGCGCTGGCGCAGGCCGGCAGGGATACCCAAGCGCTGGCCGCCTATACCAGCATGGCGGAGAAGTTGCCGTTGAGCGACCGGCTGAAAGCGGACGTCTTGGAGAAGGCATCCCTCTGCGCCGGGCGGTTGAAGAACTACGACCAGGCGATGAAACTGGCCAGGGAAATCCCCGTGGCCCCTCTCTCGATGCACCGGCAGATGCAGTTGATGCTGGAACAGAAGCAGTATGACGCGCTGCTGACCGCCTTCAACCAGAAGGCAATGGGCGGACGGAGTTTCCACCTGAACTTCACGTATCCGGAACAGGAAGACGTAATGGCGGATCTGTACTATTACCGCAGCCTCGCCTATGTGCATACGAATGACCTGGCGGCTGCGGAAGCGGATCTGAAAATCATGAACGACAAGCGCACCCAACTGTCGTACCGCTCGGGCGAGGCCATTCACGACCTGGCGTGGCTGCGATTGGGCGACTTCTACCGCCAGTATCTTAAAGACGAGGTGCGAGCCCTGGCGGCGTACCTCCACGTGTGCAACCGGACCACCTGGGCCCCTTGGGGGACCCCTCCGAAACCGGTTTCGACGGGTGCCAGCGAGACGCTCGTGAAGGCGACCAAGGCGGCGGCCGTGATCCTGCGCAAGCAGGGCAAACCCGAGGAAGCGAGGAAACTCGAATCCGACCTGCTGAAAGCCCAAGCGGAAGCCGCGACCGCCCTTCGCAAGGAGTAGGAAACGATAGGCAAATTCAAGGAGTGGCTGGGGCTTCCCGGAAAGTTCACGGCGGACATGGAAGCCTGCACGAGGCGGATCGAGGGTCCCAGAAAGCGGTCCGCGAGAAAGTCGTGGCCGGCGCAAGAGCGCTGGCAACGGGTCTGACCCCCTTCCCGATCCTTGTGCCAGGCGTCATGAGAGAATCGGTTGTTGATTCGCCGGCTGGGCCGGAGGGACGGGCTTTCGGGCCAATGAACTCCGCAGCCTCACGGCTGAGTCGTTTGATTTCAACGCCGACGCTGACGCTCGGCCGCTACGCCCACATCCAACTCATTGACCAGACCCAGGCCCTCGATGCCCTGCCGGCCATCGAGCCAAGCGATGCCGCGCGTCACCCGGGCCGGGCCACCGGCACCGGCCCTGTCTGACCGCGGGGTCGGGCCGCCCAACCGAGGGAAACCCGACGGATTCTTTCAGCGCATTTTCAGCGCGCAGATACCCCGGGAGGCCATCACTCGCCATCACTTGCCAAGACGGGGTGTTAGGTAACACGAGGAGGAAGGGGCGCGTAAGGCGCGCAAGTTTAGCAAATACTACCACTTGCGCGCACGTGTCATCATACATCAATGGCGCGCCTGCCAGGACTCGAACCTGGAACCTACGGTTTAGAAGACCGTTGCTCTTTCCGGTTGAGCTACAGGCGCACCCTGCGAAAAACGGCCTTCAATCGCCCTGTGGGGCGGTTCTCGGATGAATCCAAGAGCGACGGCGAGGCGGCGGCCGAGCGTCGTTCCGTTGATCTTGCCGTTTGCCCCGGAAAACCGGCCGATCTCGGGGCCGTCGCGGTGCCCTCGCCCAGGACCTCATGCCCCGCATTCTATCGAAGCGCCGGCGGGATGCAAGGGGTCTGGCGCCTTGTCTGGAAACGGAACCCGGGCCGTGCCGGTCGGGGTGTCCTGGCCGCCCACGGCCCGCCTGCTGAAAGGCCATCCCGTCGTCGGCCGGGGCCGCAGCCGCGAGAGCGTGCGGCCGCCAAGGCCGACCCGAACGACGCCGACGCCTGGTACTTCCAAGGCGCTGCGCTGAACCGGCTGATGCGGCACGGGCAGGCGCTCGCCAGGCTCCAGGCGGCTCAGCAGAACGGCCTGAAGAAGGCCGGCATGGATTTCGAGATGGGCTGGGCACTGCTGGGGACCGATCGGTTCGGCGACGCGATCCGGCGGCTCCAGGCCTACGACCGAGCCAAACCCGGTGTCGGCAAGACAAGCGAACTGCTGGGCCGGGCGCACATGGGGCTCAAGCAGTACGATCAGGCGGAGGCGTACCTGAAAGAGGCCATCCGCCGCGACCCGGGCCTGACCATCTCGTCGCAGTTCCACCTGGCGATGCTCGATGCCGCCCGCGACGACCAGGCCGGGGTGACGAGGCACCTGGACCGGATGACCGGCGCGGTGCAGGCGATGGC
>Ga0307433_1001916_pt1 | contig 10464 bp, 10 predicted proteins | sample SalMarWE160210MG_FD_202166 | JGI IMG/M metagenome (GOLD analysis project Ga0307433, IMG submission 202166) | Salt marsh sediment microbial communities from the Plum Island Ecosystem LTER, Massachusetts, United States - WE1603-210 | ecosystem: Environmental > Aquatic > Marine > Intertidal zone >...
TGATAATCCTATTGCAACAGTTTTCAAGTTATCGTATGTTAAAAAGTATGGTGTTAAAAATCTTAATATAAGTGAAAAAACAATAATTATTACTATAATACTTAATTCTCTTATATTTTTAAATTTTTCAAAAAGGTCATTTGTCATAATAATTTTTTACCACTCCTGGATATATTTTTTATTTATTTCTTTGATGCAAGTGTCATAATATTTTTTTCAGTTATATCATTATTAGATACTTCTCCGGTAATTTTCCCCTCATGCATAACAATTACCCTATCACACATACCAATAATTTCAGGTAATTCTGAGGAAATAATAATAACACCGATACCACTTTCTGCCAATTCTCTAATCATTCTATGCATCTCTGCTTTTGCACCTACATCGATACCGCGTGTAGGCTCATCCATAATAATAATTTTGGGATCAATGTTTAGCCATTTTGCAAATAAAACTTTTTGTTGATTACCTCCACTTAGACTTTTTATCTTTTGTTCAATATTGGATATTTTAATATTTAATTTTTTGATTAATTTGTTACTATTGATACATTCGATATCTTTTTTTATCAACATATTTTTTGTTACTTTTTGCAAAGAAGCAGCTGAAATATTTTTTCTTACGCTCATTTTAAGAAAAAGTCCCTCGTTTTTACGGTCTTCCGTAATATAACCCAACCCTAGTTCAATAGCAGAATTATAATTATTAATTTTTAGCTTTTTTCCCTCAATAAAAACTTCTCCATCATCAAAGATATCAATCCCGCAAATTGCTCTGGCGACTTCTGTACGCCCAGCTCCCGTTAATCCAGCAAAGCCTAATATTTCGCCTTTTTTAAGATTAAAATTAATATCATTAAATACTCCTTTTTTATTAAATTTACTAACGGACATAATTACTTGCTCTGCAAATTTACTTTTCTCCGGATAAAAATTACTTATTTCTCTTCCTACCATATTTTCAATTAATATTTCAGAACTAGTTTTTTCCACATCCAAAGAATCAATTCGGATTCCATCTCGAAGTATCGTAACTCTGTCACAAACTTTAAAAATTTCTTCCAGTCGATGACTAATATATAAAATTCCTATATTCTTTTTCTTAATACTTCTAATTATCTTAAATAATTTTTCCGACTCAATATTAGTTAATGATGATGTTGGTTCGTCCAAAATTAATATTTTACAATTTAATGAAAGGGCTTTGGCAATTTCTACAATTTGTCGTTCAGAAACATTTAAATTTTTTACGATTTCACTTGCTTTAATATCACTATCAAACAAACTCAAAATTTCCGTAGTTTTTTGATAAAGTTTTTTAAAATTAATATTTCCAAATTTATTCTTAGGAGCTCTACCCATAAAAATATTTTCAGCAACCGAGACATGAGAGCATAAACTTAATTCCTGGTGAACAAACCCTATCCCTTTTTCCTGGGCTTCTCGAGGAAAATTAAATTTTACTTCTTTATCATAAAAAAAGATTTTACCACCCTTGTCAGCTTGAAGTACCCCTGAAAGAATATTCATTAAAGTAGATTTTCCTGCTCCATTTTCTCCTATAATTGCATGAACTTCTCCTTCAGCTAATTCAAATGAAACATTTTTAAGAGCTTTGGTTCCCGGAAATGTTTTACAAATGTTTTCTACTTTCAAAATATTTTTTTTTGTCATATTATCGAACTCCCGATTTAAAACATACTAAATAAAATTCCTTAACTTAAAATTTTTACCTTAAACTCAAATATATCTTCTTAATAATATTAAATAAATTTTTCCTTATTTTATTAATATATAAAATTTTTAGACTATTTTGTTTGTTTGCTCAATTCCTAATTTTTTTAGACATTCATCGGTAGGAATCCCATCCATGTCCCATTCGCGTTCCTGGTAATATTCGTCTAACATCAGGTTATAATTTTTTTTGCTTATAGCGTGACCGGCAGATTTGCCATTTTTAAGCGGAGTCTGCATACGTACCGGTAAGTAATCATCCTTACGACTAATTCCTTCTGAAATTAATATTTTCCGTTCAAGATTATATATTCTGGAACCGATTTCCATTAATTTGGGTGTAAAATCATAACCGGTTACATTTTTTAAAACAATTTCTTCCGGATTATCAGTAAAACCTAAAACCTTACGTGCTTGAGTACATATCCCGGTACTATCTAGATAAGCTCTTACATCCTGCAACTTCTTTACAAGTTTACCTTTTCCTTTAAAAGCAAATCTATCATATTTATCAGAATTTAATTCTGTACTTATAGTATATCCCCCTACATTATGACAAGCACCTCTGCTCGATGTTCCGTAAGTCAAACTCATACCATGGACTCCACGAGGATCGTAAGCTGCTAAAGGTAAACCCTTTACATGTACAGCATACTTTTCCGCTTCAGGGATTGCTTTAATAATACCTCTTATACCTTGGGATAAAATAGCACCAATACCTTCTCTTTTAGCAATTTTATGTATAACTTCAATAAGAGCATCCTCATTTCCAAAATTAAGTTGAATGCCTTCTGTATCGCTATTATCAATGATACTTCTTTCGTAAAGCTCCATTGCCAGAGCAATAATACCACCGGTAGACATGGTATCAAGTGAATAATCATCACATAATTTATTAGCTTTCATTATGGCTGCAAAATTACTTACCCCGCAATTTGCCCCTAAAAGCCCAACCGTTTCGTATTCAGGATCAATTTTTATCCCTTTGTATTTACCCTCTTTAACTTCACAATTTTGTTCACAGGCTATTGGACAATTGTAACAAGCTCCATTTTTTGTAAAATATTCTTGCTTCATTATTTCTGCATCAATTTTAGATGCATTTTCAAATACTCCATCCTGAAAATTTTTAGTTGGTAAACAGCCAAAATTATTAATGAGTTCTAAAATTTGCAAGGTTCCATACTTTGTCATGCTGCTTTTACTTTCTCTGGCTTTTTTTGATAATTCCTTAAATTTTCTATTAATTTTTTTTACATTAGCTACTGGAATTTGTTTTGTCCCATAAGTTACAATCCCTTTTAATAATTTAGATCCCATAACAGCACCTGCACCAGCCCTGCCAAAACTTCTGCCATCAACCTGGATTGAAGAAAATACGACTCCATTTTCTGCACCGGGTCCTATACTCATAACACTTGGATTTTTAATTTTTGATGTTTTCTTTATTTCATTTTCAAAATCAGAAGTGTTAATCCCCCAATAATTACCTGCATCAACAAAACTCACATTTTCATCATTAATGATCAAATAAAGCGGTTTCCTCCCCCTACTCTCAATAATTAATCCGTCATATCCGGCTTTTTTTAAATAAGGACCAAATAAACCTCCGGAATTTGAACAAAGATAATGTCCGGTTTCCGGAGATTTTGTTGCACAATTGAATTTGGTACTTGATGGAACCCTGATACCGGTTAATATTCCGGTCATAAAAATAAGCTTATTTTCACTTGATAGTGGTTCAATATCTTTATCAATTAACTGCTGGTAATAGTATGCAGCCAGTCCTCTTCCTCCTAAATATTTGATCACTTTATCTTCTGAAAGAGGTACAGTTTTGAATATTCTATTGTAAAGATCAATAAATAAAATTTTACCGTTAAATCCATTAATTAAAATAACTCTTTCCTCCTTTTTAAACTAAAAAATGAAATAGCAAATCAAGACTATTTTTTCATTCTCAATATTACAAAAATATATATTTATTTTAACTTAATACCTTTTTATTTTTGGTCTTCCTTTAAGAGTTATAACATATTTATATAAATCTGCGTGATTAGACGATTTTACGACTTCAAATGGGGTACCGTTTGAATTATATGTTTTTCTCGTTATGACAAGTACCGGCGATTCTAAACTAATATTAAAAAATTTACTTTCCTCTTTGGTCGCTACCCTGGCCTCAACTGTCTCTCTTGCCATTCCAAAATTAATATTATATTTCTCTTCGTAAATCTTATACAATGACTCACATTTCCAACCAATTTTGTCTATATTGGGAACAATATGGCTTAAGACATAATTTGTCATAATGCAAAAAGGGACATTATTTCCTGTACGCCATCTTTTAATTTTAGTTACTTTTTCATTCGGTCTTAAATTCAAAGCAATTGCAACTTCCTTGGGAGGAATTATTTGAACGATTTCTTTTCTAACGGTACCGGGTTTTACACCTATCCCTTTTAAAGTTTCAGTCCAACTAGAGATATCATTAAGCTCTTGAGTCACTTTTTCAATTCTATATTTAGTTACAAATGTTCCTTTTCCCGGTTTCCTATTCAGATAACCTTCTCTTTCCAGCTCCGCTATTGCTCGGCGTACTGTGATTCTACTCACGTTAAATTGTTTTTGAATTTCCAACTCTGAAGGTATCGCTTCATTTATTTTGTATATTCTTTTCCTGATTCTATCTAAAAAAATTCTTTTTAATTGAAAATACAAAGGAATTTCACTAAATTTATCTAACAAATTAACCATCCTCCTCGAAATCTGAAAAGAATAAAATAATTCTATAATTTACAAAAAAATAATTATAACGTTATAATGATATAACATTATAATTTACTTGTCAAGTATATGTTTGAGCCCAATACATTTGCACCATTTAAGCATTGAACTGCACCCTTCCAACTAGATAGATTTAGAAAAAATAAGACTTGTTTATATATAATAAGATAACAAAAAAGAGGAACAAAGGAGGGTTATGAACAAATGGGTATCAAAGAAAGAAAATATTCTGAAGAGCAAAAAGAAGAAATTATACAAAGAGCCCTAAATAGTGAAAAGATCTTGGCATTAGGAAAAAAGAATAACATCTCATCTGGATTTATCAATCGCTGGAAGAGCCTGTATCTAGTGAAGAATTAAATGGTAAGGCCTACCAGGAGGATAAAGTGGAGGGAATAAAAAGTTAACCAAAGGTGCCAGGCACCTTTGTTTCCCTTTTAGAAAGGAGTGAAGTAATGGATGTTAAAACATTGTCTGAAGTAATCGCCAATCAGGGCTTCCCTATCGCCTTATCAATACTCTTGATCTTTCGTATCGATAGGTTTATGCAGGAGATAGTAGTTGCTCAGAAAGAGGTGTATCGGCAAGTCCTGGAAAATACTAAAGAGATACACAATACTATCACCAACTTAAATCAGCAGAACCGGGAATATTATTCCCTGCGTTTTGCGGAAGTGCAGAAAGAACTCTCCGGAATGAAGGTAGAATTGGGGAGAATCGAATAGATAATATGATTTATATACTAATAGTTAATAATCTAATTTCTCTTTTTTAAATAATTACAGTCATGGTCTTAATTAAACTTTATATCCTTCTTGTCAATCCCAGCAACCCCGATTACCGTATCTGCTCCGCCATAATAGACCAATATCTTGTCTCTGATCTCTGCTTGACCGCAGCTAAATACCACTTTGGGGATATAACCGTTCACTTCCCAATCGAGCTCGGGCTCTAAGATTGGTTCTGCCTGTCTGGCCAGAATTTTTAAAGGGTCATCTAAATCAAGTAAGGCTGCCCCCAGGCAATACCCTTTTTCATTGCTTGTGCCATGGTATATTAAGAACCAGCCCTGCTCTGTTTTGATGGGAGGTCCGGCTATTCCTATTTTATTATATTGCCAATCAGAATCGGGCATGGGTCTCATTATAATCTTATGGTCATACCAGGTTTTAAGGTCGGAAGAATATGTTATCCAGATATCCGGTTCTCTGCGGTGAAACATCACATACTTGCCTTTAATTTTTTCTGGAAATAAAGAGGCGTCCTTATTGGGTTCATCAAGGACTATACCCTGTCTTTCCCAGTCTATAAGGTTTTTGGAAGTTGCCAGACAAATTCTGAAGTCTTCCAGAAATCTACCCCCATACCCGGTATACATCATATAAAAGATATCACCTATTTTAACTATTCGAGGGTCTTCCGGGCCCCTCGTTTCTTGTTCTGTATCATTGGATAAAATTGGTTGTTCTAAGCGGTTGAAGTGAATACCGTCTTTACTTACTGCGTAACCAAGACGATTAATATAGGGTCCTTCTTTACCATTGGGGGCAATATCGGTAGCTCGGTAAATCATATGTACCAGGCCATTATCATATATGGCAGCACAGTTAAATACGGCAGTTGCCTCCCAGGGATGTTCTTTTTTGGGCAATAAGATAGGCTGGTCTGATAGTCTTTTTAGTTTTATCATATAACTACCTCTTTTTAAAACAATTATTTAAAAATCTTTAACCACATAATTTGATATGGGGTTAGAGATATTTTTCCTATATTTATTGTTTTCTCGGAAATTATATCAAAACATTCTTTTTTATTTAAACCGTACTGATTTTTGGTAAAATAACATTTCTGCATATTATCTGTAATATTATGTAATGCTATTATTTTTTCCTTACCATCCGGAGAAGTCCGTAATAAAGAAAATATTCCTTTCTTTAAAAATAATACTTCCTGCTTTCCGTTGGGATGAAAGGCTTTTTCAGATTTTCTTTAATAAATTAATTTCGCGAATTCAGTAAATATTTTATGTTCTAAGGTTTCATCGTCCTAAGTAGAGTTTCTGATAATTAATTTTGGCTGAAAAATAATTCTTTGGTGTGTATAGCTCTCAGGATTTTTTAAATGTTGATTCAAAATTTTTATTGCCCCTTCTGCCATCTTTCTTACAGACTGGCTAATCGTGGTCAGGGCCGGATAGTAGTACTCTGATAGTGGAATATTATCAATTCCAAGCACCGCAATATCCTGGGGTATCTTTAGTCCTCTTTCCTGAATAGCATGATAAGCTCCTATTGCCCTCTGGTCACCGGAGACAAAAAGGGCATCAGGAGCTTCTGCTTCTAAAATATTCTTCATCTTTTCATAAGCAAATCCGGGGTTCATAATTCCATAATCAATATGCCTTAATTCACTCTTGATATGATAATCATTAAAGGCTTGAATAAATCCTTTTGCTCTATCCTGGTTTACCGTAAAATTTTCATCCCCCAGAAAAAATCGAATAGACTTATTCCCTCTTTCGATAAGATGCTCAGCTCCCAAATAACCCGCTTTTATGTTATCAAGGTTAACAAAAGAGGTAGACTCATAGACATTATCCCTACCGACAATAACGAAAGGGATATCCCTTTCCACAAGATAGTCAATCCGGCGATCAGTTTCCCGGGTATCAAAAATTATGGCACCGTCTGCAAAGCCATTTTTTAGCAAATAGAAACCATCATATTTATTTTCTTCAACTTTGGAAGCTGAAGACTTCGAAACTATTAATTTATACCCTAATCTATTGGCTTCGCTATCTAAAAATCGGATAAAAACATTATGGAAATTTCCTATATAATTTGCTGCATTTTTTTCTACAAAGACCATCAAAATTCCAGTTGTTTTTTTCCTAAGTGATCTGGCAATAAGATTAACCTGGTACCCGGTTGATTTAATGATTTTTAATATTTTATCTCTTGTTTCTTTCTTTACTTTTTTTTCTTCGTTTACAACTCTGGAAACTGTCCGTGGAGAAACGTTGGCGATTTTTGCAATATCTTTAATAGTATATTCCTTCATTTCAGATCACCTCTCTAAAATCATTATATAATCATTTTTAATTTTTTTTCTAAGCTTTCATGTGAAAAAAATTCCCTTCCTAATTGGAAATTTTCTTTAACCATCTTTTCTCTGTATTCTTTATCTATAAGTAATTTTATACATTCTCCGGCAGCACGCTTTATTGCTCCTTCATCCACCTTTGCCAGACCGTATTTATCAAATTCGTATTTATCGTCTAAAGAAATGACCTCAAATCCTTTTTCTTTGATATCTTCTTTGTAAACATCATATTCAAATACTAACATCGGTTTTTTAGCAAATAGACCTTCTAAAAACTGATTTCCCCATCCCTCCTGAATGCTCGGATAGGTTATTATATCGGCAAAAACATACGTATCCCATAAGGAATATATCTTTTTATTGTTTTTTGTACATCTTGAATGTTCAACCAGATTATTGACAAACAGTAATTCTACATTGCTTTCTTTGGCCCTGGTCTTAAGCCTCTCAACATAATCATCTGCAGTCTCTATCATCCCCGCTAATACAAGTACAATCCTGCTGTCCTCTTTAAAACTTTTTCCATTATATAATTTTGCTTCTTCAAGTATTTTCCTGTTCTCTTCTTTCTGCATTTCCCTAATTACATCTATAGCCAGTTCAATTGCTTTTCTATTAGTTACCCTGGTTGCCTGTAACATAAGGATATTATTATCTTTAATGCCTAATTTTTCTCTAAAATCTTTATTGTAATCATCGGTATCCCATAGCTTCTCATTAAAATCAAATACATTAGGTATAATAACAGAATCCAGATTTCTTCTTGTTTTTAATTCCTTTTGAACAATACTATTAATTACTACATGTGAGATCAAATCATCTTTTGGGGGGAAATATTCCTCCAGGGCCTTGCGAACGAAATTGCATGTTGGTTGAGAAAAATTATCCCTTTCCCAGTAAAAATCATGATGATGTCCGATACATCTAATACCTAATTCCTTAATGACGTTAGTAAATGCCATAGCAGTAGGAATACTTCTGCCGATTGATAAAATATTATTGGGAATAATTAAATCTATCTTATTTTCTATTAAGATTTTTTTCAAGGCTTCTTCAATTTTCAAAGTTTGCTTTCTTATAGCCCCTATTAATTCATCCTCATCCTGATAGTCTTCTAATTTTAAATAGGCATTTTTTTCAATTTTCAAATCTTCTTCTAATCTATAATGCATTTCCGGTATAACATAACCATCAGATGTACCTGTACTACCGGCAATAAAATATACTTTATGCCCCATATTTTCTAAAACCTTTTTCCATTTATCCATCTCTAGGGAAACTCCATCAGTTTCACCAACCCGATAATGACATAATGCTATATTCATGCTATCCTTCCTTTGTATAACAATTCTATATCTCCTCATGACTTTCATAATCAAAAAATAATATTTTTTCCTGCTTAAAATTAATAAAAAATGTATCCCCGGATTTAATTTTTGTTTCACCCGAAATAACTAATTTTGTTATTTTATCACTAATTTTGAAAATAATTACTTGATGAGACCCTTGAGGCTCAACTAATAAACAGTTTACTAACATAATAGCATCCTTTTCATCAACGATAACATTGAATATAGAACCAAAATATATAATTTTTAATAATGCCATCGTTGACATTTTTTATATTAACGTAATACTAAATAAATTGCAAATTATTTTTATATTGTCAAAATTATATTTATTTATACAATAATGCTTCAAAAATAATAGTCTTTATTTCTTTTGGTTTAATCGCTATCTCAACTCCATTGTTATAGGGTAATTCTTCCCTATAGCTTTCATCCAATTTGCCCAGATAAACCTTATGTATATCAAATCCCAATTTAATCTTTCCGGTGGTCTCTTTATCAATAGGATTATAAACTCTGATAACCAATTTATTTTCAAATTCATTCTTCTTAATAGCACTAATCTCTAAATACTTACCTTCTAATTGAATAAAACTATATTTATCTGACAGATTTCCTGGTTGATTTTTTAATTGTTTGGTTAATACTTTGGTCTTGTACTGTTTTGTCTTCTGAGAAATACGGGCATCATCCCAACTACCCTGATGAGGGATAACTGCATAAGAAAAAGTATTCTCACCTAAACATTGTGCTTCTGGTGTGGCAAATGAAGGACCAGCATTTCCTTTTTTATATTCCAAATCCCCCCTGGATAACCAACCTACACAGCGAAGTAAAGTTAAGGCTATAGTATTATTCTCAGGTATGATCTCGTATTCAGGTAGACCCTGATTTAGTACTGCCAGTCCATACTCTCTGTCATTGATATCTACGAATCCTGAATTATGAGCAGTTTTATAAGCTTTTTCTTTCCAACCTTCACTATCAGGTACATTAATGGAACGTTTTACTACCTCAAAATGACCTTCAGCGTAAACATAATTGCTTTTAATATTGGTAGGAAATTCTACTCGTAAACGATGGTCGCAGGCTTTATTATCAAATTTAGTTTTAAATTCTATTCTCTGAACCTCACTATATAATTTTATTTCAGATTCAAGAGGACACTCTATCATCTTATCTTCTCGGTATTTTCTATCCGATTTTAATCCGACTGGCAACATCATCTTTCCCGATACCTTTAAAACGGCTTCAGAGGGACCAACATCTTTGGTGCTAATATTATTTAATTGACTAACTATTATTTCATCATTTAAGGGGGGAGAATAAGTATATTCATCTCCTGCCTCTCCACTATCTACAAATCTATTGCAATTCATAAAAACTTTATTATTTAATTTGTCCACAATTGTCACTGTTCCATTAGTTTCAGCAATTACTTTATAATATTTATTCTCAATGTAATCTCTACCGGCCCTTATATCAGTCTC
>Ga0307433_1001918_pt1 | contig 10461 bp, 10 predicted proteins | sample SalMarWE160210MG_FD_202166 | JGI IMG/M metagenome (GOLD analysis project Ga0307433, IMG submission 202166) | Salt marsh sediment microbial communities from the Plum Island Ecosystem LTER, Massachusetts, United States - WE1603-210 | ecosystem: Environmental > Aquatic > Marine > Intertidal zone >...
ATATGCTCTCGTAGACCGTCTGGTCGGACAGGTATGGGTGGAGCGTCAACACCCTGTCGTAGTAGGGTATGTAGGGGGGCGGGTTCTCGAGTATGTTGTAGAATCCACCGCTTATGACGAAGAGGCAGAAAAGCACGGTGGCCCACGCGATCACGCTGGAAGGGATGGTGAACCTGGTGGCCCTGCGACTCTTGCTCCTTCTCTTGGCGGAGCGTTTCCTCGAAGATATCTCTTATTCCTCCAGCGGAAAAGAGTGGCGGCTACTAATATAATCTTTTTCTGCATCAGTAAAAGATGAAGTTTATAAACCGAGGATCGCTCTAGAAAGCCCGTGTAGGGGGTAAAACATGCCACAGAGAGTTATATGCAAGGAGTGCGGCGAGATCCTGTACGAGGGGGATCTACTCAGGTCGCCGCAGGATGTCATCAAGAAGTTCGAAGGCAAGTGCCCCAAATGCGGTAAGGATCTGGGGTTCGACGGCGAGTCCGTAGAGGTGAAGCCCTGCAAGAGCTAGGCCCATCCAGAAGAATATAGTTTTAACTTGGTTCCACGTGATATGAACCGGTAATTCAGTTGGAGCTTAAGAAGACTCATATCTATAGCTACCACGCCGAGCACGGCAACATCGTGGACTTCGGCGGATACGCGATGCCCGTGTGGTACGATGGCATCCAGGTCGAGCATAAAGCCGTGAGGGACGGCTGCGGCGTCTTCGACACCAGCCACATGGGCAGAATGTGGGCCGAGGGGCCGGACGCCGAGAAGTTTCTGAACTACGTGGTGACAAACAACGTCTCCAGGCTCGAGCCCTACGGCGGCCTCTACGCCTTGATGTGTAAGCCCGACGGCGGCATAGTTGACGACCTCATAACGTACAAGTTCACCCCAGAGAGGTTCCTCGTGGTCTACAACGCGGGCAACCGCGACAAGGACTACAAGTGGCTGAAGAAGAACAGCAAGGACTTCGATGTGAAGCTCACAGACGTCAGCGACGAGGTGGCCATGATAGCGGTGCAGGGCCCAACGGCCGTGGAGACCCTCCAGAAGATCACGGAGGAGAAGATCGGCGAGGTAGGCAGGTTCAACATCGCGGAGATCACCGTCAGCGGCTACAAGGTCCTGGCGGCCAGGACCGGGTACACGGGCGAGGACGGCTTCGAGGTTTTCGTGCTGGACTGTCCTCTGGACAAGCCCGAAAAGGCGCTTAAGATATGGGGTGACCTCTTGGAGGCCGGCGCGGTGCCTTGCGGCCTCGGAGCGAGGGACAGCCTCCGCTTGGAGGCCGGGCTCTGGCTCTACGGAAACGACATGGACGAGAGCATTAACCCCATCGAGGCAGGGCTCCGCTGGACTGTGAAGCTCAAGAAGCCGGGATACTTCATCGGGCGACGCGCCATACAGAAAGTCAGGGAGGAAGGCGTCAAGAGGAGGCTGGTCGGCCTAATGATGGAGGACAGGGGCATCCCGCGGCACGGCTACGAGGTGCTCAACGCGGAGGAGCAGGTGATCGGGGAGGTGACGAGCGGCAGCCTCAGCCCCACGCTGGGGGTGGGCATCGCCTTGGCGTATGTGCCCCCTGAGTACAGGAAGCTAGGCACCGAGGTCTACATAAAGATACGGAGCCGGCTGGCGAAGGGAAAAGTTGTTAAGCATCGACCTTTCTATGATGAAGCCGTGTACGGTTGGAAGAGGGATAAGAAGTGACCGACGAGTACAAGATTGAGGAAGGACTCTACTATACAAAGGAACACGAGTGGGCCAAGAAGCTGGATGACGGCAACGTCGCCGTGGGCATCGACGACTACGCCCAGAGCCAGCTCCACGAGATAGTGTTCGTAGAGCTCCCAGAGATGGACGCCGAGGTGGTGCAAGGCGCGGCCCTGGGCGCCGTCGAGAGCGTCAAGGCCGTGAGCGACATGTACGCACCGGTGGGCGGCAAGGTGGTGGAGGTCAACGAGGAGCTGCTGGACAGCCCCGAGCTGATAAACGACGACACCTACGGGGAGGGCTGGATAGCCAAGATCGAGCCCAGCAGCCTTGAAGCCGACCTGGCGAATCTGATGGACGCCGAAAAGTACAAAGCTTTCCTAGCCACCCTATAGTTCTCCCCATACCCTTTTGCGGGGGTTCCCAAGTGGCCAAAGGGGTCAGGTTCAGGTCCTGATGGACTAGTCCTCCGTGGGTTCGAATCCCACCCCCCGCACCAGAAAAGCAATCCAGATGCAAGAAGGTTCCTGTTAAGTATGAGAAAGATCTTAGAATCCATAATTAACCAAAATAAACAATTCATATACCGATAATATTCAGGTGGTGTAAGTATATTCTAAAAAACTTAGCTCGGGTTCACTTATCCTCTTCAATGAAATATAAATAAATTTTTAATTTGAACTTTATATACACGCATGGGTATAACCCATTATTATGATGATAGATAACTATATGAAAAAAGACGAGTAGAAAAATATGAGGAGGAGTAAGGATGGGCTTTGGTAAAATAGATGAAGATGTTTTAGTAAATCTTAGAAAAATCGTCGGTGAAAAAAACCTCTTTACAAGCGGGGAAGAGCTTGAGAAGTACTCTTACGATGAAACCCCTCAGGGTATAAAGGCTCTACCGGAGATCGTTGTAAAAACCAATAACATCACTGAGGTATCAAAGGTTCTTAGTCTTGCCAACGAGAAAAAGATACCTGTAACACCTAGAGGTCAAGGAACCGGCCTATGTAGCGGAGCTGTTCCCGTTTACGGCGGAATCCTGCTTTCTCTTGAGAATATGAACCGGATAATAGAAATCGATGAAGATAACCTCATGGCCGTCGTAGAATCTGGTGTCGTCCTTTCGGATCTCAGAGAGGAGGTTGAAAATAGAGGTCTCTTCTATCCAGCTGATCCCGGAGAAAGAACCTCCTCCATAGGAGGAAACGTCAACACGAATGCGGGTGGAATGAACGGTGTAAAATACGGTAAAACCCGAAAATACATTTTAGGGATGGAGGCTGTCCTCCCCTCGGGAAAGATACTAGAGCTAGGTGGAAAAGTCGTTAAACGCTCGACAGGCTACGAATTGATGCACTTAATAATCGGATCAGAGGGAACCTTAGCGGTTGTGACTAAGGTTATAATAAAACTGTTGAAGCTGCCTGACAAATTCATGACGTTATACATTCCCTTTAACAACCTATACGACGCCGTCAAGTCCGTATCGGAGATACTTAAAGAGAGGATGACCCCCACCGCTATGGAGTTCGTTGAGAGAGACGTCATTCTCGAAGCCGAAAAACGTGAAGGTAAGATTATGCCCCACCGCGACTCTGAGGCATACCTAATCATAAGAATCGAGGGAGAGAAAGACGAGGATCTCGACGAGAAAGCCATAGATATTTCTGAGGTATGTATGAAAAATAACGCCGTGGATGTATTGGTTGCGGATACCAAAGAAAAACAGGACAATATATGGGATGTAAGGAGCATATTTTACGAAGCTATTGTTAAAAATAAAACAGCTGAACTCATTGATACAGCTGTGCCTCCAAGTAGCATTCCTGAATACATGAAGAGAATAAAAGAAATCTCACAAAAACATGGTGTAAGAATACTCAGTTATGGGCACGCTGGAGATGGAAACATCCATATCCAACCAATAAAAGAAAAATTAACTGACGTGGAGTGGGATAAGAGGCTTCCCGCAGTAATGGAGAGCATTTACAGAGAAGCCTACTTGCTGGGAGGAGTAGTCTCCGGTGAACATGGAATCGGATGGACGAAAAAAAAGTATTTGCCAATATGTCTAGATGAAGAACAGATTCGGTTGATGAGAGAAATAAAAAGCATCTTCGATCCAAACAACATTCTAAATCCTGGGAAAATATTCGATAACATTACGCGTGCGCACTCAGGTATGTGAAGTTTAATTTAGTAACCTCTATTCTCCCTTATTATTGATCGATCGATCGTTTACCCCCTCAACCACACACATAAGGGATTTCTGGAGAGAATGGATGTTTTCTATATCAAGTTACTAAACGTAGGAATAGTAATATTAGAAAAACCTGTGAACATTAATTGCCTTTCCCATTACATCTAGGACTACCACTGCCTCTTGTTAAGTCAAAGTAACAAAAAAAGCCTTGATGAGCTGCATCTGCTTCTGTCTTTATGGTTTATGTACTCATTTCGAGGCTGAGCATACAGGTGCTTTAACCGCTTTCTCAGTCTCCAAGAATATATATCGTTACCACGCTTAGCAGCCTTAACCGCCCTATACTCTTTCTCATATATGTAGATGTTCTCTTTTCTGAATATCAGGTACCCAACGAACTTAGACCAGTAAATGAAGGCATCAATCATTATATATAAGTCAGTTTTCTCAAGGCTAATTAAAGCCCGATAACATTCAAGCCTAGGTTAAGGAACAAAGTCAGAAATAAAACAGGCAGGATGCCTGCCCTAGTGGTGAAAATGAAAAAGAGTGGAGAGAAACGAGGATTATCTCTAGGGTGGCCATCGTTCTAATCCCACCCCCCCCGAACCAGTTAACTAACCCACCTATTCCTTTCGTATATGTGGTGATCGAAAAGTGAATTACATATGCATCGTTACCGTTAACCTAATGGAGAGAGCATGCTGTCTGGAACGAATAACGTGTTCAACGTCGGCGGCCTCGAGTGCCGCATACTTTATGACGGCGCCCGAAGCGTTGGCGCCATGACCGACGAACCAGCGGAGACGTTCATCTTCGGCGACGCGCCGAAAGACGAGCTCAGGAGATGCCTGTCGGCGTACGGCGGCTTCGGCTCATCCACCGTGCTGCCGTTCAACTACCTCCTCGTACACGACGGCGACCGGTACACCCTCATCGACGCGGGCTGCGGCGACAGAGCCGAGAACGATAAACACCCGGACGAGCCTGCCGGCCTGCTGACCAGGAGCCTCAGAGAAGCCGGTGTCAACCCCCGGGACGTGGACACCGTCGTCATATCCCATAGGCACTGGGACCACTTCGGCGGAGTCTTATCGGGTGGAGAGCCCGCGTATCCGGACGCCGAGTTCGTGATGAGTAGGAGGGAAGCCGAGCACATACGGGGCGTGGCTAAAGGCTGGGCGCTAGACTACCTGAGCCTGATAGAGGACCGGGTTAGGTTGGTGGATGATGTGGCGGCCATAGGCGATGGCATAACCGTCAGGTCTGCTCCGGGTCACACGCCCGGCATGGTGGTTGTGGAGGTGTCCTCGGGTGGTGAAACCCTGCTTTACACCTCTGACGTCATCATCCATCAGGCCCATGTAGAGCACACAGACTGGATCCCGTCGTTCGAGTATGACCCCAAGGCCGCTACGGCCAGCAGGACGAGGCTGGTCGAGGAGTCGCATAGACGAAACATGCTTCTCTTCGTCCCCCATATTCCGGGCGTCCTAGGCCGAGTCGAGCACTCTCAAGCAGGATACAGATGGGTCGACGCGCCGCGACGTGAATAGCCTTTACGTTAGAAGCCCAATATTCTAGCTTATCTTGGATGACCCGATTTGTTATACGCCTTAACGGTCTGCTGTTGCCGAGCCTCCCTTGAATTAGACGCCTGATTATCATTTCACTCATTCATTTATCAGCCAAACAGAGCGTGATTCCCTCCCAACATGAAACCTTGATTACTACAGGGAAATATGTGTCCGACCTCCACTTGTACTCCATTGAAAATAATAGAGAATTAGAGACTGATACTAAGAGTTTAAAATTGAATGATCCTACACCATATCGTGGGTAAGCGATGAAGACTTTAATCGTCTATGACTCCGTGCATGGAAACACCGAGAAAATCGCCAGGGCCATCGGCGACGCCATCACCGGTGAGGTGGAAGTGCATCATGCAGGGGAGGTGAACATCTCCGAGTTGGATACGTTTGACCTCATCATCGTCGGCTCCCCGACCCATGGAGGCAGGCCGACGCCGGCAGTCCGAGGCTTCCTCAACGAAGCCTCGGCGCCTGCTCTTAAGAGTACCAGTGTAGCTGCGTTCGACACCAGGTTACCGGCAAAGTGGGTCAAAATATTCGGCTACGCCGCGGGAAGAATCGGTGACAGCCTTAAGAGAAAAGGCGGGAACCTCGCTGTGCCGCCGGAGCCCTTCTTCGTTGAAGGCACCGAAGGCCCGTTGAAGGAGGGTGAACTCGAGCGTGCCGCCGAATGGGCGGAAGAGGGTGTTAAGAGCATAAAGTAGGTCGAAGACGAAAAAAAGGTAGAGGTTTACGCCCAAGGATCGTAGTCCAGGTACAGCTCGAAGGCGAACATCGCGAAGTTTAGCTCCCCTTGTCCCTTGATCCCTTCGAAGTACTCTGTTCCTTCTCTTATCGACAGACGGCCAGCCCAGAATGTGTTATGAGGCGCCCAGTTGTTACCGATCTTTTACTTGCTGTTCCAAGGTTCGCTTTGCATATGTCAGGTGCAAGAATTGAGTAAAAAAGGGGTTAAGAAAAGTTGCGATAGGATATTGTTCCTAGCTTCCAATAGGAGTCATCGTATGGATTGTTGATTATTGTTACCGTGTCTATGTTGGTATCTACTTCAATTTGTTCCCAGGTTGTCCATGTGCGGTACGAGTAGCTTCCATCCCATTGAGCTGCCGTCTTTTTAACCTGGATGACCCCGAAAACACCGATAACTCCGTCCTCCTCATAAATGTCCATGGGTTTTCCAATGATCGAATATTCTAGCACATCGATCGAGTTCTCTGGAGCGTCTTCGACTTCTGGATCATGGTTCATCTCCGTGATACAGGCGTAAAACCAGACCTTTCCATCGGCGATCTTCAGGTTCCAGACGCCATCGAGCAGCTCAGCCGGAAGATCTGGATCACCCTTATACTGTGATAATGTTCCACAGGCGTATCCCTCGATATCTGTTTTATATTTCGCTGTGACTGTGAAAACCACGACGAAAGTAAAAGCTAGAATAGTTAACATTAGTAGTGTTGCATTTTTTCGCTTCATTTTTTCATCTCTTTTCTTCTTGGTATTTGTATAACTCCCCACCTCGGAGTTCAGGGTGTTACTCCCGCCAGCTTTCGGCGATCCGTAAGCTAGCTTGGTATGCGCCCTAAGCTCATCCGGACTGTCAGCGCAGAAAAAATCTCTTTAAGACTGACCTTAAAGTAAGAAGACTAATACTAACATCGAAACATCTAACATAATACCGCGAAAAACGGTCTTTACTACGTGTCTGCCCTTCTCAATCCAATAATGAGGTTTGCTGGAGGTACCTGACTTGTAAATATGCGACGCTACCTCCAGCCCTCACGCTAAAAAAAATTATTGGGTTCTCTTTCTCAGCAATGCGAGAACGGTTACTGATAGTCCGAGTACAAGCGACGCTGCCGGGAATCCTGGTATGCCGCCGGGCTCCTTCGGTGGCGCCGTCACTGTGAAGCTGCCGGAGAGGTCGCCTATAGACACCGTGTGGGTGCCCTCGTCCCCGGAGACGCCTGTGAACTCTAATGTCTCACTTACCCCACCTTCGAAGGTGACAGTCTCTTCGCTAACCTTGGAACCATCCACGAGCAACTCGGCTGTGTAGCTTCCCGATTCATCGCCCACGTTGGTCACGGTCACCGACACGGTCACCGTTTCTCCGGTTTCGACTTCAGTGGGTGAGACGACCAGGTTAGATAGTGTAAACTCTGCTGGCGCGCGTTGCTGCATCGTTATCTTGATCAGGTATCCGTTTCCACTGGACCCGAACGACCATGTGAATCCAACCAGAATATATCCACCATCTGATGTTGCGTGTACTCGATACATTCTGTCTCTTAGGCTGCCGCCATAGAAGGTTTCATCGACTATGCTGCCATCGTGAGATACTGAAAAGAGCCAAACATCTGACTCGCCGGTTCCGGTTGAAGACGTGTATCCTGTTACGAGATAGCCCTCATCGGTGTACAACTCTATTGATTCAGCGTAGTCATCTGATGATCCGCCAAACGTTTGTTCCCATACAAGAGTTCCTTCCGAATCAACGTTGACGACGTATCCGTCAACCAGGTTGCTTCCAAACGAATCCGAGTTACCAGCGACGATGAATCCCTCACCTGTTTCTTTGATTGATCTTCCATTGTCATTCCCCGATCCTCCGTATGTCTGGTTCCAGGAGACTGCGCCATCTGCATTCATTTTAATGAGCCAGACGTCGTTCCATCCTGCTCCATAGGACGATGTATCGCCTACTATCATGAACCCGTCATCAGTTGTGGAGATAATCTCTCTTCCCACATCGTTTTTCGACCCACCTAAAGTTATGTTCCATAGGATATCCTCATCGTCATTCATCTTTAAGACCCAGACATCACCATTTCCAGAGCCATACGAAGCGGTACTTCCTGTTAACAGGTATTCTCCGCTATCTAGAACAATTATCGAGTATGCTACGTCGTTTTTGGCTCCTCCTAGGATCTTCTCCCAGATGAGCTCTCCTTGTTCATCAGTTCTTATCACCCATAGATCAGTTAATCCTGCTCCGTATGATTTGGTGCTTCCCACCACAACGTATCCGCCGTCGCTCGCCTGCACGACATCGTAGGCGTCATCGTCTTTCGTGTCACCGTAAACTTTTGACCACTCAAGGTTTCCCATCGAGTCCGTCTTGACTATATATAGGTCATGGTCGTCGCGTGTAAACGGCTCAACATAACCTACAACTATGAAGCCGCCGTCAGAGGTTTCCTGTATCGCTTTGAAGTGTTCAGTATCATCGCCTCCAATGTCTTTGCTCCACTCCTCATATCCTTGTCCAAACACTGAGATTGCGGGCGTCAACAGAAGCAGCGTGAGTAACGCTAGTCTCCATAGACTCGGACTTAGCTTGACTTCGTGTTTCTTAACCATTTTTTCAACTCCCATTTTATTGGCATTTGTATAGCCCCCCACCTCGGGGCTTAGGCCACACCCTCTCTTCGTTCGAAGATCCGCGCTAGCTCCTGCTTGGTTACGTCGATTCTCAGAGTTCCCTCCGTTCCTTTGATCTCCAGCACCTTATCCTCGACCATGTAGATCTCCAATAACTCCCCGAAGACTCCCTCGAATAGTACGCGGTCGTGCGCCTCGTTCGAGATGGAGACGTTCTTCACGTACCTTTTCGAGCTGATCTCCGCGGTGAACCCCCGATCCATGCCTTCACTCTCCGCCGTTGAATGTGCCCTTACCTCTACCGGGATTCCAACTCAAGAAAAAGGCTCTCTAGGACCAATCTAAATGTAAAAAGATTGATATTAACACCGAAACATCAAGTTACTGTGTCCAGAACGGAGAAGTTCTATGATCTCCTGTTCGAGGTCTCGAACGAGCATCGCCACAACATAATGCTGTTGCTGCAGGAGGAGGCGATGCGGGTGACAGCCATCTCCAAGGAGCTTGACCTCACGACTCCGGAGGTCAGCAGACACGTCTCCCGGCTTAGAGAGATAGGGCTGGCATCCAAGGATGTTGAGGGGTTTTACAGCCTCACCCCCTTCGGGACGATGGTCCTAGTCATGTTGCAGGAGTTCGAGTTTACATCCAAACACGCCGAATATTTTGCATCCCACTCACACGCGGGGCTCCCGATTGAATACGTTAAAAGGATCGGGGATCTCTCGGGGAGCGTATTCACTGGTAACATTTTGGGGTTCTTCCGTCAGATTGAGCATGTCATTAAAGAAGCTGAGGAGTACGTATGGTTGCTCGTCGACCAGTTCCCCCTGAACCATCTGTCGCTGATAGTTGAAGCCATAGAGCGCGACGTCCGATTCAGGGTCCTGGAGCCGAGAAACAGGGTGATTAGCCCTGATCTTGAGGCCATGGCGCCCGAGGAAAGTAGTGCACTCACCCGCACGAAGCTTGCTCCTTTAGTCGAGCAGAGGATGCTGGATGAAGTCAACGTATACATGTACCTATCAGAGAAAAGCTGTGTCTCGGCGTTTCCTACGTTGAGAGGAGAGAACGAGTACAAGGGATTCACGTCGACGGACGAGGCTTCGCTCAAGTGGTGCAGAGACCTGTTCCAGCATCACTGGGATGAGGCGGTACAAAGAACGCCTTCCCCGGCTGTAGAGATAAAACGAGGACAGATTTCAAAGATAGAGGGATCGTCCAGTCAGACTGTGGTCATCGGTAGCGAGAGGCCTGAATTCGATGCTCAAGCTATCCAGGACGCAGTGGATAACTACGACGAGGTGACCCTGAAGGGCAGGTTCAACATCGGGACCTCAACCATAAACATAAACAGAAGCGTCACGATTCGGGGCAAAGGCAGAGAGAACGATATCCCTGAAACAAAGATCTACAAAAAAGGCTGGAAGTTCCCATTCCTGAGTCAGGAGTTCATGTTCCTCGTCAGAGGCGATGACATAGACGTCACGATCGAGAACATCCATGTGGAGGACTTCAACGGCACCTGCATCGGTACCCGTCAAGGAAACAGCATAACCATCCGGAGA
>Ga0307433_1001922_pt1 | contig 10451 bp, 6 predicted proteins | sample SalMarWE160210MG_FD_202166 | JGI IMG/M metagenome (GOLD analysis project Ga0307433, IMG submission 202166) | Salt marsh sediment microbial communities from the Plum Island Ecosystem LTER, Massachusetts, United States - WE1603-210 | ecosystem: Environmental > Aquatic > Marine > Intertidal zone >...
TGAGTTCGCCCTTCCACACGCCGACCGCCGTGATGCCCGTCCCTTGGAGCGACCCGTTGATGCCGTACCGGGCGGTGAAGCCTTCGAGGTCCTCGACGGCGACGATACGGTCGCCGGGGGCCAGGACGTGGCTGTCGAAGGTGAAGGTGACGGCGTCGGTAAAGTGGACGCCGCCGATGTTAACCGTGGTGCCGCCGACGTTCATGAACTCGATGAACTCGAAATCGTTGTCTTCGAAGTCGGGGTCCAGGGGCGGCTGGGTGGCGAGTTCCTGGAGCGTGGCGTCGTGGGGGTGATAGTTCATCTCGGTGATGACGACGTCGCCGGAGGCCACCAAGGGGTTGACGAAGTATTCGGCCACCATGGGGGCCGACCAGTCGTCGCCGGTGGGAATGTAGCCGGGGGCGCCGCTCGACGGGGTGTGGCCGGGTTGGAAGACGCGCGCCGTGATCCTGGTGTACTGGTTGATGGTAACCGCCCCGTAGGCGGGCAGCGCGCTGCCGCTGACGCCGCCGCCCGGTGCGCGCGGGTCGGTGCCGTCGGTCGTGTAATAGACGGTGCCGGCCGGCGCCGACAGCGTCACTTTCGTGCCGGGCGTGATGACCGGTCCGGCGACGCTGGGCGTGGGGGCGGCAAGCCACTGGCTGTCGATCCAGTTGATGCGGCTGGTGAGCCAGTCCTTCATATGCTGGATTTCGCCGGCGAAGTTGCCGTACCGGGGGTTGTACCATCGGGCGTAATCGCGGGCCGCCGCCTCGGTCAGTTCGGCGGCGTGGGCGTCGATGGTGGCATAGATGTTAGCAAGGCTGAAGACGGTCTCGCGCAACTCGAACCAGCGGTCGATGTACTCCTGGGTGAAGTCGGGGTCCTGGAACATCCTGGGCCACCAGTACATGACGCGGCTGCCGTCGTCGAAGGGTCTGCTGGAATCACCGGTTCCGTACCACCTGCAGGGGTTGTTGTCGCGTCCGTCGGTGGAATCCAGAGCGCGGTCGAAGTCCCAGATGGGCCCGGCCTCGAATTTCCCGTCCTCGGTCTTGTAGTAGTAGCCGCTGATGCGCATGGCGTCGACGTTCATCGCCAGGGTGTTCAGCAGGTTGTGGTCGATGAACGAGTCGAGGTCGGCCCAGGCGGCATGCTGGCCGGTCGCCGCGGAATTGAGAGTGTTGATGTAGGAGTTGATGTAACTGAGTTGGGCGGAGTTGGGGTTTTCCGGCTCGACGTACTTGCCGCTCTTGTCCTTCTTCCACGCGAAGCCGCCGTGGACCGGGATGCCGCCCGCCCCGCTGGAGAGGTCTTCGATGTCGACGCGGTCGTCGCCCTGCTCGATGACCTCCATGACGGCGTAGACGCCGTAGTAGTCGCTGCCCGACAACTGGCCGCCCCCCGAGTTCAGATACATCTCCACCCATTGGGTCCGGACGGCGTATCGCCCGACCTGGTTGCTGAGGTCGTAGATGAAGGGATTACTGATGAGCGCCCGGTCGAACTGGCCGGGGCCGTAAAAGATCCAGTCGGCCTCGGCGGGCATGCCGAGGATGTCGAGTTGCTGGTCTTCGCCCGTCTCGTCCCAGAACTCGACGCGGTACTGCTTCTTGGTGAAGCCCGCGGAACTCGACCCGCGAACGTGGATGCCCCCGCGGGTCGTGGTCCCGAACGTGTCGGTCAGCCGGGTGCGGCCGTCGCCGCCGGGCTCGATGATCGCGATGAAGCAGTCGGCGAAAGGCTCGACCAGATCGTTAGGGCCGGGTATGCCGTCGCCGAACATCTCGACGATGACGATGGGCAGGTTCGTGTTGTCGTCGAGCATGTCGGCGCCCAACTCGATGTACGTCTGGCTGACGACGCGGCTGGCCTGGCCGCCCGTTCCGATCGACACGGCGCGGATCATCGTCGTGTCGGTCACCGTCATGGGGCCGGACCAGACGGGGGAACCGGCGGTCGGGAGCGACTCATTGGTGGTGTAGCGAATCGTGTCGGTCGGATACCGGGGCGTGAGGTCCACGACGACCGAACCGGTGAACGTGGTGCTCGCCACGCTGAACACGGGCGCCTGGGGCACCGCGTTGGCGTTGTCCCATCCGGGCGTCGGCATGGTAAAGAACCGTTCCTCGCCCAGGTCGTCGACGCCGTAGGAGTCGTCTTCGCTCTGGGGCGGATAGGCCTCGTAAGCCCAGACGACGGTGCCGGCGGCGTCGGAGAGGACCACGTCCTCGCCGCCGGCGTCCTTGAGTTTGAAGTTCGTGTGGAGGTACCCGTTCTCATCGAGAGCGGGGTCGGTGATGTCGTCGCCGGAGGCAAAGACGACGAGGTACCCGAAGGGCCCGATCGTCGTTCCGGCCGGGATTTCCCACTGCTTCGGGTCTGTGAGGTCGTCGGTCAGGTGGAAGCCGCCGAGGACGGCCGTGGCGTCGGTCGGGTTGAAGATCTCGATCCAGTCGGGGCTGTCGGTGTCGCCGACGAACCCCTCGCCGGTGCTCGCGCGGGTCCGCGTGACCAACGTGGTGTCGTTGTCCGCCATGAACTCGCTGACCACGAGCGGCGGCGGCGCGGCCGTCGTGAAAGACAGCGACGGCGTTGCCCACGCCCCGCCCACCGTGTTCCGGGCATAGGCGGCGAAGTAGTACGTGCTCTCGGGCACCAGGTCGGTCACCATGGCGGCGAACGCCCCGGACTGGACGCCCACCTCGGCCGACTCCTCCCAGGAACCCGGGTCGATGCCGCCGTCGGTCCGGCCGTAGTAGACCGTGACGAGCGGCGAATCGTTGCCGGTATCGGTCACCTGGCCGTTGAGCCAGGCCGAGAACGCGCCGATGTTGGTGGCGGGCTGGTTGACGACCGACGCGACGGTGGCGGTCAGCGTCGTGAACGATTCGGTCGTCGGTGCCCATGCCGAACCAAAACTGTTCAGGGCGAAGGCGCGGAAGTAGTGCACCGTGCCGGAGACCAGGCCGCCGACCACCGTGGAGAAGTCGGCGATGAACGGGCCGAGATCGACCGAGTGGTCCCAGAGCCCGGCGTTTGTCCCGCCGTCGCTCTCGCCGTAATAGATGGTGACCTCCGGGGCCTCGCCGCCCGTGGCGGTGACCTGGCCCCCGAGTTCGGCCGAGGACGCCTCGATGTGCGTCGCCGGCACGTTGACGAGTTCGGGCGGGGCGGTCGGCGAGCCCTCGATGAGCCGGATGCCGTTCAGCCCGTAGCCCTTGTTGCTGTCGGCGACGCCGCCGGGGTCGACCTCCGTCGGGATGGCGCCGGTGTACTGCTGCGAGACAACCTCGAAGGCGCCGTCGGGGCCGGGGTCGATGTCGCTCCACCGGACGACGAACCCCTGGTCGCTCCGGTGATTCGCGCCGGCCCACAGGATCACCTCGTCGGCCCCGAAGCCTGCGGTCAGGATGCCGATGCCGTCGGAGTGGGCGGGCGTATAGGACTCCGCCCCGATCAGCGTGACGCGCGTCCAGCGGTTCGTGTAGTCATCCCTGCCGCGGACGGCCGTGCCCGTGAAGTCGTACGTGTTGCCGAGGCTCAGGTCCTCGAACAGGTAGGTGTAGGTGTCGGCACCGGAGAGTTCGATGCTGTTGAGGCCTTCGACGGAGGTGAAATCGACGTAGGGGTTGAAGATGTCGCCGGCATCGGTTCCGCCGGACGGGTTGACGCCGGCGCTTCCCCAGATCTCTCCCACGCCGGACGCTGACACAAGGGCCGACGTGTAGGTGCCGGTGACGATATCCCGCAACTGGCCGGACGAATCCCCGCCGTTGTCTGCGTACAGCGTGGTGTAGGCGTCCGTCTGGGGTCCGTGGACGGCGTCGTTGTAGGCGGTGAACCCCGACAACAGGAGCCGCGGCTCAAGTGGCTCGGCCGCGGGTACGGCGTGGCCCCCCGAGAGGAACCTTGAACCCATCATGCGTCTCCTCTGAAGCCTCTCCGGATCGTTCCGGCACCCCCCGGTCCAGACTGCCCCCGTACCACCACCCCCCCACGATTCCGCCCAAAGGGCAGACTCATGGCAGCGCAGGCCCTGCACTATTTCCACACCCTCATTATACGCGAAAAACGCCCGTTGCCAAGTCGGGAAGGCAGCGATCAAGCGGCAAGTGAGACGTTAGCCGACGGGCTTGCCCGCCGCGCGCCGCGCAAGCGCGGCGGCTAACTCTGCAATGCCGCGCGGGAACCGCCTTTCAGGTGAAGAGGGCCTCGATGAAGGTGTCGGGGTCGAAGGGGGCGATGTCGTCGGCGCCTTCGCCGATGCCGACGAACTTGACGGGGATGCCGAGTTCCTGCTTGATCGCCAGGACGATGCCGCCCTTGGCGGTGCCGTCGAGTTTCGCCAGAAACACCCCCGTCACGTCAATCAGGGAGCGGAACCGCTTGGCCTGGACGATGGCGTTCTGGCCGGTCGTGGCGTCGAGCACGAGCAGGACCTCGTGCGGCGCGCCGGGGATCTTCTTCGCCAGGACGTTGCGGATTTTGCCCAGTTCCCGCATCAGGTTGTCCTGGGTGTGGAGGCGTCCGGCGGTATCAACGATGAGCACGTCGATGCCGCGTGCGGCCGCCGCCTCGGCCGCATCGTACGCCACGGCCCCGGGGTCGGCGCCCGGCTTGTGACGGACCATGTCGACGCCGACGCGGTCGCTCCAGATCCGAAGTTGCTCGTCGGCGGCGGCACGAAACGTGTCGCAACACGCCAGGAGCACCGACCGCCCCTCCTCCAGGAACAGCCGCGCCAGCCGCGCCACCGCCGTCGTCTTACCGCTGCCGTTGACGCCGGCGATCAGGCACACGGTCGGCCCGTCGGGGTTGGTGATGAGCGAGCGGTCGGCGCCGCCGAGGCCCTCCTTGAGGTCCGCCTTGATGACGGCCAACAGGTCGTCGTCGGCGGTGATCTCGCGGTCGCGGTACCGGGTCTTGAGGTCGTCAACGATCCGCCGGGTCGTGGCCACGCCCACGTCGCCGAGGATGAGGGTCTCTTCGAGTTCATCGAGGAACTCGGCATCGACCTTGCGTCCGACGCGGAACAGGCCCCGCACGCCGTCGGCCAGTTTGGAGCGGGTCTTGGTGAGGCCGGACGAGAGCCTGCTCAACCAGTTGCCAAGGGCCATGGGCCGATTACTCCTCGGGCTGGGGGTCCGCGTCGGGTTCGGCGGTCTCCGGCGGCGGTTCGGCCGTCTGCGAGGCCGGCACGGCCCCCTCGCCTTTCGCCAGGCGGAGCACGCGGTCGAGCACGCCGTTGACGAACCCCCCCGACTCGGCCGCGCTGAACGCCTTGGCCAGTTCGATGGCCTGGTCGATGGCGACGCGGTCGGGGATGTCGGGCGCCTCGCAGATCTCCCACGCCGCCAGGCGCAGGATGTTGCGGTCGATCGGCGCCATGCGTTCGATGCGCCAATGCTCGGCGGCGTCGTTGATGAGCCGGTCGGCCTCGGTCCGCCACGGCCAGGCGCCCTCGGTCAGGCGGCGGGCGAAGAAATAGACCTCCGGGTCACGCGTGCTCTCACGCAGGAACGCCACGATCGGCGGGCCAAACTCCTCGCCCCTCAGGTCCAACTGGTACAGCGCCTGCAGGGCGATCCGGCGTGATTGCTCGCGTCGCTTCATGGAAAAGACCGACTCCGCACCCCTCTGTCACTTCGCCGCCGTGCGCGGGATCCCCACAATCGAGACCGACCGCTTCGGCAGCGTCACACGCAACACCTTGCCGTCGAGTGCGACCGTCTCGGTCCGGAACCGGCCGATCTGGCGCGGCTCGTCCGCGGCCGGCTCGTCGTTGAGCCGCCCCTCCAGTATACGGTGTATGGCCGCCTTGTCGATCTTATCGAAGGCCGTCAAATCGACGACGACCGGCAGGTTGCGGCCGAAGTGCCGGTTGATCGCGTGAAAGTAGACCGTGCGCGCATCGGCCGTCGCCACGGCGTCAACGTAAGCCACCCGCTTCGTCGGGCCCAGGTTTTGCATCCGGTACGGCTGGGCGTAGGTTGGGACGTTCTCGGCCGTCACGTCGAGCCGATGGGTGCCGTGGTGCCGGGCGTAGAACATCGTGACCTGACCCGTCGGCATGTAGTAGGCGGGCGTCTTGCCCGTCGGGTCGGCCCGGATGCAGTGAATGCCCCAATGGTTGCCGACGAGCATCGACTGGCACGCCATCGCGATGGTCTCGCCCTGCCGAAGAAAGGCGTGCAGGTACCCCGCGGCCCCCACCCCCTTGGCGAAACTGGAGTTGAGCGCCGGCCTGGCGCCCCGCCGGCCGAGATGCCACCAGCCGTTCCAGTTCCACTCCGTCACGGCCAGCGGATACCCCAGCCGCCGCGCCTCACGCAGGGCGCCGCAGTCGTACGTGGAGAGACCGCGCGCATCCATGTAAGGGACGGCCACCCAGGCGTTCCAGATATCCTCGGCCGACAGGTTCTCGACGGGTACCTGGCGGCCGTCGCGTTCGACCTTCCGAATGCCCCACGGCACGTACGTGTGATGCACGAAGTACTGGACGCCGTCGCCCAGCCGCCGGCGGATGCGGCGCGTGACCTGAACCCGCTTGCTCCCCTCCAGTTGCACGTCCACCAGGATTTCGATCTTCGGGTCCACCGCCCGCATGGCGTCGATGTAGGCGGCGAGGCACTCGACGTACCACTCGGCAGTGCGCTCGTCGGCCCAACCTTGCCGCCGCAGGTCGTCCACGAAGGGCCACGTCTCGTTACCGATCTCCCAATACCGGACGCCGTAGGGCGCCGGATGCCCGTTCTTCGCACGGACCGCCGGCCAGTCGTGCATGCCTTCGGGCAACCTCGCGCCGACGGGGGCGTTGCAGTAGGCGACCTTGGCGGCCTCGTGGCGGACGGCTTCGGCCAGCGGCTTCTTCTTGAGGAACCCGTCGCGGAAGTTCACAACCAGAAGCGGCGGAACCTCCAGCGTCTCCCACAACCGCAGAAACTCGTCCAGGCCGAAGCGGTTCGTCAGTCTGCCCCCGCGGTGACCGACCGTGACGGGCCGCCCCGCGCCCTTGCGGCCGGGCACATGGTCGATCATGTCGAACCAGTCGATGTAGTCCACGTCGGTGCCGCCGGGGAAGCGGACGATGGGAATCTGCATCTGGCGCAGTTTCTCGACCACACTCGGCTGGAGCCGGTGCGTCCCCGGCACGAGGGCCCCTTCCGGACCCGGTTCGCCCCAACTGGCGCGCTCCATGAAATGGCCGAACAGACGGGAATCAATCCTGTGGAGGGGCGTGCCGCCGACGGCAAAGCGTATCTCGTCGGCGTCGGCGCGGCCGGCCGCCGCCACGCCGAGCAGGCCGGCAAGACCAAGGCACGCGACATGAAAATGACCGGCGCGAAGTCGAGTCATCGAGCGTTTCCGACGCGCGGCGCCACCGCGCAACCGCCTTGAAGGCGCATCACCACGGCCCGGCTACTTCTTGCCGAGCCCGTCCAGAAGATTGGCCATCTCGATGGCGCTGGCGGCGGCGTCGGCCCCCTTGTTGCCCGCCTTCGTGCCGGCCCGTTCGATGGCCTGCTCGATCGTGTCGGTCGTAATGACACCGAAGATGGTCGGCACGCCGGTCGCCAGGGAGATCTGGGCGATGCCCTTGGCGGCCTCGTTGGCGATGTAATCGAAGTGCGGCGTGGCGCCGCGAATCACCGCCCCCAGGCAGATGACGGCCGCATACTGGCCACTCTCCGCCATACGCTTCGCCACGACCGGAATCTCAAACGAGCCGGGCGTCCAGGCCACGTCGATGGCGTCGGCCGCCGCCCCGTGCCGCTCCAGCGCATCGAGGCACCCCCCCAGCAGTTTCGCCGAGATAAACTCGTTGAACCGCGACACCACCACGCCGAACCGATGCTTCCCCGCAACCAGTTGGCCCTGATAAACATTGGCCATGGCCGTCTCCTTACCCTTTCCGCCATGCGATGCAGCGGCCCAACAGTGTAACCACGCGGCGGGCGAATTCAAGGCAAAAGGGGAGGACGCGCTCACCGCGGCCGGGTGGCATGGTCAGCCCGAAGGGTGACCATGTTCCAAGCCTAACCCCAGCGCGGCAAACGGTTGTCCCGTCGGCATGTCACGGCCCTTCACGGGGCGTCCCGATGTGACCCTTGCAGGGCGAACGCCAACGCCGTCAATCCGGCTTCTTCGGACCTCACAGCCACGACGGTCTCTTGGCGTCTTTCGGCGCGTCCGACCCGATGACAGGCTTGAGGTCCAGGACGGGGGTCTTGTCGAAGGCGTCGATCTTGTCCAACGTCACGACGTTGCCCTCGACCGAGAGAACCTTGCAGACCGTCAGGGCGATCAGGTTCGGCCGCACGGGGGCGCGGCAGGCAAAGACCCCCGTTAGCGGGTTCTTCTTGTTGCCGCGCGGGTGAACCTGGAGGATCGACCGCTTGGCCGGCGTGTCGTTCTTGTCGAACCACCAGAACACGTTCACGTGCGACCAGCCGTCGAGCCCTTTCAGGGCGGGCGCGTGCTTGTCGAGAATTCGGATGCGGGTCGAGCCCTTCGTCTTCTCGACCGTGCCGATGGGATAGACCTTGAAGAACGGTTGGGCGCCTTCGGTTTTCACAGGTTCGCCTCCTGTTGCGTCGCTGGCAATCAGCGTCAGTGCGCCGCTGGCCGCAGCGGCGCTCGCAGTCGTCGTGAGAAACTCGCGTCGGGATAAGGCCATGGTCGGTCCTCCATGTCGAGACTCCCAGCCCACGGAACGTTACCCGCTGCTTCCGCAGCGCGGGCTCGATTGACGCGGGCCCGAACTACGCCAAGCCCCACCGTCGACGCAGGAACCACTCGCAGGCGAGGAGGCCGATGACCAGGGTAAGGAAAATGCGTCCCGTGCCAAGGGGGAATCGCCGCTCGGAGGTCTCGTATCGTGGTTCGAGACCCGCAGCCAGTTCGGCGAGAAGGTGGCCCAGGCGGTCGACCGTGCGGAACGTGCCGCCGCCCGCGGTGGCGATGTGTTTCAGGTTGGCGTAATCGGCCGGCACGTCGGCCGTCTCGAAATCCTGTTCCTCGGCGACCAGTTTCGCCTCGGCCCGTTTCGCCTCGGCCGGTTTCGCCTTGTCGCCGGCCGTTTCGGCCACGGCCGTGTACTCCCCCGCCACCGAAAGCGTTGCCGTGCCCAGCCACCGCGCCGGCCCCGGTCCGGCCGGCGAATCGTCGGACCGCCTCATCGCTACGCCCACCGTCGCGGGCCCCGTCAGACGGACGCGCGGCGTCTCCTCGCCCGTCGCGCCGACCGTCACCTCGACCGTCGGCGGACGGTCGGGGTCGGCAATCATGTAGCGCGTCCGGTCGGTCATGATCCACAGGTCCGCCTCCGGCCGACCGTCGCGACCGGCCAGCCATAGGAGGAGCCCGCGCCAGAAACGCCGATGGGCACGGGCACCGCCCGTCTTGGCGGGCGCGAGGACCCACTGCCACGTCGTGTCCACCGTCAGGCTGGCCATGCGGCTGCGGCCCAGTTCGCGGACGGCAAGCAGCGGCTGCCCCTTCTCGGAGGCGGCCAGCAACCGGGCCGTCGGCCGGACGGATGCCACGGCGCTGGCACCGGAGAGCGGCGGCAGCAACTCGAAATCCACCGGGCGGCCGGCCGGCGCATCGACGTTGAACACCACGTGCTTCGCCCCCGCAGCCGTCGGCTTGAAGCGAACCGGACCCTTGATGTGGCCGTCACCGGGGCGAATCGCGACGGGCAGGATCCCGGCCAGCGGCGTCGCGGCCCATCCGCCCGCGCCATAGGAAGCCAGGCCGCCGAGCGTCAGGACCGACAGGCGCCCTTCCCGCGCCCGCTGGACCATCCGCGCAATCGTCGCGGGCGGCAGACTCGAGGCGGGCAGGTCGCCGAGGACGACCACGTCGAAGCCGTCGAGGTCGGCGGGCGAGGGCGCCGCGGCGCCCGCCTCGGCGCCGACCAGGACCCGTCGCTCCAGGTCCATCTCCCTCGCCTCGCCGAGGGTCCGGGCGATGTACTTCGCTTCGGGGCGCAGGCGTCCGTCGAGGTACAGGATGCGGATGCCGCCCTCCTCGACGCGCACCGCCGCCGTCGCCCGGTTGTTCGTCGTGACCAGTTCGCCGTCGATCGGCGCGACGGCAAGCGCCAGGTGCGCGAGCCCCGCCTCGTCGGCCGCAGGGGTGAAGACCAGTTCCTCCGCCGTCCGGTTCGCGTCGGGCGTCAGGCGGCGCCGGGCGACCTGCTTCTCGTTCAGCGTGAGAACCGTCTCGACGGTCCGGCCCTTCATGCCGAACGTCGCGAGCACAGCGCGGACCTCGATCCGGTTTCCGACGAAGACGCGCTTTGGCGTTCGCAGATCGCGGACCGCGACGTCGCGGACGCGGTCGGTTGGCACCGGGCTCCCCACGGCAACCGCGTGGACGGCCGCGCCGCGCTCGGCCAGCCCCCGTGCAGCCGCCGCTGCCAGACCCTGCGACCGGTTGGCGCGACCGTCCGAGACCAGGAT
>Ga0307433_1001923_pt1 | contig 10437 bp, 18 predicted proteins | sample SalMarWE160210MG_FD_202166 | JGI IMG/M metagenome (GOLD analysis project Ga0307433, IMG submission 202166) | Salt marsh sediment microbial communities from the Plum Island Ecosystem LTER, Massachusetts, United States - WE1603-210 | ecosystem: Environmental > Aquatic > Marine > Intertidal zone >...
CTGACCCTCGGCGCGAGCGGCTTCCTCGAGCCCCTGGAGCCGATTCTAGCGGGCATGACAGCCCTCGGCCCCCTGATGATAGTACTGTCGACCAGTGCCAGCACCGGTGCGGTCAAGTGGGGGCTCCACACAATGGCCCTGGTCGCTCACAAGGTAGCCCTTCTGGCCTCGGCCATAGCTATTAAGGCGGTCACGGCCGCTCAGTGGCTATGGAATGCGGCCATGTCAGCCAACCCGATAGGTCTAATTATCATGGGGATAACAGCCCTGATAGCAGCTGGAGTCTTGCTCTGGAAGAACTGGGATAAGGTTGTCGATTTCTTCAAGATGGCTTGGTCGAATATAAAGATATTCTTCCTGGAGGGCGTGGAGAAAGTCCTGGGGACGTTGGATAAATTCTTAGGCTTCCTCCCGGGGCTGGGCGATAAAATCAGAGAAGCTCATGATACCATTGCCGGCATGATAGAGGCAGAGAAGATTGACCGGGACATCCTCCAAGTCGATAGAGCTCTGAAGAGAAACGAGGAGGCATTAGCTGAAAATCAAGTTGCGATAGAAAATGTAACTGAAGCTACTGACCCCGATTATGTCGATGCTTTAAATGCCTCGACAGTGGCCTTAAAGGATAATCAAACAGCACTCGAGGACCAGAAAGAGGCCTATGAGAATCTGCTGGAAAAGGCCCAGGAAGCCGTAAAGCAATTCGAGTATGAGCGAAGCGAAGCCGGCTTACTAGGGATAACCACAAAGGACGTAACGACGGCGCTGGTCGACCAGGGCTGGACCGCTGATAGACTTGCTGACCTGTGGGCCCAGCTGGGCGATGATGTTAATTATGCTGACCGGTATCTCGCGGCCGCCGGGCTCACTTCGTCCGAAATTGACGCTATACTCAAAAAACTCGGGGGCACTGTAAGCGGAGTAGCGGATAATTACGACGAACTCACCGAAAGCGTCCAAGGCTTTAGCGCAGCCGTTGAGGCTGTATATGCTCTTGAAATGGAGCAATACGCAGGAATGACTTATGAGGAGAAGCTTAAAAAATACCAGGAAGAAGGCGGCTATGCTCCGTGGCTATCCGAAGCGACAATCAAGGCCGACATCGCTAGAGCTGAGGCAAGCAATGACGCGTATTTAGCCAATCTGGCTGGCGGCGGCGGAGGTGGTGGAAGTGGTAGCGGCGGAAGTAGTAGCGGTGGGAGTGCTCTCTCTGGCTCTACTGGCGGGTACTATTCTGGACCATCGTATGGGTATGCAAAGGGGGGAATTATACCCGGCCGCCTTGGTGAGGCTGTCCCTATACTCGCTCATGCTGGAGAGGAAGTTCTCCCTGCTGATAAAGTAGGCCGGTCTATAAATATCTACGTCGAAATGGATGGCCGAGTAATCGCTAAGGCCATCGGTCAACCCTTAGTGGATGAAATCAGAGTTAGGACAGGGCTGAAGGGTTAATGAGTACGATAAAGATTAACAGCGTCGAAATCGTACACGCTAAGGATGAGCTTGCCGTCGAATGCCGCATTGAGGAACGTAGCACGGCAGGTTTTATTGTTATCGATAAGGCCGGGTCTGCGAGCTATGCACGAGGCCAGCCCGTGGAGATAAAAGACTCTGATGATGTTCTGATTTTTAGCGGTTTTATAGATGAGCCAGAATCCGTGAGATTGTCTCCAAGCGGCGGGCTCCTTCACCGGATCTCCTGCATGGATAATCACTACCTGGCCGACAAACGCCTCGTGGTTAATTCTTATGTCGCCAAAACAGCAGGGTATATCGTAGAGGATATATTCGACCATTATCTCGCCATTGAGGGCGTTACTATCGGGGAGATACAGGCCGGACCAACGGTGGCCCAGGCCATATTCAACTATACAAAAGTTTCCGATGCTTATAATGCCCTCAAAGAGCTATCGGGGTCGTTTACTTGGTTCATAGACAATGAAAAGAAGCTCTATTTTATTGATAGGGCTACTATCTCAGCCCCCTGGCAATTAGACTGGACCACCCATAAAGCGGAAAGAGACAGCGTTAGTCTGACGACCGGGAATCCCTTATACCGGAATTTTCAGTATATCTGGGGCGGGACCGATATAACCAGCGTGCAAACAGCAACTTTCACCGGAGATGGGGTTATTAAGACATTTACCCTGGGGTATCCCCTGGCGGCGGAACCTGTAATTACCGAAGATGCCGCCCCGATGGATGTGGGCATCAAGGGGATAGAATCGGGGAAAGATTACTACTGGTCGAAGGGCGACAGCGCGATCTATGCAGAAGTAGCCCCCGGTGTAGGTGTCGTCGTTGCCGTTAGCTACTACGGGCAGTATCCTCTCATTGCAATGTCCCTTGATAGTGCCTCTATCGCGGCGAGGAAAGTTATTGAGGGAGGAACCGGAATAATTGAGGACATCGAAAGAGAAGCGTGGCATGAATCCAAGGAATCAGCCAGAGAATCCGCACAGGGGAAACTAACTCAATATTGCCAGGATGCCGAGAAGTTTAATTACCAGACACTCGAAAGTGGTCTTTTGCCTGGCCAGCTTCAGGAAATCACCTATGCACCCTTTGGATTTACTGCCCACCAAATGCTGATAGAATCGGTATCTATATCATCTCAGGGTGGGGTGATTCTATACAATGTCGTCTGTATCACCGGCCCCATTTTAGGTTCCTGGAGCAAGTTCTTTAGTAATCTATTCATACGGCAAGACCAGTCAATTCGTGTGGGTGGCGAGATGCTGTTAAAGCTGATAGCCCAGCCCGAGAGTTTGGACCTTGTCGAAACCCCCAGTGATGATGAGGATGACTTCTCGGGAGGTCTGGTCAATAGATGGCTCAATTCAGCCCCGATAGATGCCGGTTCTTTGGGGAATGTCCAGCATGAAGCTCTGGCTCTGGTCGAAGTTCCGGGTGATGACGAGCATATTACCGAGGATTATAAGTGGGATGACGGCTGTAAGTGGGGTTTTGCCACTTGGGCGTAGGAGAATGACATGAAAGTTCAAAAGAAAGATTCCTTAAAGTTATACGGAAGGTGGAGGCTTGAAGCCCGCCATATCAAGACGGGTGAGCTTATCGTCAAAGAGGGCAATAATCTTATCGCCACTGTAGGTAAGGGTTTGGTCGGCGACCTTCTTATTGATACAGCCGGCTTTGATACTGGATTGACCTTCTGCGCCATTGGCTCGGATAACACCGCCCCAAATGTCGCTGATACTACTTTAACCGTAGAGGAATTCCGAAAGGCAGTAACGAGCCGGTCGAGAACCGTGAACGAGATAACAATCACCACATTCTTCACTGCCGCCGAGTCCACCTATGCCATTGAGGAAGCGGGGATATTTGGCCATTCAACGGCGAGTGTAACACCCGATAGCGGGATTATTTTTAGCCATTGGCTGGTGTCCTTTGACAACACTGGTGGGGTATACGACATCACGATTTCCTACATTTTGCAGGTGGGCTGATACTTGTAATCATATCCTCTCATATGTTATAATGGTAATTAGATGGGAGGTTATGATATGAGATATAACAGAATAGATATTCCTAAGGAGACGCTAGAACACCTTTATTGGGAGGAACGTCTGAGTATGAAGGCCATAGCTGAAAAGTTAGGGCTTTCAATTACTCCGGTCTACCGCTCGATAGAACGCCATAATATAAGGCGCCGGCCTCAAGTTGAATACAAGAAAATAGAACGAGCCAAACTCGGTATTAGCAAAGAATTACTAGAGAATTTATATCTTACTCAGCAGTTACCTATAGTTTATATAGCTCAGCAATTAACCGTAGCTGACAAAACCATACGCAAACTATTGCAGGACTTCGAGATACAAATCCGAAGCCGTAATGAGGTTCAGAAATTATCAGCCCCAAAGCGCCTGAGGGATAAAGATGGGCATGGTCGTAATTGGCGGGGCGGCCAAGTACACAATGCCAATGGTTATATTATGTCTTGGGCCCCCGAGCATCCGAGAGCAACGGGCAAACAAGGTTATGTCTACGAACACATTCTCATCTGGGAAAAAATTAGCGGCAGGCCACTTCCCAAAGGGTGGGTCGTACATCATCTCAACGGGATTAGAGATGATAACCGGCCAGAAAATTTAAGGGGTATGCCCAGAGGTTCCCACGATAAGATAATGCAGCCTTATAAAGCTCGTATCCGGCAACTTGAGGCTGAATTAAGGGAACTCCAACAGCTTAAATTAACCATAGGATAGAGGTGAGATATGGCTATAGCAACGGGAGAACAGATAACAGCGGCGGATGTGCTGGCAATAGCGGGGACGTTTGAAAAATTTTATCCCGCTACCGTTGGCGAGAGCTACATAGTGCCTAGCGCTTATGGTAAGTATGCAGTAATACCCATAGTTGGATTAGGATACCCCAATAATTTGGCCTTTATCACAGGTCATGTGCCCCATGATTTTGGGTCAGTGGTGGAACTTGTTGCTGTTGTTATTCCTAACGGAACCAGCGCTACATTCAATCTAGACATAAGTTCTATGTACGCAGCTGCTGGAGAAGCCTATAACGCCAATGGGGAAAGCGACGCCGCTTCTACCTATAATCTTACTGAGAATCAGATGACCGAGATTGATTTATCCGGCATCTTTAGCAGTATTGCCGCGGGTGATTATTTCGGTGTTCTGATAGAAAATCACGGTGCTTTCGATCTTAAAGTTCTTGGTGTAAGGCTCAAATATTCAACATCTTGAGGTGAGATATGGAAGTTAGATACAACCTAATTACTAAAGAGGTCACGGGCTGGTGGACAAGTAGGAATAACAGCTTAGAAGCCAAGCTAAAGAATCGCCCCGATGAGGCCATCATAGAACTTGATATTGAACCCCCCCCTAAATCTCTAAGAGCATATCTCTGTGATGGCGAAAAGTTAACTCCTAGCTCTGCTTATATTGAACCCGTGAAGGTTGATAAGATGGCCGAGTTAGAAGACCGGCTTGCCGCATTGGAGAAGAAATGAAGGTAGAATCTGGGGAGTGCACAAGAAATGAAGGCGAAACGAGATGTATTGAACATTAAGGATGCATATCCTGGTTGCCCCGTTGAGCATAAGAAGGGTGGGGCAGTAGCCAACACCCTCGGTTTCTGTCTGAGGGCGTTTGAGCCGTGGTGGGATGGTTGGGGCTGGCACCTTTCTATCTTAGTAAGTAAGGGGGATAATGGTTGTTTTCTACTTGAGGCGACAGGGAGCGGCGTTGATATAAACTACTATACCTTTGAACAGCTTAAAGATACCAGGGTTTATGCTTGGCTGGGAAGAGAGCCTACCAGAAAAGAGTGGCGAGAATTTATCAAGACTCACAAGGGGAAGAATTATGACGTGGGGATATATTTCTGGACCGGCCTCCAGTATCTCATAAGGCACTTTTTCAATCATAAGATACCCCGGTTGCTTGACGATAAATACACCTGCTGGGAATTGGTCTTTGAATTTGCCCGAGATATGAATAAACCGTTTGATTCTGTTTATGAGAGCAAGTATGACTGCCCGATGATTACCGACTTTATTAGAGCTATGGAGAGTGCATAATGGCCGAGAAGAAAAGCTACACAGAGCACCTGATAGAAATTAAGACAGAGTTAATCGAGCTTAAGACCATTTCCATTTATCAGGAAAATCACCTCTCAAATATTGACCAGCACTTAAACAGATTGAACGAGAGGACTAATAAAAACGAGATAAGAGCCGCCAGGAACTCAGAGGGTATCAACCGGCTATACTGGATAATAGGCGGCATTGGTACGCTAATAGCAGTGGGAACGCCCATCACCCTGGCCGTTTTTGGAGTTATCGGATGAAAATTATCGTAATCGCAATAATCATAGTAGCCATCCTTTATCTTATAGGCTTAGAAATGGAAGCTTGCGCTAAGATATTCTTCTGAGATACCCCTGAGCCTTCACCAGACGGCTAATAACAGGCTTTAACAATTAAATAAGGGTAATTCCATTGGGGAGAGTTGGGACACACCGATATTAAGGTCGGGATAGGTCGCCAGCTCTCCCCGGTTCTTTGCGTTATACGAGTTTTTTTAAAGAAGTTTTTGCTCACTCGTGCTAGGGTCTTGACAAAGTACGCAAGGGGGTGGTACTATCGTAGTGTTATGGCATATAAAGATTATCTCCTGAAGGTAAAAGACCGTAATCGGCGGCTACTTGAATACAAGCAGAAAAACCCATCTATGACCAATTCTGCTATCGCCAAGATATTTAAGCTCTCCCGGGAACGGGTAAGGCAGATATTACAAGAGGAGGCAGGGGCATGAACCCAGCTGCTGCAAGGGGCAAATTAGAGCGTGCCGTAGAAAGGGGCATAATAAAACCTAATAAGGAATGTGCTATCTGTGGGGCGAAGCCCGGTGGTAAACACTCAAGGGCACAGTTCGTGCAACATCATGAAGATTATAATAGGCCACTTGATACTATAACCCTGTGCTGCTCTTGCCACCAAAAATTACATCGGGGCACAATAACACTGGAAAATTCTTAAGCGACAGGAGGCTTCCGTAGTTGTTGTTACTAGAGTACTACGAGGCAAAGAAAACTGAGCCGGAACCTACTTTTAAGTTATGCGGGGTGAGGGAATGAAAATCAAAACACAGACCAGAGAGACAAAGAAGCTAGCCCAATGCGCCTTTTGCGGCCACCAGGGGGATTACGGGCAGGAAATAGTTGACACCGATTACTTCGACCCTGTCACCGGTAGGGACACAGTACGGATGGGATGCAGGGACTTGAATGCCTGCTTTGAGCGTGGCGGCAGCGTGCAAGCAATCTATTAGGAGGGAACTATGCCTAGATTAGCAGAAGGAATATGCACATCAGCACTAGGGGAGTACAAGAATAAGGGCTTTAAAGCCTATGAGGAGGATGACCACTTCTTAGCGCTTGAACACAACGGCGAGGTGTTTGCCCACTTCTTCTCCTCGACGGCCACCATTGTGGCAATCCAGCAAGCCTGCCACCAGCACCTTAACGAAGATATTTTATTGGGGGTGAACTGATGCCAAAAATTCGATTGGTTAAAACTAAATGCCAAGAGTGTGGGGAGGAAATTTACTACAGGGAAGGTGAAAATAAGCCTCTCATTTGTAACAAGCCGGAATGTGTTCTAGGGCATCAGCAAAAGTGGCTGCGGACCAATCGCCAGAATTGAAGGAGAAAGCAAATGAACCCCGAAGCCCTGAATTTACTGGAGGGGGTAGCCAACTTTAAAGCCCGCCGCCGGATGAAGATAACCGATGCCAATATCTCTAAGGGTGAACTTATATACACGATACACTGTGTCTGTGACCAGATATTTGGGGTATCAATGAACCGCTATAGAGTCCGATGCCCCAACTGTGGGCGGGAAAGTTATATGCACAGCCTAATGAGGGATTGGAGTGAAGCTCAGCCTAGCCTAGCTAAGCACAGTGCAGCAAAGTAGAGCAAAGTAAATATTAAAGGAGGCAATCAATGTATCGGATAGATGTAGGTATCAAAGGATTAGCACCTTATTCACAAAATGCTTTCACAGATGAAGCCCAGAAGAAGATGCAATCCGGGAAGACAGGGGGCAAGCGCACAGTTGACCAGGCAATAGCCGAGGCCAAGACAAAAGCCTATTCTAACGGCAATGGTATTTTTATCCCTGCCCGACAGATAAAAGCCAGCTTACTTCAAGGGGCAAGTTTGGCTAACCTCAAGGAAGGGAAAAGGGGAGCTTGGCAGTATATCAATGCCACAGTTTTTATTGACCCCTTAGAGATAGATTTAGGCAAGGGCAAGCCCGATTTTATTTATGAACGCCCTGGCCGCATACCACCCAAAACAGGTGCAGCAGCTATAATCCGCACCCCATCTATGAATGCAGGGTGGGAAGCATCATTCGGGCTTGTGGTAACTGATGACAATCGTGACCCCCAGTTATTGAGGGAGGCAATGGACGCAGCGGGTCTTTTGGCGGGAGTGGGAAATAATCGCCCAGAATTCGGGCGCTTTATGGTAACAAAATGGGAGGTAAATAGAAATGGCAAACAATAAGCAGGAATTCGAGAAGGTATTCGGCGAGGCGATAAAGACAGCAGGTGAAGTCCTTAAATTGGCGAGGCAAGGTAAACTTGATGATAACGAACTTGGAGTAGGAAGAATAGCCTGTGCCATCATAAGTGCTTGGACACGCCTACAGCAAACCGAAAGTGCTAGGCAGGCCACGACTTTTGTAATGGCAAGGGAACTCGCTGAGAATACAGACCAACTCAAGGAATATCTCCGAGTATCTCTGCCCCCTGCAAGCCCAATGGTGAAGATGCTAACAAAATGAAGATATAACTTCGCACAGTGAAGCAGATCGAAGCGTAGCGCAGTTTAGTCTAGCAGAGTTTAGTGTAGCCGAGCAAAGTGGAGTAAAGCGATGGGAAACGAAGGAGGAATAACTGATGGAAGAAAATAGCACAGCCGGTCTGGTACCCCAGCCCGGCGGGGATATCGAGGTCAAGAATTATTACGAGCAGGCTTTAGGACTCAAAACCCATGCCGAGACTAGGGTTATCAAAACCCCGGACGACCTGAAACTTGCCACCGATGACCTGTCCCTTATCTCCAAGATTATTAAGGCTTTGACGGACAAGAAAAAGGAATATCTCAAGCCCCTCAAAGAGCAGGTAGCGGCCATCACGGAAAATTATAAATTCTGGATGGAGCCGATAGAGGCTGCCAACACCATCACCCGCCAGAAGATGACGGACTATGACGCGGAGCAAAGGCTTGTCCGGCAGAAGCAGGAGGAGATCAACCGTAAGCGCATGGAGGCCGCCCAGGAAGAAGCGGCGCTTAACAACGGCGAGATAACCGAGTCGGTGAAACTGGTCGAAGTAACGGAAGCCCCCAAGCGAACCTCAACAGATATGGGCACGGCCAGTATGGTGGATAACTGGAAATATGAAGTAGTGGACTTTGCTGCCTTGCCGGATACCTACAAGGTAGCGGACACGGCCATGCTGAATTCTATAGCCAAGAAACACCACGACCAGAAGCAGGTGCCCGGAGTAAGATTCTACAACGAGCCTACTATCCGAATGAATACACGGTAAGGAGAAGTAAATGACAGAGAAAATCACCGATGCAATGAGAGAAAAGTTACGGAAGCCGTTACCCCCTGGGGCAATATCCCCACATCCTACCAAATCATACCTATCAACTATCAAGTCAATCTATGTAGCCGAGAGAATCAATGACGTATTCGGTATTGGCAGTTGGACACTTAAAGGCGAGCCGGTAGAGATGACAGAGCATATCGTTATGAGGGTTGTGCTGGAGATACCTGAGTTCGGATTCTACGGTGAAGCCTACGGCGGGAATGAGAACGCAGACAGGGGTGATGCATTCAAGGGGGCTGTCACAGACGGCTTCACTAAGATATCCGCTCAACAGTTGGAAATCGGCATTGACGTATTCAAGGGATTGCAGATCAGTGGGGCAAAGCCTGCGGCCGGGGGAACAAAACCAACAAAGGAACACTGGTGCAAAGAACACGATACCGCATTTTTCAAGCGAGGCAGAATGAAATCCTACGCCCACCCGATAGAGGGTAGCGAGGACGCAGACGGAAAGAAGATATGGTGCCACGAACACAAAGAGCAAGCGGAAACTCCGCCTACCGAGCCCATAGAAAAGATATTCCCTGATGAGACGCCACCAGATGCCTCCACAGCCGAGAAAACGACACCGGACGAGGGAACAGCCCCCAATGCCACCGACGAACTACTATCCAAAGTCGCTGAGGCCAAAGGATACAAGAACTATAAAACGGCCCGTAGCTATCTGGTTAATTCCCTCAAGATAGAGGACAGCCGGATTAATACTGAGCCGGCCACAGTGTGGGAAGAGATAAAAGAGTATTTTTCATAAGGAGGAGCAACCGTGGGAGAAATCAAGGCAAAGGTTACAGTGGACAAACTGGAAGCAAAGGTGAAACTGGTGGAGGAGAAGGAAGAGGGCGTGGTGGTAGACCGTCAGCTGGTCACCGAGGCCAAAATCCAGTACGAGGGGACACCGGCCGTGCTTGACCGGATACTCTATGCACTCAAGGCGGGGCACCAGGTAGATGTCACCTTCACGACTCCGCAGCAAGGGCTGGACTTGGACGAGCGAGAGCCAGTCCATGCCGGGGCAGAATCTTAACAATTGGTGGGCGCTGTAGGACCTTCGGGTTGCCGCCGTTGACCAGTGCACAGCGAGGCGGGGAAACAGCCTGAAGCGACAGCCGAACGAGGTAGTGGGATGACCCGTAACGAGGCTACCCTCCCACCAAGTCAGGGCAATAGGCTGGGGTGTGGGCGAACGAGAACATCAGTGCAAAACCTGAATCGGCTCGTAGTGGCCAGGGGTAAAACTCTAGACCAGCCCCAGCCCGCAAAGGGGGGA
>Ga0307433_1001924_pt1 | contig 10435 bp, 8 predicted proteins | sample SalMarWE160210MG_FD_202166 | JGI IMG/M metagenome (GOLD analysis project Ga0307433, IMG submission 202166) | Salt marsh sediment microbial communities from the Plum Island Ecosystem LTER, Massachusetts, United States - WE1603-210 | ecosystem: Environmental > Aquatic > Marine > Intertidal zone >...
GATGAGTTCGGCCACGTCCTCCGACATCTTGAAGATGGCCTCCGACATATTCTTCGTGGGCTCGACTTTGCTGATGTTGCCCTTGACGCGGCCGGTCTCGACGCCAACCACCTTGGTCACAAAGATGAGGTGCTTGTCCATGGTGAAGGTCTTGCCGATGATCATGATCTGGGCGCCGAGGAGTTTGCCGACCTGGACGGCCTTTTCCTGGTCGGCAAGGCCGGTGAGTTTCAGTTTCTGTTCCTGGAGGATCTTGTCGAGTTTTGCCCGTTCGACCAACTCGAACTCCTCCTCCACGCTCAGACGCACGGTCAGAAGGTCGGCAATCTGCTGGCCGAGGTCCCTGTTCTTGTACGTGCCCGTTTCGTAGTTGAGAATGGCCACCACCGGCAGGGACTTCCTGGCGGCGGGCCCCTCGGACGGGACGGGTGCCGCCTTCTTGGCAGTCTCCCCCGGCGGAGTCGCCGGCACGCCCTTGAGGACGTCAGCCTCGCACGTGCTCGTTGCAGTTGCGGCCAAGATGACAAGTGCTGCGGTCACGACATTGAGTCTGAGCCACATTGCCAGTCTCCTTTATTCCCTGTTTTTCTGTTGCCCGTGCCATGCTCTCGAACAGCCCAAAGAAGCAGTTCGCCGAGGATGCTCCGTCCGACGGCGTCCGTAGCGGGGTCCTGCGCCCGCGGAAGCATCGTCACGACCAGCCATCCCTCACCCACACGCCGCGCGCCCACGAGCGTATGCACGACGGTCTTACGGGACGCGGGTGCGTCCTGCTGAACGTTCTCCTGCTCAATCCACGCCAAGGGTACAACATCGGCCCCCGTCCGGAGAGCGTACGACCAGGGCCCGTTGCCCAGGTCGTCCGGCCGGAGGATTTGCCGGAAACCCATCGCCAGACGGGCCGGACCGGAGAGCGGGTCCGCGAACGTGTTGCGGCAGAATCCCCAGGCCTCCCATTCTGGCGGCGGGTTGAGCACCACGAGCGTCATGCCCCTCTTCAAACGGCCCTCCAGGCCGCGGCACGCACCGGCCAGACTCCCGGCTCGCCGGTGGCCGGCAAGGATGGCCACGTCGCCGCCGAAGATGAGTTTCTGGATGTCGGTTTCCAATCGGTCAAAAGCCACCTTCTCGGATTCCAGGGCAGTCTGCAACCTGCCGGTCGGATCCGCCGCCGCAAGCGCCAGGTCGGCCAACCGTCCGGCGGCCGGAGCCAACAACGACGAGGGGAAGACCTCTACCTCCTTCGCCTCGGAACCGGCAGGAACGCGGACCAGCAGCCGACAGACCGTCCGCGTCCGGACCTTCGGAACCACAAGCCGAAGCCGACCGTGTCCCCCCGCGTCGATCCGGACTGCGCCATGAGCCAGAACGTCGTCGCCGTAGGCAAACGCCCACACGGCCTCCTGGTTGGCTTCGGCGGTCACGTGCACAGCCAGGACCGTCCGGGCGAAGACACGCAGTCGGGCGCCACGCGCCCGGACGCCGGAGTCGGAAAGATCTACGAAAACGGCGACGTCCGCGCGGGCGCCGGGTTCGAGTTCGGCACCGCTCGCGCCGCGCGCCGGGGTGACCGCTAGGCTCAGCAACGTCCCCAGCAACGCTGCGTTTCGAGGGCTCACCCGCCCCATCGTTCTGCCCCCCGTCCCGACCCACCGGCGGCTGCTCTCAGCCGATGGCCCTGCCAAGCCCAACCGCCTGAAAAACGACGTGCACCCGGTCTCCCTCCATGCGGAACTGGCCCAATTCCACGGGCCCTTCGCCAGTCATCACGCGTCCTTTCACCCCAGCGGTGCTAGCCGGTTCGGTGCCGACCATCACGGCGACCGTCGCGCACGCATTCGCGGCGGCCACCTCACAGTGAATCGGACGGCCCTTGAGACGACCGACATCAGGCAGCGACAGGCGGGTGCGACCGCCGCTTGGCACGAGCACGTTGAACGTCTCCAGGATGCGTCCCGTTGCCGTCACCATCCGGCATCTCAGAAGGAGCAGTTCGGCGCCGGCACTGGTGCCGTCGGCTGTGGGCACGTAGCCGAACTGACCCACCCCCTCGCCCAGCAGCACCCACGGTCTCGATCGGGCCGGTCCCTCGCCCACGTGCTGCCAGATCTGGCGATAGGAGGCCATCTCTGCCGCCGAGACCTGCGGCATACTCAGCGTCTGCTCCATCCTGGCCAGTTTCTCTTCGATTCTCCGGCCGGTCCACACAGCCGCCACGGCGACAAACACCGACGCCAGTACCACGACGGCCGCCGCCGCCCGTAACACCCACCAGGCACGCCGCCGGCGTCGAGAGGTCTCGACGCCATGCCCGGCAATCCGGTCAGCTGCGGGCAACGATCCTGCGGCAGGGACCGACGACAGGATCGATGCCATCGACGCGCGGAGCACCGTAACGGCTTCGTCATGACCGCAAGCGGCCCGCGCCTGCGTCTGAGTCTGGATCATCTCACGCAGGAGCCCGCGGGCTTCGTCGTCGCGCGAGACGAGCGCCAGCAGGGCGCGCCGCTCATCCGAGTCCGGCTCATCACACAAAAGGGCGTGAAGCCGTTCTTCCAGGTCCAACCGGGCATCGTCGTCCATCATTCTATCTCCGGAAAGGCTTGCCGCATGGCTTCCGTCAAGCGCCGACGCGCTTGGTGAACGCGAGAGGCCACGGTCCCCATCGGCAGACCCAGCAGTTCGGCCGCTTCCTGGTAGGTGTACCCATCCAGGACCGTTGCCGCAAACGCCTGCTTCACGAGCGTCGGAAGGTTGTTTATGGCATCCACAAGACGGTCGGCCTGCTCCGATCGCTCGACCGTCTCAGCCGGGTCGGCATCCCTGCTGGTTGCCGCTGCAACAGCCCATTCGTCCAGAGGTTGGGCAGACCGCACGGACCGCCTTCGGTACCAGTCGCGCACGCAATTCAGCAAGATCTGGTGGAGCCAGGTTGTCGGCAGAACACCACCATCAAACGTGTCCCAACTCCTGAACGCCTTGTAGAACGTCTGCTGCGTGACATCGGCCGCGTCCTCGGGATTGCGCGTCAGGCGCAGCGCCGTTCGAAAAAGGCGCGCATACCACTTCGCGATCTGAGCCTGGGTCGCCCGTTCCAATCGCGCCTCTGAGCCGTGTCCACAGTGCACCCAAGGGAAGCATCCCGACCACCTTATTAAACGGGCCAGCCAAGGGAGATTTCTATCGTTTTCTCGGTTCAATCGCTTCCGCCCCTATTCGTGACACGACACAGGCTTTGCAACCCCCTTCCCGATAGGGCCAGCTGTCAGCGGAAAGCGACAGGACCGTCACCTTTATAAGGAACGGCGACAGGAATACAGCATGAGCTACGTCTTCGTGCGTGAGCCTTTGAGCGCCGAGGAGTGCGACCGGATCGTCAACGCGTGCCAGTCGTTCCGCGAGAAACTCGTCGTCTGGGGCAAGGGGGGCTGGTACGGCAGAAAGGGCAAGAGGAGGATTGTGCCGCTCACGGCCAGGGCCAAGAAACTCCTCGAACTTCACTTCTGCACGAACGATCGTATCGGCTTCACGGTTCGCACAGCCCAGCGGCTCGTCAAACGTGTGGCCAACCAGGCTATGATCTCCAAGCCCGTGACGCCGCACGTCCTCCGGCACACCTTCGCCGTTAACTGCGTGAAGCGGGGCGTTAGTACCGCCAGCCTCAAGAAGATCCTGGGCCATGACCGGCTTGAGACGACCGAGATCTACCTCAACATCTGCCCGGAGGATGCGCTCAACGAGTTCTTTCAGAAGGTTGAGGGTGCACGACGGCAGCGGTGGGAGTGAGCCACTCGCGGGAAACAACAAGACGGCCGAAGTGCCAGAAACCACCTTGGTGACCCCGTACGAACACCAATAAGGGCCAGGCTGGTGCCGTCAGGACCACCAGCCACCCTTTAGTCTCCTTCCGCGCCGGTGTAAACGGCCATACGCATCATGATACCGTGTCTTTCCCTCACTTTGGCTCAGTTTCCTCGCAGATGAGCATCCACCCGCCGCGCGGTTTGACGGGCAAGGTCTGGTCGGGCTTGAACAGGCCCTCGGCCTGGAGCTTGTCGATCGCCGGCGCGCGGAGGCGAGCACGCGCCGGGTCCAGGCCCAGCGCTTTCCAGTCGATCTTCATCTTGCAGTCAACCGCCTTGGTGTGCCAACTCGCCACGACCACCAGGGCGGAGCTCTTCTTGCGGTACACCGTCACCAGCACGTCCTGACGCCCGGTGGTTATGGGGCAGGCGTCCGACCAGTAACCCAGCATTTCGGCGTCCTGGATGCCGAAGTCGTCCCAGATCTTCCAGAGTCCGCGCGGGTCCCCGCTCCAGGGCAGGCGGCTGGTCATGCCGTACAGCATGCCCCGCCACGGATTGCCTCCCCCCTGGAGCATCTCGCCCATCACGCCGAAGGGAATCCCCGCGATCTCCACCATCCAGTGATCCGGCGGCTCGTCGTAGTTGCGCCCCTCGCCTATCCAGATGCTGTCGACATAGGGCAGGTGTTCGAGGTAGAGGTTCAGGCAGTTGGCGTAGCCGGCCCGGCCGTTGAAGTGGTTCCACGAGTGCAGGTCAAGCAGCGAGCCGGATCGGTTGGCGTCGAGCACGCGGCGGACGCGCTTCATGATCTCGCGGTCGTAGCCGATCTCGTCGAGGTACAACCCGTCGATCTCGAGAGTCCTGGCCAGGTAGCCGAGGCCCTCGATGTAGTAGTTGTGCCACCGCGACAGGCCCGTCTGGCTGATCGACGCGCACCACGTGCCGTTGCCGAAAGGATGGTGCCACGCCGGCGAGTACCCCCCGCCCAGATGCTCGATAAGCCACGCGTAGCCCCCGCCCGGCCCGTCGGCGAAGATCTCGTGATTCAGGCTCCGCAGGGCCCAGAGCTCGGCGGTGTGGTTGCTCAACTCGCGAATGGTGTAGTAGAGCTTAACCTTCAGATTCCGCTTGTGGGCGGCGTCGATGTAGGCCCCGAGCTTGTCGTCGGTCAGGAACGGGTAGTTGATGAACGGGTTCAGGTCGTTGCCGTGGTGGATGTTGATGATGTTCGCGCCGGTCGATGCAACGTTCTCGACGGCCGGGGCCCCCCGATGGTAATAGCGGTGCTGCCAGTGGACCTTGGGGTCCAAGGGCTTCACCGGCGTGATCAGCAGGGCGAAGTGGAAGTGGAGTTTCTCACCCGCGGCGAGTTTCCGCGGGCCGCCGAAGGCCGTGAGTGTTACGCGGCCGGCGCCCTCGGCGGCGATCCGACATCCGCCGGCCCCCGAGTTATGCCACGCCTCGGGCATCAGCAGCGGGCGGTGGCGGTAGTGGATGTTCACCAGCGGCCAGCGGTAGTTGGGGCCCTTGAGCTTGCACTGGAGCCCGCCGTCGACGTTGCCTATCCAGACGCTGTCCTGGTGCTTTGCCTGGTCCCATCGCCAATCGAGTTCCTTGGGCCGATAGCCGCCCTTCTGGCCCATGCCCATCAGGTACTTGGCGAAGCGGGTCTTGAGGGGTAGTTCCAGGCGACAGTCGGCCAAGTCGACGGGGCGGTCGGCCTTGCCGCGAAACTCGCCTGTCGGCCTGCGGCAGATCCACCGCGCGGGCACGTGGTCGGTCATGCGTATCGCGTGTCGCCTGTCCTCGGTGAACAGCAGGTACGGTCGGGTAGAGTGCTCGGCCAGGAGCCTGGTCATCTCGGCCGGCGTGGCGGTCAGTTCCATGGGGTCGCGCCGGTGAAACTCGCGGCGGGCCTGGAAGTCGATCACCTTGGCCTGCGGCAGGGCCCGCCACTTGTCCGGGGGCATTGCGGCGGGGCCCAGGGCGTGACGCTTCAGCCATGCCGCATCGGCGGCTGCTTTAGGCTTGTCGTACACGGTCTTCGGGAAGTGGCGCCCGCGAACGGTGAACGGCATGAAGTACACGTGGTACTCGCCCGCGCTGGGCGCCTGAAAGACGATGCGCCCGTACTCGGCGCTGATCTCGATCCGCGCGACGTTCGCTACGGGCTTGCCCGTAGCCGCGTCGACAACGATCACGGCCTTGTCGGCCGCCCGATCGCGCCGCCGCCAGGGCAGGTGGACACCCACCTCGTCGGCCTTGGCCTCGACGCGGACCCGCGCGCGATGATTGCCCCACCGCTCGTCCCAGCCCTTTTTGGGAACGCTGTAGGGGATGTCGTCGCCGCCGGGGGCCGCCGCGGCAAGCCAGCAGGCCCCCACGGCCGCCAAGGTCGCCAATACGGATGTGTTCATCACAAAGCTCCTGAACCCTCGCCTGCAACTCTCGCGGGCTTCGGGTCCGCTGATTCTACGACCGTTCGGTCACCACGCAAGAGCGGCATTGACCGCCGTGCGCTCGCGGGCGCTTTCTGGTATCATCTGGGATTTGCCAGATGGCGTTGCGCCCGCGACCATCGCGGGGCTCCTGCAGTTGTTGTATTCGATGCAGCGCGTTGGACAAGCCCAATCTGGGATTCAGGTGGCGTTCCATAGGCTTCGAACTGCACCACCGGTGACGTCGGAGATCCGAAGTCCGCTAGGCCGACTTCCGCAATCGTGTAGGAGCACACGCACGGCTCCGTATAATTCGGCATCAACCAGATCGACCTGAGGGTCTTCGATATTTCGACCGATACGGTCTCGGATCTCTCCCGCCGGGGCGGTGTGGGCAGCTACAGCAACGTGCCCGTGTTTCTGAATTCCACGGACAGCAGCCTCTACGTCGGTGACCTCCGAGTGGATCCGGACAACGTTCGCCGAACGCTGGGCATCTTCCCGGAACACATCCTTGCTGCCACCGGCAACGATCGCTTTGCCTTCGGCGCTGGCGGGGTCTACGACCCGGTGTGGGGCAACCGGCTTCAGGACATGCCCGTCGGGTCGAACACGATGGCGCTGGGTGAAAACGACCGGTACTTGTATGCCTTCGACAGAGGCGTGCAGCGTCTGCACGTCATGTCGGTGGTCCCTGAACCCGCCGCCCTCTCGCTGGTGGGTCTGGGCAGCCTGCTCCTGCTGCGCCACCGACGGCGCTTGACAGCATAGCACGCTGGGCTATAAGGTGGAAAAGCCTTCATAGCGTTTCCCGGGCGGAATCGAAGCCGCCGTCTACGGCGTCGGCCTCGTCAAGTCCGACTCCATACACTTTTCCAGCAACTCGCTCATCTCCTTGACGACGTCCGGCCGGGATGCGTAGAGGTTCTGCTTCTGCCCGGGGTCGGCCTCCAGATCGTAGAGCTGGGCCGGCCAGGCGTCCTGGCCGCCCTGGTTGAGCATCCCGCCGTTGTCGCTGGTGAAGATCACCAGCGTGTTGTCGGTGAGATTGAGCTTCTCCAACGCGGCCACCACCTCGGCGACGATCCAGTCCATCTCGTGGACAAAGTCGCGGTACCTGCCGCAATCGCTGGTGCCGTTAAAACGCTTGGCCGGCGTGAACGGGTGGTGGATGCTCGTCGTCGCCAGGTACAGGAAGAAGGGCTTGTCGGCGTGCTCGGCGATCCAGTCGATGGCCTTGTCCTTCAGCGTCGTGCCGACCTGGTCGTCCTTATATAGCGCGTGGGCGGCGTCGCCGCCACCGATTCGGTTGAGACCGAACTTCTCCCGGTGCACCTGCGTCTTGGCCCGCCGGCCGTAGACCATCGGGTCGTCAGCCGTCAGGCCGACCACGCAGTGGTTCTCGACGTATACGAATGGCGGATGGCTGTTGACCACCGGGACGCCAAAGTAGTAATCGAACCCCAACTCCAGCGGTCCGGGCGTGAGCGGCTTGTTCCAGTCCACCGGCTGGCGCGACCCGAACCCAAGGTGCCACTTGCCGATGCACGCCGTGGCGTAGCCGGCCTCCTTCATCAGTCGGCCCAGCGTCAGCCGCTTGGTGTCGACCACCAACGGGCTCCTGAGCATCACCGGCCCCCAAAGCTTCCGGCGGAATGGATATCGGCCGGTCAACAGCGCATACCTCGACGGCGTACAGACCGCCGATGCCGCATGGGCATGGCGACCTCGGCCATCTAGAAGGTGACGTAACCGCTCCTCTTCACAGCCAACCGCCTGCCCCACTTTCCGCGCCCCTCCTCCCCGCGTCCGCCCGGCCTTCCGTCACACGCCGGCCCTGGCCTTGACGTTCCCCCACACCTTCCTCTGCTCCCCCCAGCCCACCTCCGCCACCACCTCCCGTACCTGCCGCTCCGACACCGTTTCCCGCTCCCGCTCAACCCTCGGCAAGGACAGAATCTCCCCCTGGGCATCCGCGCGCTGAGAATGCGCTGAAGGAACCCGGCAGGGCTCGGCTTCGTTTGCTGGCCGAGAGATTCGCTTCCACAACGCTGGCAACTGGGCGGATGCCCTTGCCGACCGCCGAACAAGCCCGTGGCGCTGTACTACAGCTTTCAGCTGCGATGCCCTGTCGGCGCTGGGCGTGCCAGTCGCCAAAGGCATCTTCGGCGCCCACATGGACGTCGACCTCACAAACGACGGACCGGTGACGATTGTGATGGATATGTGACGCGACGGCCGGGGCGGCAGCGCCGCGGGGAGCCGTCTGTTTTGTCCGCTACGCAGCACCAGAAGGGCGAGAGAGGCCGTTCGGCTGTTCTTTCTCTTCCTCTTTCTGTTCTTCCTAACCGCGATATCCAGGCTCTTGCCGACGGCCACCCGCCAACCTTTGCGTCGTTTCATTTCACTTGCGGCGGCCGCAACCAGCCGGTCAGCGCATTCTCGGCGTGGTAGATACGTGTCAGTTCGGCGAAGGCGCCCTTTAGTAAATCTCCGGCCAGGCGGCCCTTCTTGAGATGCATTTCCCGGTCGATCAGAGCGCGAAGGTACAAGATTCGCCATCGCCAGTGAGCCCGGGCCCGGGGTGAAAGCCGGGCGTCCACCTTTTGCGCAAGTTCGTGCGCCTGGATCGCGTCCGCTCCGATACTGTTTCTCGGGAAGTTCTTCTCCAGGATCTTGATCGTGGCCACCACGTCGGCGGCTACCTCAGGGGAGAACTCGAAGCCGGCATACTCGGTGAGTGTCTCGGCAACGGGTCGATCCGGTTTCCAGTATAACTGGAGCATCACCACCTTGTTTACGTCCTCGAAGATCCCTTCGGAATATGGGAATCCCCCGATCAGATTCGCAATTCCGGAATACTTCTTGTGCAGGCGTTGGGGTACGGGTGTGGCCCCGTATCCACCCCATGGCTGCACACCCAACATGCTGATCTCGGGGAAGTTGACGGCTGGGAGCTTGGCGCCCGGGACAGGGCCCATGACCATGTCGATCCAAGCCGGCTCTGCCGAGAGGAGTTTGCCGAGTGCCTGAAGTTCGTTCTTCCTGTAGTACCAGTTCGACAGGATGATCTTCACGCCCGGAAGTTTGGCGCGGGCCAGCTTCGCGATAGGCTTGGCGCATTGGAGGAATCCATTGGTTGCCCATGGCCGGCATTTCTCGCAGTCACATCCGCCTGGATCGAATGGCCAGATACAAAGGAACTGCGGTTTGAGCGGGCGCATCCAATCCATCAATTCGGTCTGTACCCGCAGTTCATACTCCATGCCGCCGGGCGTGCTCGGGCAAATCTGGCAGTCGTAGTAGGCTCCCCGTTTTCCGCCGGCTGAGCGGAGTTCCTTGGGTGAGGTGGGGTAGCCCTCGTTTCCAATCACAATGAAGCCCGTACCGATACCGAGGTCCCTGGCTGTCTGCAGAATCCCACGCAGACGCTCGCGGAAGGCAACCGCCTTGGGGTCCTCGAATCCGTTGAAATGATTCATGTCATACCAAACCATGAGGCTGTTGCACCCCCAGAGCGCCAGGTCCTCCACGTAGCGTTGGATCTCCTCCACCGGCCCGTCATGATAGTAGTTGTGGAAATGGGTGGCGAAGTAGATGCCGCGCACCGGCTTGGCCGGCACCGAGACGCCCTCCCACGCGCCGGGCGTCAGGCCGCCGGCGGCGAACCGGGACGTACGCAAGAACTTCCCCACGCCATAGAGGACGCCGCGAGTGTCGTTTCCCGTGATGCGGACTGTTCCGGCCTCGACCTTCTTGATGGAGAACCCCTCTTTCCCGATGCCTGGCCGGATCGCCAGTTGAACCCGGAACGGCGCGTCGCCGTTCTCGGTGACGCGCGCCCCGCATCGCTCGGATACGTGTCGGCCGAACACCGCGGCAATCTTCCGCATCTCCGGCCGCGCTTTGTCCGGCAGGACCACGCGAATGCTACGGACCGGCTTGCCGGCGGAACCGGCCAAGGGACGCTCGCCGGCGTCGACCGGAAGGACCTGAAACATCAGGACCACGAACAGACCCACTGCAGTGGTCATCGGAATACCGATGTTATCTGTCGTCCGTATTCGGAGGACTTGCCTCATTGCATTCGTCGGTATCGTTCGAATGGCTATCTTCTGACACGGAATCTGGAGCAACTTGCCTTGATTTCATTCCAACGCCAGTCCTTCTTCACCCATTCCGGCGCTGAGC
>Ga0307433_1001932_pt1 | contig 10420 bp, 7 predicted proteins | sample SalMarWE160210MG_FD_202166 | JGI IMG/M metagenome (GOLD analysis project Ga0307433, IMG submission 202166) | Salt marsh sediment microbial communities from the Plum Island Ecosystem LTER, Massachusetts, United States - WE1603-210 | ecosystem: Environmental > Aquatic > Marine > Intertidal zone >...
ACCTAACTTCTTATTTATCTCCAGCGCCTTATTGTGCATCTCTTCTGCCTTATCTAATTCACCCCTTTTTTGATAAATCAGCCCCAAATTGCCGTACGCGTTTGCCATTATCTCTTGCAACCCAAGCTTCTCTGCAATCTCTAATGACTTTTTATGCATCGCTTCGGCCTTATCAAGCTGCCCCCTCTTTTGATAAATCAGCCCCAGATTGCCGTAATCCTTGGCCATTCCCTTTTTATTTCCCATCTGCACGTTAATCTCCAGCGACTTATTGTGCATCTCTTCTGCCTTATCAAGCTGCCCCCTGTCCATATAAATCACCCCCAGATTGCCGTACTGACGTGCCGTTCCCTCTTTTCGACCGATTTTCTCTTCTATTTCTAATCCCTTGAGGTGCATTTCTTCTGCTTCATCGAGATTTCCTCTCGCATCAAAAACTATCCCAAGAGCAGCGTACTGGTTTGCCATCCCCTCTAATCGCCCGATTTGTTCGTTTATCTCCAGCGCCTTATTGTGCATCTCTTCTGCCTTATCAAGCTCACCTTGCGTGTAATAAATCAACCCCAAATTGCCATACTGACCTGCCATCACCTCTTGCAGCCCAAGCTTCTCTGCTATCTCCAACGACTTATTGTGCATCTCTTCGGCCTTATCGAGCTGCCCTTTCGATTGGTAAATCAGCCCTAAATTGCCGTACTTTGCTGCCATTCCTTCTAATAGACCAAATTTTTCTTCAATCTTTAGACCTTTTCTGAGTATCTCTTCGGCCTTATCTAACTCGCCTCGTGTATGATAAATCAGCCCCAAATTGCCATACAAACTTGCTATCACCTCTTGTAGCCCAAGCTTCTCTGCAATCTCTAATGACTTTTTATACATCTCTTCTGCCTTATCCAGTTCACCCTTCGTTTTATAAATCAGCCCCAAATTGCCGTAATCACTTGCTATTCCCTCAAGTCGGCCGAGCTTCTTGTCTATCTCCAGCGACTTTTTGTGCATCTCTTCGGCCTTATCTAAGTCACCCCTCGTTTTATAAATCACTCCCAAATTGCCTAAAACCACCGTCTTTTCTTCTGAATCCTTTTCAACAACACCCAACGCCCGTTCAGAAAAGTTTATTGCAGCATCTAACAGTCCAAGATTCAAAAGCGGCGGTGTGCATTCATTTACAAACGCATCTACAAATGACTTTCCTCCTTCCGCTGCCAGAACATGTTCCGGCAATCTCATCGCTGCTAATCCATCCGGCTTAATATCCTTATGCAACCGCTCTCTGTAAATCCACATCGCCCGTAAATGGTATTGCTTCTTCTCGACTTCTCCGATTTGACCAAGAATAAAATCGGCTAATATCGCGTGATAAATCCGCTTTCCTTCCCCTTCCTCACGCAGAAGTCCCTGAAGATAACTGTCTCTTTCCAGCCGCTTTCGCGTAGTGGCGCTCAATCCACTTACCACCCCTACCACGCCTCCCGGTACACCCACCTCTAATATCGCGTATGCTTCAAATAATTTTTTAGCGTCTTCTCCTTTACTGCATATACCACGCCACTGAGCTTGTGCAACTTCTTCCGGAGTGAGATATTGTGCCAGGTCCTCAGCCTTCATACCTGCCCCAGTAATCAGTTCCAGCGTTCCTGTAACTGCATACGGACTTTTATCCGACCGCTTTACACTACTTCGCATTTCTTCTTCCAGTTCCGGTGTTTGCTCCGATTGAATACTAACTAATTCTTCTATCGTTCTCTCATCGAATCGCTCAAGTTCCCCTTCTGGAATTCGAACGATATTGTCACACCTTGCCAGTCCTTCTCCGCAAACCAGCACATCCTCGAGTCGCTGAGGGAAAAGAAACTTAACCTTCGCAGGAAGCCTGCTTATTACAAGACCCCACGCATAATCACTTTCCTTCTGCATATACTTTTCCGGGTCTATGATAAATATCGCTCGCCCATTCTCCGGCATACGACCGGAAACCAATCTCAATCGCTCCAAAAATTGGTCCCGCGTATTCTTTGCCGGGTCTCGCTGCAAACTCATTACCAAATCGCCGATGTTAATTACATTCAGCAAGCTCCGCCATTGTTCCAACCGTCGCTCCGTTCCATTGAAAGACCTTTCTGTTACTTGCGCAGCATCAAACGCATTATCCATCATAAGCGCCATTGTTGAATCAACGCTGTCTGTCGGCGTTACCTCGTATCTCACCCAGCCGCATTTTAGTTTCGGATGATTTTCCGCGAGTTCCGCCATTTTATTGACCAGCAAGGTCTTTCCCATCCCCGCCTGGCCGGCGACAAGAATCGCCTGTCCTTGTGGGTCTTCGAGCGCCTTTGTGAATTGCTCTAATTCCGCCTTTCTACCGACGAATATTTTCTTTTCAGCCATATTTTCAGTTCCTCGCCTGTTAAGCTGTTTTCTAACGTCCCATCCATTATACCCAACTCCCAATTCCCAGCAAGCTTATCCCCCTACTTGTCGCGGCGTAGTTTCTTAGGGACGAAGCCGGAAACAACGAACTAATTTATTAGATAAATATCCAACTAACTCAATTTCGTTTTATCCCCACGTATGTTTTCTGAAAGAAAACGTGGTGGACGCTATCCACGACCCACGAACTATGAACTATGAACCATGCTTGTCCGCCGTAGCTTAAGCGAAGGCGGAAACCATGAACTACTCATCCGTTTCACGTGAAACATCCTTCAAAGGCCCCCCTGCCGGGTCAGTCCGTGTAAATTTATGCCCCTGTGCCTTAGGTAACCTGTGCCTTAGGTAATAGGTATCTGTGTCAAAGGATTTAGTCAGCTTCATAAGTAGGGCATTGAAAAATGGCCCTGTGGACGAAAGTAAGGTTCTGCGATAAAGCTTGCTTTGGGAGTAGAATTTGCCGAGACTTGTCCGCCATTTACCCGCCGTCTTTTTGGCGGGTCCGTGTGGCGGAACACTAAGCTGGCTAAAAACTTTCTGTGTCCTTCTTGGCCGAATTCTTTTCGTGTCTTCATGCCTTCGTGGCTTGTTTTGGATTTTACATTTTGGCTTTACACTTTTGGCTTTAAGCTTTCAACTTCTCCAGGGATCCGCTGTATACATCCCCGCGCTTATTTTCTGAAAGAAAACGTGGCGGCCGCTATCCGCTAACTATGAACCATGAACAACAAACGCTCTCATCAACGCATCCACTCATCTACTCATCTACGCATCAGGACCGTTTCACGTGAAACATTTTTTCAAAAAAGCCGTTTTTTCGCCAATCGGGGCTATAGAATTTCCACTGAATATTCCGAAGTAACATTTAAGCCGGCAAAAAAGGCATCTGTGTATGCCCGGCATTGGTTCCGAACAGGACATAAAATATATTATGAAGGAGCGTTTATATGGATACAAAAATGGATACAAAAGGAGAAAAAACAAGACATCTCGGCAGGGGGCTTCAGTCGCTTTTAAGTCCGATAACATTAGAGCCGGAAGAGGTCGACCAGCTATTGTCTGATGATGATGGCGACGCTAACTTCCCACCAGATAAGAAGTTACGCGAATCACTTCGGAAAATCAAGATTGACGATATATCGCCGAATCCCTATCAGGCACGAACGGTCTGGAACGAGCAGGAGCTTGCTGATTTAGCCGAATCCATCAAGGCCAATGGCGTAATACAGCCAATCGTTGTCAGGCCCATCGGCCCGAAATTCCAGTTAATTGCCGGTGAACGCCGCTTCCGTGCTTCTCAGTTGGCTTCTCTGGAGACCATTCCCGCCATAGTCCGTCAGGCAACTGACCAGCAACTGCTTGAGCTGGCGCTGATTGAGAACATACATCGTGCAAACCTGAATCCAATTGAGCGAGCAAAGGCCTATCAAAACTATATAAGCACCTTTACTATGACGCAGGCCGAAGCTGCTCAACGGCTCGGCGAGGACCGTTCCGTTGTTACTAACTATTTGCGGCTGCTGGACTTACCGCAGGAAATCAAACAAATGTTAATCGATGGCCAATTGACTATGGGCCACGCCAGGGCAATGCTCGCCCTGCCCACTGACGAGCTTCGACGAAAGCTTGCAAATCGGGCTATGGCAGGGCGGCTCAGTGTCCGCGAGGTCGAAAGGTTGGTCAGAAAGTATCTCACGAGCACTGGCCAGGCGAAAACGACCGTCCGCTCCAAGCCGCCACATATCCTGGACCTGCAGAGCAAGCTCAGCAGCCGGCTTGGCACAAGGGTAAACATTGAAACACGCAGAAACGGCCAGAGAGGCAGGATTATCATCGAATTTCACTCTCTCGATGAATTCGATAGAATTACCGAAATGCTCGGCTTGGCCTGTGTCGAGGAGGTGTAAGAAACGGACATCCATAAATTAAGTTGCTTTGTAGAAATCTTAAGCAAAGTGTCATTGCGAGGCCCGAAGGGCCGTGGCAATCTCTTATCTCACAGGCAACAAAGGCTCCTGCACGTTTGAGATTGCTTCGCTTCCGTTCTCCACCCCTTAGGGGCTGCGAAGGAGGAATCGCTCGCAATGACAATTTTCGGTTTATTGTTTTCTGCAAAGTAAAATTAAATTTGAACAATTTCCAGTGCCGGATGATATAATAAAGGATATAATTTCAGGTATATGTGTTTGTTGAGTAGTAGCTTAAGGAATTGTTCTGTTTTGATTAATCTTCCGGAGAACATATTATGAAGCGTTTCGTTATTTCAGTATCTGTTTTGTTGTTTGTGTCTTTAGGTGTGAGGGCAGTTTTTGTTGAGGCAGCGGTCAGTCCTTCTCAATTGGTGCCGAAGCCGAATCCGCCGGACGTTAATACAAGTGTGGAGCCCAACAAAACAATACCAGCTCCAGAACCAGAAACCGAAGCTGACATACTTGCCGACCCAAACGAAATTGAAGCCGCAATCAAGGCCTTTGAGGGTCTTCAGGAGGAATTAGATGAGTTTGAAAAGAAAAGCCGAGGCGGAACACGCCAGTGGCTGAAAAGAGACACTGGTAACAAAATGCCTTTGGCAAAAGGCAATCACGAGAACATAATGGCCGAGCTTATGTTCATACGAAAGCTGGCTGTCGAAGAAGGGGCGAAAAAGACTACGGCTGCGATTGACGGTCTGCTCCTGAATAGGCAAAAGCAGTTTGATGAGCTCAACGAGAAATTCCAGGAAGCAAGAAGGGAGGAAAGAAAAGAGTTAAGACGGGAGCGAGGTGCGCGCAGCCGATACCCTGCCGACCAAAGGCCTTCGCAGGAAAGGCGACCCAGGGGCCGATAAAAGCCAACGTCAATATTCAGTTATAATTGCAGCACTATTTTGAGAAGGAGCTCGAAATGGCAGAACGATTGGCTTCAAAAGTCGCGATAGTAACGGGCGCCAGCAGGGGAATTGGAAGGGCCATTAGTGTCGCATTAGCTCAGGAGGGTGCAGCGGTTGTTCTTGCTGCACGCGCAATCGACAAGCTCCGGGAAACAGCCGACCAGGTGACATCAGCGGGGGGCAAACCCGAGATTATAGTAACCGATTTGGTCGAGGAAGAATCTATCAAAAATCTCGTTAGAGTCACCGGTGAAAAATTCGGCCGATTGGATATATTGGTCAATAATGCAGGTGTCACTCACTCGGCAAAGTTACAAGAGACCGCAACGAAAGACTGGGACCTCTGCTTTGCCGTCAATTCACGCGCACCGTTTCTCCTTTGCAGGCAGGCCCTGCCGTTACTAAAGAAATCTGACCCCGCATACATTATTAACATCGCTTCTGTCGTTGGCGTCAAGGGCTATCCGCTTCAAAGTGCCTATACCGCCTCCAAGCACGCCATTCGCGGAATGACAATATCGTTGGCTGAGGAGCTTAATCGTTCGAATGTCCGTGTACATTTGATTTGTCCCGGCGGCGTAGATACTGAGCTTCTGGCGAAGGTCCGTCCGGATTTAAAAAAGCAGGACCTTATGCAGCCGGAGGAAATCGCAGAGCTTGTCCTTTATCTTGTAACGCACAAGGGCATTGCCTTCATCGATGAGCTGCACATTCGACGGGCAACATCGGTTCCATGGTTTTAGTTTTATGCGCAGGTATAATTATGCGAGCGGTAATCCAGAGGGTTTTGCAGGCGAAAGTTGAAGTTGATAGCCAAGCGGTCGGTCGAATTGACAAGGGTTTGCTGGTCTATCTCAGCGTTGGTGATGGTGACATCGAAAAGGATGCCGAGTTTATGGCTGACAAGCTCGTAAACCTGCGGATTTTTGCTGACGAGGCCGGAAAGATGAATCGAAGTGTCATTGATGTTGGCGGAAGCATTTTGTTGGTAAGCAACTTCACTCTTCACGGCGATTGCCGCAAGGGTCGCCGTCCCGGCTTTGATGCCGCCGCCGACCCGCAATTCGCTCAGCAGCTTTACGAAAAGACAATCGAGCTTGTTGCCAATAAGGGCATCGCTGTCGAGAAGGGGGTTTTCGGCGGATATATGCACGTAACCAGCACCAACGATGGCCCCGTCACTTTTATGCTCGATAGTAGCAGATTGTTTTAATATGAAACTGATAACCTATCAACGCAATCAGACAATATCCTGCGGAGTGCTTTCCGATAGGGGGGTTCTTGACATCCCGTCAGTTTGGCCGGGCCCCAATCCACCTCGCAGCGTAAAGCAAATCCTCGAAAGAGGCCCCGATTGTCTCTGCCGCATTGCAGAGCTTACCGAATCGGCTGATTCTTTTACGCCGAAAGACCAGGTCAAGCTGCTTGCTCCTGTTACCCGCCCGAATAAGGTCCTCGCACTTGCAGGCAACTACTCGGAGCACATCAAAGAAGCCGGCCTTGTACTTGGCCTCTCCGATGCCCCTCGCCGAACTACCGTGCCCAGGCCTTTTCTTATGCCGCCGACCGTCGTAATCGGTCCCGATGACGAAATACCCTGGCCGGCCTACAGCGAGCAGATTGACTATGAAGTTGAGCTTGCTGTTGTTATCGGCAGAAGGGCAAAAGATATTTCTCCCGAAGATGCACTCGATTATGTAGCTGGTTATACTATCGCCAACGATGTATCTGCCCGCAGCGTAACTTTCGCCAAAGGCCGGGCCAAACGCCCCTGGGACGAATTCTACGACTGGCTGAACGGCAAGTGGGCTGACGGCTTTTGCCCGATGGGGCCGTACTTACTTACCGCTGATGAGATCCAGGATGTGCAGAATCTCGCTCTCCAGCTCACCGTCAACGGCAAAGTCCGCCAGAAAGCAAACACCGCCCAGATGATTTATTCCGTAGCTGATATCGTTTCGTTCCTCAGCCACATAATGACTCTCGAACCCGCTGACGTCATAGCCACCGGCACCCCATCCGGAGTTGCTATGGCCACGGGCGGTTTCCTCCAGCCGGGCGATTCTATCCAGTGCTCCATTGAAAACCTCGGAACACTGACAAACACTCTCGGCCCAAAGCCCCCAAAATTCTACCAACCACTTCTCTAAGTTCTTAATCCGCATAGGTTTGTAAAAAAATCTGATATAAGCATCGGCTGTACATAGACATACGGAAAATAATCAATCAAATACGCAGGTAGTTGCGCACAAAAACCGAAAAATCTAAATTTTTTTTATTCCTTTTTGTATAAGCACCTGCGCATTTTCATTCCTCGAAAAATCCCTCGAATTTCAATCAAACGTGCAGGTTCGTCCAATTATGGAAGGCCGTTGTTTTTTGCCTTCCGGCGAAAAACGCAAAATACGAAAATCGTAAATCGTAAATGTTGTGCGGAGGTTGGGTCATCAACGTTACCGTCGACATTCAATCTTGGTTCGAAAGGCGGATTATTTTCTTCGTTCTTTTGTTTCGTCGCCTTCGTTTCGGCTATGCTTTCAGAAAAATTCCTATATCGATGCAGAAGTTCGCCATTGTTGACCCCGAGGATTACGCTCGCCTGAAAAGATACAAATGGTATGCCCGCAAAGGCCCAACCACCTTTTACGCCGTCCGTTACATATCGATGTACGAAAAGCAGGACCGCAAAAATGCCTATATGCACAATCTCGTTATTGACGTTCCTGAAGGATTGTTCTGCGACCACATCAACTACAATGGCCTGGACAATCGAAAGGCCAATCTTCGTCCTGCGACTCACATGCAGAACGTCTGGCACCGCAGAAAGTTCAGGGTAAATTCGAGCTCGAAGTACATAGGTGTTGGCTGGTCGAAGGACTGCAGGAAATGGCGTGCAAGAATTCGTTATAACCGAAAGCGTTTTTCTCTCGGCCTGTTCAACTCCGAAATCGCCGCCGCCCGTGCCTATGACGCCGCCGCCCGCAAATACCACGGAGATTTTGCTGTACTTAACTTCGATTCGTGACCCGACTCTAAAGGCAGGAGCCTGTCCGCCGAAGCCTTGGCGAAGGCGGAACGAGGCAGCAATTAAGTACCATGGCCAATTCGCCGTCTTGAACTTCAACAATTTTTGATTTTGCGTTTTGGTTTTTTGCTTTAAACTTTAACTCTTAAGCTTCCTCGTACCACGGCGTGTTTGCCGTTCTAAATTTCAAATCGTAATCCACCACGTGCCTTTACCCCGTGAGATGTGATAACTATCTCACCGGGGTCGGTTAGCCCCCATCCCTGCTTGCCCTCCGTAGCATTAGCGAAGGATGGGTGCTGGGGGTCATACTTTCTCCCCCAATTTATTGCGGGGTTTTCTCGTTCTTTGGTACCAATTAGGCCATTGACTTCCTTCATACTTGCTGGTATAAAAGTGAAGGAGTCGAACAATTTTGTTATGGATGACAGGAATGCCTTTAATTGCCGAAAAATCGCTCGCCGCTAAACCCTTCCTCAAATGGGCTGGTGGCAAGGGCCAGTTAATTCATGAGATAGACAAGCGCCTGCCTAAGGATGAAATATGCTCTGGCCGGATTGATACTTATGTCGAGCCTTTTGTTGGCGGCGGTGCCATTTTTTTCCACATTGCCTGTCAGTATCCTGAAATTAAGCAATTTTATCTCTTTGACATAAACCCTGATTTAGTTGCTTGCTACAACGCTATTAAAAGAAACATTGAGGCTCTAATCTCCGAACTGAAACCTTTAGAGGCGATGTTCAAAAGAAAAAGGCTAACTCGGAAGGACTTTTATTATAAAATACGGAAGCAATTCAATGGTGATCGTGACCCTGCTAAGCTGATATTTCTGAATAAGACCTGCTTTAATGGCCTGTACCGCGTCAATCGTAGTGGCCACTTTAACGTCCCCTTTGGTGATTACAAGAATCCCAAAATCTGCAATGAGGAAAACCTGCGCGCCGTTTCGGAGGTTTTAACGAGGGCAGACATAATCTGTGCTGATTTTGAGCAGATAGAACAGTACGTAGATGCTAATGCCTTTATTTACCTCGACCCTCCTTACAGACCTATAAGCCCAACTGCAAGTTTTACTTCATATTCTAAAAACGACTTTAATGAACAGGACCAATTGCGCTTAGCCAAGTTTTGCAGGCGAATCCGCTCCAAAGGCGCTAAGTTTCTTCTGAGCAACTCCGACCCGAAAAACGAAGATCCTGCCGACCATTTTTTCGAGGTTCAATACAAGGATTTTACAATCGAAACAGTCGGAGCTACCAGACAGATTAACTGCAAACCATCAGGCAGGGGACAAATCAATGAACTTTTAATCACTAATTATTGAGAGAGCAATATGGACTACATAGCCTTTGCCTCCAAACTAAGCTTTTATGAGTTTTTTCAAGATGAATTTAAGAAGTCCCATTTCAATACCGGCGAATATAAGAAAGAAATAGACCTTCTAAAGGCGACCATAAACATTGATTACCTAACAAAGGTATTCGAAAGCGACCCAAGGATCATCGATATTTTCGAAGAGTTACTCCAACTAAAGAGATTCACTAACACTCAATACATAAACTTTTGCTTTGACGTTAATGTTCTAAATAACGCTGAGGAATCTTTGCTCCTTAAGTACATACTGAACAGCGTTTTCAAGTTTGAGAACGGCAAAGCCAATGAGAGTTTTGCCAATATTTACTGCGACGTCTGCGGGAAGGACTCTCCAACGCGTGAAGAACTCATTTTTTTCACTAAGCGTTCTATGGTTCAGTATATTGATAAGTTGATAAAGAAAAGAAAAATCTTTTACCATCACATTTCTAACTCGATCGGTTGCAGATTGAGAATTTCCAAGTACCTCATTGAGCATTTGAATGCTGACCAATTCTTATCGACTTTGGATTTGGAAAAGTTCCTTAGGGAAAAGCGTCATCCAGTGGACGCAAAACATCTCCATGGCAATTTTGGAAACATAAAAATTTCCAGGATCTTAGAGGATGCTGGTTTCAAAGATATAACGGATAGCGTGCCCGCGCGCATTATATCACTCAAATCTATCTTCCAAAAGGAAATCAGTTTCAAAGGGCTTGCATACATTCGAGAAAGGGCCATCG
>Ga0307433_1001934_pt1 | contig 10414 bp, 7 predicted proteins | sample SalMarWE160210MG_FD_202166 | JGI IMG/M metagenome (GOLD analysis project Ga0307433, IMG submission 202166) | Salt marsh sediment microbial communities from the Plum Island Ecosystem LTER, Massachusetts, United States - WE1603-210 | ecosystem: Environmental > Aquatic > Marine > Intertidal zone >...
TTTACGGTCCCTGGAGCAATTTTATTTGGAGAATTAGGAGACAGATTTGGACGCAAAAAGGCACTTATCGTTTCAATCGCGTGGGATGCAGTGTTCTCTTCCATAACTTCATTAGTCCCTCCCAATGGGTTCGTCTTTTTCGCGATTTTAAGAATGGTTTCTGGTTTGGGAGTGAGTTGGGGGATTTCATTCTCTTTAATATCAGAATATTTCTCATCGAAAAGAAGGGGTGCAGCTGGTGGCTTAGTTCATTCCACTTTTGTCATAGGATATATAGGCGCAATCATTTGCACCCTTTTGATTAGTCCTTGGCAATTCTGCTTTTTAACTGCGCTATTTCCAATACCTTTCTTAGTCCTTTTCTGGTTTGCATTACCCGAATCAGAAGTTTGGTCGGAATATAAGAAATCAGTCAAGCAAGGCAAAGTTAGGCAAAAAATTAGGGTAAAAGAGATATTTAGTAAAAAATGGGTTAAACTGACAATTATTTTGACAATACTTTTTTGGTTTGCAGAAACTGCTTACCATGCATTAGTAGATTTAGCTCCTGTATTTTTTGAATACCTTTTTGATTATACAGGGGCAATTAATTACAAAACTTCCTCGTTGATGTATATGTTATTGCTAATGGTTATAGCTGCCTTTGGATTATTTTTCTTTGGTTTTTTAAGTGATTATGTTGGAAGAAAGAAAGCATTCCTAATGGACAATATAATTGGAATAGTAGGGGGCGTTATATTTGCGATATTTACCCTACTTATATTTAACAGTTCAATTATCCTCATATCTGCGGTTTTTATAACTTTAGGTTTTGGACTTCATGGAATTTTTGGAGTATGGTCCTCGGAATTGTATGACACTGAAGTGAGAGCATCGGCAAATTCAATAATCTTTTCGATTGCGCGTGGAGCAAGCTTTGGAGGATTCTTAGTTGGTCTAATTTCGGATGCATTAAACCCCTTTAAAGCTGATCCCTTTTCTAATCCATTTGTATCTCTTCAAGCGTTAGGAACTGGTATGCTGTTAAGTTTAATCGCATTTATCGGCGTCTTTATCGTTTTACATTTTGTTCCAGAACCGAAGGATAAGACAATAACTGCTTTAGGTAAGGAAGATATCCTAAAAGCTTAATTCTTTTCTCTTTTTTTTTAAAATTCTTATAATTAATTTACGTACATTTGACAGATTTTTATTAAATTTATTAAGAAAGAATAAACATTTATATAAAATAAGGCAAAAACTTTTTTATATCCGCATTTGGATTAAATTATCAAGGATTAAATACTACGGAAGTGGGTCAAGGATTGAATAAAAAAGGTCTATTTTTTATCGTTTTGATATTTTCAGCCTTATTTATTAGTCTTAATCATCATTTTAGAAATGCTGAGGCTCAAGAGCATGATTTTATTCTAAATCTTAATAATAATTTTGAAATGATTCAATTTTCTAATATAAATGGATCAATCTCAAGTATAAATTCTATTAATATCGATTTACCATCTACTGAATGGAATATCTCTAAAATTGAATTGGATTTTACGAACCTTACTTTCGATAGAGAAACTATAGTCATAGAGGATCAACCAATGGCATATGAAAAAGTCTATTTTGATAATAATATTCATAATAGATTAGGTTTAGCGACTCAAATAAGATTAAATCATCCTGAGACAATTTATGGAGTGTCTATCTATGGAAATAAATCTGCTACTCAAGATATACAAGTACAGATTCAAGGATATAATGAAGCAACTAATACTCCGAACGGTACAATCCTCGCTAGCCAAATTCTTAATATATCCACTTCCCTTGGATGGTATTTACAAAATTTTTCATCTCCACTTAATTTACCAAGTGGTAATTACTTTTTAGTTTTAAATGGTACGAATTTTAGTGTTAATGGACAAGATTATTATTGGTATTATAGTTCAAATCCTAATGATCCATCGTTATACTCCGCAATGACTGAAGAGGGTTATAAGAGAACTAATTGGCTTGCTGGGGTAAATAACAAAACTTTTCTCTATAAACTGGTACGCAAAAGTAATGCTCTTCTTTTTCCCGAAAGTATTAATATGACCGTAAAAATAAATAATCAAAGTTATAAAGTGTTAAATGATATTGATGAGGGAACTGGAGTTTATTCCCAAACTTTTCAAAATTTTCTCCCCGAATCTCTCTCTCTCTATATTCCAAGTTATAACAATGCTTCAAAAACATTAATATTTAATGTTACCTATCGTCTCTATTTTGAGAAAATTTTAACCACTCAGGGTACTACAGATATAGAAGAATCTCAAAGTAATTTATGGGTTCTCACTCCAATCTTTATCCGTCAAACAGATAACTATACTGTTAAATTCAATATTCCTAGTAACTGGGAAAATATAAGCGTTTTCAGAGATAGTGAAGACATAACATTAGAAGTAATAATTAATCTAATTGATAGGTATTTATTCATACCTAATAATACCCTTATTCAAGGAGCAGATTGGGAAATAAGAGCTAATTCGCCAAATATATCGTTTAATATCAACGCTCCGAAACTAGAGTTTTTTCTGGGTCAAGAATTACGATTTTCCCTCGATACTCCTTATCTAGAGGGAAATTATACTTTCATCCTCATAGACTCTGCGGATACTGTTGAATATAGCATTACAAAAACAACTCCACTTATTCCCAATCTTTTTTCTTATAATCTTGCTTCAAATTTGCCTGAGGGTATCTATATTGCGTATTTATTTTGGAACAACCAAACTAACGCCGGAGTTCAAGTCCAAGAGTTTTTAATTAAGCTTCCCATCGTGGATGGATTTGATCCATCACTTCTAATACTTATAGGAATAATAGTAGCTATTATCGTAGTCTCAAGTATCGTCTCGTATATTGGAGTACGTAAGATCCTGAAAAACCGTAATTATAAAATTGATAAGATTTTGGAGAAATGTATCGATATATTAAATCTCAATTATTTAATCGTTACTGATAATAGGTCCGGAATTGATGTGTATTCTCAATCTTTTGGTGAGCAAAAGCTGGATCCAAGCTTAATTTCAGGCTTTTTACAAGCTGTGCGTGAGTTTGGTACCGAAGCCTCTGTTGATAAAGGCTCAAGGACCGTAAAAATCGATTATAAGAATTCGGTTATTTTACTGACGGAATTTGTCTCCATACGTTTGATTTTAAATATGAAAGCCACTCCTTCTGAGAATTTTTATTATGATATTGAATCATTAGCTTATGATGTGTACAAACATTATGGTAAAGCGGTTGAAGATTTTAGAGGTAATGTGAAACAATTCCAGGGGATAAAAGATTTGGTCGAAAAACATCTAAATACGTCCTTTATTTACCCCTTAGAGGTGGTCATTTCTGAAACTGTAAAATTATCTCAAAGCGAGCGTGAAATGGTCAATAAAGCATTATATTTCATGAAAGAACATAATTTTGATTATATCTATTCGTTATATCTATTACCGGAAAATGAATGTTCACCTAAAGATGCTCAAACAATTTTAAGTCTTATCGAAAAGGGGATTTTTAAACCGAAAAAATAGAAAAGTGAAAATATTTCTTTTAAAAATTTTTTAAATCTTAATATTCTTCTTTAAATTCTTAATTTGCTTTTTGATAGCGATTCGGTAATTGTCCATTATATTGGCTGCGATAAAAGAGGGTTCCTCCTTTATCTTTTCTTTTAAAATCTCATTTTTTAAAATCAAGGCTTCTAATAAGAGAGAATCCTCCTTATTTTCAGTCCCAAGAATAATTATATCAATCATATGTAATGCCATTTGGAACTTTCCTTGCTTGAATAGCTGATTTGCATGGTTCAAGTACCCTTCCTTGGTATTTAAAGTCAATAATTCTTTCGCAATATCTGCTGACTTAGCAGGAAAAAGATCTGTTGGATTCCCGGTATTATACCAGCCATGATACAATCGATATGATGCATGAATTGCAAATTGATAACACCCATACATCGGTCTAAGCATCTCATGATTTTTGAATTTCTCGGGAAAAATGTCGAGCATTTCATGATATATTTGCTCAAACCATTTTCCTTCATTTAATCTCTTTACTACTTCATCATGAACGAAATGCATGGCTTCAGCTGTGATCGATAAAGCATCCAATACTTTTTTCCGGCCCTGAATTAAAGGACCATGTCCAGGAATCAAAAATTCTGGATCCTTTTCCATCATTTTTTCCATAGCAATAGCCCAATCTTTGGGATATCGTTGCACTTTATAGGGGTTTCCAACATTCGGAAACGAAGATACAAATAAATCTCCAGCACAAATAGTTCTCTTCTCTGGCACCCATAACCATATTGAATCATCAGTTTCTCCTTTATCATGATATATTTCAAATTCTATATCTCCCAAAGTGAAAAAATAAGAAGCCTCATTCCCTCGGAGAATTATTGTAGGGTCAAGATTTTCCTGCGAATGGACTAAAGTGGGTTGTAACTTTCCAGCAACTGAGGCAAATTGCTGCTTATTTAACCAATTATGATACTTATCAAGCATTTTATATTTCTCAAATCGTTTGATACAATTCTCATGAGCAATGACTTCTGGTTTCTTCCATCCTTTCTCTTTAATTTCTTGTAAGAAAGGGGCATATCCAAAAGCATGATCAAAATGTCCATGAGAGAAAATAAAATATTTTACAGGTTTAATTGTTCTGCTACGAATATCTCTAAATACTCGTTCAGCAAATTGCCTTATCGGGATATCAAAAACTACTAAACCGTCCTTGGTTTCAAATACGCCCGAATTACCCATTCCCGCAATTAAATGACATGTTCCGTCCGAAAAAGTTTCGGATGGAAATAATCCAAACCACTCTTTCATACCTTCTGGTGTTTTTCTTACCATTATTTCTATAAAGTTATTATTGTTTTATGTATATTCATTATTTTTAATTTATTTAAGGTTTTAATCCTCTTACTCAACAATCCTTAACAATTCGAGATATGGTAATTTATTACTATTTGAATTGGATTTCCCCACAATTAAAATTTATTGAATTAAGATTTAAATAGAGAAAATTAGATTACATTGACAGACAAGTAATATTTCAATTCAAAAATTAAAAGGGATATTTGAATGAAAAATAACCACTTAGGAGTAATCTATATAGGCTTAATTTTATCCATTATTGTTTTAGGAGTAATAAATAAATCAAATTTGGGATTAGCTCAAAATCAAGAATTGATTATTACCTCTAATATTTCTAATCATTTCATCGAAGTTGGGGAAGAAGTGGACGCTATCGAGAGTAATAGTTCAATTAAAATACCCCTCCCTTCGCAAGAATGGAATATAACAGATATCGATCTAACTTTTAATAACATCAAACTTGAACGAGAGACTATTCCTATTGAGGAAAACACTACAATAGGGTTTTATACTCTTGGAAAAGAAACTCGAGGATTAGGAGTCCAAATTAAAATTATTGAACCAACACTCATTTATGGTGTTGAAATATACGGAGTTACAACCTCCGATGATTTAGCTGAACTAGTGCAAGTTCAAATTAATGGATATGATGATGGTGGACTCAACCCTGACACTCCTAATGATATTGTTTACGGTTCCACACAGTTAAATATGACCCGAACTATTGGATGGTATACGCAAATGTTTCCCACTCCTATTAATTTAACAGCAGGAAATTATTATTTGATTCTTAATTATACCGGACCAGGCCTTGTTCAAAGCGACAATATCTATTGGTTTTACAATGATGTGAGTCCTCTATATCCTGAGTTGCATATTTCACAGTATATTAGAAATATTATATGGTATTGGACAAAAGGAGTTGATAATTCTCCTTTTCTTTATAGGGTTATTCAAAGGACTAATAGAACATATTTTCCAGAAGATATTGCAATGACGGCTGAAATAAATGAACAACTCTACCCTGTTTTGAATGGAGTTTCAATTGGGCAAGGAAACTTGAGTGTAAGCGGCATTAATTTCTGTCCTAGCAGGGATATTCTTCATATTAATATTAATAATAATAACTCAATTGGTCTTATTTTCAATTTAGATTACCATATAACCATGAAACATCTCTTAAAATCTCAAGGAATGTTAACAATGCAAGTAAATCAACCCAATAATTTTACGTTATATCCAGAAATCTCTGGCGACTTTTATAATTATTCTGTTAGGTTTGAATATCCATTTAACTGGTATAATATTAAGGTCTATCGTGATGATATTGATATCAGTTCATCAATCCTCTATGGAAGTGGTTATATTATTATAGAAAATGGAACAATCACCGAAGAATCTGAATGGGAAATTACAGCAAATTCTCCAAATATTGTTTTGGAATTAGATGTCCCTAAAGTTAATTTTGAACCCAGTCAAACATTAAGATTTTCTGTCATCGCACCGGCAATACAAGGAAATTACACATTTGTTTTAGAAGATTCTTTACATTTTGAACTCGAGCGAAAAAAAATATCCGTAATAAATGAAGAAACGACATATAACTATACACTATCCTCAAATCCAAATGAGGGTGAATATCTCGCATACGTCTTTTGGAATAACCTTACCGCTGCTGGTGTAAAAACACAGACATTTTTAGTCAATATTGATCTTTTTCCAATTATTGTCATGACCACCTTAATTATAATTGCTATCAGTTCGGTATCGGGCTTTACCACCTACAAAATAGTTAAAAAAGTGAAAAAAGAGAGGGAAATTTACAGGAAAAGTATTTTTAATAAATATATGGATGTAGTAAATTTGGAATACATCATAATCGTTGATAAAAGTTCAGGTATTAATGTCTTTGACCAAATGTTAGCAGGTAAAAAAATTGATCCTACATTAATCTCGGGATTTTTAGACGCGATTAGATCATTTGGGATTGATCTTACGGGTTCTGATACGCAATCCCAAACTATTAAATTAGAATACCAACAATCTAAGATCCTTATGGCAGAATTTAAAAACTTTCGATTAACTCTCATTATGAAAGAGAACCCATCACAAGATTTCTTAGAATCAATTAAATTGTTATCCTATGATATCGAAGAGCAGTACGGGAAACAACTCGCAAACTTTGATGGCGAAATTGGCCAGTTTGAAGGTATAAAAGCGTTAATCGAGCAAAGATTGCCATTATCTCTTATCTATCCTTTAAAAGTGGTTCAAAAAAAGGAGATTAAACTAAACTCTGATGAACGAGACATGATTAATAAAGCTTTAAATTTGATGAAAGGGAAAGAGTCAAACTATTTCTTTGTTTCTTCTTTACTTTCAGAGAGAAAAGGATTTCAGACAAAAGATGCGGAAACCATTCTAAACCTCATTGAAAAAAACATCTTTCAACCAATGATGTCCTATTAATTTTATATAAAAAAAAAAATAAAAAAAAAGTATTATTCTGGAACTTCCTTCCACTTTTTTAAAAGGTATAAGATACCAATAATTAGTACTGGAATACCTAGAACGATGCAAGTCCACATAAATCCAGTAAGATACGCAAAAATATAATAGCTGTAACTTAAATCACCAGATCTTACCCATAAATTCCCATCAATAAGAACTACTAATACAAATGCAATGAAAAAAAGTATCCCTGCGGCGCCTCCGCCATTTCTAGCTTTTTTGGGATGCTTTTCCTTTTTCTCTCTATCTTTGAAAGCAGCTTTATCTTCATCAGATAAAATACCATACCAAAATATCGCCACTATTATTCCACAAAAAACAATAAATGGAAGAACTACACACAAAAGCTCCCAAAGAACCAGAAAAATTATCCATAATATTCCTGCGCCTAATGAAAAATCATCAAAAGTCCAAGCACCCGCTCCAGCTATGTCGGGAGCTCCAATATATAACATGAGTACTACAACAACTCCAATAATTGCACCTACAACTGCGATTCCAAAAATAACTAAAGCATACCAATATTTTTTCATCATTCCTTTCCAAAAAACAAATTCTTCACTCATCTTAGCTTTCACTTTTTATATTAAATTTTGAATAAAAGATATAACCTAAAATATGAGCTGAAATATTTAAAGATAATTCATATATTACAAAGAAATAGAAAATTTTGAATGTATATTCAATTTAGGGACTATTCGATTACAGACTTCATATTCTCGGGTTTACTTTTTCTTGGATCGCTTAGATAGATTTTTCTTCTCTTGCAAGTTCCGCTTTTTTATCCATTATTGCTAAATAAGTTTCTATAGTGTTCTTAGGAGGAATGATCTCTTCTTCTTTTTTGTACAACTTTATGGCTTCGGAAGTACAAGTTGGTACACATGCACCACACCCAATACAACGCGCTAAATTTACAACAGCAATTGCATCTTCTACATGAACAGCATTCATATTACATCGCTCTTCGCAAGTTCCACAACCTATACATTCGTCTGGGTCTACTTGAGCATAGAAATTTGTAGCAAAGAATTGAGCTGGCTCTTCAAGCTGGTTTTGATGTGATAGTACACCACAACAACATCCACAACATGTACATATGTTCATTGGTCTTTGAGAGTTACCCGGTTGAAGAACTAATCCATCTTCTTGCGCTTTTTCTAATATTTTGAGCGCTTCTTCTTTGCTGACTTCTCTTCCAAGACCTTTTTCGATATATACTTTGGCAGCAGTCCTGAAAGAAAAACAAGATTCACGCAAATGAGTTTTCTTACATGGTTCTCCGATTAGATCAGTACCTTTCCTGCAAATGCACTCAGCAACAGCAATTGGTCCACCAATAGTTTCAATTACTTGTTTTAAATTATCATACGAGGCAATTACTTGTTCATGCTCGACAGTCTGCTCTATAGGGATCGTGCGTATCTGTGGAATACCCGTTTTGTTAAATTCATCCAAGAAACCTTGTTCGAAATACGTTTCAACATCTTTAAAAAACTCAGGTGTTAGCCTATTTAGCTGGTATTCAAACATTCCGATTGCTAACGGAGCTGAAGCATAATATTTTATATCTACTCCATCTTCTTGTCGAATTCCCCGATTAATCAGCCCCTTGAAATACATCTCATCTAATATCTGTTATAATTCTTCCAAACTATATGACTTTAGCTTTCTATGTAACTTTTTTACCTTTTCTGGATAAAAACCAAGAGTCAACGAAATCTCCGCTTCTTCTGGGGTAAATAAATGTTTAAGAATTTTGATTTCTATTTCCGATTCCGTTGCGGGATAACCTACAGGCATCTTATCTAAATGTTGCTGTAATTTTCGGTAAATACCTAAAATATCCTCTTTCATAAGATTAGGTTATGTTTAAAACTATATAAAACTCATTACTTAATTTTAAAATAAGTATATCTTTTAATTAGCTCATGAAAGTTCTTTCTTGCCAACGATAAGATAGTCTAATTTTTTTCTGATATACTTAATCTCAAAACCAAGAGCTCCCATTATTTCCTTTATCTTCTCAGGGTCTAACCATAACTCATTACTCTTAAAATACCTTAATGTACGTTTCAAACCTGATTTAAATACTAGAGGGATAAAACCGAATACGGCCTTCCATTTCGGATAAGCCCCATTTTTATCTTTTAAGATAAATATCCCAGATGATTGTAAAATGCGATAAACTTCTGATATAGTATCTTCCGCATTTTTAAAATCATGGAGACTATTCAAGCAAACCACGACATCGGAATGAGCATCAGGTAACGGAATCTTTTCGGCAAGTCCTAATTTAAATGAAACTGCAATGATTTTTTTTTCTTTAAATTTTTTGGTTGCAATTTGTAGCATATCTTCTGAAGAATCGACGCCAAATAATTTAGCATTCGGAATTAATTTAGCAATTTCGAGTAAGAGAAAACCAGGACCACAACCTACATCCAAAATTATAGGGTTTTCTTTAACAACAAATTTATTTATAGATTCAAGAATTTCTTTCGCGAAAGGGATATATCTTGACTTTTTCAAATTTTCAACGGATTGAGCGAACTTTTCAGCATGTTCGCCATTCCATGGATGATGATGTGTATCACTCATTGCAAGTTGAAGAAGGTTTACTTTAAGTTAAGTCTTTCCATTCTTCGGGAATTTGAGCTACTTTTTCTTTCCCAGTCGGTTTATATATTTTTTTGCCTAAGGGTCGTAATTTTAAGTTACCCTGTAAAAAATCTTGAATTCTCTTTTTAGTAAGACCAATGTACTTTGCTTCTTTATCAATACCTATCACTTTCCTTGAATGTTTTATACCCGCAATCAAACTGGATCCCACACCACAATACGGATCTAATATATAATCATTACTATGTGTTAATGCTAACACACATCTCTCTGCTAATTCAATAGGAAATTGACATGGATGAATTGTTTTTTCAGGATGGTTTGATTTCACATTAGGAAATTCCCAGAAAGCACTTTCCCACTCTTTTTTCAGA
>Ga0307433_1001936_pt1 | contig 10408 bp, 9 predicted proteins | sample SalMarWE160210MG_FD_202166 | JGI IMG/M metagenome (GOLD analysis project Ga0307433, IMG submission 202166) | Salt marsh sediment microbial communities from the Plum Island Ecosystem LTER, Massachusetts, United States - WE1603-210 | ecosystem: Environmental > Aquatic > Marine > Intertidal zone >...
CTCTGGGACGGGCCGAAGGCCCAATGCGCCAGCCTTGGCCGGATGGGCCTACGGATCGGGTAGATGATGCCTTCCAGAAGGCCTGCTTGGAAACGTCGGCGTTGACGGGGCTGATAATTGCACGCCTGGAAGCTGCTCGAGAGGTTCTGTTGGCAGTTTGTATTGAGGAGCCTAAGCCCGAGGACCCGTTTGGTTACTCGGGCCTGATGATGGACCACCTGGGCACAGAGTATTGTCCCGGAATGCACCCGCCCATGTTCTTGCGCGGGCCGTTTCTTCAGTTCCTGCGACTCAAGCCCGAAGTGGGGCTCGACACCGTGATTCGGCTGGTGAATTTCGCCACAGACCGGTGGCTGGAATCCCAAGAGAGGTGGCACGCACACGAAGGTCGGGAGGTCGACGCCAGCCTGTACCAAGTGAGCCTGCATCTGGGAAGCGAGGGAGCCGCTCTAACGGGTGACCACCGGGTGTATGGGTGGTTCCGAAACCACTGGATCAGTGCAGGGCTGGTTGTGTCGGCGCTGATGGCCTGCGAGAAGTGGTTGTATGAGACGTTAGATGCAGGGCGCGACATAGAAGAGTTCGTTCGGCGGGTTCTTCGCGGATCACGTTCCGTCGCGTTTGCCGGCTTGCTGGCTGAAGTTGCCAAGAAGCAGCACTCGCTACTAGCGGGACCACTCCTGCCTTTGCTTGGCATCTGGCAGATCTACACCTGGGATCACCAGATCGTCCAGAATTCGGATGTCTGGCGGATTGAGATGATGTCCTGGTCCAGGCACGGAGAGCACATCTTCAACCTTGTTCGGGACTGGAACACGATGCCGCACAGAAAAGAGTCACTTCAGCAATTGGCTGCGTACTATCTGCTCACAGATGAAGGGGTCCGGGGGTTCTTCGATGAGGCGCGCAAGCGATGGGCTGCCGAACTCGCGGCCGCCCCGGGTAATGAAATCTTGGAGCTACTTATCGCGCGATTTGATCCTGCGAACTATAGGGCGTCCAAGGGCGAGGACGGGAAGACCTACATTGGGCTGGAGTGGCCGGAGCACCTCAGAGACAGAACAGAAGCCGATCTGCGGAGAAGCGAGACGGGGATGGAGGTGCTGTGGTTCCCACACAAGTGCAGGCGCCTCTTGGACGGAGAGGAGACTCTGAAACAGGAGGACCTTCCCGCCTTCTGGGATCAACTCCGTAAGATCGACGCAGTGGACAGGACCCAGGATCCGGCCCTTACCCGGAACCGCATTGAGGATGCGGTCTGCGGTGGGATAGCCGTTCTGCTGGTCAAGCACGGGGCATGGCTGGCGAGCGATCCCGATAGGGCTGGGTGGTGCATGGATCGCTTGGCCTCGGTTCTCTCGTCACCGCCCGACCGTGAGGCGTTCACGTTTCCCGAGACCATCACCACTACCAGTTGGTGCTGTTTCATGGCTGAGGCCGCTGTGGTACTGCTTGCCGAGAACGCAGAAAGCGAACCTGTCCGCCGGCTTGTCGCCGAGAGCGTGGCCGCTTACTTCCATTCCACTACCGCGCTCGCCATGCGAACGGGTTGCCGGTTCAGGGAGGAGATTGGTGATGACTTCGCCAGAATGCAGAACGTCGCTGTTCTGTGGGCGGCACTGAGTCTACGCATGCGGAGGGCTGAAGTTCTCCAGGTCGACAGAACACGGCTCCTTGCCTGGTATGACAGGTTGGTCGACGCTTTTGCCAAGAAGTCGATCCCGACAAGCCCTGTGCCCTGGGACCGGGTGGAGGCCATCTCGTGCCGGTTGCTCAAGCGGATGGAAGACCGGCATCGAGCCAGCGTCTGGGGTTCTGACGTCAGCGGCGCTGGAGGGGCTGCAGAAAGCAGTCAGACCACTGGTTCCGCGAACACTTGGCCAGCGGCTCCGAGGCCACCTCGCCACCGCCGCAGACACATACGATTTCCCGGGTTCGACACGGGTGTCCTTCAGTCCGCTTTCTCCTGGCTACCGAGCCTCGGCGCGGCCACAAACGGAACCGAGCGCCAAGCATGGCTGAGCACGTGGCACGAGCTGCTCTCCGTGACACTCCGCATGGTGAGTGCAAACGAGGAAGACGACGTCACTGAAGAGCTGTCCGGAACCCCTTACCGGTATGACCGTTGGGTGTTTGGGGCCATGGCTCGGCTTATTCCCCAAATGGAGCCAGCGGAGTCCCCCGAGCGATTCTGGAAACCGATTGTGAATCTCGGGCCTGCCGCCCACTATTGGGTCGAGGGTTTCCTGCAAGACTGGGTCTTGTACGGACCAGATGCCGCTGGAAACCCGGAAGTGTTTGTCGCCCTCTGGCGTCCGATGATCGAGCACTGCCTTGCCGCGCCTGCGTGGTCAGACCATGGGAGGGCGGCCTTCCGCATCGGTGAGATGTATGTTGAGTTGATGGGACTCGGCCTCGGCTCCGAGAGGATTGGCCGTGAGGAGTTTGCAGGGCCGTTGGGCTCAATGGTGGACCTGTATCAGCGCTGGGCGACAATCTGGCTCAGTAGCGGGCGTGTCATGCGGCATTTCGCGTCGTTCCTGACCAAGCCTGGCGCCAAGGCCCTTGTGTGCCCCGCGATCCACTGGATACGCGAAGCAGTCGTGGAGTATGACGACTACAATTGGCGTGGCTTCCGATCAGGCGAGGTGGAGTCATCGATTGCTGACGTCCTGTGGACTTGCTGGTCGCAGCATCGGGACGCTGTACAGAGCGACAACGCCCTCCGTGACGCGTTCCTGGAACTGCTGACAGTCTTGGCCAATCGGTTGTGTCCATCTGCCATGGAGCTTCGGGACGAGGTGTTGCGGTCACTGGCAAGATGAGCTGGCAGCGCATCATCATCTATCCAACAAGGTGGCCACGGTTCTCCCCTCCGTTAGCGCAAGCGTTCGGATCACACCCGCAAACCCGCCAAATCCAACATCCCACGCAAAGATCGGCCCCCTTCCGCAAAAAGACAATGGTGGAAGCAGCGCCTTGTCCTCTTGCCGGAAGGGAGCCTTCGCGTGCGACGCCACACCTCGCCCAAACGCCCCATTCTGAGTCCTGACGACCGCCGCCGGGAGGCCGTTGCGATCATAGCGCGGGGCCTTATCCGCCTGCGGCCGGCGACCGAAAAAGGCTCGGAATCCCCGCCGGAAAGCCCTTGCTCCGTGGCCGAAAACACCGCTCAGGTAATATGAAGGCCGTTCCTCCGTGGGGTAGATACGATCTACCCCGTTATAGAAGGTGAACCCTAATAAGGAGGAACGGCGATGCGTCAGGTTACCAAGAAGTCGGCAAGAAGCAAGGGCGCAGGGGTGGGTCGAGGCGATGCGGTCTACGTGGGGCTGGACGTGCACAAGCGGTCGATCCACGCAGCGGTTCGGGTCAACGGTCGGGAAGTCGAGACGGGCGTGCTGCCGGCGCGGGCCGGCGCGGTGCTGGCGTTTCTGGAGCCGTATCGGTTGGGGCTGAAGCAGGTGGTGTACGAGGCGGGTCCGACCGGCTACGGCCTGGTCCGCCGGTTGCGCCGAGCGGGCGTGCCGGCCGACGTGGTGGCCCCGGGCAAGACGCCGCGGACACCGGGCGTCAGCAGCAAGTCCGACCGGCTGGACTGCCGCGCGCTGGCGCGGTTCGACGAGGCGGGCCTGCTGAAACGCGTGGCGGTGCCCACGGTCCGGGAGGAAGCCGACCGCCAAGTGGTTCGGCTGCGGGACCAGGTGATGAACAAGCGGCGGCGGGTCAAGCAACAGATCAAGTCGTTCCTGCTGCAGCACGGGCTGCGGGAGCCGCGCGGGTTGAGCGACTGGACGCGGGCGTCGGTGGCGGCGTTGGAGAGGATGAAGATGGCGGCGACGTTGCGGTTCTGTCTGGACATCCTCTTGCGTGACCTGGCGAATCTGGAGGCGATGCTCGGGGAGGTGAACCAAGCGGTGCGGCGTCTGTCGCGGACCCGGCGGCATGCCCGACGGGTGGACCGCCTGATGAAGGAGCCGGGCGTGGGACCGGTGACGGCCATGCAGTTCGTGACGGAGATCTATCAGGCACAGCGTTTTAGGAATCCTTGCGAGGTGGCGGCCTACGTGGGGCTGGCGCCGCGGGTGCGTCAAAGCGGCGAGCGACGACGCGACGGCCCGTTGCTGAAGGCCGGGCGCGGGCGGCTGCGGGCCATGCTGGTGGAGGCCTCGTGGGTGCGGGTCGGGCGTGACCCCGTCGCCCAGGCGACCTATCGGCGGCTGGTCCGCAACACCGGCTGCGCCAACAAGGCGATCGTGGGCGTGGCGCGGCGTCTGGCGATTCGGCTGTGGCGTCTGCTGACCTGCCCGCAGACCGACGCTCCGGCGGCGTGACCCCAACAAACAACGGAAACGACAACGACCGGTATTCAGGAGAACGACCTGGACGACGCCCGACGGGAGCACGACGGGTTGGGATTCGAGTCGGCGGGTGGACCACGATGTCATCCGGTGTCCATGAGACACGTACTCAGGTGGTGGCGCCCCCGACCGGAATCGGATACCTACCCTGTGCCTAAGGGCACGAATAGCAGACGGAATCCCATTCATCCGTCAGCCCCCGTCACGAGACACTTGCGGAACGGCCTCATAGCAGCCCCCGTCACGAGACACTTGCGGAACGGCCTCATAACAGCCCCCGTCACGAGACACTTGCGGAACGGCCTCATAGCAGCCCCCGTCACGAGACACTTGCGGAACGGCCTCATAGCAGGGTGACCCACGGGTTAACGCGAAGGAGAGGGTCACACTATGAGCAGCACGACCGTCCAGAAGGAACTGGCCACGCTCGAGAAGATGACGACGGGCGACCTCCAGGCCAAGTACCGCACTGAGCGACCTTCGGGAAGCCATAGCGGACCTAGAGGAGCCAGGTGACGAGGATGACTGACTTCCCCCGACTGATCGAACACGCCTTTCCGCTGAAGCAGGCATCGCTGGATAGCGTGCACGAGAAGAACGTCCGCCACGGGCATATCTCGACACTGCACATCTGGCCGGCGCGGCGGCCGCTGGCGGCTTGCTGCGCGGCGCTCATCGCTACGCTCCTGCCCGACCCGTCAGCCGAGCCGAAGCCCGAAGGCATGACCGACGCCCAGTGGCAGGAAGAGATCAAGCGGCGGCGAAAGGAACCATGCGAGAAGATCGGCGGACGTGTCGTCCGCAAGGTCGAAAAGAAGCGGATGCCCAACGGCCACACGGTCGAGCGGGTCAAGGAAAAGACCGAAGGCAGCATCCTCCATTGGGGCTGCGAGACCGAAAATGCCGAGACCCTCGAATGGTTCCGCCAGGAAATCCGCATCGGCCGGCCGGGCCTGCGCGACGGCAAAGAGCTGCTGGCCGACAAGGACGGCGGCTTCGTCGCAGGATGACGAGCGCCCACCGTATACGTCAACAAAACCGTGACGTGGAAACCGCTCAACTGTAGAATCTCCGGCGCGGGGCTAAGCAGGCGACCAAACGGCGGCATCCCGCCGCCTGCCTCTCATCTTCGTTCGGGACCGAGACGGGAGCCGGACATGTCAAGGGCGCGGCCGAAGAAGCGGGCGAGGAAGCCGAAGGCCGAGGTGCCCCGGGGCAGCATCGCAGGAGCAAAGACCGCACGCGAAAATCAGATTGAAGCGCTCGATGTGCTCTGGAGGCGACTCCACCAAGCCGCTCGCGTATTCAGTGAGCCGCGGCGCATTGAAGAGACGCCGGACGGCACGACCATCACGGGCAGTAGAGCCGTTACCTCGTGGCTGCCAACATGGGGCCACTTCGTGGAATACCCCACCGATCGAATCGACGTAACGATAAAGTCAATGATGGCCCTCGGTGGGCTGATAGATGAGGCCAGGAACCGGCTTCTGGAGACTGGGTTCGACGTTCCCGACGCCTGGCTGACCATCGAGGCTATCGGGTCCTCTAAATGCACGGCTGACGAAATGGATGATGGCCGCCTCAAGCGAACATTAATCTATGACGGCAACGACCGGCGGGCGCTGGAGCAGGTGTGCAGCGAGATCGCGGCCGCGGTGAAGCGCCTGCGACACGCGCCGCAAGCCGCCACGGGCCAGCCGCGCGACGCGAAGGCGCCCGAAGCCGACAAGCCGCCGCCCCGCAAGCCAAAGGGCCAGTCGGGTGAATGGTCGGCCCCGCTGCCTCTCACGGTTATGATGAAGCGCCTGGACTGCGAGAACATGGACAACCGCACGTTCAAAAAGTGGGTCACGAAGAAGTATGGCCTTGGGAAAGTGTCGCGCCAGTTGTATCAGGTCCGCCTTGACACGATGCCTGGCAATCTCCGCGCGCGCGTGGAGGGCACGGCCAAACCGTAAGATTGAGGCCACGATACCGACCCTGACGTCCGACCAATTCGAGATATGTCCGCCCTTGCCATTGCCCAAGCCGTAGCCGCTCCGTGATCAGCGGCGTTCACTCGCACAAAGTCCCGTTCACTTGCACAAAGTCCCGGCCACTGCGCATTAGGCCCTCGGCGCTCCTGCGCCTCGCCCGTAAACTCCAGTGGGCGTACTAAACGTGGAGGTTGTTCGATGGGTGCTTTGCTAACACCGGCAGCGGTTGACGACATGTTCCACTATCCAAGCGGCCGGGCGTGCCGCCTGGCGCGCAGGGGCCTGTTGCCTTATGTACGGCTGCCGGATGGATCGATCCGATTTGACGCGGCTGAGATTGCGCGGATACTCGCCAAGGGGCAGGTCCGAACCGCCAAGGGCGAGCTGGCGTGCAGGAAAGCGCCCAAGGGGGCAACCGGTGAGTGAACCCGTCACCACCACCTCGCCGACCGCCGCCGTCCCCCTGGACAGCCGACATGCCGCCGCGCTTCTCACCCTGAACGATGTTGCTGGCATTCTTCGAATTTCGCGTCGCCAAGTCCACCGCCTTCTGGCTGCTGGAAGACTGCCGCCCGCTGACGTAAACCTCGGATTCGGGTCGCGCGGACGGCGCTGGATCCACAGCCGCCTCCTTGCATGGTGCGAGGCCGGATGCCCGCTGGCCGATGCCTGGCGCGCGTGCGAAGGGCGGCGCCCCGGATGAAACAGACTGGCCCCGCCGGGGGTGTCCGGCCGGGCCGATGGAGTACTACAACCATGTCTTCTCTTACTGTCGGCGCAATCCCTTGTCAAGACCCAAAACTGCCGCCGCGCCAAGTGCCGCCGAGGCGGGCAGTCCTAGGCCATACGCCCGCACAGGCGACTCCTGAGACCTTCCGCACCATGGCGGCCAAGAGCGAGCCTGCACCCCCTATTTTAATCGGGGGTTCAGCCCGCGAAAAGCGGCTGTCCGTGGTTCCAGCGAAGTACCGAACGCTGTATCGGAAGGCGTGGGGAGGCAACAGCCGCAAGGCCGCGATCCGGGCGTTCTGTTTGGAATGTGTTGCTTGGTCGGAGCACGAGGTGCGCCTGTGCACGGCCCTGGCGTGTCCGCTTTTCGAGTTCCGGGAACTGGGATGATTCTGGTGAACGGCAACATGCTGGAAGGAGCCCTAGCCTACCTGCAGAGGGGCTGGAGCGTGATCCCCATAAGGCCCGGCACCAAGAAGGCTGCGGGGAAGTGGCGGGAGTTCCAGAAGCGCCGCCCGGAACGGCGCGAACTGGCAGCGTGGTTCGGCAACGGGAGCAGATCCGGGCTAGCCATCGTCCTCGGCGAAGTCAGCGGGGACCTCGTGTGCCGCGACTTCGATGACGCTGCCGGTTATCAAGCCTGGGCGACAGAGTTCCCGGACCTGGCCAAGACACTGCCGACCGTGGCCACATCACGCGGTCGGCACGTGTATTTCCGCGCCGAGTCGCTGCGAAGCCAGAAACTCCCTGACGGTGAGTACAGGGCGAACGGGAACTACGTCCTGCTGCCGCCTAGCCTGCACCCGAGCGGAGTGCGCTACACATGGGTCGTCCCGCCGCCGGCGGGGGATGTTCCCCTCGTCGATCCGGTCAAGACGGGGCTCTTGCCAGAGGCGTCAGTCCCGCCCCTAGCCACTTCACCCGAACAGGACGAAACCGCCCCCGCCAAAAGAACCGTGAGCCACCTGACGCAGCGAACCCAGCGCTTTCTGAGAATCGGCGCCGTGGAGGGAGACCGAAACACAGAACTCTTCTTCGCGGCCTGTGACATGGCAGCCTGTGGCATACGCCGCCCCGAGGCGGAGCGGCAACTCCTGGACGCCTACGCCCGGTGCCAGCCGCCCTACCCGCTTGAGGAGGCCTTGCCCTCCATCGCCAGCGCCTACAGCAGGCCCCGCCGCACGGTAAGGGGGGCCGATGATCCTTGGGGCTGCTACGAGATTCCTCGCTGCATCGTCCAGCGGCAGGACATTACCGCAGCCGACAAACTCCTGTGGGGGGCGCTTGATTACCGGCAACGGGACAAGGCCGACTGTTACCCCAGCATCTCGACCCTGGCGAGGGACGCGGGCACGAACCGGGACACCGCGGCCAACGGAATCCGGCGGCTTGAACAAGCCGGGCTTCTCACGGTCCAGCACGTCAGAGGCAGGGTCAACCATTACACAACCCACCTGTCGGAAATCCCGACACCTCAAGCGCCAGCAGCGGACGCCACGCCTGTCGGAAAATCCGACACGAAGCACCATGGTGGAGGTGTTGCGAGAACGGATGACCCAAGAGGCCAAGGGAAGCAGGACGAAGCGCCGCAAGCCAGACCGACTCGTGCGGCGCGGTTGCTACTTGACAACGGAGCCGGAGAATGATACTCTACATTCATCTCATGGTTATTAGAGTCGGGAATTCCGTATGGCTCGGTGGCCGAACATCGAAAGTCAGTTGCGGGAGGCCATCGCAAATGCGCCGATGAGCCTGAGCGAACTCGCGGGCCGGTGCAACGTTGACAAGGGCACGCTGTCGCGGTTTGTGCGGGGCGAACGGACAATGACCTTGACGACAGCCGCGCGAGTGGCCACGATCCTGGGGCTGGAAGTCCGGCCCGCAAGGCGGAGCAAGACGCGGAGGTGACCTATGGCGAGCGCTTACAAACCGAAGTACTACCGGCCGGTCCCCAAGGGTGCCGTGGAGTGCACTCTCAAGGGGCGGCCCGCCGTCCGCTACACGGGCCAGCGCGGCAAGGTACACGTCTGGCCGATCCAGTTGGACGAGCACGGCAACGAGACTGGCAAGATGGTCTGCGAGCAGCGCCGCTGGTGGATGCGGTGGGTGCTCCCCGACGGCACCGAGCGGTGCGCGAAAGGCTTCGCGGACAAGACGGCCACCGAGCAGGAGGCCGCCCGACGGGAACGCGAGGCCGCACGCATGGCGGCCGGTTTCGTTGAGGTCGAAGAGAAGCACCTGGTGGCCCCGCTCAAGGACCATCTCGACGCCTTCCTTGCCGACCAAGAGCGGGCAGGCCGGAGCGGCAAGTACATCGAGATCCTCACGAGCCGCATTACCAGGATGAAAGACGCCTGCGGCTGGCACACCTTACGGGCTATCCAGCCCTCGACCGTGACGCCCTTCCTGGCCTCCCTGAAGAGCGACGGCCTCGCGCCGAAGACGATCAATGAGTACCTGAACGCCGCCAACGCCTTCCTGAACTGGTGCATCCAGCAGCGAAGGCTCCTGGCGAACCCTCTGGCAAACGTCACACGGACGGACCAGACGATCAAGATGCGCAAGCGGCGGGCGCTCACTGTCGAGGAGATCCAGCGGTTGCTGACCGCCGCCGGGCCTCGGCGTCTCCTCTACCTCGTGGCCGTGACCACAGGCATTCGGCGCGGCGAGTTGGAGACCCTGCGGTGGGGCGACGTGCACCTGGACGGCATCCGCCCGTTCATCGCCTTGCGGGCGGAAACCACCAAGGCCCGGCGGGCCGACACCGTGCCCCTGCGGCATGACGTGGCGGGGGAACTCCGGCGAGCCAAGCCCAAACACGTGGCGACCAACACCCCGGTCTTCGGCCGCATCCCGCGCATGCGGGACCTCAAGCCGGACCTGGACAGGGCGAAAATTGACTACAAGGACGCCGAAGGCCGGCAGGCGGACTTCCACTCGCTCCGCATGACGTTCGGGACGATGCTGGCCAAGAGCGGCGTCGCGCCTCGGACGGCGATGGAACTCATGCGCCACACGGATCTGCGGCTCACGATGAACGTGTACACCGACCCGAGCATCCTGGACACGGGCGGCGCCGTCGAGAACCTGCCCGACCTGATCCGGCCGTCCGAGGCCGCCGCGGCTCTCCTCACGGGCACGGACGGCGTGCCCGCGGACACATCGACGAGGCCGAAAGTATTACCGAAAAGTACGACACCTCGTGGCTCACGTGGGCACTTCCAGGCACAGACTGGCGGGCGGATCGGCCACGGCGCTACTAAAAACGCAGATGCAGACATAGAGATGGTGGAGGCGGTGGGAATCGAACCCACGTCCGGATGCCTGTGACTTGAAGCGTCA
>Ga0307433_1001937_pt1 | contig 10403 bp, 19 predicted proteins | sample SalMarWE160210MG_FD_202166 | JGI IMG/M metagenome (GOLD analysis project Ga0307433, IMG submission 202166) | Salt marsh sediment microbial communities from the Plum Island Ecosystem LTER, Massachusetts, United States - WE1603-210 | ecosystem: Environmental > Aquatic > Marine > Intertidal zone >...
AACCCCACAGGATATACCGTGATCTTAAAGGTGTGGACCTATGATATACCCTCAACACTTCTTTTATCAGGAGTGGGTGGAATAACAGACGCCACTAATGGCAAAGTTTATTACACGATAGCAAGCGGGGATTTCGACACCGAGGGCACCTTTATCGGCGAGATAGAATTAACGAAAGCAGGCGCAGTCGAGAGCTTCCGAACCCATGTACTTCACGTCACCGAAAGCGGATAGGAGGATATATGGTTTTTACTTATGATGCAACAACAAATATAGGTAAGGTGAGGCTCTTAATAAATGATAAGGTAAATATCTATACTCACCCAGCACAATTCAGCGATACTGAAATAGACGTCTTCCTGGCCATGGCCTCAAGTGCCGTATATCTGGCGGCGGCCTTTGCTTTGGAATCATGGGCTGCTTCAGACTTCGACAAGATGGATAGTGAGAGGATAGGCGATTACCAATATGCGAGGGGCGCTGTCAGCAAGAAATTGACATTGGCCAAACTCTATAGAGAGGAGGCCGCAGGGTCACCTGTTTTGGAATGGGCTGAATTAGATTTAACCGGGGAGGATGAATGAGTTTTGCTAGTTTGCTCATAGATAGTTGTACGGTAGAACGCTTTACCGAAGGGATAGCCGATGATTATGGCAGGCTTGCTAAGACATGGACTTCCCATTTAATAGATGAACCTTGCCGACTAGGTGATACTGGGGGGAGAGAAGTTACCGTTGGCGCCGAAGTAGTTATCGCTAATTTTAAGCTCTTCACCGAGGATATAGATATTACCGAGCAGGACAGGGTTATTATCGATGAGATAACCTACGAGATTTTATCCGTGCTACGCCGAAAGGACGGTATAGAAAGTCATCACAAGGAATTGCTTATGAGGGCAGTCAGATGAATGTAAAAGTTGACATATCAGAGGCCAAAGAGGGTTTAAAGAAATACGGTAATAAGGCGGAGAATGCTGCTCAGAAGGCGATGAAGGATACTGTTGTTTTAATCTCCAATGACTCCATACAGGGCAGCCCCGTCTTGACTGGTAATAACAGAAGGTCGATAAAATACACGATAGGCAAGCTCAGTGGTTCCATATTTTCTACGTCAGGTTACGGCGGATTCCTCGAAACTGGGACAAGGTTCATGGGTGCCAGGCCATATTTCAAGCCGGCGCTCGACAAAAACTTCCCTAAATTCTCACAAAGAATGAAGGAGTATTTGAGATGGTAGACACTAATTTAGTCGTAAGGGATTACCTGATTTCCAGGACGGACTTAACAGACTTGGTATCCAATAAAATCTATGCTGCCAACCCTTTGCCAGAGAATGTGGAACTACCGGCAATCTCGTTCTTTACCAGGGGTGGTACCAGCATCCCATCAGTCCCGACAGTAGTTATTCCCTCAGTTCAATTCTCCTGCTGGGCTGATGACCCTATCGAGGCGAGAAAGATTTACAGGGTACTCTACGACGAGTTGAACGGATTGTATGATGCAACCGTGACGATAGACGGAACGATTTATCACATTACGCGAGCAGTCGAGGAAGTTCAAGGGCAAGACATACAGGACACCGATATTCCAGGTTACTGGAAAGTCCTGACCTTTTATTCAATAACAATAAGGAATTTTTAAGGAGGTACAAACATGGCAGTTACAGCAGGAAAGATTGGTTCAACAACTACCCTAACATGGCACGGGGATTCGCCGCTTGAGCTTACACGGATAGGTTCGGTGATTCTCACGGCAACAAAGGTCGATTCAACAACACTAGGCACAGCAGACTTTTATAAGGAATTTATACCAGGATTGATTGACCCTGGTGATGTTGATATAGAAGGACTGTTTAGACCAGATGATGCAGGGACTATTCTGCTAAAGACAGACATGGAGGCCAGGACTTCTCAGACGTTCACTATAGCCTTCCCTACTGCCCTTTCAACAACTACATGGACAGGAACAGCGTATATCACAGCCTTTAGCGCTGGCGATGCTACTCCTGAAGGGATTATCCCATTCAAGGCAACGATGTCAATAGTAGGTAAACCGACTCTTAATATTACCTTGTCTGCTGGTATGACAGCTCTCACAGGTGCAGAGGATAGTGGCGCAATAACTATCGAGCCTACAGTTGATGTCGCAACTTACTCATACGTGTCGCTTACTAGCTTGACTGCTGCTTGGATTACACTTAGTCCAGTTGGGGCAGGTATGACCTTTGACATTACTGCTCTTGGTGTAACTCACACTGTTGTTACTGGCGGTACGACAGGGCATATAGTAGTTGGTGGTGCTGATACGACAACGCCTGTCTATATCAAGTGTTATGCAACAGCAGGTGGTCAATCACCTAGAAACTACACATTATGGGTGACATACCCGTAACCTTGAGGGGGCGGTGTAAAAGCCGCCCCTATATTAAAAAGGAGGGATTATGATTACAGTTAAATTAGACAAGGAACGCCATTTGAGATTGACATTAAGAGGGATGCTGGAGTTTGAGAATATAACTGGTATAAGCATATTCAAGGGCTTCGACCTGAAAAAGATGGCACTCAAGGAAACAACTGCTTTGCTATGGGCATGTTTGATTCATGAGGACAAGGAATTAACCTACGATATATTCATAGACATGATTGACCTTAGCAATATCACACAACTAACGGGGGCTGTAACTGAGTGCATTAACGAATCTCTCCCAGATGCTAAGGAGAGTGCAGGCCCTTTAGCGGCAAAGTCCTGACATGGATAGAACTCTGGTCATTTGGCAGGTATGATTTGAGATTGACTGAGAGCGAGTTTTGGGACTTAACGATGAGGGAATTTGGAGCACTCTCAGATAGATTCAAGGACGCTCAGGGCTGGCTGGATTATCGGGCTGCTTTAATCTGCACTGTTATGGCTAATATGTGGCGTGATTCAAAAACGAAGCCTTATAAGCCATCAGACTTTATGCCTGAACAGAAACCCAAAAAACAGACACCAGAGCAAATGCTAATGGCGGTTAAAATGCTTAACTCTGCGTACGGAGGTAATGTTATTGAGGAGTAATTATGGATATAGGCGACGCCAAAATAACTATAAACGCTGACGATAAAGCATCGGCTAAATTAAAGGGAGTCGGGACTTCCCTTTCAGACATGGGGGCGAAGGCTACAAAAGCAGGCGCTATAATGATGGCTGCTGGCGTGGCTATAGCGGCAGGGATATGGAAGATGGCCGACTCCTATACTAAAGCTGGTGATGAGATTGCCAAGATGGCCAAGAGGACTGGTATTGCTACTGAAGAATTATCAATAATGCGCCATATCGCTGGGCTGTCTGGTACGAGCTTGGAATCTGTAGAGAAGGGCATCAAGCGCATGGCTTCAACATTAGAGGATGCCAAAGATGGGCTGGAAACTTATACTAGGTCATTCGACAAGCTCGGGTTGTCTGTTGAAGATATTATTGCAATGTCCCCAGAGGAACAATTTTGGGCAATCTCAACTGCCATAGCTGCAATAGAAGACCCTACTGAAAGGGCAGCTTTGGCGCAGGATATGTTTGGTAGGGCTGGTACTGACCTATTACCTATATTGGCTGATGGCAAAACTGGCTTAGATGAGATGAGGGCATCGGCAGAAGAAACCGCTACTATCTTTGATGTAGATGCTGCTGAGGCCTCTGAGAAGTTTCAAGATGCCGTGTTTAAGCTAAAGGAAGAATTAGCTAAAATGGGTGGTGAGATTATTGATGACCTTGTACCCATATTGACGGAATACATGGGGAAGATAAAGGATGTAATCGGGAAAATAACGGAATGGGCAGAACTTCATCCTGACTTAGCAAAAAATATTGGGATATTAGTGGCTGTTCTTGTAGGCGCAGGAGGATTATTACTTGCCTTTGGTATGATAGCTAAAGCCATTGTCGCTATAAATGTGGCACTTGCTGTTATGCATGGGCTTTCGGGCCCAGCAGGTTGGGTAAAAATGGCCGCAGGACTAGCTATTGCAGGTGTTGCTATTGTGGGCATGAAGAAGTTGATGGAGGAATTAGGACCACAGGTGGAAATGCCAGAGATGGAAATGCCTGCAATGCAGCATGGCGGCGTTGTACCCGGTGCTTTCGGACAGCCTGTACCTATTATGGCTCATGGTGGGGAATTGTTTAGCGGGTTGCATGGCGAGGCTATGGGCACTTCATTGACTGTAAATGTGGGGAACTTCATGGGTGATGAGTCAGCGTTAAGGGAATTCTCAGGTAAGTTACAGGAGATTATGAGGGAAACTAATAGAGGCACGTCATTCTCAGGTATCAACCGTCTGGAATACTTCCCGGGGAGTAGTGCCTTATGAGCTTAGTTTGTAGATTTTGTGTTGATTGGGATGCTACGGATTGGTCTGTAACTCCTGATTTTTCTGAAGCTATTGATAACATCACTGATTACGTTAAATCATGGCACATAGACCGAGGCAAGGATAAGGAACTCGGCAATGTGCCTTCAGGAGTGCTTGAGTTAGTATTGGATAATAGTGACAAACGTTTCTCGCCACCTTATACAGGTCCTTTGTCTGGTAAAATCCGACCCTGGCTACCAATAAGAGCGGAATGGGATGAAGATGGAGCCCCATCATGGATCCCATTCTATACGGGATTCATTTCCAGAATCCGAATAACCCCACACCTTGATAGCCAGGAGGCTTACTTTTACTGCACCGATGGGATGGATTTGTTAGCAAGAAATATGGTAACGCAAGATAAGCAGAACACGTCAAGCGTTACAGATGGTGCCGCTATAGAGAAATTATTAGATAGCGCAGGGTGGTCTGCTACTAATAGAGCTATAGATACCGATAGCGGGCTTACTTTGAAGTACCCTGATACGGCGGAGTATTAAATGCCTGATAAAGTATTTTATCCAGATGCAGACCCAGAATCAACTAGTGTGGACGGGTATGTAGAGCATGAGGCACTAGCACCACCTCTCTTTTGGGCGGATTTAATAGCAGCAGCAGGAACAAGTTATGATGACTCTGCTATATGGAATGGCATTATTGTTGGAATATACGCTTCATCTACAATTAATAAATGGCGTGACCTAACAAGAGGAATAATATTATTTGATACAATCTTACTTGCTGGGCTAACAATAACATCTGCAACATTGTCCCTCTATTGTTCTGGTAAGGGTGATTATTTAGGTATTACGCCAGATGTAAATATATATTCATCTAACCCCATTTCAAATACGTCGTTAGCAGCAGCAGATTATCACAGTGTTGGCAATACGGCTTTTTCTACATCTAAAGCTTATGCAGGTATAACTGTAGCTGCATGGAATATCTTTACATTAAATGCCTCAGGTATATCAGCAATAAACAAAACTGGAATATCTAAATTCTCTGTTAGGAATGCTAACTATGATGTGGCTGGCAATGCTCCTGGTTGGATAAGTTTGAAGCATTCCTATATTGTATTTAGTTCGGCCGATGAGGCAGCAGCCCCGATATTAACTGTAACTTATGCTTCTATTTCTGACTTGTCAAAAGACAAAACTATAGTTCCGTCAAAAGTAACTCTGGAGGCGATTAGGAATATAGAGGTTCAATTTGGGGGGAGATTCTATGTCGATAAGGGAGGCAATGCCGTTTACGAATCGAGGTTCCACAGATGAGCGATTTTACAATTGACGACACAATGGCTGATATACACTATGACTTAGACGAGAGGGAGATATATAATGATGTCCGTGCCGAAATAGGCATTACCAACTCGGAAACGATTATAGACGCCGATCCGCTCTATGAGTGGAAATACTTTATGAAGACAACAACTATAGGCGTTCAGATGGGCGATACTGTTTTCGATACTTTTGGTTGTACGGCAGGGAACGCTGTATCATGGAAAATCAAGACTGGCTACTTTGCCTGGTATTACACCAGCACCTACGACCGCTATGACTATTACGATTATTCTATTTGGATTGAAAGCCACACGGCCTCAAAGTGTGTCGTGGGCCATAAAAACACAGGTGTCTGGTCTAGTGCCAAAATACAATATGGAGTAGGTTATAGATATTTAGTCTCAGAGGGTTCATCGCATGAAGAGACAACTTATAATACATTGACAGCAAGAACTACCGACGCCACATCAATCCAGAAATATGGGCGGAGGGTAATGAATCTAACCTGGCCGCAGGGTGTTGGCGCAGACGAGATGCAGTCGTTAGCAGATAAGGCCTGTGCTAAGCATGCAGAACCAGTGCCGAGGGCAACGGTTAAGATAATAGGTGATACAGTAGCGAAAATTGCTATTATACAAAGTAGTGAGGTATCACTAACAGTTGATTTATCATGTGCCTACATGGGGCTAACAGCAACGGTATTCTATATAAACAGCATACGTATTAAAGGGGATCCAACAGGAATACCAGTAGGAACTTTAGTACTGGAACAACAACGTAGTAGCGAGGCAAATATAATATTTAAACTGGGTGTCAGCAAACTTGGCGGAGCACACGTATTAGGTTAATAGGAGGTAAAATATGGCTTGGACAGCACCAAGGACATGGGCAGATGATACTTTTTTACTTCACTCAGAATTAAACACCGATGTACGAGATAACCTTAATTTCCTGAAAACGAATATCGCATTAGAGGCAGCGGTGGAACTTACGATATCCGGTGACGCTGACGCCAAGACAAAGGCGTTCCATAGCATAGATACAGAGAGCGATGATCCAGAAGACGACCTTGATACGATTACCGGTGGAGCAGAGGGCGAGATTCTGTTTCTAAGGGCTGAGGATGCTGCCAGGACTGTCATACTAAAAGACGGTGCCGGCGCTAATAAGTTAGACTTACGAGGCAATGACATTTACCTGACAGACATAAATCAGTTTGTGATACTGATGCACAACGGTACAGAGTGGGTTCTAGTTTCAGGGCCGAATCATGTAGAGGAATTCACTGTCAACGCATTCCAATATCCTTTACCAGGAACAGACTGGACACCTGAATTGAATGGTGCTGGCCTTGCCGCATCTTTAGGAGCTAAGAAATGCTGGTTGCCACTTAATTTCCTTAAACTAGGCGACCAAATATTGAGTTATAAGTTGGTCGGCGATGCAACAGAAGCTGCGGCGATAACCTTAGATTGCAAATTAGTAGCAATCCACAAGGCAGACCCAATAGCAACCAGCGATGTTGCCGGTGGGGGTATAGTTCAGGTAGATGCTGATGGCGACTTTGACGTGGAGGCTACTTTAACTGCAGCTGAGGTTGTAACTACCGACTGGCAATATAGCCTGGAGCTTCTAGGCACAACTGGAGTAGGAGATTCTATGACCGTTATGGGTGCCGAGGTTAAAATAATCAGGCTAAGTTAAGGGATTGTATACATACATATTTATAGGTGCCATTTCGGGCAAATTCCACTCATAAGAATTTGATTCAAAGGAGATGTTATGAATAAATTTAAAGAGAATACCAGGCCAGGCTTGAGCTGGGCATTTGGGATAGCGTTTATAGTTTTGACGGGCATGGGTAAAATCCCGATTGAGGCGTTTATCGGCATCGCTACAGCAACAATCATCTGGTGGTTTAAAAGTCGGGACGAGGAGAAGATATCAAAATAAAGTGGACTTTTATGGATACCTGGGATGAGTGGCACTCAACCGTTATAGGCTATTGCGAGGGCATAAGTTTACTCTTTGCCCGGCAGGAAAAGCCCGATAATGTAAAGAAGATGCTTGCCGGCGAGTGGTGGTATTATGGATTTGGGTATGTAATGGGCGTGTTCACCTGGATCGGAATAATACTAGGCTTAATAAAATATTTAGGGGGTTAAGATGGGACAACAGATTAACTTCGATGCAAAGACAGACCGTGAATTATTACTATTAGTCGCTCAGACCACTAATAACATTTTAGACCGCCTAGATATTCTCAATGGTACTGTGGGGCAGCATAGTATTGATATAGCAAAGCTGAAAACTAAAGCTTCATTCTGCACACCTGTGGGAGTAAAGCAGAGATTATTTGATTCTATAGGCAAGAGCGGCATTGTAGCCATTATTGCAGCGTTAATAGGCGGTATCTTATATGCATTTGGCAGCGGGATAGGATGGTGGTAACATCGCAGGGAAGACAAATGGATAAGTCGCCAGCCTCATAACCTGGAGATAGTAGGTTCGATTCCTACCCCTGCAACCAATGTAAATAAAGGCTCACCCGGGATAGTGGAACTATCGGAATGATAGAAAGCTACCCTGGGTGAGCCTATTTTTTTGTGCCTCATTGACAAGATAATTCAATCTATGATAATCTAATAATGACAGTGAGTGACTATAAGTGAGATAAGCTGGGGAGAACTTAGTTCTGGCTGAAAGGCTCTGAAGTCGCCCACGCCCTATGTAGAGAACGATAAACCCTGAATAACTACTAAGTGGAGCATGTGGGTAAAATTCTCACTATCCAGGGTGCAAGTCCCTGAGCTGTCAAATTTAAGCTCATCTGTAAAAGGGTGGGCTTATTTTTTTGTTTGTAACCATCTTACTAAACATGGATACAAAGTAGGCAGTTTGTTTAATTTTAGCTACGGATTTGCCCCACTTGACAAGAATTTAGCACTCTGATATACTTTTATCTGAGACATAAATCTAATGAAGAAATACCAGATTATATATGCAGACCCGCCTTACATAGGGCAAGCTAAAAGGCGCTACAAAAGTGAAGAAGTAGACCACAGGGAATTAATAGTTCATCTGGAAACTTACGATGGGTGGGCTTTGAGTTGCAGTTCGCCAAGTCTACAAAAAATATTATCCTATTGTCCCAGTAATGTGCGTGTTGGGGCATGGGTAAAGCCATTCTGCTCTTTTAAGCCTAATGTGAATCCTGCTTATGCTTGGGAGCCAGTTATATTTAAGCCTGCTCGAGCACGAGGTAGAGATAAACTTACAATAAGAGATTGGGTATCTGTAAACATAACTTTAAAGAAAGGTTTATCGGGGGCAAAGCCAGATGCCTTCTCGTTTTGGTTATTCGAGATATTGGGGGCAGAGCCAACCGATGAGTTTATTGATATGTTTCCTGGGACTCGATCTGTATCAAAGGCTTGGGATAAGTGGGCTGCTCAATTGGAGTTAGATAGCGATATAGAGCTAAAGGAATAAGATGAATATAAAAGGATTATTTCGGCGTAGTAAGACTCATCTACAATTGACGGCAAGGGACGGGACCATGAGCGTCCCCACTTTTGCCAAGATACTTAGTGTGTCCGTCAAGACTGTATACCACTGGATATATATCGGCAAGCTAATGGCATACAAGGATGAAGGACACTGGAGAGTAATCAGAAACCAAAATCCCACTCGTAAAATATCGCCCACACAGGGGCTTAAATGATTCATGAGTACAATCTAAAAGGAGAGGGAAATGGAATTAACTAAAAACGAAATCAAGAGCATACAGGCTTTCGATGATTACTTTGACATTAACAAAATACACAATACCCAAGAAGCACGAGGGCAAAAGATACAGGATATAATTGTGTTTTCTCTTGGACGGAAGAGTATGCACGATAGTGGTTTTCCATTTCTCCGAATGATTGGCAGGCAATGGGCTCCTGGCGCTAAACCTGATATTAAATACTTTGACCTTGGGTGGCATGACCATTTTTTGTGTAATGTCAAGGTAAACATTGACTCCTATGGCAAAAATCTGTTTAGAGTAATGCCTTGGATGGGAGGTAAGCCCTTTCAAGTTAGCCCGCATTTTGTATCTTGTAGCACCTTTGAGATAGGCTGTATGTTTCCTGATATTCAACCAGAAAACACTTTAAGTTAATGAATATAAAAGGATTATTTAAGCGTAACAAGAGCCACCCCCGCATGCTAACAGAGGAAGACACTGTAAGCGTTCCCACATTTGCCAGATTAACCAGCAGGTCGGTCAAAACGGTGTATCATTGGATTTATCTGGGCAAGCTAAAAGCTTTCAAGGATGAGGGGCACTGGCGGGTCGTTAGAAATCAAAATCCCACTCGTAAAATATCGCCCACACAGGGGCTTAAGGATTCTGTGAGTACAAATCCATTAAAGGAGGTGCATGATGATAGAGGAAAGGATAATCAAGGTGCCCGAATACGAATCTAAGCAAGTCACATATATCTGTGACACTTGCGGCAAGCGAGTGGTTAATACAGGTTGGGGGGAGACGATGAAAAGATGTTGTATCTGCGGGGGTGAAATTTGTGTGGATTGTGCTGTTGTCACTAGCTTTGATTCCCTTGCAAATGGAAGTTTTGCTGGGGACTATCCAGATTATTATTGTCCCAGGTGTTGGAATGAGGGCGCAGATATTAGGGGGCAGATACTAAAATCAAGAGAGGTTCAGGAAAATAAGGAAGATA
>Ga0307433_1001942_pt1 | contig 10378 bp, 8 predicted proteins | sample SalMarWE160210MG_FD_202166 | JGI IMG/M metagenome (GOLD analysis project Ga0307433, IMG submission 202166) | Salt marsh sediment microbial communities from the Plum Island Ecosystem LTER, Massachusetts, United States - WE1603-210 | ecosystem: Environmental > Aquatic > Marine > Intertidal zone >...
CAAGGCGTACACCGCTTGGCGAGAAGGGAAGCAGCTCGCTGGCCAAATCGTGTATAATGAGCACGCCGACGAACCGTTAGGCTGCCCAATGCAGATGTTTGAGGTGCCAGCAGAATCCCTTAACCCTGCGCGTCTTGATGCATTCTACTACGCACCTGAGTTGAACAGGGTACGCAAGCGGCTGCGATCCCTCGCCAAAAAGGGTGAACTCACATTGCGCAAGGGCAGCGATTTCACCGTGATTGACACCCTTTCGGCCACGGATGCTGCAGCCCTGAATGGCAAAGTCTGCAAGTACTTTGAAATCGGCGATGTGACTCGAGACGGCACGATTGTGCGGCATAGGCAAGACTACTTTGAGAAGCTCCCCTCAAGAGCTAGGCTTCAGGTGCAGGCGGGGGATATCGTTTTCGCCAAGAATAACAGCAGTCGGGGGACCACGGTACTGATTCCTAAATGGTTCGATGGAGGTTTAGTCACAACCGGCTTTATTGGTATCAGGCCAAAAGGGCAGGAACAGGCCTTGCTTCTTTGGGGCGCATTGACGAGCGAGGCCTTCAGAAAGCAAGTGTATTACCTGGCCATAACAGCGTCGCAGCCTGAAATCAGAGAGTCGATCTTCCAACAGGAAATGATCGTGCCTTGGCCTAACAGCAAGGACAGCACGAAGGGCCTTTTGCAGAAGGTGAAGGCGGTCCAACGAGCCAAAAACAAACTAAACGAAGCCTTAAGGAATGCCGAGAGCACGGCCACGGAAATCTTTGGGGGATAGACTTGCCACCTGCAACGGCCCAGGCAAAAGGCCTTACAGTTCTCGTTGACACTGCCCCTATCAAAACCAGCACGGAGAGTTACGATGCAAATTGCCAATAGCAGGCGCTACCACTTCAGCCTTGGAAACTCCTCCTACGGGCCCATAGGTTTCTGCGCGCAAGTCTGCGCCAAGTCGCACACAGAGGCTGTAGGTAAGCTGAAGAGCGCTCTCCAGAAATCCACGGGGGCATTGTGCGAGGTTTCGCTTCGCAGCGTCGACGAAAGCCTTGAATATCTGACCGTGTATTTTAACCCCGCCTGCATTGACACCCGACACATCGATGCTCAAGAATCGCACGACCGTACCAAGTGAACGCTCACAGCTGAAACGCAGTCCCATGACCACCGTCGCCGACATCCTGGTGGCCGTCGACCGCTTGGCGCCGTTTCGACTGGCCGAGGCGTGGGATAATGTGGGGTTGCTTCTGGGCGATCCGGCGGGGGAGGTCCGGCGGGTGCTTGTTAGCCTTGACGTGACGGAGGTGGTGTGCGACGAGGTCGAGCGCGCCGGGGCGGAGGTGCTGCTGGCGCACCATCCGCTCATTTTCACGGGCCTCCAGCGGCTGACGGCCGACACGCCGACCGGCCGCCTGGCCCTTCGCCTCGCGGCCGCCGGACGGGCCGTCATCGCGGCTCACACGAATCTCGATGCGGTCGAGGGTGGCCTCTGCGATATCCTGGCCGGGATGGTTGGCCTGGAGGAGACCGAACCGCTCCAGGCGGCACCGGCGGCGGCGCGGTACAAGGTCATTGTCTTCGTGCCGGAGGCGCTTCTGGCGGCGGTGCAGGCGGCGGCGTTCGGTGCCGGCGCGGGGCAGATGGGCAACTACACCGAGTGCGGGTTCTCGGCCGAAGGCACCGGCACGTTCCTTCCGGGCGAGGGCGCCAGACCGACCGTCGGCGAGAAGGGCGGGCGCAACCACGTCGCGGAACGGCGCTTCGAGACGCGCGTTGAAGGCCGGCGCTTGGGGGCCGTCCTGGCGGCAGTCGCCAAGGTGCATCCGTACGAAGAGCCCGCCATCGACGTGTATCCGCTCCACGCCCCGCCTGCCGGGGCGGGGTTGGGGCGCGTCGGCAGGTTATCGGACTGTAGAACCTTGGACCAGTTGGCCGATACGGTGAAAGAGGCACTCCACGCGAGAGCGATTCACGTGGCCGGCGATCCGGAGACGGTCGTCGAGACGGTCGGGGTCTGTACCGGCAGCGGCGGCGGACTGGCCGACGCCGTAGCGGCGGCCGGGTGCCAGGCCTTCGTGACGGGGGAACTGAAGTACCACGAGGTCCAGGATCTTGCGGCCCGAGGGATCGGCGTCATCCTCGGCGGCCATTACCGGACGGAGCGCGTGCCGCTTCAGGTGTGGGTGCCGCGCCTCGCCGAAGCGCTGGAGGTCGAGGTCCGGATGAGCGAGAGCGAGAGCGGTGTGATTCGGACGCGTTAGAGCGTATGTGGCAGGAGCACTGCCATGTCGCGAGAGTTGTGTCGTCGGCACTGCCCGCACTGCGGGCGAGACGTTGATGCCGTACGGTAGATGTCCAACGATCTGTTCTGGTTTTTGATCTTTGGCTGGCTGGCTTTCATTTGGGACGTACCCCGGCCGTGGTACTGTCGGGAATGCGGGCGTCGCATCCCCGAAAGCGAGGCCCGGGAGCGGCGGCGAAGCGTCTACAACTGGCTTGTGGCGGTGTTCCTTGCGCTTGTGGCTGTGGTAGCGGCCCTCGCCATTCTGGGCTCGAGTGCGAAGAGGTGAGTGGGCTCTGATGAACGCAATGCTGTGTCCACTGGCGAGCGGCAGTCTGGGCAACGCCTTGCTGGTGGCGTCGCGCCGGGCGAGGGTGCTCGTGGACATCGGCCTGACGCAGCGGCGCCTGAGGGAGACTCTGGCGGCGGTGGGCGTGGAACCGGACGAGATCGGCGGCGTCTTTGTAACCCACACGCACCGCGACCATTTCTCGACGTCGGCCGCCGGGTTCTGCCTCAGGCACGCCATACCGGTGTATGCGTCTGAGGAGAACCTTGGCAACCTGTCGGACACGTTTCCGGCGTTCCGGAAACTCGTCCGGGGAGGACTGGCCCGGCCGATGGACGGCGAGGCCGTCGAGGTCGGCGACGTGGCCGTCGAGGCCTTCGACGTGCCCCACGATTCGCCGGGATGGTGCCAGGGTTTCCGCCTGAGTCTCGGCCCGGCCCGGCGCCGACGCTGGGTGACGGTGGCGACCGATCTGGGTCACGTGCCGGACGATGCGATGGCGTGGTTCAAGAACGCCACGGCCGTGGTCATTGAGTCGAACCACGATCCGGAGATGCTGTGGGCGAGCAACCGGCCGGCCGACCTGATCGATCGCATCGCTGGCCCGCACGGGCACCTCTCGAACGAGGACGCGGCCGAGGCGATGGCCGAGATCGTCGGCCGCTCCCGTCCCGGACGCCTCAAGGACGTCGTCCTCGCCCACCTCTCGCGCGACTGCAACACCCCCGACTTGGCCCTCGAAGCCCAGGCCCACCTGGCGCGCGGCAAAGCAGAGCCCGTGCGCGTGTTTGCGGCCACGCAGTTTGAGCCCGGGCCGATGGTCATGATGTAGGACTATGTAGCACGGGCCTGATGCCAGACAGGGCCCGGCAAGTAGGAGGCTGACGACAGGGTTTCTTCTCAAGTCCAGGGAAGCCGCTTGCAATTGGTGCGACCTTTCGCCATATTCGATGTGAAATCCGGTCCTCGGTGAGGGGCAAAGGGAGGAGCCATGCCACAAGTATGCTACATAAAATGCCACGTCGGCACAGGCATGTTCAGCGACGAACTGACCGTACACATTCGGACTCTCAACGCTGCGGGACAGCTTACGACCGTAAGCAGCATTGTGCCTAAGGACAGCGTTGACATAGAGGGCGGCAAGCCAAACCAGGGCAGGCTGCAGGCGTACTGTATGACAGAGGCGAAAGGCCTTACCTACGTGGTTCTTCGGCAAGCGACCCTGGAGAACGGGCCCAGCCTGGTTGTTCCCAGCGGCGAGGTTGTTCACCCGTAGGGATCGGAAATGATCCTGTCAGACGCGGACATAAGGAAGGCATTGGAGGAGGGAACACTCAAAGTCAGTCCGCCTCCGCCTCCCGATAACTTCTCGACATCCGCGCTTGATCTGCGCGTCGGCAAGGAGTTCAAACGCTGGAAGAATGCGCCCACCGGGATGGACATCACCGTGAACCTCTCTCACGTCAGCATTCCCGAGTATGGTGACTATGTTCAGGACGTGCAGCCTGATCAGGACGGGCTTGTGGCCATCCCCAGAGACAGTTTCCTGTTGGCGAAGACATTGGAGACAGTAGAACTGCCGTTGACAAGTTGTCTTGCCGCTCGAGTTGAAGGCAGAAGCAGCTTCGCGAGGCTTGGGCTGGCGGTGCACATCACGGCCCCAACGGTGCATGCGGGGTTCGAGGGGCCGATAGTGCTTGAGATCAAGAATCTCGGGCCGCTGACGCTGAAGTTGGAGCCTGGCCAGACCCGCATCTGCCAGATGATCTTCGAGAGAGTCACTTCAGAGCCGCAGGGACCGCTCCAGACAGACTTCCAGCGACAGCACGACGTGCTTGGCAGGTCGCCGTGACGGCCAGTGATTCCTGTCGTCCCCTCACCGCGACTTGCGTTTGCGGCTTTTGTGTTTGCGTTTGGACCGGCCGCGCTTCTTGCGCCCTTGGCCGAAGAGGTCGACCTGGGCCATCTGTTGGGCGACGGCGGCGCGGCCGCGGCCGAAGACGCCCGCCCCCTGCATCTGGCGCACGAGTTCCTTGACCTGGCCGAACGACTTGACAAGGCTCGATACGTCCTGGGGTTCCATGCCGCATCCGCGTGCGATCCGCCGCCGCCGCGAGGCGTCGATGACGCCCGGTTTCGACCGTTCCTCGGGGGTCATCGAGTGGATGATCGCCTCGGTCTGGTCGAGTTCCTTGTCGTCGATGGGCAGGTCCTTCAGCGCCGAGCCCATCCCGGGGATCATCGACACGATTTCCTTGAGCGGCCCCATGCGGCGCATCTGCCGGATCTGCTTGAGGAAATCATCGAGGCCGAACTCGGCCTTCAGCAGTTTCTCCTGCATGCGGGCGGCTTCGTCGGCATCGACGGTCGCCTGGGCCTTCTCGACCAGGCCGACCACGTCGCCCATGCCGAGGATGCGGTTGGCCATGCGGTCGGGGTGAAACGCCTCCAACCGGTCCAGTTTCTCGCCGACGCCGACGAACGTGATGGGTTTGCCCGTGACGGCCTTGATGCTCAGGGCCGCCCCGCCGCGGGCGTCGCCGTCGAGTTTCGTCAGGATCACCGCGCTCAGTTCCAGCGCCTCGTTGAATTCCTTGGCGCTGGTGACGGCGTCCTGGCCGGTCATGGCATCGCAGACCAGGTAGATCTGGTGCGGCGAGACGGCCCGCGCGATGTCCTTGGCCTCCTGCATCATTGCTTGGTCGATGTGCAGGCGGCCGGCGGTATCGACGATGGCGACGTCGCAGTTTTGGTCGCGCGCGGCCTTCACGCCTTTCTTGGCGATGCGGACGGGGTCGCCGAGGCCCTCGCTGTAGACGGGCGTCTCGGCCTGCGAGCCGACGATCATCAACTGCTCGACGGCGGCCGGCCGGTGGCAATCGCACGCCACCAGCATCGGGCGATGCCCCTGGTTCTGGATGAGGCACGCCAGTTTACCGGCACTCGTTGTCTTGCCCGAACCCTGGAGGCCCGCCATCATCAGCACGGTCGGGCCGGGCGAGGCGTACGGGATCTTCGCATCCACCGGTCCCATCAGGTTGACCAACTCGTCGTGGATGACCTTGACGAAGACCTGGTCCGGGCGGAGGGTCTTGAGGACCTCCTGGCCGATGGCCTTCCGGCCGACCTCCTCGATGAAGTCGCGGGCCACCTGGTAGTTGACGTCGGCCTCGAGCAGCGCGGTGCGGACCTCGCCCAGTGCGTCCTGGATGTTGCGTTCGGTCAGGCGTCCGCGGCCGGCCAGGCTGCGAAAGACGCCGCCGAGTTTCTCGGTCAGGTTCTCGAACATGATCTGATCCGGTGTCGGAGCGGTTCTCGTATGGCGCGCGGCCTTCAGGCGGCCAGTGAGTGTAGCAGAATACGCGGCACCGTCAAGGCGCGCTGCGCATCGGGACTGCGATGCCGCTACGCTACTTCGTGCGCGGCAGGTCGGAGCCTGCCCTGAGCCTGTCGAACGGGCACCTGCCGCGCAGTTGCACAATCGACGATTTCCGCGCGGTGGGTACGCAGACCCACCGCGCAAGACTCGGGGCGCGGCGAAACTGCAGGGCGGCACACACGGCAAAAAAGGACCTCAGGGCCGGGCGACTGAGCATCCGCCGAAACGGAGACCGGCCCCGAGGTGGGTAGGACAATTCCAAATGGTCCGACTATCATACGATTGAGGGAGGCTCTTTCAAGCGGAAAAATCGCGCCGGCCCCTCGCCCGGGGCGTCTATATGGCGTAACCTCTTGTGTGACAAGTGTTTACGGCTTGGCCCACCGGCACCTCCTTCGGGGCCGGAAAACGGCAATCCCACCTCAAGAACAGGCCACCCACTGCCTGTAAACCGTTGACGCGAAAGGGCTTGCGCTGATGTGCCTCCGCCGCGGATACCCGCTCCGGTCCGCCGTGCGTGCGGAGACCCACCGCCCAAGACGCACCTCGGACCGCCTAACGCAGCAGCCCGCCGTGTCGCAACACCTCCAGTACCAGCACGTCGGCAGGAACGTGAGTCGGCGCCTCGGCGTGACCGATGCCGCGTGACAGGCACCAGGCACGCAGGTCCCGGCCGAACCGCTCGGCCTCGCCGGCGATCCGTCGGCGCACCTCGTCCGTCAGGTGGATGCCAAGCGTCTCGCCGGTCTCGGCGTCGGTTGCGGCCAGGTCGCCTGCACCCGGCGGCGCAAGGTCGGCAGGGTCGGTCACCTGAAGGCACCAGACGTCAAAACCGCGTCCCTGGAGCGTGGTGAGGGGTTTCTCATAGCCGGCCTCGTTCAGGAAGTCGGAGATGAGCACCGCCAGACCGCCGTGCGGGGCGTGCGGCAGGAAGGCCTCGACCGATCGCGCCAAGTCGGTCTGCCCCGCCGTCGTCAGCCCGCGGAGGAACTCCAGGACCCCCAGAATGTGCGACTTGCCGCGACCCGATTCCTTGTGGCTGCGCACCCTGTCGTCGATGGCGACGAGGCGGACGCGGTCGAGACTCGCCAGGCCCACGTAGGCCAAGGCTGCCGCCACCCGGCGGGCGTGGTCGAACTTCGGCGGCCCGCCGGTGCCCATCGACGCCGAGGCATCGACCAGGAAATGGATCGCCAGATCCTCTTCCTGCTGGCAGAGGCGAAGCAGCAGACGTTCGAGCCGTCCGAAGGCGGCCCAATCGATGTGCCGGAAATCGTCGCCCGCCACGTACGCCCGGTGTTCGGCGAACTCCAGACCCGGCCCCGTCCGCCGACCCGTCCGCCCGCCCTGGGCCGTGCCCGTGACGATCCGACGCGACACGATCCGCAGGTACTCCAGGCGCTGGAGGAACGCCGAATCGAACAGGTCGTCCTGCTGGGGCATGGCTCTCGCCCTGCAAGGGCGCTTCCAGCCGCGACCCGCAGGGGCGCACGCTCCCCTACGGTTCGGCCACGTGTTTCAGCACGTCGTCGATCACGGCGTCGGGGTCGATGGTCTCGGCCTCGGCCTCGAAGTTCAGGATCAGCCGGTGCCGCAGCGCCGGCCGGGCCATGCGGCGAACGTCGTCGAAGGCGACGTTGTACCGCCCGTCCACGAGCGCCAGCACCTTGCCGCCCAGGATCATCGCCTGCGCGCCCCGCGGGCCGGCCCCGTACCGGACGTACTTGGCGACCATCGGCGGCGCCGCCTTGCCGGCGGGGTGCGTCGCCAGGACCACGGCGCTGGCGTAATCCCGCACGTGCGAGGCCACGGGCACCTCGCGCACCAGGTCGCGCATCGCCAGGAGCGTCGGTCCGTCGGCCACGGGGTCGGCCCGGGGCACGTTGCGGCCGGTGGTGCGGTCGACGATCTCGGAGATCTCATCGCGTTCGGGCATCGTCATCAGCAGTTTCACCGAGAAGCGGTCGAGTTGGGCCTCGGGCAGCGGGTATGTTCCTTCCATCTCCAGCGGGTTCTGCGTCGCGAGGACGAAGAACGGCTCAGGGAGCGGCCGCGTCGTCCCGGCCACCGTGACGGACCGTTCCTCCATGGCCTCGAGCATCGCCGACTGCGTCTTGGGCGTGGCCCGGTTGATCTCGTCGGCCAGGATGAGGTTCCCGAAGAGGGGCCCCGGCCGGAACTCCCACTCGCGCCGCCCGCCCTCGGTCTCGACAATGACGTTCGTGCCGGTGATGTCGGCCGGCATCAGGTCGGGCGTGAACTGAATGCGGCGAAACTTCAGGTCCAGCGCCTCGGCCAGCGTCCGCACCAGCAGCGTCTTGCCGATGCCCGGCACGCCCTCGAGGATGACGTGGCCCTCCGTCAAGAGGCACAGCATGACGCCCTCGGTGACCTCGGTGTGGCCGACGATGACGCGGCGGACCTGGCCGGTGATGCGCCCGTAGGCCGAAGCGAACTCGTCGAGCCGCCCCTGCACGTCGTCCGGTGTGCTCACGGCCGCCTCCGAATCGGACCCGATGACCGACGGCGATGATACCGGCCCCGGCCGGGGCGGTCAATGAGGTTCAGCGCCCGCCTGCCCCGGAAAGCGTTTTGACACCTCCCCTCCTTCGTGCCATACTGTTGTGCCGATTCATCACGATACCGAGCCGTTCTCGCCCGCGCGCGAAAGGGGGGGATGCGCCATGCCTCGTACGGCATGTCTCAGTGGTGTCTTGTGTGCTGTCCTTGTGGTCTCGGCGGTGCCGCTGCGCGCCGCCGCGACCGACGAAGCGACCGAAACCTTCAACGCGCTCTACGGTGCGGACCTGAAGCGCGTCCGAGCGACGGCTGACGCCCGCGACGACGTCGAACTGGCCGCCCGCCTCCTGGCGGCCGCCAAGCGGGCCACCGATCAGGCGCCGTTCCTGACGGTCCTGTGCGAGAAGGCTCACGATCTGGCCGTCGGCCATCCGACGGGGTACGGCACCGCGCTGGAGGCGATGGACCTTCTGGCCCGCACCGTCCCGGACAAGGCCGCTGCCTGTGCCGCACGGACGTTCGAGATCCGCGAGAAACAGTTCGACGCCGCAGCGGGCGATGAGAAGAAGGCGGCCGGTGAACTCCTCCTGAACTCCCTCCTGCCGGTCATCGCGGCGAAGGAGAAGGCCGGCGACCTGGCCGAGGTGGCTGCCCTGTACCGCAGAGCCAAAACCATCGCGGCCGCCACGGGCAGCCCGAGGGCTGACGAGATCGACACGCGGGCGGCACGGCTCGCCCAGCGGATGAAGATCGCCGCACGCATCGCCGACGTCAAGGCGCTGCTGGCGCGCGACCCGGCGAACGTCGGCGCCCGCGAAGGCCTCGTGCGCATCTACCTCGTGGACCTCGACGACCCCGCCGAAGCGGCCAAGCACCTCAAGGGCATCCAGGACCCGTCGCTGCTGAAGTACGTCCCTGCCGCCGCCAAGGGCGCCGAGGCCCCGCCGGAACTGGCCTGCCTTGAACTGGGGGAATGGTATCGTGACCTCGCCGCCAAGGCCCCGGCCCATGCCAGGAAGGCGATGTATGCCCGCGCCAAGGCGTATCTGGAGCGTTTTCTCAGAATGCACACGGCCAAAGACCTGAACCGCACCCGGGCCATGCTGGCCCTTGAGAGCATCCAGCAAGCCGTCGCGAAACTGACCGCCCCGCCTGCGAAGCCGACGAAGCCGCCGAAGCCGGCGCCAGGCGGCGAATGGTTGGACATGCTGCCGCTGGTTGACCCCGCGAAGGATGCGGTCAAGGGCGACTGGAAGCGGCAGGGCTCCGCGCTGGCAATTCTCAGACCGACTCAGGCGGGTCGTATCATGATACCGGTCGCTCCAGAGGGCAGTTATGAGTTACAGGTTAAGTTCGTACGCACGTCGGGCGATGACTGTGTCGGAGTCATTCTACCTGTGGGCTCCACCCGGGTCATGCTGAAGCTGAGCACTGTGCATGGGTTGTGTAGCGGACTGGAGATGATCAACGGGAAATCGACAAAGAATAACAAAACAGCCGTAAGGCCCGGTACGCTTACAAATGGGCACCAGTACAGCGTACAGGTTAAGGTTCTTGTTGACGGTCATCAGGCTCGGATTACGGTGACGCTTGACGGCAAACCATTCATTGCGTGGCGCGGTGCCGAGTCTGCACTTTCCGTGCCTAGCCCGATCCATTTACCCAAGCCCGGATGCCTGGGCCTGGGCGTCTGGGAAAGCACCGTCGTTTTCCGCAGCGTGCGCCTGAAGATGCTCTCGGGCCAGGCCCGCCTGCGGCGGCCGCCAGGCCCCGCGGCACCTCCCCGGCCTTCTGCACCTCCAACCCGGACTCCCATGGGGCCGTCGGTCGAACTGCTTTCGCTCATCGACCCGGCCCGGGACGGCATCGCAGGTCGATGGTGGCGGGACGGCGACGTGCTCATGCTGAAAGGTTGCGA